>Ga0136613_10001233_pt1 | contig 13008 bp, 10 predicted proteins | sample AntDrymUQ2722106_2_FD_106649 | JGI IMG/M metagenome (GOLD analysis project Ga0136613, IMG submission 106649) | Polar desert sand microbial communities from Dry Valleys, Antarctica - metaG UQ272 (21.06) | ecosystem: Environmental > Terrestrial > Soil > Desert | place: Antarctica: Dry Valley... | reverse complement strand
GCCGCCTGTATTAGTAGGCTGCCGAAGAGCATGGCGAAGAACGGTCCAGGGGCGAATGAGCCGTCACTGAACGCCAGCGCCGTCCCGAAGAACACGGGTACAGCCGCCGCTGTTAGGCTGAAGGGCCTGGCAAGGCGGAACCACTCTTCGAAGACCTGTCGTCTCGTCGGGTTCATAGTTCGGCCAATTGTGGAGAGAGTCCGCGGCTTTTGCAATCGTTCCGCTCACCATTATTGCTGCAACCTGAAGCCTATTGTGGTAGAACCGGCAGTCGTGGAAGCCGAACGTTCCAGTGGACTCGCGAGCTCTTATCTGCGGCTGGTCCGGCCCAAGCAATGGACCAAGAACGGGTTCGTGCTGGCCGGGGTGGTCTTCGCGGAGAAGGCTTTCTCGACGACCGCAGTGGCAAGCGCGCTGCTCGCTTTCGCGGTCTTCTGCGCCCTCTCTGGGGCCGTGTACGCCGCCAACGACGTGCTCGACGTCGAGGAGGACCGCAAGCACCCGCTCAAGAGGTTCAGGCCTGTTGCGAGCGGGGAGATCTCGCCCAGCTCCGCCCTGGTCTTCGCCGCCGTGCTGGCAACCGGCGCCCTCGCCCTGAGCTTCACCGTGCTGCCTTACGAGGTCGGGATCGCCGGTGTGGCATACCTCGTTTTGCAGGTCTTCTATACGACCATCCTCAAGCACGCAGCGATCCTCGACGTCATGAGCATCTCGGCCGGGTTCGTCATAAGGGCGCTCGCAGGCGTCGCCGCGGTGAGTAGCCCTATCTCGCCCTGGCTCATCGTGTGTACCGGGCTCCTTACACTCTTCCTCGGCTTCTCCAAGCGCCGCCACGAGATCGCCACCCTTGGAGAAGGGGCCGTCGTCCACCGCAAGAACCTCAGGGACTATTCAGTTCCCATGCTGGATGAGATGATGAACATCATGATCTCGGCGACCATCATCGCCTATACCCTCTACACCTTCACGGTCTACGAGAGGCAGGATCAGATCTTCATGATGGGGAGCATCCCGTTCGTGGTCTACGGGGTCTTCCGCTACATGTTGCTCGTCCACCGCGATGGCGGCGGCAACCCGGACACGCTGCTCCTCTCCGACAGGCCGCTGCAGATCGCGCTGTTCCTCTGGCTGGTCGTGGTCGGGACGGTCATCTACGTAATACCCCTGTGGAACGGCTGAGACGAAACCTCGTCCTCGCCCTCGCTCTGGGCGCGGCAGTCTACCTGATCCTCGCCGTCTTCTCCGACCTCGACAAGCTCGCCGCAGCGCTCGAGAGCTTCGACTACGCCCTCATACCAGCGATCCTTGGCCTCGTCGCCCTCTCTTACGTCGTGCGCTTTCTCCGCTGGACGTACTACCTTAGAGTCCTGAAGGTCTCTGTTCCAACGGGTATAAACGCCGCGATCTTCACGGCAGGCCTCTCGATGACGATCTCACCGGGCAAGCTCGGTGAGGTGTTGAAGAGCGTCTTCGTCCGCAGGGTTACCGGCGCCCCGATAGCGCGCACGGCCCCCGCGGTCGTTGCCGAACGCGCCACGGACGGTACAGGCATGGTCTTGTGGGGTTTCCTTGGCGCCTTCGCCCTGAATCTGCCCCCCTGGACGATGCTTGCGTTCCTCGCCCTCGCGGCCTTCGGAATCGCCGTCCTGCGCTCCAAACGCCTCTCGCTCGCCGCAGAGCGTATCCTCTCGAAACTGCCACTCCTGAACCGTCTCGCCCCGCACCTGGAGGACTTCCAAGGTGCTTCGAACGATCTCCTGGCGACGAGGCCGCTCCTCGTGGGAACCGCAATTTCCTTCCTCTCTTGGGGCCTGGAGTGTGCCGGCGTGTATCTTTGCGCCGTCGGGCTCGGCGCGGACCGGCCTTTCCTCCTCATCGTCTTCGTGTTCGCCGTCAGCTCGCTCCTCGGGGTCCTGAGCATGCTCCCCGGTGGGATCGGGGCCGTCGAGGCCGGACTCTACGGCCAGTTCGTCACCGTCGCGAATCTCTCGACAGGACTCGCCGGCGCGCTTACGCTCGTGATCCGCCTCGCGACGCTCTGGTTCGCTACCCTACTCGGAATCGGCGGGCTCCTGCTCGTCCGGCGCCTGCTCGGCGACGCGCCCCAGGAACCGCACGACAGCGAAACCAAAGAGCTGACAAACTGAAATGCTCTAAACTCGCTCGGCGCGGACGACGTACCGGACGAACCAGTTGGGTCCCGGGGTCCAGTAGTCTCCATAGTCTTCGATGCACGTCTGCAAGGAGACCACGTCACCGCCGGTGGGAGCGGTCACGGACAGGTCCGTGGGCGACACCTCCAGGATCTCGCTTACCGCGTAGGTGTAGGTCGTACCGTTGGAGTCGGTGAGTAAGATCTGGTCCCCCTGACCGAGATTGGGCAGGTTCCAGAATACGTGATCACTCGGAGTGCCAGGGTATCCTATCCTGTGACCGGCTATGTAGGTGTTGGAGCCAGGAACCCAAGGGTAGCCAGTGCCCGGCACGTGACCAGCCCCCTGCGAGAGGCTCGCCTCCGATGTACCCTCGACCACGGGAATATCGGAGATGCCCATGGCCGGAACACTCAGAGACATCGTCGTGCCTGCAGGGGCCGAAGCAGAAGTAGAAGCAGAAGTAGAAGCAGAAGTAGAAGCGGAAGCAGACGCGGAGCCAGACGCAGACGACTCAGACGCCTTTTCCGGTACGGGGTCGGGCTCCCTTACGGCCCGCGCTACCTGATCCGCCTTGCCCTCAGGCTCTGTCGCATCCGCCGTCTCGGCCGCGGTCTCTTCGATGGGTTCCGGTGTGGCCTCCTCAGCCCCCGTAGGTTGGATGGCCCTCTCGGCAGGCTGCGCGTCAGCCCCCGAGAGCATCCCCCTGCCAGCCAGCGCGAGCGCGCCGATGGCAAGTAATGCAACGATGCCAAGCGCATAGAGACCGATCCTCCCGAAGCCGCTACCGAACATTTCCCTCATCGCGCGTCTCCTGCTTCTCCCCAATACAAAGCGTGCCTGTGTCCACTACGATCAACAGGTCCCGGCAACGGCGGCCGTGACAGAACGCACTTTAACACTGCCACACACGGATCGCAAGAATCTTAACAAACTTGTAACTCATCGTTGCTAACGATGACGAATTCTACCTAGTCCACCTCTCGCATCGTACGGCTCAGTGCTCCGAGCAGGGCTGTGAGGAGCAGGAGTGCTCCTGCGGCCAGGAACATGGCCGTTAGATCTAGTTCGACGAGTATCCCTGCGAGGGCGAAGGAGATCGGGTCCAGGGCGACGGCGGAGAACATTGCGAAGCTCATCACCCGTCCGAGCAAACCTGGCTCCGTACGTTCTTGAAGCCACGAGATCGTTATGACGCCGAGGAAGCTCGCCGTCGCGCCGATCGCGGTTGCGAGCGCGATCGCGGCGACCAGGTTGGGTACGAAGGCGATCGCGCCGACGATAACACCGAGCAGGCCCGTAAGTCCCAGCTCGATCAGACCCCGGCGTCTGAAACGCCTTATCGATCCCGCGGCGGCGACCCCGATCAGGGCCCCCACCCCCGCAGCCCCGACGAGGGTGCCGAAGGCGCCGGCTCCCCCGAGTCGCGACTCGGCGAGGACGGCTCCACCGACGTACAGAGGTCCCATCATGGCCAGGTTGGTACAGAGCAGAATCAGTAGTAGAGAACGAATGACCCCATCGCGCCACACGTAGCGTATCCCCTCGATAAGCGAGGCCAGTGCCCTGCTCTGCCCATCGTCTTCCTCGGGCACGTCACCGGCCCGTGCTGGCTTTGCGGCCCGTGCGACGGTGCCGAACAACGCTGTCGAGATCAGGAACAGGACAGCGGTAGCGCCAAAGCTTGCTCCAAGGCCGAGCAGCGCGAGCAGGCCACCGGCCAACGCCGGCCCGAAGATGCTGCTGGCTTGCTCGGTGCCATGGGTCAGGGCGTTCGCCGCGCCCAAACGGTCGCGATCTACCAGGGACGGTACGATCGACATCGACGCTGGGTAGTAGAGCGCATCGAGCGCGCTCAAGCTGGCCGCTATGACGTACACATGCCAGAGCTGGGTCGCATCGGCCAGAATAAGCCCGGTCAATAGCGCCAGGAGCAAGATGCGTCCAGCACTGGCCCAGATCATGATCAGCACCGGCGAATACCGATCGCTCAAGACCCCGCCCGCCGGTGTCAGTATTGTGCCCGGTATGGATGCAACGGCCAGTACCAAACCAAGTGCGGCACCAGAGCCACTAACGCGCAGCACCAGCCACGTCAGGGCCACCAGGAACGCCTGATCCGCAATCATCGAAAGACCAGCCCCGGCCCACAACCGTCGGAAAGAGCGTCCCTCCAGCGGCTTCCAGAAGTGAAGCGCCCGTAACCGCCCCAACACTCCTGCGCCTATCCCTCGAGCCCGGACGGTGCTATCTTCTCTTTCAACGGCCTTTCTCCCATAGTTGTATTGTTTAAACGATACAGAGTATGGTATCGTATATCAAACTGGAAGACGAATGGGGTGGAGGCGGGAGGCTCAGAGATGCACATCGCGCAGAAGTTCGAGGCCCTCTTGGAGATGTATCGTCTTCCGGAGGGGCGCAGGTGGAGTGGTCAAGAGATCGACGAGGCGACGGGTGGTATCGTGACGCGCTCTTACATCACGAACCTGAGGAAGGGCAGGATCGAAAACCCTGGCTTCGAGAAGTTGAAGGCCATTGCCAAGGTCATGGACTTCCCTCCGGAGCTGTGGTTCGAGGAGGGGTCTGGCCTCAAGGACGGAGCGGCTATCGACCCAGGGCCGGGACACCTGAGCGTCGCCGAAAGGACCAGCCGGCTCTTCGATGCCATAAAGAACGAGACGACGGGTAGACCCTACACCAACGCCGAAGTCGCACGCCTGAGCCTGGGGGACCTGACCGAGGAACAAGTCGAGCAGATCAGGACGGGGAAACTGACCGATCCGTCCATGAAACAGGTGGTTACCCTGGCTGACGTTTTCGGCGTGCATCCTACGTACTTCCTCGATTCGACGAGAAAGGTGCCACTTCTTGATGAAGAAGCGATGAGCATCTTTCGGGACGAGACTGTAAGCGCCATAGCCCACAAGAGCCTGCGCCTGCCCGGTCGTGAGAAACAGATGATCCTGGGTATCATCAGGCAATTCGAAGACGCCCACGAGGCCGACGATGAACGTTGAGGCGCCGCAACGCGACCTCAGGGGTCCGTTTCTGAACAGATTGGTCGGCTTCTGGCGTCCTCTTCGAAACCTCAGCGCCGCGCGATCTCGCGTCAACGCGACGAGATCTTTGCTAACGGCCGCACAGTTCCAGGAGGAACTATCTATCCTGGGGTTGTCGGGCCGGAGGTTCGAGCCCGAAGATTATTCTGATGCTCTCGCAGATTACCTGGATATCTCAATAGCCGTACATGTTATCCCTGACTCCTGGTATCCCGAGCTCACGCGCCTCCTGGCTCTCTCGGGACGGCTCGGGGAACTACGCTACGCGGAGCGGTTGAACCTGGCGGCCATCTTCGTACCTGGCAGTCTGCCGCCGTTGGTTTTGACCCTGACCATCCTGCACGAGCTCGGGCACCTGGCTGCCGGCGACCTCCTGATCGAGTTCGACGAGCAGCCCGACGAGGACGACCAGCATGCTGAGGAGGTAAAGTTCACGACCCTTCCCCTCAAGAAAGGGAAGAAGCTCGCGCGAGGAAATCCATTCGCCGAGGAGTCGCTCCGAGAGCGCGAGGCCAATCTGAGGGCCTCGTATGCACTTTTCGCCGGCTGCCTGGGTGACGACAGCCCCCACGCCTACGATATGTACGACGTGCTATGAGTGCGGCCCAGCACCAGGCCCTCGTGCTCGGAAGTGTAAGCTTTGTGGCGTTCGTCTTCTATCTGTGTTTTCTGCTTCGATCGCGTAGGACCAACTTCAGCGTGTTTGCGGCGTGCAACCTGCTCTTCGTGGCGCTTGTGTTCGGCGCCGTAGCCCTGGTCGACCTCTCCGGCGGGCGTGCGGAGATAATGGTTGCGGTTATGATGGAGTTGCCCGTCGTGCTCATCGTCGCGTGGGTCTGCCTCGCCCTGGCCGGCGGCCTTCCCGCCATACTAGGCAACCTCCCTGCGGAGCCGGTGTCGCGTAGGCCCTGGTTGCGGGCAGTACTTGGCTCAGCCCCGCTCGTCCTGCTGCTTTCGGTCGGCCTCGCCACCGCCGTAGGACTGATCTGGCCATCTCCGGCCCTGCGTGTTTATGCCCCCGCGCCACCCCAGTTCGTGGTTTTGAAAGCCTTGATCATGGCCCCCGAGTGCTTTTACTCGGGCTTTGCGGCAGTGGTCTTCGTGATGGCCGGACGGGCACCAGGGCTCAAACGACGCTTCTACTACAAGAATCTCGCCTTCTCCGTGGGCATGGGGTGCATAGCCTTGATAGCCGTGGAATCGACGGTCTTTGCCGGCTTGAGGGTCTGGCTCTCAGGAGGCGACCGGCGGGCCAGCCTGGAGATGCTGAACACCGTGGAGACATGCCTGGCCACCTCTTGCATCCTGGCTTTCGCGGCCGGACTCTCTCTAAGGTATACGCCTGCCGTTGCCACGACGCTCCTGCAAAGGCTTCAGACGGGATGGCTCCGTGCCCAGGAAGAGTTCGAGTCCCTCGAATGGCAGGCCGTCAGCACCGTCGCGGCAGATCAGTTGTCGCACGCGTCCGACGCCGTCGTAGAGGCGTGCCGAATCAAGGGTCTGTCCGAGTCGGACACGCAGAGAGCCCTGGCAACGATCCGCCTCGTGGCCGTCATGAGAGATCCTTCGAGCGAGACCCAGTACATTACGTCCGATGCGGCGCGAGAACTCTACGAACTCCAGCAGGAGATCCTGCGCGACGATGTCCTGGCTTCGAAGATAAGCTGGGCCGCGGGCTGGAGATCTCGCGCCAACGAACCCCAGACGGTCAAGTCGGCGCCACTGCACGACGCGCTAAAGGCGGCGCTCGACCTGGTCGATAATGACGGTGAGAGCGAAGGCGTAAGGACGCCACCGCTCTGGCACTACATAGTCGCCGTAAGCGCGGCCGATGCGAAGATGATCGATCCGGCACAGGTGTCGATGCAGCTTCGCGACGGGGCCGAGCACCGCGCGGCAGTCGAGGCGTACGAAGACGCGAGACGCGTGCTGCGGAAATTGGAGGGCAACGACTGAGAAAGGAGGATCGAACAGGATAGAACGAACGGGAATCTCGCAAGGACAGTGAAGACCGAGTATTTGAGGGAGGGATCGAATTGCAGCACCAAAACCATATCGACGACCGGATGGCCGGCGGGCCGTTCGGCATCTCCGGGTTGTTGGCGAGGGCGAGGGCCCGTACCGAAAGGGAACAGGACGGCCCCACTTCCGCAAGCACCCCATCCTACGCTGCTGCCGCGCTCGGGCAGACGCCTTACGTGGCCGTGGGTAGCGGCGCTATCGTCGTGCAGCGGCGAGGTTGCACCAACTGGAACTGCTGAAGAGATCTCCTCGGACTGAGGGCTTCAGTTGCTTTTTGGGGGCGGCGTGAGCACATCACGGACCAAACGCTCAGGGGATGAGAATCTCGCCGCATCCACAATACTGAATGCTCGCAGTATCGGTGAAGAGGCTGAAAGGGCGGCCCTCTCGCTACGTATGGAGCGGGAGAAAGTCTTCGAGTCGTACTACACGTACTTGACCGTCGATGAACCCGCCGTACACCTGATGCCTCTTCACTTTCTACCCCAGGCATCGCGGCAACAGGTCGGCGAGGGCCCGCTGGGCGAGCTGGCCGTAGCTGGAAAGCTGGAGTACGCGCGCAACCGCTGGCTCGACGAGATGGTCGACCATCCTTCTTCTGCGCCGGGCTTGTCCCAGGCACACCGGCTCAACGACGCCCTGACGAAGCTCATCAGCTCGCGCTACGCCGGAGTCCTCGATGGTGCCGCCGCCGCATCCTTCTTCCCCGTGCTCTCGGGGCTACATGCCAGCCATGGATTGTCACTGATCCTCGACGGCGCCGGGTTCGGAGGTTTTATCCCCCCGATGACCCTCGAAGACTACGCCGAGCATGCCAGAAGCAGACACGGTCCCGTCCGCGCCCCTGTGGACGCTGTGCTCCTTCTCGTTGGGGCAACGGATAGCCTACTTCGAAGGGCGAGGTCCTCCTGGCACAACTGGGCGCTTGGTGTCCAGTTCTACGACGACGCCATCGATGTAGAAGAGGATTTCAGGGACCGTAATCTGAGCTGGGCCGTGGGGCGTGCCCTCCACTACTTTCGTCCGTCCCCAGATGACCCGGCCACACAGAGGATGCCGGATCCTGACACGTTCTACGAGCTGGCCCTGGCAGAGGGTGTGGTCTCAGAGACTCTCAGACACGCTGAGGCATTCTTCGCCGAATCCGCGAGGCTGGCCGAACCTGACTTCTCGAGCTGGATCACTTTCCAAGAGGCGTGCATAAGCCAGGCGCGGCGCCTGCGGGAGGACTATGAGAAGCTGGTCACCGGAGCCTGACATGAGTGAACAGACCAGGAAGGAACTTATGGATCGCCTGTTGGTGGGAGTGTCTGGGTCCGTGGCCGTACTCAACCTGCCTTCCTACCTGGCCACCCTGCGCGCCGAGCTCGCAGGAGAGGTGCGCGTGATCATGACCGCCGCCGCTGCCTCCATGCTGCCGCCTTCTACCGTGGCCCTGATCTGCGACGGTGTCTTTTTGGACCAGGAACCCACAGTCGAGAAGAGACCTGGGCACATAGAGCTTGCCCGGTGGTGCGAGATGTTCGTTGTCTTACCCGCTACGGCGAACGTGATCGGGCAGGCCGCCAACGGCCTGGGCTCGAACCTGCTTACCACCACCATCCTCGCTTCACCGAAACCAGTGGTCTTCTATCCCAACGTCAACGACGTTATGTGGAGCAAGGCCGCCGTGCAACGCAACGTCGAAACCTTGAGGCGAGACGGCCACATAGTGGTCGAACCTGACGTCGCCATCGCCTACGAGGTCGACTCGGGGGAGACGCGTGAGAGCCTGGTGATCCCGGAGACTACACGACTGGTCGAACAGCTCCTGGAGATCAACCGTCAACCCGAGTTCCTCCCCGTCCCCGGTTCCTAGCTTCCGATGCCGTAGCGTAAATCCGAGTCCGGCTGAAGGGGTCGCATTCGGGCACACACAGAAGGCCCTCCCATATGTCGTTCCCGCGCAAGCGGGAATCCACTCGTAGGAGGTGGCGAAGACGGAGACCTGTGGGCGGTGGCAGGCTCCGTCGTGGCGCTGGCTTCACCCGGACTTGATGTAACCTACTTCTCATCGGGTTAGAAGCAACCCGCCGCATTGTGTTATAACCAGGATCAAGATGCGACTTATTATCTCCGAGAAAGCAAATACAGCGAAGAAGGTCGCCCAGATCCTCTCCGAAGGGTCGGTCAGGGAAGGCAAGCACCGCTCCGTGCCGCACCACACGTTCACGTGGAAGGGGGAGGAGACGGTCTCGGTCGGCCTGAAGGGGCACGTCCTCAACCCTGAGTATCCCGAGGAGTATTCGAACTGGCAGAAGGTCGAGCCGCGGGAGCTCATAGACGCGGAGATCCTGAAGTCAGTCTCGGAGAAGGGCGTGGCCCAGGCCATAACGTCGCTCTCGAAGAAGGCGGACAGTGTGGTCATCGCAACGGACTTCGACCGTGAGGGGGAGTTGATCGGCGTCGAAGCCCTCTCCCTGGTCTTCGAGGCGAACCCGAAGCTCATGGACCACGTAGAGCGCGCCCGCTTCTCCGCCCTTACGCCGGGTGAGGTCGGCCGCGCCTTCGACGAGCTAATGGAAGTATCCAACGACCTGGCCGACGCCGGCGAGGCGCGGCAGGACATAGATTTGATCTGGGGCGCGACCCTGACCCGCTGGGTCTCACGCGCCACAAAGCGCTACGGGAGCGCCTTCCTCTCCGTGGGACGCGTCCAGTCACCGACGCTCGTCCTAATAGCCGACCGCGAACGCGAGAGGCGGGCTTTCCTCCCCGAGCCTTACTGGGAGCTCGAAGTCGACCTGAAGAACGGTGAGCCGTTCACCGTCCGCCACCAGACCAGCCGCTTCAAGGAAGAGGCGAAGGCCAGGAACGCTTACGAGAACGTCGCCGACACCGCTACGGTGGCGGATGTCCAGCAGAAATCAGCGACCCGCAAGCCTCCGACGCCGTTCAATACGACAGCCTTCCTGACGGCGGCCGCCAACATCGGGATCAGCCCTTCCAGGGCGGCCCGTATAGCCGAGGACCTCTACACTGACGGCTACATCTCCTATCCGAGGACGGACAATACCGTCTACCCGCGCTCGCTCGACCTGCGCGAGGTGCTCGGGTACCTGGGTCGCGTCGAAGGAGTCGAACAGCACGCCGAGAGGCTGCTCTCCGAGGACACGCTCTCGCCAACGCGCGGGAAGAAAGAGACGACGGACCACCCCCCGATCTACCCGACCGGCCACGCGTCGAAGGAGTCGATGCGGGACGACCGGTGGAAGATCTATCAGCTCGTGGTAAGGCGCTTCCTCGCCACTCTCTCGGCTCCAGCGAAGTCGCTGCGCACCACGCTGCGCTTCGACTCCGGTGGTGAACCGCTCGTCACCGGCGGGACGGTCCTCACCGAGGAGGGATGGCTCGGCGTCTACCCGTACAGTCGGCGCGCGGACGAGGAGATCCCAAACCTCTCAGAAGGCGACGTCGTGGAGGTCATCGGTAAGGAGATCCTCTCGAAGGAGACCCAGCCTCCTGGCCGTTACGGCGCTGGCCGCCTGATAAACGTGATGGAAGACCTCGGGCTCGGTACGAAGGCCACACGCCCGAACATTATCCAGAACCTCTACGATCGTGGCTACGTCCACGACGACCCGCTGGTCCCGACCGAGAAGGGCATGTCCGTGGCGCGGGCCCTGACGGACTTCGCCTCCGAGATAGCCTCGCACGAGATGACCGCCGAACTCGAGCGGAGCATGGATGAGATCTCGGAGGGTAGGATCAGCAAGGCGTCCGTCGTCGACTCATCGCGCGACGTGCTTCGCAGGGTCTACGACCACCTCCAGAGCTCGGAGACCGAGTTCGCGGATATCGTGTGGGAGGGCATAAGGACCGACGAGACCATAGGCAAGTGCCCCCAGAGCGGGCACGACCTGATCATCCGCCGCAATCGTAAAAGCCGCAAGCGCTTTGTCGGCTGCACAGGCTACCCCGACTGCCATGTCACCTACCCGCTCCCGCAGCGGGGGGAGATAATACCTCTCGGTACCCAGTGCGACGCCTGCGGTTCCCCGGAGATAAAGGTGCTCGGAGGGAAGCGCCCCTGGGTGACATGTATTAATATGGACTGTCCGAAAAAGCAGGAGCAGCGTGAGGCCGCCGAGAAGGCGAAAGAGGGGGGTGAGGGCTCATCGACGCGGAGATCTCAGGAACTTCAGAAGTCCACCACATAGAGAGCAGGCTCGACGTCGACCTCGCAGATGAGCCTCCTTTCTACCAACCTTCTGCGTATATCCGCGTGAGCGGTTACCTTATCCTCCTCGCCATCGTCGCCGTGGTCTGGTATTCTGCCGTATATAGTTAAGTTAAGTGAAGATACTGTTAATAGGTGAGTAGAGCTTGCCCCCGATCATAGGCATAACGGCGACGTTGAAAGAGGATGTGGACGCGGTCGCGGAGCGGCCGTTGGGCAGATTCGTGAGGGCCGACCTCGACTACGTCGAGGGCGTCGCGGGGGCCGGGGGCGCACCCGTGGTATTACCGCCGGCGGGGGATGAGAGGGTTGCTGAGTCGGTGATCCAAAGCCTCGACGGGCTGCTGTTGAGCGGCGGGAGCGACCTTGACCCTGGCTACTACGGCGAGGAGCCTGTGCCCGAGCTTGGGGTAACGCTCCCCGAGCGGGATGCTTTCGAGATGGCGCTGGTAAGGATAGCCCTGCGGCGCGGGATGCCGGTCTTCGGGATCTGCAGGGGGATGCAGGTCTTGAACGTGGCCCTTGGCGGGACGCTGTATCAGGACCTACCATCGCAGTGGGAGCGGGACCTGCTAAAGCACAGGCAGGCCACCCCCAAGTGGCAGCCCACGCACGAGGTAAGGATCGAAGACGGTTCCTATATTGCCAGCGTCATGGGCAGCGAGATGGTGAAGGTCAACTCTTACCACCATCAAGGGATAAGGACCCTCGCTGAAGGGCTCGTCGTTACCGGCCGCTCCACGGATGGGGTGATCGAGGCTGTCGAGGCCGCTGACCTCTCCGAGCAGTGGCTGCTCGGCGTCCAGTGGCACGCCGAGGCGATGCGTGGCGCCGGTCCGCAGCAGGAGAGTCTCTTCGAAGCGCACGTCTCGGCGGCGGAGCGGCACGCCCTGCGCAGGGCCGCTGCCTAGCCGGAGGGCCCGCCGCGCAGACCCGGCAAGCTACACACAGGGGCATCTTCGTAACGATCGAGGGCCCCGATTTCTCCGGCAAGTCCACCCTCGTAAGAGCCATCAGACCACTGCTCACGGGTTCGAAACCTTCGACGCACTTTACCCGCGAGCCCGGCGGTACCCCTGCGGCCGAGATCATCAGGGGGGTCGTCCTCGACCCTAAGGTGGAGATGGACGCGTGGACTGAGGCTTACCTGTACGCGGCGGCCCGCGCCGACCACGTAAGGTGGACGATACTCCCGCGGCTCGAAGCCGGCGAGAATGTGCTCTGCGAGCGGTACCTGGATTCGAGCCTCGCCTACCAGGGCTTCGGAAGGGGACTCGGTGTCGAGGAGGTACGGTCTCTGAACGCCTACGCAGTAGGGACCGTCGTGCCGGACAGGACTTTCTACCTGCGCCTCGACCAGGATGAGAGGGAGCGGCGGGCCAGGGAGCTCGGGGCGCCTCCAGACAGGATCGAAGCCGTAGGGGCAGGCTTCATGCGGCGTGTCGAGGAAGGTTTCGAGGTGCTGGCGCGTCTCGAATCAGGGCGGATCGAAGTCCTCGACGCCTCACTCCCGGCGAGGGACCTCGCAAGGCTGGTGGTGGGTAGGATGCGGGAT
>Ga0136613_10001232_pt1 | contig 13008 bp, 12 predicted proteins | sample AntDrymUQ2722106_2_FD_106649 | JGI IMG/M metagenome (GOLD analysis project Ga0136613, IMG submission 106649) | Polar desert sand microbial communities from Dry Valleys, Antarctica - metaG UQ272 (21.06) | ecosystem: Environmental > Terrestrial > Soil > Desert | place: Antarctica: Dry Valley... | reverse complement strand
GGTGAGCCGTTCGAGCCCGGGGACGACCTCGGTTGCGAGGGCAGCATCGACCTCGCCCTCGAAGGCCTCGTAGTCGACCTCGAGGACGTTGACGACCCAGGGGCCCGTCGTCGGTTTGCCGTCCTCACCCGAATAAACGACACGGAGGCCCGTGTAGCCGTCGGCGGTCAGCCTGGCAAAGAGTGCGTTCGCCTCCTCAACGGTGGCAAGCTCCCTGCTCCTGACGAGATAGCCGAGCACGCGCTCAGGGGCGCCGGTCGGCCTCGCAGCCGTGATCTTCTCCACCCGCACGTCGTAGCCGTCGGCCGCGAGCTCCCCGGCAAGCGCTTCGGCCTCATCCAGAGTCGAGGCAAACAGGATATCGACGACGTAGCCGTCGTCGGGCGACTGCTCGCCCCTGACGATGCGCGTGTAGTCGACACCGGGCGCAATCGTGGTGGTGGCACGGGTCTCTTCGAGGCCCGCAGGACCCAGGGGCAGGGTCCGGTCCGGCAACGCAGAGGGGCCTTCCCCTCTTGCCGGCCCGGCCGCGGGAGTTCCCCGTCCGTTAGCGAGGGAGCCGGGCGCCGCAGCGGCTACCAGGCAAAGGGTCATGCCAGTCAACAGTGCACGTGAAACGACTCTGGTCACGATGCCTCCCAAGCATAGAAAGCCCCTGCACATTGTCTATCGCACCAACATGAACGGCATGCGTCCCGAAGTTGAGCACAACCTGACCCTCTGAACAAGGCGCCCAGTCTTACAAGGTGCTTGCAACCGGCCTTTTGGCCCGGTTTCGTGGAACACTGGGAGTCAAGGCGCCTCGCCCGAGGGCGCCGAAACCGACTCAGAACTCCAGGAGGAACCACATGACTTCGCAAGTGACTAAGAGCGAGCAGGAATGGCGAGAGCAGCTCACACCCGAGCAGTATGAGGTGCTTCGTCGCAAGGGCACCGAGCCACCGGGCACCGGCAAGTACGCATACTCCAAGGAGGACGGCGTCTACCGTTGCGCTGCGTGCGGGGCCGAGCTGTTCAGCTCGGACGCCAAGTTCGAATCCGGTACGGGCTGGCCGAGCTTCACCGAGCCGGCCAATAACGCGAACGTGAAGCTGGCCAAGGACCGCAAGTGGGGCATGACCCGCACGGAGGTCCTTTGCGGGAGTTGCGACTCCCACCTTGGCCACGTCTTCAACGACGGCCCCGGACCTACGGGGCAGCGCTACTGCATCAACTCGGTTGCGCTTGATCTCAAGGGGAAGACCGACGAGGGCTGATCGCACACGCGGTCGTCGTCATGCAGTTGTAGCTTCCTCCTCGGCGGGAATCATCCAGCTTCGACCTAACGGAACCGAAGCGCCGGCGGAACCCAGCATCTGAATCACTCCCAGGGATGCGTTCTCGAAGCTCACGGCTGATGCCGCCAGGTACGTCCTCCAAATCCGGTAGTCGGCCTCGCTCGACGCCCGGGCGGCAGCGTCGTGATTCCGCTCGAGTCTCTGCAGCCAGCGGCCCGCTGTGATCGCGTAGTGAGGCCGAAGCTGCTCGACGTCGAGCAGCTCGAAGCCGCCATATTCCAGCTCCCGCACGGCGCGCCACGCTGGCACGGCACCCCCGTCTGGAAAAACGTAAGCGCCGGCGAAGGTCTGGCCCCTGCCCGGCGTCAACGACCTCACCTCGTCGGGCCGGCCCGTAACGATGCCGTGGTTGAGAAAGAGGCCACCGGCAGCGGTCAAGCGCCTGACCGTTGAGAAGTACTCGGACAGGTGATCAGGGCCGATGTGCTCGAACATCCCCACGGAGACCACGGCGTCGAAGGAGCCGGAAACGTCTCGATAGTCGGCAAGCAGGATCTCGACCTCGTCCGCAAGGCCCGCCTCACGAAGGCGCTCCCTTCCGGCCTCGCTTTGCGTCTCGGAGAGCGTCACCCCTACGCCACGCACGCCGTAACGGCGCGCCGCGTGAGCCAGCAGTGACCCCCACCCGCAGCCGACGTCGAGCATGGTCATGCCCGGGCTGAGGCGGAGCTTGCGGCAGATGAGGTCGAGCTTTCGAGTCTGAGCGGCCTCGAGCTCCTCTGAAGCATCAGCGAAGTAGGCGCACGAATACACGAGAGAGCGGTCGAGGAACTGCTCGTAGAAAGCCTGCGGCAAGTCGTAGTGGAATGCGATAGCGGAGCGGTCCCTCTCCTTCGAGTGCAGAGGCCCGGCGAGCGCGGCGCGGCGACCTGTGGGCCGGTGGGGCGGCCTCGGGAGCTGCAGCAAGCACCTCAACAACCGGGACCGCTGGGCCCACGACAGAGGGCTCCCGGCCAGGGCACCACCGGCGCGCGCCGCCTCAAGCATCGCGCCCTCGACATCGACGGCCCCGTTGACATACGCTTCCCCTGCGGTCAGGTCCGAGGGCGGCAGGAGAAACGCTCTCAGCGACCACGGCTGCCTCAGAATCACCCTGTAGGGGCTGGCGGGGGGGCCGAGCTCCGTCCCATCCCACAACCGCAGAGCAAGGGAATGCCCGCTCATGAGCTCGATCTCCCGATGCGCGGCGAGGGTAGCGGCTACGGCACTCGACCGGCCGCCCGGGTCCCCGCCATGGCCGTTGGTGCTTGCGCGACGCCTCTTCAGGGCGCCGGGCAAAGACGCCTGTATGACATCGGTGGGCCTCCCAGGAACACCGAAGATTTGCCGCCCCATTTGCTACCTCCCGCGGCTGCTTGCGCTGCCAGATCGTGCGTTAAGGCACGAACTCCCCCGTTTCCAAAGAATGGATACCACACTCGGTTTTGTCGACTCCGTCCCAGCGGCCGGCGCGGTCGTCCTCTCCCCTTCTTACCGGGCGCGTGCAGGGCCGGCATCCGATCGAGGCAAAGCCCCTCTCCAGGAGGGGATGGGTCGGGATGTCGTGCTCGGAAAGGTAGGCGTTGATGTCGGACTTCGTCCATGCAGCGAGCGGGTGAACCTTCACGACGTCGCGCCCTGAGGGAAGGGTCTGGGGAGTGACAGCCGGGATCTCGGAGCGCGCCGCCGACTGGTCGCGGCGAAGCCCGGAGATCCAGGCGTCGTAGCCCTCGAGCGCCCGCTGAAGTGGCTCGACCTTGTTGATCGTGCAGCACTGATCGGGGCGCCTTTCGTAGAGGGCGGGGCCGTAGATGGCTGCCTGGCGCTCCGGGCTCCCGTGATCCCCTCGCAGCTCGATCAGATTCAGGTCCCACTCTTTGGTCATGCGCTCCCTGAAAGCGAGGGTCTCCGGAAAATGGAAGCCGGTGTTCAAGAACAGGACGGGGACATCGGGCCGGATCGCTCGCAGCATGTGGAGGATCACAAGCCCCGACGACTGGAACGAGGTCGTGACCGCCAGCCGCTTGACATGGGCCGAAACCCACTCGAGGACCTCTCGAGCATCGGCCCTCTCGAGCTCCTCGGACAGGACCTCGCCGGAACCGATGCGCCGGTCCCGGAACTTGCCCCCGAGAAGCTCGACCTCGAGGCTACGGTTGCTGCGAAAAACCCACGTCTGCAATGCCATTCCTTGTAGTCGGCAAGTTATCTGAGATCTCCAGCGCGAACACTATTGCAACAACCGGGCCGGCCCTCTATTTCCGCTAGAGTTCCGGCCCATGGCCCCCGTCATTGGGATCGCGTTGTTCGACGGCGCCGAGGAGCTCGACTGGGCGGGTCCCTGGGAGGTGCTCTCCAACTGGGCCACGACGTGGCCGGGCGACGGCGTATCGGTCTTCACCCTCGCTCAAAAAGACGCCCCCGTCACCTGTGCCAAGGGACTGCGCGTTCTGCCCGATCACACCTGGGAATCGAGCCCAAGGATGGACGTGCTCGTCTACCCGGGGGGGCAAGGAACGAGGGCACAGATCCACGACGGAGTCGTTGGGGACTGGGTGCGCAACCTTGCCCTCGGGGGCGTGCTCATGACAAGCGTTTGCACCGGCTCTCTGGTTTACGCAGGCGCAGGGCTCTTGGCCAATCGCCCCGCCACGACCCACTGGGCATCCCTCGATCTCCTTGCCTCAATCGACCCAAGCATTGAAGTGGTGCGCACGGCACGCTTCGTAGACGACGACGACATCGTCACGGCGGCGGGGGTATCGGCCGGCATCGACATGGCGCTACACCTCGTCGCGCGGCTCGGCTCGGCGGAGCGGGCGCGTGCCGTTCGACGAGACATCCAGTACGACCCGGAGCCGCCCGTATAATCTTCCCGACTCAACCGGTTGCCGGACACTAAGGGGGCACTCGTGTACGAGAAGGACGGCGAGAAGTACTTTGTGGTTGACGGGCATGTCCACTACTGGGATGCAAGCCCGGAGAACCAGGCCAACAAGTACGGTGAAGGCTTCATCAACTGCTTCTACGACTACCACGCCAACCTGAGCCCGGAGGAATACGTCTGGGACAAGGCGAAGTTCCAGAAGTACACCGAAGAGGACCTCATGCACGACCTCTTCGAGATCGGCTACGTGGATGTCGCTATTTTCCAGCCGACGTACCTTACGGACTTCTACACGAACGGGTTCAACACCACCGAACAGGACGCGGTCCTTAAGGAGAAGCACCCCGACAAGTTCATCGTCAACGGCTCCTTCGACCCTCGGGGCGAGGCCCAGGGGCTCGAGGAGTTCGAGGCGCTCGTCGGCAAGTACAACCTCAAGGGCGTCAAGCTCTACACCGCAGAGTGGAAGGGCGACTCCAAGGGCTGGAAGCTCACCGATGAGTGGGGCGTCAAGTACCTCGAGAAGTGCCAGGAGCTTGGCGTCAAGAACATCCACGTCCACAAGGGACCCACGATCTGGCCGCTCAACAAGGACGCCTTCGACCTCGCCGACGTCGACGACGCCGCGACGAGCTTCCCCGACCTCAACTTCATCGTCGAGCACGTAGGGCTCCCGAGGCTCGAGGACTTCTGCTGGATCGGCGTGCAGGAGCCCAACGTTTACGGGGGGCTTGCGGTCGCCATGCCGTTCATCCACACCCGGCCGCGCTACTTCGCCAAGGTCATCGGAGAGCTGCTCTACTGGCTCGGCGAGGACCGGATCATGTTCGCGAGCGATTACGCGATCTGGCAGCCGAAGTGGCTGGTTGAGAAGTTCGTCGACCTCGAGATGCCCGAGGACATGGTCTCGGAGCTTGGCGAGCTCACACCCTCGATCAAAAAGAAGATCCTGGGGCTGAACCTGGCGAAGATGTACGACCTCGAGGTTCCCGACGATCTGCGTGTTGAAGACGAGGACACGGGACCCGACCTCACGGAGAAGCCGGCGGTACCAGCCGGAACATCGGCATGATCGATAGGGCGGCCGTCATGGCTGCCCTTTCGACCGTAAGGGACCCGGAGCTTGATGAAGCCATTACGGGTCTCGGGTTCGTCGGGGCAGTGGAGGTCGACGGCTCCAGAGTAGGTGTGCGGCTCCGGCTGCCCACCTACTTCTGCGCCCCCAACTTCGCCTACATGATGGTCGCGGACGCAAGAAACGCCGTCCGCGCCGTCCCCGGCGTGTCGGAGGCGCTTGTCAGCCTGGACGACCACTTCGCCTCGGATGAGATCAACAGCGGGGTCGGAGACGGCCAATCGTTCCAGGACACCTTCACCGATCTTGCCGACGACGAGCTCGGCGAGATCAGGTCGCTGTTCAACCGCAAGGCGTTCCTTGTGCGTCAGGAGAAGCTGTGCCGGCTTCTCCTCGCCCGGGGCCTGCAGGCCGAGGACCTTGCCACAGTGAAGCTCGGCGACCTTCCGCCGTCGCCCGAGACAGACGTTTATCTCGAGCGGCGGGCGGAGCTTGGACTTGACCCGGCGCCGGAGGCGCCCTTCTTGGTGGGGGCCGGCGGGGATGCGGTCGGCGCCGCCAAAGTGAGTGATCACCTTCGTTTCGCAAGCACCATTCGGGTAAGCGTTGAGGGCAATGCGGGGATGTGCCGGGGGCTGCTGGCGACACGCTACGGGCTCCCCGATCCAGAGGAGGCAACGCTATGAAGGCTGCAAGACTGCACAACTACAACGAGGACCTCAAGATCGACGAGGTCGATGAGCCCAAGGCCGACGAACCTCTTGACGTGATCGTCAAGATCGGCGCTGCCGGTTTGTGCCGCACCGATCTTCACATCAAGGACGGCGACTGGAAAGAGGTGCAAGACGGTGCAGGGGTAAAGCTTCCCTACACCCTCGGCCACGAGAACGCCGGCTGGATCGAGTCGATCGGCTCGGCGGTCTCAAACGTCGAGGTCGGCGACGCCGTCATCGTTCATCCCAAGACCACGTGCGGGCTGTGCAGGGCGTGCCGCGCGGGTGACGACATGCACTGTCCCACCGGCTTGTTTCCCGGTTTGGTCGTCGACGGTGGCTTCGCCAACTTCCTCAAGACGAGCGCCCGCAACGTGATCAAGCTCGACGCCGGGCTCGAGCCCAAGGATGTGGCCGCCCAGGCCGACGCAGGGCTGACCGCCTACCACGCGGTCAAGAAGGCGGCGCCTCTGCTCTACCCAGGCACCACCGCGGTCGTGATCGGGGCCGGTGGCCTCGGGCACATCGGTATCCAGTGCCTCAAAGCCCTGACCCCGGCGAAGGTCGTCGTGGTGGACACCAATGAGGCCGCCCTCAAGCTCGCCGAGCAGCTTGGGGCCGATGACTCCGTCGTTGCCGACGGGTCGGAGGTCGACAAGGTCAAGGAGATGACCGACGGACTGGGGGCCGAGGTCGTGCTCGACTTCGTGGCCGAGCGGGGGGTCGAGAAGGCCGCTCCGTCCATGGTTCGCGACCATGGCAGCTACTACGTCATCGGCTACGGTGGCAACCTCGAGACCAAGACGCACGAGATGATCTTCAGGGAGATCAGCATCGTCGGTAACCTCGTCGGGACCTACAACGACCTCGCGGAGCTGATGTCGCTGAACGCAGAAGGCAAGGTCAAGCTACACACCTCGACCTATCCGCTCGACGCCATCAACGACGCCATGGCCGACCTCGAGGGAGGCCGCCTTCAGGGCAGGGGTATCTTGATTCCAGAAGGCGTCTAAGCGTCAAACGACATGTGGTAGAGGGGCGGGCCCCCGGGCCCGCCCCTTAGTTTTGGGCTGTCCTGCGCACATTTTGCCTTGCCATGCAAGCGACGGGCGGCATGAAGGCGCGCGACATGAGGAGGAGCTAAGAATGGAGTACCGCAAGCTCGGGAGCAGCGACCTCGAGGTCTCGACCATCAGCCTCGGATCATGGCTCACCTACGGGGAGGGGGTCCCGGCCGATCAGGCGGAGGGCTGCGTTCGTAAAGCGCTTGAGATCGGGATCAACTTCATCGACACGGCCAACGTTTACGGTCGTGGGGCCGCCGAGTCATTCTTGGGAGAGGTTCTGTCGGACGTCAAGCGCGATTCCTATGTGCTCGCGACAAAGGTCTACTTTCCTATGTCGCGTACCGACAAGGGGTTGTCGGCGGAGCAGATCCACAAGCAGATCGACGCGTCACTCAAGCGTCTGAACGTCGACTACGTAGACCTGTATCAGTGCCACCGCTATGACGACAGCACACCACTCGAAGAGACGATGGGCGCGCTTACCGAGGTTGTGAGCCAGGGAAAGACGCGCTACTTGGGCTTCAGCGAATGGCCGGCGGACCGGATCAAAGCGGCTCTTGATATGCCGGGCGTGGAGCGCTTCGTGTCCAGCCAGCCGAGGTACTCGATGCTGTCGCGTGAGCCGGAGGCCGAGGTCTTCCCGCTGTGCGCTGCGAACGGCATCTCGCAGATCGTCTTCTCACCGCTAGAACAGGGCGTGCTAACCGGTAAGTACCGGCCGGGAGAAACGCCCCCGAGCGACTCGCGCGCCGCTAGCGAGACGATGGGCGCCTTCATAGGCGGAAGGATGTCGGACGAGCGCATGCTGGCCGCGGTCCAAGAGCTCGCGCCAATCGCGCAGAGCGAGGGACTGAGCATGGCTCAGCTCGCGCTCGCCTGGGTCCTCAGGGAGCCCAACGTCGCCTCGGCGATAATCGGCGCCACCCGCCCAGGGCAGGTGGAGGACAACGCAGCCGCTTCAGGAGTCGCTATCGGCGACGATGTGCTCAACCAGATCGACGACGTCCTCGGCGAAGTTATTAAGCGAGGCTGAGGCAGCCCACCACGCGCGCACACCAGTGGGCGCAGGCGCCGACGCCGGTCAGCTCCACGGAACCGCTTCGAGGAGGATGCGTGCGCTCTCGCCAAGCAGATTGCGGCCGGAGGCAGGCAGGGTGACGTCTGCGCTCCAGCCCTCGGCACTTCCCTCAGGTGCCAGGGGTGTCGACGGCTCCGGCGCCTCGGACCTCCAGCCGTAGGTCCCCGTGTAGCCGCCTTTTTGGGGCGTGAGGTCGACGACGAGATTGTCGGCCCAGACCGGGATCTGCTCGAGATGGTCGTTGAAGGTCAGGAACCCGTCTCTCCTGTGGAGGGCCTGCACCGCCACGCGCATTGCGTAACGGCACGTGTTGCCGTCATCTGCGGGTGAGAGTCGCGGGATGAGAAACGCGGTAAAAAGCTCGAAGCTGCGCTTCTTGTCCTCCATGAGTATCGGGCAATAGTGATCCGTGGTGCGTTCGTGCACGAGCACGGGAAGACCGCGTATTGCGAAACGCACCTCGGCTTGATAGGAGACGTCGCTCTCCTTCGGAGTCTCGACATCACACAACGAGATGTCCACCTTCACATCCCCAAAGAAGAACCGCTGGAGGTTCTGGTATGCCTCTTCCGAGTTGACCATCCCGTAACGGCCACTGTGTGAGCGATGAACGTAGGCGCGGTGCGCCTCAGTCACATAGGCGCTGTCGACCTGAACCAGCCCGTCGCTCTGCGGGCCTATCATGCGGCGCGATAGTCCGTGTGCTGCATCGTAGTCGCGTGAGTTGGTCCCGACGAGGCAAAAGAAACGGTCGCCGGGGAAGGCACCGCCGAGGCTGTTGGCCTTGAAGTCCGAAGGCGGCTCGTCGGCCGGTCCGGCGCCGGGCGTCAGGTACTGGTACATGCGCCGGCGTCCGAAGTCGTCGCTGTTGTTCCAGCCGATCCGATCGCGCGCCCACTCGAGCACGCCGCCGCCGACATCGAGTTGAATGCCGCCGTGCGGGGTCCCGTACGTGAAGACCTTGTCCACGTGATCGGTGGCCTTTTCGTTGTCTTCCGGGTAGATCTTTTGCAGCAGCGATCTGCAGATGAGCCCTCCCATCGAATGGGCGATCAGCATCACCTTCTGCGAACCGGTCTCGGTCTTGATCTGAGCGATGAGGCCTGCCAGCCTCTTTGCCGCCTGCTCGATCTCGAGTCGCTGCACGGTATCGGCGTCGTAGGTCCCCGACGTGGGGTCATAGTAGCGATGGATCCAGACCGTTCTGTGCTTGCGCTCAGGGTCATCGTCGGCCCTCATCCTGAGGATGCCCTGAAGCTCACCCTCGAAGACCTCTGCATAGGAATGATCGGTCATGAGCCGCAGCAGCGGGCTCTCGAAGGCGAAGAACTGAGGGGAGCCCTGCGGGCCCACACGTACATGGGTCGACCCCCGATTGAAACCGTAAAAGGGATCGTCGACCGTTTCCTCGACGCCCGCTTGATTACCGGCGTAGCCCCTGATGTAGATGATCGGATAAGAGCTCATCGATCCCTGTTCTCCTCCACCCAGCAGCCCGGTGCCTCCTTGCAGCATTGTCGAGCCCGGACATCATCAAGTCAAGCAGGCGACAGCCGGCGGGACACAACCAGAACTCTGGCGTCCATTTCCCTGAGGGCCGCCGCTAGAGAATCTAGGTTGGTTTTCTTGAGCGCCGGAACGATGTCGACATCGTCGGTAGACATTGGGGAGCCGTGTAGAACCGCCCCTATGCCGCCGACCACGAGGTACTCTACGCCGTACTTGAAGAGGACGTTATGACAGCCAGCCGACCGCAGCGCGAGCCTGGGCCGCCCCCTGGTCCGTCGCACGGGATGAGGGACGGCTCGCCGAGGGCTTACGACGCGATCCTCTACCTGTCCTTCGGAGGGCCGGAAGGGCCGGAGGAGGTGACGCCCTTCATCGAAAACGTCACGCGCGGGCGCGGCATCCCAAGGCACAGGCTCGAAGAGGTCGCCGAGCACTACCACCTCTTCGGCGGCGTGAGCCCCATCAACGCGCAGAATCGCGCCGTTATCGCCGCGCTCGAGGTCGAGCTCGCACGCAACGCCCTCGATCTTCCCGTCTATTGGGGCAACCGCAACTGGCATCCCTTCGTCACGGACGCCGTTATGCAGATGCGCAACGACGGCGTAGGGCGGGCCGCGGCTTTCGTCACCTCTGCCTACAGCTCCTACTCGGCATGCAGGCAGTACCGGGAGGACATCGGCCGGGCGCGGGCCGAGGTCGGTCGGGGCGCACCCAAGATCGACAAGTTGCGCCTCTTCTACAACCACCCAGGCTTCATCGAGCCTCAGGCGGCCACGGTGCGGTCGGCAATTGCGACCGTGGCCCCCGAACGGCGCGCCTCAGCATCGATTGCGTTCACGGCGCACAGCATTCCCGAGTCGATGGCCGGCACAAGCTCCTATGTAGCGCAGCTTGAGGAGGCCTGCCGCCTCGTCGCCGAGCGCGCAGGCGGGCCCGCTCAATGGAAGCTCGTTTATCAGAGCCGAAGCGGTCCTCCAGCGGTCCCATGGCTCGGGCCCGATGTGGCGGAGCATCTCCGGTGGTTGCATCGTGAGGGTGCGACCGACGTCGTGATCTGCCCGATCGGCTTCGTCTCCGACCACCTCGAGGTCCGCTTCGACCTCGATGTCGAAGCTGCGACTGTGGCCGCCGAGCTCGGCCTCAACATGGTCCGCGCCGCCACCGTCGGAGCGGACCCCGCCTATGTTCGCATGATCGCCGAACTGGTCCTCGAGCGCATGGACCCAAGGAGGCCGCGCCTTGCCGCCGGCAACTTCACCGCAAGCCACGACTGCTGCGCTGCCGACTGTTGCCCGGCGCCGGCAGCGCGACCAGGGAGCTGACTGCGGCTCCCGTCCGCCCAGTGTTCTAGCCCGGCAGAGGTCTCGCCGCTATCGAGACGGGCGTCATCTTGCCGAGCGTCTGGAGAGCCGCGCGCGCGTCCCCGCATCGAGGACGACCTTACGGAGCCTGACGGACTGCGGCGTCACCTCGGCACACTCATCCTCTCGGATGAACTCGAGCGCCTGCTCGAGAGACATCTCTCTGTGGGGAATCAATCTCACGAGCTCCTCACTTGTGGCAGAGCGCATGTTGGTGAGCTTCTTCTCCTTGGTCGGGTTTACGTCCATGTCGTCGGAGCGAGAGTTCTCGCCCACGATCATCCCTTCGTAAACCCTGGTGCCGGGGGCCACGAACATGGCCCCGCGCTCCTGGAGGTTGAGCAGCGCGTAGGCGGTCGTCGAGCCACCCCGGTCGGCGACAAGGCTTCCCGTGGGACGCGTCCTGAGATCGCCGTGCCACGGTTCGTATCTGTCAAAGACGTGGTGCATCAGCCCCGTCCCCCGGCTTTCGGTGAGGAACTCGGTGCGAAAGCCGATCAGGGCACGTGCCGGAACTAGGTAGTCCATGCGGACCCAGCCGGTCCCGTGGTTGATCAAGTTCTGGAGCCTTCCCTTGCGAAGCGCGATCATCTGTGTGACCACACCCATAAAGTCGTCTGGGACATCGATTGTCAGCCGCTCCACGGGCTCACAGAGCCTGCCGTCGACCTCCTTCGTTACGACCTGGGGCTTACCGACGGTGAGCTCGAAGCCCTCTCTCCGCATCATCTCGACGAGGACCGCGAGTTGCAGCTCTCCCCTGCCTTGCACCTCCCAAGCATCGGGCAGCTCGGTGTCGAAGACCCTGATGGAGACGTTTCCAACGAGCTCGGCGTCGAGCCTGCCCTTCACGAGTCTGGCGGTCATCTTGCCGCCCTCCGCACCGGCCACGGGAGCAGTGTTGATGCCGACTGTCATGGACAGGCTCGGGTCATCGAAGTGGCTAACAGGCAGGGGCCGTGGGTCACCGGCATCGGACAGCGTTTCGCCGATGGTTACGTCAGGAAGCCCGGCGATGGCGATGATCTCCCCCGCCCCCGCAGACACTGCGTCGACTCGGCTCAGGGCCTCGGTTACATAGAGCTCAGTGATCTTTACGGTTTCTATGGTTTCGTCGGCCCGACACCAAGCAACCGGTTCACCCCGCTTGATGGTTCCGTGGAATATGCGGCAGAGGGCGAGTCTGCCCACATAGGGCGAGGCATCGAGGTTAGTCACAAGCGCCTGCAACGGATGATTTATCTCGAAGGTCGGAGCGGGTATGTGATCGAGCAGCAGCTCGAACAGGGGCTTGAGATCGCTTCCCTCCTGGTCCGCATCGAGGGATGCCCAACCCGCCCTCGCGTTGCAGTAGAGGATCGGGAACTCAATCTGTTCCTCATCGGCATCGAGGTCGAGAAACAGCTCATAAACCTCATTCACGACCTCACGGATGCGTGCGTCGGGCCGGTCAACCTTGTTTACAACGAGGATGACCGGCAGGCGCGCCTCGAGGGCCTTGCGGAGAACGAAGCGGGTCTGTGGCAGGGGGCCCTCGCTGGCGTCGACCAGCAAGAGAACGCCGTCGACCATGGTGAGACCGCGTTCGACTTCACCCCCAAAGTCCGCGTGACCCGGCGTATCGATGATGTTGATCTTGACGTCCCCGTAGCGAACCGCCGTGTTCTTCGCGAGAATGGTGATGCCCTTCTCGCGCTCGAGGTCCATCGAGTCCATGACCCTCTCCGCGACATCCTGATTCGAGCGGAACGCCCCCGACTGCCACAGCATGGCGTCGACGAGCGTCGTCTTGCCGTGGTCGACATGGGCGACGATCGCAATATTGCGCAGGTCATCGCGAGTGGGCATACGAAACTCTCCTGAAGACTGGATCGGTTGCACTCAGTTTAGGGCAGCCGAGCCGTGAGCACCGGCATCCGTGCGTCACCCGAGCGGGACGCCAGCCCCAATCACGATTGCCTGCGGGCGCGCCCGAAGCGCTCCATGATTTCAAGCAGCAGAT
>Ga0136613_10001229_pt1 | contig 13009 bp, 14 predicted proteins | sample AntDrymUQ2722106_2_FD_106649 | JGI IMG/M metagenome (GOLD analysis project Ga0136613, IMG submission 106649) | Polar desert sand microbial communities from Dry Valleys, Antarctica - metaG UQ272 (21.06) | ecosystem: Environmental > Terrestrial > Soil > Desert | place: Antarctica: Dry Valley... | reverse complement strand
TCGGCTTACGGGACGTTCCTGTCGGCCAACGACGACGGCACCGTCGACGTCTTCACGGCCGGGCGCAAGATGCGCGTCGCCCTGCACCCCGAGCTCGAGCTCGACACGCTCGAGCGAGGGCAAGAGGTCGTCCTCAACGAGTCGCTCAACGTCGTGCTCGCCCGCGGGCCCGAGGCCTCGGGTGAGGTCGTCACGATCAAGGAGCTGCTCTCCGACGGGACGCGCGCCCTCGTGGTCGGGCGCGCCGACGAGGAGCGGGTGTGCGAGCTCGCGACCCAGCTCATCGGCGAACGGCTCCGCGCCGGCGACCACCTACTGCTCGACGGCCGCTCCGGTCTCCTGGTCGAGCGGCTGCCGCGACCCGAGGTCGAGGAGCTCGTGCTCGAGGAGGTTCCCGACGTCACCTACCGCGACGTCGGCGGGCTCGACGAGCAGATCGACCAGATCCAGGACGCGGTGGAGCTTCCGTACCTGCACGCGGACCTCTTCCACGAGCACCAGCTCCAGCCGCCCAAGGGCATCCTGCTGTACGGGCCGCCCGGTTGCGGCAAGACGCTGATCGCGAAGGCGGTGGCGAACTCGCTGGCGAAGCGGGTGGCCGAGAAGACCGGCAGCGACACGACCCGTTCGTACTTCCTCAACATCAAGGGCCCCGAGCTCCTCAACAAGTACGTCGGTGAGACCGAGCGCCAGATCCGGCTCATCTTCCAGCGGGCCCGGGAGAAGTCGGAGGAGGGCGTGCCCGTCATCGTCTTCTTCGACGAGATGGACTCGCTGTTCCGTACGCGCGGGTCGGGCATCTCCTCCGACATCGAGAGCACGATCGTCCCGCAGCTCCTGGCCGAGATCGACGGCGTCGAGAGCCTCAAGAACGTGATCGTCATCGGTGCCTCCAACCGCGAGGACCTCATCGACCCGGCGATCCTGCGGCCGGGCCGCCTCGACGTGAAGATCAAGATCGAACGACCCGACGTCGACAGCGCCCGCCAGATCTTCGCCCGCTACCTGACGGTCGATCTCCCCATCGACGAGGAGGAGACCCAGCGCCAGGGGAGCGCGGCGGGCGCGGTCAAGGCGATGATCGACGCCGCGGTGGCACGCATGTACGAGACCGACGACGCCAATCGGTTCCTCGAGGTGACCTACCAGAACGGCGACAAGGAGGTCCTGTATTTCAAGGACTTCGCGTCGGGCGCCATGATCGAGAACATCGTGCGGCGGGCGAAGAAGCTCTCGATCAAGCGGCAGATCTCGGGCGGGGCGCGCGGGATCACCACCGACGACCTGCTCGCGTCGATCCGTCAGGAGTTCCGCGAGCACGAGGACCTTCCCAACACGACCAACCCCGACGACTGGGCGAAGATCTCGGGCAAGAAGGGCGAGCGCATCGTGTTCGTGCGCACGCTCCTCGGTGACGGCGACGCCGCCACCGGCGGCCGCTCGATCGAGCGCGTGACCACCGGTCAGTATCTGTAGTCACGGCGCGACCTGGGCTTTTGCCAGCGCCTGAACGCGGGGAGCGCGGGGGTAGGCTGAACGCGTGGCGGTACCCAAGGTCTGTGGAATCGAGACCGAATACGGCGTCGCGCTGCGGGGCGCGGCCGACGCCAACCCGGTGCTGGCCTCGTCCATGCTCATCAACGGGTACGTCGAGCACCGCAAGGTTGGCTGGGACTTCGAGGACGAGTCACCCGGCCGTGACGCCCGCGGGTTCGCCCGCGAGGGCTCGGCGCCGCCCGAGATCGAGACCCACCTGGTCAACACGGTCCTGACCAACGGGGCGCGGTACTACGTCGACCACGCCCACCCCGAGTACTCCACCCCCGAGTGCTCCGACGCCCTCGAGCTGGTCTGCGCCGACAAGGCGGGGGAGCGGATCCTGGCCCGGTCGATGCAGGCGGCCCGGCGGCTCCTCGGCGGCGACCAGCAGGTCGTGGTCTACAAGAACAACTCCGACGGCAAGGGCAACTCCTACGGGTGCCACGAGAACTACCTCGTCGACCGGGCGGTGCCCTTCGCGACCCTGGTGCGTCACCTGCTGCCGTGGTTCGTGACCCGGCAGGTCTTCACCGGGGCGGGCAAGGTCGGCGGCGAGAACGGCACCGGCGTGACCGGCTACCAGCTGAGCCAGCGGGCCGATTTCTTCGAGGAGGAGGTCGGACTCGAGACGACGCTGAAGCGGCCGATCGTGAACACCCGGGACGAGCCCCACGCCGATCCACAGAAGTACCGGCGCCTCCACGTGATCGTCGGCGACGCCAACCTGTGCGAGGTGGCGACGTTCCTGAAGGTCGGGACGACCGCGATCGTGCTGGCGATGATCGAAGACGACTTCATCGACAAGGACTACTCGATCATCGCGCCGGTGCCGGCGATGCGCACGGTCTCGCACGACCCGACGTGTCGCGCGACCGTCGAGCTGGTCGACGGCGGCCGCACGAGCGCGGTGGAGCTCCAGTGGGAGTTCCTGCGGCTGGCGCAGAAGTATGCGGATGACACCGGGTTGGAGCTGTGCGGCGGTGAAGAGGTCGGCCAAGCCGTCCTCGAGCGGTGGGAGGCGACGCTGGCGGCGCTCGAACGCGACCCGGTCACGCTCGACGGTCAGCTCGACTGGGTCACAAAACTCGAGCTGTTGAACGCGTACCGGGAGCGCGATTCGCTCGGGTGGGACGATCCGAAGCTGGCCCTGCTCGACCTCCAGTACCACGACGTGCGACCCGATAGATCCTTGTACGAGCGGCTCGTGCGGGCCGGCAAGGTCGAGCGCCTCGTCGAGGAGGCTGACGTGATCACGGCGATGACCGAACCTCCCGCCAGCACCCGGGCGTACTTCCGGGGCACCTGCTTGTCGAAGTGGGCAGACGCGGTCGTCGCCGCCAACTGGGACAGCCTCATCCTCGATGTGGGGAGCGATCCGCTGCGGCGCATCCCGATGATGGAGCCGCTGCGGGGAACGCGTGAGCACGTCGAGTCGTTGTTCGAGGAGTGCAAGTCGCCAGCCGAGCTCGTTGCCCGGCTAGCGTCGTAGGCAGGACTACAGGAGCCAGCGAGTCATGCCCGAGCGGGAACGCAAGCAGAAGCAGGCGCCCAAGGAGCGCGTCGAAGAGGACGTGCAGGTCGACGCGCCCGCGAAGCAGGGCGAGGAGCTCAAGGAAGAGCTCGACGATTTGCTCGACGAGATCGACTCGGTGTTAGAGGAGAACGCGGAGGATTTTGTTCGGAACTACGTACAAAAAGGCGGTGAATAGAACGCGTTCTGGTTGCGTTCTTGACCCCGCGTCCGCCGCATCCGGCGGGCGTTCTTCGTTGTCACACCCTGTTCTTACGATGACGACATGAAGCGGTGCCCCGATTGTGGCGAACGGAAGCCGCAAGACGAATTTCCCCGTAACAAGCAGACGCGCGTCGGGCTTGCCGCGTACTTGCAAGCCGTGCCACAACGCTCGCGGCCGCGAGTCTCGCGAGCGGTTGTACGGAGGTAGTCGGCATTACCACCTCATACGTCGGTACGGCGTCGGCGCCGCCGACGTCGAGGAGCTCATCCGTCAGCAAGGCGGCGTGTGTCCTATCTGCGATCGCCCCAAACCCGAGCATGTTGATCACGACCACGAGACCAGGGATGTACGCGGCGTGACGTGCTTCAACTGCAACGGAGGGCTCGGGCAGTTCGGGGATGATCCCGAAAGGCTGCGGCGGGCGGCCGAGTACCTCGAGGCAGAATCGCTGCCGCGCAACGGTGATCGCGGTCTGGCTGAGATCGCACGGACGCGTTCGCTCGAGCTTCGTTCCTCCGCCGCGTAGCTCCGACTCAAGCCGCTAGTAGGCTCGCCGCTCGATGAATGACGCGGCGTTGCCTTCGTTCGGGCCCAGCCTCGACCCGGGCTCGTCGTTCGTCGACCTGCTACGGCGGGTCGCACCCCACTCGGTTTCCGGCGAGTCCGGCACCGGCGGCACCGTCGCGCCGGTCGACGTGACCCACGGCACCACCGTGCTCGCGATCCGCTACGCCGACGGCGTCGTCATGGCGGGCGACCGGCGGGCGGTGGCGGGCATGACCATCGCGAGTCGGCGCATCGAGAAGGTGTTCCCCGCCGACGATCTCTCCGGCATCGCCATCGCGGGCGCGGCCGGGCCCGCGGTCGACATGGTGCGCCTGTTCCAGGTACAGCTCGAGCACTACGAGAAGATCGAGGGCGAGGGACTCTCGCTCGAGGGCAAGGCCAACCAGCTCAGCCAGCTCGTGAAGGCCAACCTGCCCGCGGCGCTCCAGGGTTTCGTCGTCGTCCCGCTCTTCGCCGGCTACGACGAGCGTCGGGACCACGGCCGCGTGTTCAGCTTCGACGTCACCGGCGGGAAGTACGAGGAGACCGACTTCTCGGCCCATGGCTCCGGCGGTGTCCACGCCCGCAACTGGATCAAGGCGTCATGGACCGAGAGCCTCACCGGCGACGAGGCCACTGCGCTCGCGCTGCGGGCGCTGTTCGCGGCCGCCGACGAGGACGCCGCCACCGGCGGTCCCGACCTCGTGCGCCGCATCTTCCCCACGGTCGCCCGGATCGAGGCCACCGGCTTCCAGGCCCTGGCCGACGAGCAGATCGAGCAGCTCGCCGACATGCTGCTCGGCGGGCGGGAGGAGGGCGCCGGCACATGACGATGCCCTTCTACGTCTCGCCCGAGCAGGTGATGAAGGACCGGGCCGACTACGCCCGCAAGGGCATCGCCCGGGGTCGCAGCCTGGTGGCGCTGGAGTCGGCCGACGGCATCGTGATCGTGGCCGAGAACCCGTCGCGCACCCTCTTCAAGATCAGCGAGATCTACGACCGGATCGCGTTCGCGGGCGTCGGGAAGTACAACGAGTTCCAGATGCTCAAGATCGCCGGCGTCCGCCACGCCGACCTGAAGGGTTTCAACTACTCGCGCGAGGACGTGACGGCCCGGTCCCTCGCCAATGCGTACGCGCAGACGCTCGGCCAGGTGTTCACCCACGAGATGAAGCCGTACGAGGTCGAGATCCTCGTGGCCCAGGTCGGCGACGACCCCGAGGGCGACGAGCTGTTCCACATCCTCTACGACGGCACCGTGATGGACGAGGAGGGCTACACCGTGCTCGGCGGGCAGGCCGAGTCGATTGTCGAGGTGCTCGAAACGCGGTTCCAGGCCGGGCTGGCGACGGCCGACGCCATCCGTCTCGGCGCCGACGTGCTCTCGGGCGCCGACCAGCAGCCGTTGCCCGCGGCCCAACTCGAGGTGGCGATGCTCGAGCGGGCGCCGACCGGTCGCGCGTTCCGTCGCCTGCGGGGCGACGACCTCGAGGCACTGCTCGCGGGCTGATTCGTCCCGTTCCACCCGCGGGAACTTGAGTGGTCGTTACTCCTGACGGTCGAACCCGTGGCCCCGATACTGCAAGTGCGGCGAGTAGCCTCGCCCGCGCAAACCGAGGAGGAGGGTTCGTGAGAGGGATTCGGATCGCGGTTGTGCTCGCCACCGTCGCGATGGTCGTCGTCGGCCTCGCCGGCCCCGCGGTCGCGAAGACGGTGTCGCCCAAGAAGTACGCCAAGTCGCTGTGCGGAACTCTGGGTGACATCGGCGACGCGAACGAGCAACTCGCCACTGATTTCGGGACCATTCCGGGCGATGATTCCGCTGCGTTTCAAACGCAGATCATCGACTTGGCGAACGGTTTCGTCGCCGAACTCGAGGCAGCCGAGTCCAAGCTCAAGAAGCTCATCCCCGACGTCAAGGGGGGCAAGAAGGTCTCGAAGCTCTTCGTCGAGTCCCTCGACGAACAGGCCTCCGCTACGCAAGCCGCGATCGACACCTTCGCGGCCGCCGACCCCAACGGGGTCGTCTTCCAGGCTGACGTCTCCACGTTCGGAGTCGCGCTCGATACGGTGACACTGACGCTCGGCGACCCGTTCAGCGAGGTCACGAACCAGGATCTGCTCGAGGCCTTCGACGAGGAGAGCTCGTGCGAGGAAATCGTCACGGTCTTCTGACATTCGGCGTCCTGGCCGGGACGGTGGCGCTCCTGGGCGCCGGCTTCCCGGCCGAGGACGTCCTTGCTCGAGACGTATCGGCCGAGAAGTGGGTAAAGTCGGTCTGCACGTCGCTCGGCGACTGGGCCGAGGACCTGGCGGCCGCCCAGGAGGGCGTCGATCGGAGCGAGAGCGACCTCGATCAGCAGAAGGAGGACCTGGTCGCCTACCTCGACGAGGTCACCGAAGCGACCAACGCGCTCCTGAAGCGGCTGAAGAAGGCGGGAACCCCGGACGTCGAGGACGGCAAGGGCGTCACCGGGGCGTTCCGCAAGGGCTTCACGCAGGCGCGCGACACGTTCGCCGACGCCGCCGACGACGCCGAGAGCCTCGACACCGAGGACGCCTCGCAGTTCGAGGAGGACGTCGTCGACATCCAGGACGCGATTGCCGGCGGAGCCGACGACATCGGCGCGACCTTCGACGAGGCCGACGAGAAATACGACGTCCCCGAGCTCGACGACGCGTTCGAAGCCGAGCCGTCCTGTAGCGGCGTCGCCTGACCCCTCGTCTTCGCCCGCGGACGGAGACGGAGGCGGGGACCGGTACGCTCCGATGGTGGAGCGACGCATTTTCGGGCTCGAGAACGAATATGGCGTCACCTGCACGCTGCGGGGCCAACGCCGTCTGAGCCCCGACGAGGTCGCCCGCTACCTCTTTCGCCGGGTCGTGTCGTGGGGCAGATCGAGCAACGTGTTCCTCGAGAACGGCGCCCGCCTCTACCTCGACGTCGGCAGTCACCCCGAATACGCGACACCGGAATGCGACTCCATCGCCGATCTCGTGGTCCACGACAAGGCAGGGGAGCGCATCCTCGAGGGCCTCGTCCGCAGTGCCGAGCATCGCCTGCGCGAGGAGGGCATCCGGGGCGAGGTGTTCCTGTTCAAGAACAACACCGACTCCGCCGGCAACTCGTACGGCTGCCACGAGAACTACCTGGTCGAGCGGGACGGCGACTTCGGCAAGTTCACCGACGTGCTCATCCCGTTCCTCGTGACCCGGCAGGTGTACGCCGGCGCCGGCAAGGTGCTCCAGACGGCTCGGGGCGCGATGTACTGCCTCAGCCAGCGGGCCGAGCACATCTGGGAGGGCGTCTCGAGCGCGACGACCCGCTCGCGCCCCATCATCAACACGCGCGACGAGCCTCATGCCGACGCCGAGCGGTTCCGGCGCCTGCACGTGATCGTGGGGGACTCGAACATGAGCGAGTACACGACGTTCCTCAAGATCGGGGCCACGTCGATCGTCCTGCGCATGCTGGAGGAGGACCCGGGCCCGTGGCGCGACCTGAGCCTGGAGAACCCGATCCGGGCGATCCGCGAGATCAGCCACGACCTGACGTGCCGGCGGCGCGTCCGGCTGGCCAACGGGCGGGAGCTGTCGGCGATCGATGTGCAGTCGGAGTACCTCACCCGGGCGCTGCGGTTCGCCAAGCGGCGCGGGCTCGCCCCGCTCGAGCAGCGGGCGCTGGGGATGTGGGAGCACGCCATGACCCAGCTGGAGAGCGATCCCCTGTCGCTCGACTCCGAAGTCGACTGGGTCATCAAGTACCACCTGATCGAGGCGTACCGGCGTCGCCACGACCTTCCGCTTACGCACCCGCGGGTCGCCCTGCTCGATCTCTCGTACCACGACGTCACCCGGGCCCGGTCGCTGTACTACCTCCTCGAGCGCCGCGGCCGCGTCGAACGGACCGTCAGCGACGCCGACATCGAGACCGCGGTCACGACGCCGCCGCAGACGACGCGGGCGCGCCTGCGGGGCGCGTTCATCAAGCGGGCGAAGGAGCGTAAGCGCGACTACACGGTCGACTGGGTGCACCTCAAGCTCAACGACCAGGCGCAACGCACGGTGCTGTGCAAGGACCCGTTCAAAGCGCGCGACGACCGCGTGGAACGTTTGATCTCGTCGCTCTAGCAATGCCCTCGTTCCGGACCGGTGACGTCGTGCGGGTGCTCGAGGAGCGCCCCGGCCTCCAACGAGTGGAGGTCGATCTTGGCTGCGGGCCGGAGCGGGCGTACGTCCTACCCCAGCTGACCGGCACGGTGGCGCTCGGGGATCGGGTGGTGGTGAACACCACCGCGGTCGAGCTGGGTCTCGGGACCGGCGGCTGGCACGTCGTGCACTGGAACCTCGCCCACGAGTCGTTCCACGAGCCCGGCCCGGGGCACATCCTCAAAGGTCGGTACACGAGTCTCCAGACCGACGTCGGCAGCACCGAGGAGCACCTGGCCGCGCTGTCGGAGGTCGAGTCGATCGACGGCATGCCGGTCGTGGCGGCGGCGTTGCACAGCCAGGTCCCGGCGGTGGCGGTCGCGTTCAAGGACGCCCGCCCCGACGCCCGCCTCGCCTACGTGATGACGGATGGGGCCGGGCTGCCGCTGGCGATGTCGGATCTCGTCCACGCCCTCCGCACCCGGGGCCTGCTCGACGCCACCATCACCTGCGGGCACGCGTTCGGCGGAGACTTCGAAGCGGTGTCGATCTACTCGGCGCTGGCGGTCGCCCGCCACGTTGCCCACGCCGACGCCGCGGTCGTGGCGATGGGCCCCGGCATCGTAGGCACCAACACCCGGCTCGGCTTCTCGGGCATGGAGGTCGGCCCGATCCTCGACGCCGCTGCCGCGCTCGGCGGCGCGCCCATCGCGTGCCTGCGGGTTTCGTTCGCGGACACCCGCGCTCGACACGCGGGCCTCTCGCATCACACGCGGACCGCCCTGCGTCTGGCCTGCCGGGAGCGAGTGGAGGTGGCGGTGCCCCGCCTCGGCGGGCAGCAGGACTCTCGGCTACAGACGGAACTCGCGGGAGCGGGCATCGACCGGCGCCACGCGCTGGTCGAGGTCGACCCGCCCGACGTGCTCGCGCTCTTCGACCGGGCCGGGCTCGACGTGGTGTCGATGGACCGGCCCGCCCGCGACGACCCTGCCCTGTTCCTCGCGGGAGCGGCGGCCGGTGCACTCGCGGCCGCGCGGGTCGGCTCCGCACCGACCGACGGGGACGATGGCTGACCGGCTCGAGCGGCTCACCAACCTGGTGGCGACGCTGCTCGACACCCGTCGGCCCCTCCCGCTCGAGGAGCTCGTAGACCTCGTCCCCGGCTATCCGCCCGACAAGGCGTCCTACCGGCGACAGTTCGAGCGCGACAAGGACACGCTGCGCGGGATCGGCATCCCGGTGCAGACGGAGGCAATCGACGCGCTCGGGCCCGAGGTCGGCTATCGCATCCATCCCGACGAGTACTACCTGCCGCAACTCGCCCTTACCGCCGACGAGCAGGCCGCGCTTCACGTAGCCGTTACCGCGGTGCAGTTGGAAGGGGGGGCCGGGCCCGAGGCGCTGTGGAAGCTGGGCGGGCTCGAAGGCGAAGCCGCGACTGCGGTCGCGGCGCTGCCCAGCGTGCCCGAGCTCCCCGTGCTGTTCGACGCCTACCGCGAGCGGGCGTCAGTCACGTTCGCGTACCGGGGCGAGCCCCGTCGGCTCGACCCGTGGGGCATCGTGTTCCGGCGGGGACACTGGTACGTCGTCGGCCACGACCACGACCGCGACGACGAGCGCGCCTTTCGCATCGACCGGGTCGAGGGACCGGTCGAGACCGGCCCGTCGGGCACGGTCGAGCCCCCGGCCGACCTCGACCCTGCCAGCCTGTTGCGCGACGACCCGTGGCGCTTCGGTGGCGACGAGCCGGTGACCGCTCGGGTGCTCGTGGACGCGCCCCAGGCTCCCGGAGTCGTGCACCAGGTCGGCGAGCACCTGGTCGTCGAACGACGCGCCGACGGGTCGGTCGTGGTCGGTCTCCCGGTCACGAACGTGGCCGCGTTCCGCTCGTTCGTCGTCGGCCTGCTCGACGGCGCCGAAGTGCTCGATCCTCCCGAGCTGCGCGACGGCGTTGTCGGCTGGTTGCGGCGACTGGCGGCGACGGGATGAGCCCGCGTCCGCTGGTCGGCCCGCGGCTGCGCCGCGTGCTGGCTCTCGTGCCGTGGATCGCCGACCACCCCGGCGCGGCCGTGGCCGACGTCGCCGCCCGCTTCGGCATCGGCGAGCGCGAGCTCGAGGCCGACCTCGAGCTACTGCCGTTGTGCGGGCTGCCTCCGTACACGCCCGACCGGTTGATCGAGGTCGAGCTGGTCGACGGCCACGTGTGGATCCGCTTCGCCGAGTACTTCGCCCGGCCGCTGCGCCTCACCGCCGAGGAGGGCCTGGCGCTCCTCGCCGGCGGCCGCACCTTGCTGGCGGTGCCGGGCTCCGACGCCGACGGCACCCTCGCCGCCGGGCTCGAGAAGCTCGCCGGCACCCTCGGGGCAGGCGAAGGGCTCGCGGTCGAGGTCGGCGAGCCGCCCCACCTCGAAGCGCTGCGACGCGCCGCCGAGACGGGCGAACGGGTGGAGGTCGACTACTACTCGTTCGGTCGCGACGCGCTCACGACGCGACGCATCGATCCCTACTCCGTGTTCCACGCCTACGGTCACTGGTACGCCGAAGCGTGGTGCCACCTCGTCGACGCCGACCGCCTCTTCCGGGTGGACCGCCTGCAAGCCGTGCGCCCCACTGGCGCAAAGTTCGAGCCCCGACGCGACGACGCGACCGCGGTGGCCGATACCGTGTACCACCCGAGCCCCGACGACCCGCGCGTCACGATCGAATTGCCGCCGGACGCCGGCTGGGTGGCCGAGAGCTATCCGTGTGAAGAGGTCGAGGAGCGACCGGACGGGTCGTGGCGTGTCGTCTTGGCGGTGAGCGAGCGGGCCTGGCTCGAGCGGCTCCTTCTGCGGCTGGGGCCCGACGCCCGCGTCGTGTCCCCGGCCGAGCTCACGCAGGTGGCGGCCGACGCCGCTCGTCGCTTGCTCAGGCGCTACGAACCCGCCGTGGGAGGATGACGCCGGTGGAGCGAACCCGGTGACCGGTCCCGAGCACGCGTCCGACACGCCGACGGTGGCGGTCGCGCCGGAGACGCTCCGCGTCGATCCGCCCGCGCCCGACGGTGTCCCGCATCCGTCCCGCGGGGATACCGGTGGACAGCGCACGCGCAAGATCGTCGTCGAATGGGTGCTGCTGATCGGCGGCGCGCTGTTGATCGCCTTCCTCATCAAGACATTCTTGTTCCAGGCGTTCTACATCCCGTCCGAGTCGATGACGCCCACGCTCCAAGTGGGCGACCGCGTGCTCGTCAATAAGGTGAGCTACCAGCTCCATGACGTCAACCGCGGCGACATCGTGGTGTTCGAGGCACCCGACGATCCCAACACCGACGGCGTGAAGGACCTGGTGAAGCGGGTGATCGGCCTCCCGGGTGAGACGGTCGAGCTCCGTGACGGCCAGGTGTTCGTCGACGGCGACCTGCTCGAGGAGCCCTACCTCGCGGCGGGAGAGGTCACCCGACCGACCCAGAACTTCGCCGGCGATTGCGAACCCCCGGCCAGCGACTCCACCTGCGTCGTGCCCCCGGACACGTTCCTGGTGCTCGGCGACAACCGCGACCAGTCGAAGGACGGCCGCGTGTTCGGCCCGATCAGGGAGTCCGACATCGTCGGCAGGGTCTTCGTGCGCATCTGGCCCCTCGGCGACCTAGGCTTTCTATAGCTCCCTAACGGTCGCCGGGCGCGAACTCTCGGACGGTCGCGACCATCCGGTCGACGTGATCGGAGTACACGGCGTCGATCCCCATGGCGAGCACGGCGCGGATGTGGCGCGCCTCTTGCACGTCCCAGGCGAAGGCCCCGACCTCGAAACGGTGGAACAGCGTCACCAGGCCGGCGGTCCACTCGCGGTGGTGCATGTTCATCACCGCGATCCCGTCGGACGCGAGGTCGGCGGCATGGCGCTCCAGCGGCTGGGAGAGATGGCGGCGGTCGGTCGAGTGCACGAGGTGGGCTCCGGCCCGGTTCTGCTCGCGGAGGTCGCGCAGGAACCGGGCGCTGGGCGAGCAGAGCCAGAGCCGTTCGGCCGCCGCCCGGGCCTCGGCCAGGTCCAGGATGGGCCCGGCGGCTGCCCGGTCCTTGACGTCGATCGAGAGCTCGTAGTCGGTCCCGAGCTCGTCGTAGAGGTCGGCCAGCCGGGGGACCCCGTGGCGGGCCAGCTGGTCAGCGGCCGTGCGAGTTACTCGCATCCGGCGCAGGCCGCGGCGGACGACGTCGTCGTGGACCAGCACGACCTGGCCATCGGCCGAGAGCCAGGCGTCGGTCTCCAGGCCCCCGGCCCCGAGCTCGAGGGCCCGGCGGAAGGCGGCGAGGGTGTTCTCGGGCTCCTCGGCGCGGGCACCCCGGTGGGCGAAGGTGATCGGAGTCACGGGCGCTCCGAATCATGGCCCGCCACGGCCTCTCAAGGTGTCCTCGGGCCCTGCCGATGCTGTCCCAGATGGGACCGGAGGGCCCCCGATGACGACGATTCGAGCCCAATGCCCGAGCTGTGGAGACGTCCGCCTCACGGCGGTCGACCTCACCGTGCGCGTGTGCATCGACGACGACACCGGCTCCTACTGGTTCCGATGCCCCGAGTGCGACGGTCCCGTGGCCAAGCCGGCGAGCTCGCACATCGTCGACCTGCTCGTCTCGTCGGGGGTGCGCCTCGAGATGTGGCGCCGCCCCGCCGAGCTGCGTGAGCGCCGCGACGGGCCCGCGCTGACGCTCGACGACCTCCTCGACTTCCACGTCCTGCTCCAGAGGGACGACTGGATGGACGAGGTCGCGAGCATCGACCGGCCTTCCACGGCGGGCTAGGACACCCGAGGTGTTGGCCCTGGGTGCGCTGATGGCGCTCCTCGCCGGCTTCGCCACGTTCGCGTTCGTCGTGCGCCAGCACACCCGCGACGACTTCGGCCCCAGCGTGCAGGACTACGCCGCGTTCCGCGCCGCGCTCGCAGGCATCGGTAGTCCGCGCGACCGCGTGAGCGTCTAGGTGGCTGCCGAGAAAGTCGGTAGCCGAGATCGGAGACACAACATGGAGTACACCGCAGCGCTCAGGCACCGCGACATGTTGTG
>Ga0136613_10001228_pt1 | contig 13018 bp, 17 predicted proteins | sample AntDrymUQ2722106_2_FD_106649 | JGI IMG/M metagenome (GOLD analysis project Ga0136613, IMG submission 106649) | Polar desert sand microbial communities from Dry Valleys, Antarctica - metaG UQ272 (21.06) | ecosystem: Environmental > Terrestrial > Soil > Desert | place: Antarctica: Dry Valley... | reverse complement strand
CCGGCTCCACAACCCCGCCGCCCTGTCCCGGAAACACGAACGCTCTCATCTCTTCTCCGAACCCCTTTGACACCCTGCTCTGTTACGCCTCTCGCACCACACGGCGCGAAGAAACGTTTTTATCACAGGGACGATTGTTTTGATAGTGTCTTGACGATGATACGGACGGAAGCCTACGGGGTTTCGACGTTCCGGCGCACCCGCTTGTAGTCTTCGGGCCCGATCTCACCCCACGCATACCGCCCGTCCGACATCCCCCTCGCCGTTCGGAGACCACCCGCTTCCACCGCCCGCGTCCCGAACCCCGGCGGCCACTGCCCATCTCACGACGAAATACAGCGCGATGACTAGTCCGGCCAGCGGCAAGACGGTGAACACCAGCGCCGCTATACCGGGGCCGATGGTGGATAGAACGACGACGATCGCCGCGAAGACGACGGCCAGGAGCAGGTCATTGCTGGAACCGAGCCGTTCGAACATGTAACCCCTCACCTTTTTAAGTTCGTGTCTCTCGTTTCGGCCCGATGACGCGCAGCGCCTTCGGTATGACCCGCGCCCGGAACTCCCGCGTGGGGGGGAGCATCTCGCCGTCGACGTGCGCCGGCACGGCCTCCGACATCCCCACCTCGACCTCCCGCGCCCGGGCGAAATGGACCTTCTTGCGATCCGTGAGCGTCCCCCACAAGGCGGCGGGGATGAGCCGCAGCACCTCGGTGCGGTCGACCTCCTCGGACCACACGACGTCGAAGAGGCCGTCGTCGAGCACCGCGTCGGGCGTGAGCCGGAACATCGAGCCATAGGTGGTGCCGAGCGCCACCGCGACGAGTATGGTCTTCGCCTCTACGACCTTCTCGCCGTCCAGCCGCAGGGTGGCGTCGTGGCACCGGAAGCCCCACAGGAGGCGCCCCACGGACCACATGTACCTGCCGGCTCCGGGCAGGTACGAGGGGGCTTGTATCACCCCTTCGGCTACCTCGGCGTCGAACCCGATTCCGAGCCCGTTGTTGAACTCGACCCCGTTTACCTCCCCCGCATCTACGACGCGGACCTCTCCCTCCAGCAGCACCCCCAGCGCCCGCCGCAGGTCGCCGCCGATCCCGAGTGCCTTCACGTAATCGTTGCCGGTCCCGAGCGGGAGCACGCCCATGACCCGCCCCGTGCCGACGCAGGCCCCCGCCACCTCGTGTACGGTCCCGTCCCCGCCGACGGCGACCACAGTCGCGTCCTCCGGCAGCCCGAGAACGATGTCGCGGGCGTCTCCGGTCCCCCTGGTGACGTGCCAGACCGGGCGTACCCCCCGCGCCTCCAGAACGCGGGAAACGAGATCCCGCCTCCCGCCCGACCGTCCCTTGTTGGCGGCCGGGTTGAGCACGAGATGCGCCTCCCTCTCCCCAAACATCACACGGGAAAAATAACAGAACCGCGATCCCCCGGCCCCCCGCGCGACCGCCCGGCCCCCCGCGGGACGACCGACCTTCGGTCCCCGGGCTGCGGCGCATCGACGTCCCATGGGCGGGTTGGCGCCGGACTCCAAATAAAGTTGAAGCAGAGGTGTAGGGTGACTTGCATCAATCGGCGGGGGGCGCGTGGGGGGAGGAAAAGAGTACAATGGCCCTCTACATGGCGGACAGGACCAAAAATTGCCTTCATCTCGAAGGGTTGAGCGCCGCGGCGGGGGGAGCGTATCGGTGTCCGCTCTGCGGCGAGGACCTGGACCACGACGGCATCTCCCGGTGGGTTGGCGAGGCCGAAAGGGCTCGGGACGAGGCTTACTCTATGGATGAGGGTGACGGGTTCGCGAAGATAGCGCGAGAAGAGGCGCAGCGGGAAGTCTACCGGCGACGGAGGATAATGTACGAGCTAGAGAACGTACCCCGGGTGGCGACGACGAGGCCGGAGATGATCCTGGTGGTCCACGATTCGGGGGCCGCGTCTTATGGGTGCCGGATCTTCTACAAGGAGCCCCGGCAGGCCGGGAGCGTGGAGCAGGTCAGCGTGGCGGCGGTGCTGGAGACCATCCTGGAGTTGCGCTCCGACCCCGACCCCGTGGTGCGGCTTATCGCGGAGAAAGTCGAGGAGTTTCACGGCCTGCGCGAGAAGCTGCTCGGGGACGGTGAGCCGGCGCCGCAGCGCCGGGTCTTCTACGCCAACGAGCTCCGGGCCGTCGGTTGAGGGACCCCTGCAGGGTCGTTTCGAAGCGGCTAGAATTGGTCCGCCCATGAGAAGCCGTCCACAACCGTCAGAGAGCCCCAGCCGATGAGCGGAAGCAACTTCATAGCCGTGGTCGTCATGATCCTGATCTTGCTGTTCATAATCGTTTCCATTGGGCCCCTGATCTCGGCGTTCTAGCTTCTAGCCGGCCGGGTACTGATGAGGGGCCTCCGCGGTCGGCTCTCGACGTCCGCGAACTGTCTCCTCCCCGCGGTTCCCTAAGGGGCCAGCAAAGAGGGGTGCATCCCTTTGCAGGCGCCTATATCTAAAAACCCTGGAATTCGTATCTCGCCAGGGTCGAGTACGCGATGCCCGTGGCCTCGTGCTTGCCCTGGACCAGGTCCACGCCGGATACGGTAAATCGTAGCTCGGGGAGGTCAGCGCCGGCGGCGTCGAAGGATGCCGGCCTGCGGGCTCGGCCGAGGGTTATATGGGAGACGAAGGGCCTGTCTTCCCGCGCGAAGCCTTCCGGTTCGAGGCACGCCTCCACGGTTTCGGCGAGGGCGCGTATTTGCTCCGCCCCCTCACCCAACCCGGCCCAGAGGATTCTGGCGCGGTGCGGGGAGGGGAAGGCGCCGAAGTTTGAGGTGACCGTGTCGAATGGTTCATGCTTGTCGCGGACGGGTTCCAGCGCCGCGATGATTCGGGGCAGGGCGCTTGGGGAAACGTCGCCGAGAAACTTCAGCGTGAGGTGGACTCGTCGCGGGTCGGTGAGGCGGAAGTCGGGGTGGGCTTTGGCGGCTTCGATCAGGGCCCGCCGGGCTTCGGGGGGCGGGAAGACGGCGACGAAGGCGCGCATCCCGGCTCTAGGCGGGTTTGCGGGCGGCGGCGCGGTTTGCGATGAGGGCGGCGGTGGCGCCGGCCCCCACGCCGTTGTCCACGTTCACCACAGAGAGGCCAGGGGAGCAGGTCTGGAGCATCCCGAGGATGGCGGCGGTCCCGTCACCGCCGAGGCCGTAGCCCGTGGAGGTCGGGAGGCCGATGACCGGCACCGAGACGAGGCCTGAGACCACGCTCGGCAGCGCGCCCTCCATCCCGGCGGCCACGATCAGGCAGTCCGGGTCGAAGTCTCGCAGTTGCTGGAGAGGTCCCGCCAGGCGGTGGATACCCGCCACCCCAACGTCGTGGAACGTCAACGTCCCGGCGCCCATCTCGCGGCAGACGGCCAGCGCCTCTTCCAGGACCGGCAGGTCCGAGGTGCCCGCGCTCACGGCGCCGACCCGTCCCCCTGTAAGACCGGGCTCGCCGCTTCCGAGGACGAGGGAGCGGCCTGCGGGGTGGATCGGGGTTTCGGGGAGGGCCTCGCGGACCGCCGCTTCGTGCTCCCCGTGCGGGGAACTCAAGATCACGCGCTCCGTCGATTCGAGCAGGGCTGCGCAGATCCTGGCGACCTGGGCGGGGCTCTTGCCGCGGGCGTAGACGACCTCGGGTACACCCTTGCGGGCGGCGCGGCCGAGGTCGAGGGCGGCGAACTCGTCCAGGTAGCGAACCTCACCGCCCTTCAGGCGCTCGGCGGCCGAGGCGGGGGAGAGGGTGCCGCCCGCGACCTCGGCCAGAGTCTTATCGAGATCGTTCATGCCCTCCGGGTCCAGGTATAGTAGGGTTGTCAGCGGATAGAATCTAGCACGTCCGTCCCCCAGAGCGTCGAAAAAGAAGGTGCCCGTTGACGATAATCGAGTTGGTGATCGCCCTGGTGGTAATACTCGGGGCCGCGTTCCTCTTCACGAACGCCGTCGAGATCATGGGGGATCGCCTGAACCTGGGGGCTGGGGCCGTCGGGAGCATCCTGGCCGCGGTGGGGACCGCCCTGCCTGAGACCATGATCCCCATAGTCGCCATCCTGGGGGCGGTTATCGTTGGCTCGGGCGGGGCCGCGGCCGGCGAGATCGGCATCGGCGCTATCCTGGGCGCCCCGTTTTTGCTGGCGACCCTCGCGCTGTTCGTCGTCGGTGCGGCGGCTTTGGGCTACCGGCGACGCAGGGGCACGGGGAGCGAGATCGTGGCGGATCGTCATACCGCCGTCCCGGATTTGGCCTTCTTCCTGCCCTGCTTCGCTCTGGCCGCCGTGGCGGGGATCTTCCCCCTGCCCCTGTTCGTGAAGATCCTGTTGGCGGTGGTTCTGCTCGTGGCCTACGTCATCTACGTTGTGCGGACCATAAAGAGCGGGGGGGAGGCCGAGGGGGATCCCCCTTCGAACCTAACGCTGTGGCCCTCTCGTTCGGAGGCGCCGACCTGGGCCGTCGCCGCGCAGCTCATCGGCACGGTCGCGGTGATGGGCTTCGGGGCCCACCTCTTCGTCGGGGCCGTCGAGCATATCTCCGAGACCGTGGGCATCCCGGCCGGCCTCATCGCCCTGGTCCTGGCGCCGCTGGCGACGGAGCTGCCCGAGAAGTTCAACTCGATCCTCTGGCTCAGGGATAACAAGGACACCCTTGCCGTGGGCAACATAACCGGGGCGATGGTCTTTCAGAGCACCATCCCGGTCTCCATCGGCATACTGTTCACGCCGTGGCAGCTCGACTTCCTGTCCAGCCTGGCGGCCGTGTTCGCCATCATCTCCGGCATAATATTTCTCGGGTTCCTGCTGCGAAAGGCCCCGCTGCGGGCGTTCGTCATGCTCGGTGCCGGGTCGCTGTACATCGTGTTCGTCGCGACGGCGGCAATCTCCCTCGTCATAGCGTGAGACAAGGGCGCCTTTAGCGGCGCTTTATTGGTAAGATAGCGCCCTGCATGAGGGTTGAAGTCTAAGGGGATGCCAGGGTAGATGGATTTTATGACCGGAGAGTGGCTCGGACGGCTCGTCGGGGTGCTCGTCGTGAACCTGATCCTCTCGGGCGACAACGCCGTGGTCATCGCGATGGCCGCGCGCAGGCTCGAAGGCGCCAACCGCCGCAAGGCCATCATCTGGGGCGCCGCCGGTGCCGTGATTCTGAGGCTCATCTTCGCGGCCATCATCACCTTCCTGATCCAGATACCTTTTCTCCAGGTCGTGGGTGGCCTGCTCCTGATCTGGATCGCCTGGCGGCTCATCCACGACTCCGAGCCTGAGGAGGGCAAGATCGAGGCCGGCCAGAGCGCCTGGGACGCGATCAAGATAATCATCGTGGCCGACGCGGTGATGTCGCTTGACAACGTGATCGCGCTGGTGCAGGCCGCGAGGATAGACGGTGAGGTGAGCACCTCCCTGATCGTGATCGGGCTCGCGACCACGATCCCCCTCGTCGTCTTCGGCGCGGCCCTGCTGACGTCGCTGCTGAACCGCTTCCCCTTCCTCGTCTACCTCGGGGCTGGGCTGCTCGTGTACCTGGCGATAGAGATGTTCTTCTCTGACGTGTTCTTGCACGATTACCTGGAGCCTCTCGCGAGCATCGAGTGGATCCTCGGAGTCGGCGCCGCGCTCGTCTTTACGGCCCTCGCCTGGTTGTGGTCGCGGCGCGCGAAGACGGCGTCCGGGTAGAACCCGAAGGTCCACGGCGGCCCTGCTAGCGGTTCAGGAGCCGGTCGAGAAGCCTCCTGTTTCTGAGGCGGTCCAGCTCCGAGGAGCTCTCCTTTAGATCCTGCTCCACCCGGGCTAAATGCTCGATACGCTCCATTAGCATCAGGCGCTCCTCGGCCGCCGCACGCAGATCCAACACCTCATCCGTAAGGCGGCGACGCTCTTCGCGGGAGTCCTTGATCTCCCTCTGAAGCCGCGCGTTGGAGGCGCGGACTTCCCCGAGCTGACCCGACAGGCGCCCCGCCTCCTCACTGACCCTCGCGAGCTCCCGCGCGACGAAGGCCGCGCCTACCCGGCCCCGGAGCACCTCCAACGGCACCCGGCCCTCAGTATCCGCGATCTTTCCAGCCTCGTCCTCCGGGACCCCCAAGAACCGCGCCGCCTCCTCCACGGAGACGGACGGTTCGGGCCTCGGGTCAGTCAACGTCAGGGTCCGCGCCGGGGGAGGGCTCGACGTCGTGGCCCGCCTCCTCCATGGTACCCTCGATCTTCTCCCGCTCCGCCTCGCCGCCCTCGAAGGAGACGGCGACGAGGCCCTTCTCCGAGTCCACGTTGACGCCGTTCACGAACCCCAGGCGCGTGAGGGCGCGCCCCAGCTTCTCCGCGTCCTCCGCGCTCGCCACGTCGCGCACCACGAACGTCACGTCAGGCATCTGTGCATCTCCCTCCGGCCGGTTTGAGGTTTCAGGTTATAGGCATCAGGCATCAGGTGTCTACCGTGCGGCCGGTTCTGCTGGCGTGCCACCAACCCTGGTTGTCGGGCATACGGGTCTTCTTCATCGACCAGGGCCCCAATCCCGAGGCCTACTCCTGTTCGCGCGGACGAACTTTCAGGGTCTGCTCCTTGCCCCGCCTCAGGACCTTGAGCTCCATGTCGCGGTTTATGGCGGACTCGTCCAGGAGGGCCAGGAGGTCGCTGTTGGAGCGGACGGGCTGGCCGCCGAGGCCGACGATCAAATCCCCGGGCCGGACGCCGGCCCGCAGGGCCGGGCCGTCGGCGGGGACTTCGCGGACGCCCGCCCCTCCCCCGACGCCGCCACGCGCCGGCTGGGTCGCAACCACCACGCCGAGGCGGGCGCGTCTCACGCGGCCCTCGGTGACGAGGGAGAAGACTACGCGACGGAAAGCACCCGAGACGGGCACGGCGAAGCCTATGCCCTGGGCGCCGCCGATGATGGCCGTGTTTATACCGACCACCCGGCCCGAGGTATCCGCAAGCGGGCCGCCGGAGTTGCCTGGGTTGATGGCGGCGTCGGTCTGGATGACGTTCTCGATCGGGCGCCCTTCCTGGCCCCGGATCGAACGCCCCAGGGCGCTTACCACCCCGGCCGTCACCGTGCTCTGGAAGCCCAGCGGGCTCCCGATGGCGACGACGAGCTGCCCGACGACGAGGTTCTCCGCCTCGCCGAGCGCCGCGACCGTGGGCTCTTCTTCCGGCGTGAAGCGGACCACCCCGAGGTCGCTCGGCGGGTCGTCGCCAAGCACCTCGGCGGGGACGGACCTCCCGTCCGAGAACGTGACGCGCATCTCGCCGGCGTCGTCCCGCTGGCCTCCAGCCCTGCCCAGGCCGCGTACGACGTGGCTGTTGGTGACGGCGGTGGCGGTGGTTCCGTCCGTGCCGAGGACCACGCCGCTCCCGCCACCACGGCCGTCCTGGAGGCCGAGCGAGATCACAGCTGGCTCCAACATCTCCGTAACACCCCGCACCGCCCGCGAGTACGCGTCCAGCTCCGCGTTCTCCAGCCTGGAACTCGCCGAAAGGTTCTCGAAGATCTCCATCCGCAATTTCTACCGCACCATCTGACGACCGCCACCCGGAAGAACGGGTGGGTACGGGTTCCGCAAAGGCGCGGAGCCACCGGCTATAATCCCCGCCATGAGCGTGGCGTTAGATCCCCGACTCTCCGCTGCCATCTTCTTCGCCAGGGCGGCGCAGCTTGCGAGCCGCACGCTGAAGAGGGGCGGGGGCTCCACGATCCCGGGCGTAGTCGCCCGCCGGATTGACCCCAAGATTTTGACCAAGCTCTCGAAAAGACTCCCGCTCGGCTCGGCGGCGATCACGGGCACCAACGGGAAGACGACTACGACGCACATGGTCGCCAAGATCCTCCAGACTGCCGGACTCCGCGCCGTGAACAACTCGACGGGCGCGAACCTCGTGACGGGCGTGACCGCCGCCGTGGTCCGGGACGCGAGCCTCTCAGGTAAACCCCTCTCCGAGATGGGCCTCTTCGAGGTGGACGAGGCAAACGTGCCGCGCGTGGCGGCGGAGGCGGAGTTGAAGATCCTGGCCGTACTGAACCTCTTTCGCGACCAGCTTGACCGCTACGGGGAGCTCGCCTACACTGGCAAGGTCATAGCCTCGGCCTTCGCCGACCTGCCCCGCGCCGGCGCGGTCGTCCTGAACGCCGATGACCCCCTCGTCGCGAGCCTTGGGGGATCGACCTCGAACCCGATCTTCTACGGGGTGGACGCGCCCGACCTCGACACCGGCCGCCTCCAACACGTCGCCGACTCGAAGGCGTGCCCGATCTGCGGCACCCCGCTCGACTACGAGGCCGTCTACATGGGCCACATCGGCGTCTACCGCTGCCCCAGAGGCGACTTCTCCCGCCCGACCCTCGCCTACCGGGCGAGCCGTGTAAGCCTCGAAGGCGCGCGCGGCTCCACCTTCCTGCTCAAGACGCCGAAAGGCGAGAGTGAGGCGAAGATAACCCTGCCGGGCCTCTACAACGTCTACAATGCGCTCGCCGCCGCGGCCGTGGCCGGTGAGGCGGGGGTGGGCCTGGACGATGTCGTGCTAGGCCTCCGGGAGTTCGGCGGGGCCTTCGGGCGGGTGGAGAGGATCAAGGCTGGGGACAGGGAGGCCTTCCTGCTTCTAATAAAAAACCCGGTCGGGTTCAACGAGATCCTGCGCACCTTCATCACCGACGCCGACGCCAGAAACGTCCTCATAGCCATAAACGACAACGACGCCGACGGCCGCGACGTCTCCTGGCTCTGGGACGTGGACTTCGAGATGCTAGCCGACGCGGGCGCCGAGAACGAAACGGAGATCTCCCCCTTCACCGTCAGCGGCCTCCGGGCCAACGACATGGCCGTCCGCCTCAAATACGCCGACCTCCCCGTGGGCCCCGTCATCCCCGACCGCAAAGAAGCCATAAGAACTGCTCTGGAAGCCACGCCACCAGGCGAGACCCTCTACGTCCTTCCGACCTACACGGCGATGCTGGAGATAAGGAAGGCGCTGGGCGACATGGGGTACACGCATCAGTTCTGGGAAGATTAGAGCTTTGAGCCATCAGCTTTCAGCCGTCAGCAAGAACGGTGCTGGCGCATCCTGGTACGATTCGGCCGGACCCGATCAGAAGACGAGGATAGGCAACCACCGTACCCGAGACGCCTGGAGATCATCCGAAAAAAGCTGACGGCTGAAAGCTGAGAGCGCCGACCGAAGGGAGGCCCATGCTCACCATCCACCATCTCTATGCCGACATGATGAACCTTTACGGGGACCGGGGGAACGTCATCTCCATCCGGAAGCGGTGTGAGTGGCGTGGGATTCCGGTCGAGGTCGTGGACGTGGGGCTCGGTGAGAGGGTTCGGCCCACGGGGTGCGACCTCTTCCTCTTCGGCGGGGGGCAGGACCGGGAGCAGGCGTTGCTGGCCGACGACCTCTCGGGGTCCAAGGGCGCCGATCTTCGGACCGTCGTGGAGGATGGAAGCGTCGTGCTCGGCGTCTGCGGCGGGTATCAGCTTATGGGGCACTCCTACGAGACGCCGGAGGGTGAGAAGCTGCCCGGCGTCGGGATCTTCGACCTCCACACCGAGCCCCGAAAGCCGGACGAGGCGCGCCTGATCGGGAACGTGCTGGTGAACGTCGAAGCCTCGGAGACTGGCGAGGAGCGCCGCATCGTCGGCTTCGAGAACCATGGCGGTCGGACCTACCTCGGCGACTGCGAACCGCTCGGCAGGGTCGTCGCCGGCCACGGCAACAACGGCGCGGACGGCAGCGAGGGCGCCAGGCGCCTCAACGCCTACGGCACCTACCTCCACGGCTCGCTCCTCCCGAAAAATCCGTGGCTCACGGACCAGCTCATCCTCAGCGCCCTGCGCCGCGAAGACGACTCGTTCGAACTGGAGCCGCTGGACGACGCGGTCGAGAGGAGCGCATTCGGGTCGGTGGCGGTCCGGATCTCCGGTAACTAGGGAGGGTGTGATGGGCGCGCGCCGCCTGTCGATCGGGCGTGTCGAGCAGGCCACCCGGGTCATAGACTCCGTCTTCCTCGACTCGCCGCAGTTCGTGTGCGAGCCGCTCGGTGAAGAGCTCGGCGCGCGGCTGGCGATCAAGGTCGAGACCCTCAACCCGATCCGTTCGTTCAAGGGCCGCGGTACGGAGTTTCTAGTATCGGAGGCGGAGGATGGCGTCCCTCTGATGTGCGCGAGCGCCGGAAACTTCGGGCAGGCGATGGCATACTCCTGCCGCAAGCGGGCCCTGGAGTTGACGGTCTACGCCAGCACGAACGCGAACCCTCTCAAAGTCGGGCGGATGAGGGCGCTCGGGGCGCGCGTATTGTTGCACGGCTCGGACTTCGACGAGGCCAAGATCGAAGCCCGGCGCGTGGCCCACGAGCGGGGCGCCCGGTTCGTCGAGGACGGCCTCGACGTGGAGACGCTCGAAGGCGCGGGGACGATGGGCCTGGAGTGGCTCCGGTTCCCCGAACCGCTCGACGCGCTGCTCGTGCCGCTCGGCAACGGGGCCATGTTCAACGGCGTCGCCGGCGTCATGAAGCACCGCAGCCCCGACACGAGGATGGTTGCTGTCGGGGCAGCCGGGGCGCCGGCCATGATCGAGTCCTGGAGAACGGGAAGGCTCGTCACCCACGACCGAGTGGAGACCGTCGCCGACGGGATAGGCGTGCGCGTGCCGGTCCCGCAGGCGCTGGAGGATATGAACGGCCTGGTCGATGACGCGTTGCTCGTAGACGAAGGCTCCATCATCGATGCGATGAGGCTGCTGCACCGCCACGCCGGCGTCGTCACCGAACCTTCGGGCGCGGTGGGCGTCGCCGCGGTCATGGAGCGTCCCGAGTCTTTCCGGGACCAACTGGTGGGCACCATAGTCTGCGGGGGCAACCTGACCGTGGACCAGACGCGCGAGTGGTTGTAGGGGTTGTGGGATGTCCGGCCTCCGCGCCCCCCGCATCGCCACACGGCCATAACACCGGGGCAGGCTAGAAGCTCTCCACCGAGGGGCGCAAGTCGAGCTCCAGCGTCCACGCTGTCGAATCCTGAGAGTGAAGCTGCCAGTAGGCCTCGGCGATGGCGTCGGGGGAGAGCGTGGTGTGGTCCTCGCGGTCTGGGGACGTCTCTCGTAGCCTGGGCGTGTCGATCTGGCCGTCTATGACGACGTGGGCGACGTGTATCCCCTGCGGCCCGAACTCGCGGGCCATGCTCTGGCCGAGCGCCCGCAGGCCGAACTTGCCGACCGCCAGCGCCGAGAACCGGGCGCCACCCCGCAGCGCGGCCGTCGCGCCGGTTAGCAAGATGGTGCCGCGACCGTTCTCGACCATCGCCGGCAGGACCTGTTGGGCGGCGTAGAAGGCGCCGGCGCAGTTTGCCTTGAAGCACTCGTCGAACTTCTCGGGGGAGATCTCCAGGATGCCCCCCATCTGGAAGGCGCCGGCGTTGTAGACGAAGACCGCCGGGTCGCCGAGGCTGCTCCGTACCTCGTCGAACGCCGCGGCGACGGAGGCCGGGTCGGTGGCGTCTGTGGAGACGGGGAGGGCCGTGCCGCCCGCGGCCTCTATCTCCCCGCGCACGCCGGCAACGCTCTCCTCGCGGCGGGCCATGAGGGCCACGGCGAAGCCTTCGCGGGCGAAGCGGCGGGCCACCGCCGCCCCGAGGCCCGGGCCTACTCCGAGTACTGCGGCCGTCCTACCGTTCATGCGCTACCCCTCTCTCGCTGATCATTCTTCTACTCTGAGGCCGAGCACGAGGAGATCTATATCGACCCCGTCGAGCTTGGCGACCCTCGGGAAGTGGGCCCACGTTTCGAAACCGAAGCCCTCGAAGAGAGCGACGCTGGCCTCGTTGTGGGCGAAGATGCCGGCGGTGATCGTCTTTATGCCGAGTTCGGGGGCGCGGCTGACGGCTTCTGCGACCAACCGCCGGCCCAGGCCTTCGCCCCGGCGCTCCGGGCTGACGTACACGCCCACCTCGGCGGTCGCGTGGTAGGCGGGACGGCCGTCGTAGAAGTCGCCCAGGCTCAACCAGCCTACGATCCCGCCTTCGTCCTCCATCACCCAAAGCGGCCTCCGCCACGGATCGTGCGCGTGGAACCAGGCCGTGCGGTCCTTGGTAGAGATCGGCTCGGTGTCGGCGGTGGAGACGCGGGTCGGCACGGCTGAGTTGTAGATGCCGACGATGGCCGGCAGGTCCTCCGCGGTGGCGTCCCGGATCCTCACCGGGAGAAACCCTTACTCGCAAGGACCCAGAGCCAGGTCTCCTCGGTGTCGCCGGTGCCGGTGCCGGTGCGCGGCCCGGCGTGGAGGATCTCGAAACCGGACTGGCGCAGCAGCGACTTGTTGGTCTCCGCGTCGTAGTGGCTCCAGCGCATGGCGGCGCCCCAGCCCTCCCAGTCGTCGTCCCCGCCGTCGAAGTCCGTTACGGAGAGGGTGGCGAGGAAGAGTCCGCCGGGCTTGAGCCAGCGGTGGATCTTCCCCAGCAACGCCTGGTGCTCTCTCCTCGGTACGTGGATGATGGAGTGGAAGGCGACGACCGCGTCGAAGGTGTCCGGCCCGAACTCCAGTTCCGTCATGTCCGCCTTGAGGAAGGTCGCGTCCGGGACGAGCCTACCGGCGAGGTCCAACTGCTTCTCCGAAAAGTCGACGCCCGTAACGGCGAAGCCCCGCCTGGCGAGCCAGCGGGTTGCGGGGATGCCCGCGCCGCAGCCGAGGTCGAGGACCGGGGCGCCGGGCGGGAGGTCCCGGGACATCTCCTCCAGGGCGGCGAGGACGGGCGGGTCGTCGGGGTCTTTGGTGGCGAGGTATTGCTCGGCTACGCGGTCGTAGCCCTTCTCGACGAGTTTCTGGTGCGGGTCGTTCACCGGGCGGTGACGCCGCCGTCCACGATCATGCACGCCCCTATGACGGAGGCCGACTCGTCGGCGGCCAGGTAGGCGGCCATCGCGGCTATCTCCTCGGGCGTGACGAACCTGCCGTGGGGCTGGCGGGCCTGCATGTTGGCCCGCGCCTCTTCCGGGTCGTCGTAGCCGCTCGTTATGCGCGCGACCCAGGGCGTGTCCACCGT
>Ga0136613_10001227_pt1 | contig 13022 bp, 9 predicted proteins | sample AntDrymUQ2722106_2_FD_106649 | JGI IMG/M metagenome (GOLD analysis project Ga0136613, IMG submission 106649) | Polar desert sand microbial communities from Dry Valleys, Antarctica - metaG UQ272 (21.06) | ecosystem: Environmental > Terrestrial > Soil > Desert | place: Antarctica: Dry Valley... | reverse complement strand
TGCCCCTCGACGGCGTCAACGACCAGCCATTCGGCGACCCAGGCCGCCCGCGGCGCCAAGTCGAGCACGACCTCGATGTCATCTACAGACGGCTGGTACACCGGTGGCACGCCGCCTGCGCGCTGGCCGGTCACCCGCTCCCCCGTCGGCTCCAAGGAGCGGATCCGGTCGAGGCGGAAGTCGCGAGGCGCGGTGGCCAGCCGGCACCAGCCCTGTAGGTACCACGACCCTCCCCAGCCCACGACCGCCCACGGCTCGACGTCGCGCTGGGTGGTCTGGGCCTTAGACGCCGACCGGTACACCAGGCGCAGGACCTCGCCATCGTCCACGGCATGCCGCAGGACGCCCAGCAACTCGTCGCCCGGTGCCGACAGGTCCACCGCGAGCTTGGCCTCGTCGCCGCCGAGCAGCACCTGCAGCTTGCTGACGGCGCGGCGCAGCGCACCGGACTCCGCCAGGCCCTCGACGCTGCCCAGCGCTCTGGCGGCCAGCAGCAGGGTCAGGGCCTCGCGCAGGCTGAGTCGCAACGGACGAGAGAAGAAGTCAGCCATGCGCACCGTCACGCGGTCGCCGACCAGCCAGGCCTCGACGAGGTCGCCGCCGCCGTAGCCGGGAAGCCCGCAGTAGCCGAGGACGTCCAGGTCGTCGGCCAGCTCCTCACGGGAAGCGCCGAAGCGCTCACCGACCTCGTCGACCGAGACGCCGGGGTTGTCCAGCAGCCACGGCACCATCGTCAGGATCCGCTCCAAGCGCGCCAGCGTTGGCGTTGGGCGGCTCATGCCGAACCCTCCCCCGCATCCTCCATGAGGCCGCGCAGCCGGGCCACGACCGCAGCACGCAGCTCCGGCGGGCCTACGACCTCCAGCTCCGGGCCGAACTCCAGCGCCCAGAACATGAAGTCATCCGGATCGCCGGCGCTGACCGTGAAGCGTGTCCAGCCGTCGTCGGTGGCCGCGCCCCCACCACGCGCTCGCCGCGCCACCTGCCACGCCACCTCCGCCGAGGCCAGCACCTCCGCGGTCGCCGGCGCGTCGCCGCGCCGCCCGGGAACCACGTCATCGACGCTGACGTCGTCGTCGGGCGCCACGAACGAGCCGGGAAGCCCGATCGTGCGGACCTTGCCCTGGATGCGGTCCAGGCGAAAGGCCCGGCGCTCGTCGCGGTCATGGTCCCGCCCGACGAGGTACCAGCGCCCACGCCGGTGTACCAGCGCGTGGGGGTCGACGGTGCGCACGGCCGGGTCGCGATCACGGGCGTTCCCGCCCGCTCGCTGCTCCCCAGGCGCCCGATGCTGGCTTTCCCGCTCCCCGCCCGCTCGCTGCTCCCCCGCCCGCTGGTAGGCGAAGCGCACGCTGGTGCGGCGCAGCTGGGCGGTGACCAGCACGTCGCGATGGGGGGTGTCCAGCGCGATCCCAAGGCGCGGGTCGGGCGCGGCGGGACCCGGCGCCGGGTCGCCGGCGCCCACCCGCAGCTTGAGCAGGCCCGCGCCGGCTTCGTCGACCATTCCCGTGGCCTGCACCGCCACAGCCAAGGCGCCCAGCTCGTCGGGCTCCAGGCGCACCGGCGGCAGGTCGTAGCGGCGAGGGTCGATCCGGTAGCCCTGGCGATCGTCCCAGCGGTCCAGGGGCGCCGTCTCGATGGGGACGCCGAGATCACGTAGGTCGGCCTTGTCGCGCTCGAACATGCGACGGAAGGCCTCGGCGTCGGGCTGGCCGTAGCCGGCGACGCGTTCACGCACCTCGGTGGCGGGCATGGGTCTGCGCGTCTCGCGCAGCGCGATGACGAGGTTGATGAGCCGTTCGAGGCGTTCAGTCATGGGGCTCGCAGCCTAGCCGTGAGGCAGCGGATCTCAGCCGTCACGGCGTAGCCGCGAGCCGGGGGGACCTGGCAGAACGGACGAGCCCGCCTCCTGCGATCCGGCGCTGCCTCTGAGACAATGAATATCTCCACCCGCCCACCGAGAGCCGTTTGATGTCCTCCCAGGATCGCCCGCAACCGTCACCAGCTGGTGACGGCGTCAGCCTGCGCCAACGGTTGGCGCCGTTCCTGGCCGCCGCCGGCATCGCGCTGGCCGCGGGCTGGGCCGCCACCCGCCGCGCCGCTGTGGCGTTCGGACGCTGGTGGGCCGGCACAGGCTGGCCCCGGATGGCCCAGGCATGGCGCACGGACTTGGTGCGGCTGCGTCGCTGGAGCGTGGACACGGGTCGTCCTCGGGCCGCCTCGGCATCTCGTCGCACCGGCGCGGTCATCGCGTCGGCGTCGCGGTCCATGGGTTCGGCGTCGCGCCGGACGGTCCAGGTGACCGCCACCGCCTCCCGCGCCACCGCCTCGCAAGGCGCGCGTGGGTGGTCGGCGTTGTATGCCCGCCAGTGGCCGGTGCTGCGACGGATGCTGCTGCGTGTGGCCGTCATCGGCGGCCTCGCCGTCGTCCCACCCCCCCGTCGCGCTCCGGGGGCCACCGTGCCGGCGGGCAGGCTGGCCGGTCCCGCGCCCACCGCCCCCACGTGGACACCCACCACTGACCCTCGCCCCGTGCGTGGCCCTGTATGGCTGGCTGCCCGCCTCGGGGGTATTGCCATCGGCGGGCTCGCCGGTGTGGTCGGGTTGACGGTGCTGGCGTCGGCGGTCAGCCGGCCGGCGCTGTCCAACGCCACCGAGGTGCTTGACGTCCGCCTTGACATCCCGGAGAACGCGAGCCTGCCGGCGCTTGACGAGCGCTCGGTCATCTACGACGGTGACGACAATGTCCTGGCCGTGGTCGACCGCGAGGTCAGCCGGCGGTCCCTGCCGCTGCGGCGGATTCCCAAGCTGGTGCGCAACGCCGTGGTCACGGCCGAAGACCGCAAGTTCTGGGAGCACGACGGCTATGACATCGAAGGCATCGGTCGCGCGGCGGTGGCCAACATCCGCGCCGGCGGCGTCGAAGAGGGTGGGTCCACCATCACCCAGCAGCTGGCCAAGAGCGCGGTCGGCCAGGACCGCACCATCGAGCGCAAGCTGTCCGAGTTGCTCTACGCGGTAGCGCTGGAGGAGCGCTTCACCAAGGACGAGCTGCTCGAGCGCTACCTGAACCAGACCTACTTCGGCGCCCGCGCCTATGGCGTGGACGCGGCTGCCGAGGAGTTCTTCCAGCGCTCCGTTTCCGAGCTCAAGCCTCAGCACGCCGCGTTGATGGCGGCGATGATCCGCTCCCCGAACACCGCGGACCCGAGGGACCGTCCAGTCCTGGCGCGCAAGCGGCGCAACCTGGTGCTGCGCGCCATGGTCGAGGAGGGTTACCTCAAACGGCGTCGGCTGCCCAAGCTGCTCAAGAGCCCCTTGGGCGTCGTCGAGTCGCGCCAGCGCGCCGAGCGCGAGCCGCACGTGCTGGACGCCACCCGCCGGGAGCTGCTGACACTCGAAGCCCTGGGTAAGACCCCTGCCCAGCGGGAGCGCGCCCTGTACTACGGCGGCCTGCGCATCACCACCACGCTGGACCGTGAGATGCAGCAGGACGCCGAGGAGACGATTGCTGAGTACCTGCCCTACGACGCACCCACCGGCGCCATCGCCTCGGTGGAGCCGGGCAGCGGTGAGATCAAGGCCATCGCCAGCGGGTTGGGTTACACCGATCTGGAATACGACCTGTCCACGCAGGGCCGTCGCCAGCCGGGCAGCTCGTTCAAGCCGTTCGTCTACGCCGAGGCCTTGCGCGAGGGCTTTCCGTTGGAGATGGCGCTATCGGGGCGCAGCCCCGCCTACTTCGAGGGTGTGCCGCAATGGTCGAAGGACGCGATCGACGACCCCACCCCCGGTGTGCAGAACTACGGCGGTGCCAGCTACGGCACGCTGGATATGCCCCGTGCGCTGCAGAACTCGGTCAACACCGCCGCTGCTCAGCTCACGATCATCGTCGGCGAGAAGCGAGTGGTCCGGCTCGCCGACCGGATGGGCATCGACATGGCCCAGGCCACCGGTGAGGACTACGGGCCGGCAATCGGGCTGGGTGGGTTGACCTTTGGCACCACGCCGCTGGAGATGGCCTCGGCCTATGCGGTGTTTGCCAACGAGGGCAAGCGGGTGCGCCCGCATCTGATCGCCAAGGTCACCGATGCGCGCGGCAAGGTCTTGTACAAGGCCAAGCCCAAGCCTGAGCGGGTGCTCAAGCCGGTCGTCAACGCCGCCATGGTCGAAATGATGCGTGGCGTCGTCACCGGCGGCACCGGCACCGGCGCGGCCCTGCCCGGCTGGGAGGTCGCAGGCAAGACCGGTACCACCACCGACAACGCCGACGCCTGGTTCGTGGGCTACACCCCCGTGCTGTCGACGGCGGTGTGGATGGGCCATGCCGAGGGGCAGGTGGAGATGCCGGGCATGACCGGTGGTTCCACGCCCGCCTCGATCTGGCAGGCCTACATGGGCCGCGCCTTGGAGGGCCGCGAGGTCGAGAGCTTCCCGTCGGTGGATCTTGCCGCGCTCGACGAGATCAACAGCAGGCCAGTCACCGTTCCCGACGTTCGCATCGCCGCCGAGGCTGACGCGCTCAGTGCCCTGGGCGAGAGGATGTTGATCGGCCAGGTCCAGGTTGAAGACAGCTACTCGCCTGCCGGCTCGGTGCTGTGGCAGAGCCCGGCACCCGGATCATCCGCGGGGGCCGGCGACACCGTCTACCTCGGCGTGTCCAGCGGGACGCCGCCTCCCCCGCCGAAGCCAGAGCCGGAGCCGGAGCCAGAGCCGGAACCCGAGGCCGACGCCCCCGAGCCGGATGACGGCGGCGGTGACGACGGCGGCGGAGGCGGTGCTGGCGACGAGGGTGGCGGCGGCGGCGAGGGTGGCGGCGGCGGCGGCGAGGGCGAGGGCGGGGGTGGCGGCGACGGCGAGGGCGGCGGCTGATCGTTCCTGGCCGCTGCAAGGCGCAGTGGTCCTGCGCGCTGGTTCGAACCCCGCGACGCTGTGGCAGGTTGGCGGCGACGGTTACGAGACGGTCGCGTGCTCCGGGTTGCGCGGTTCCTGTCGTCCCCCTGGCGACTTGGTGAGCGCGGAGGCGGCGGTGATGGCGGCGGCGGTGACTGCGAGCCCTGCGCTCGCCTCCCACCACACGACCGCGTTGCTCGTGCAGCCCTCCGCGACGGCGGTGTCCGGATCCAAAGTCCCGCTTGTCGGCATGCTGGCTGGCCGCTCATAGGTGACGGTGCCGGTGCTGCTTTGTGAGTAGCACAACGGGTCTTGATGGAGCAGGGACCCGATGAAGGCGGTCATGACCAGTGCGGGGCAGAGCAGCACTGCAGAGACTGTGCGGCCCGTCGCCGTTCGTGGCACCGAGGATGTGAAGTAGGTCGCCAGGTAGATGATGCCGAGCGGTCCCAGCACGAAGCTGTGCAGTGAAAAGGGCACCACAGCGAGCAGTAGTGCCGTGACCGCGGCGGCGGCAAGCAGCGGTCGTCGGTCGTGCAGCGCCATCAGGGCCAGCATCGCTGGCGCGCCGTAAATCGCAGCCATCGTCACCGACGACAGCGGGTCGCTGAGGGGATCGTTGGAGATGACCAGCGTGTAGGCAGTCAGGGCGACGACGAGTGCCATGTGGGCAACCGTCACGGTAACGACGACGGTCCTGCTCGTGCGTTGCATCGCCATCGATTGTCGCATGCCTCGCTGGTCTTGTGTCCTACCGCTTCGCCACTTGAGGACATGCGTGAGTGTCACCAGTCGAAAGTCTTGTGTCTCCGGCTTTGGCCACGTGAGGACGCGCGAGCGCGTCTACATCGAGGCGATCAGCTTGTCGACCCGCTCATCGCTGTGGCGGAACGGGTCCTTGCACAGCACCGTGCGCTGCGCCTGGTCATTGAGCTTGAGGTGCACCCAATCGACGGTGAAGTCGCGGCGTTTGCGCTTGGCCTGACGGATGAACTCACCGCCCAGGCGGGCCCGGGTCGTCTGCGGTGGGGTGTCGCGCGCCTCGTCGATCTCGGCATCCGTCGTGATGCGGTCAACCTTGCCGCGCCGCTGCAGCAGGTAGTACAGCCCGCGCTGGCGGTTCACGTCGTGGTACTGCAGATCCAGCATGGCGATGCGCGGGTGGCTCAGCGGCAGGTCGTGGCGCCGCCGGTAGTCCTCGATCAGGTGATACTTGGCGACCCAGTCGCACTCACGTGACAGCTTCAGCGGGTCGTCGGACAGGGTGGTCAGAATCCGGCCCCACTCGGCCAGCACCCGATCGGTCTCGGGGTCGGAGCCGGTGTTCTCGATGAACTGGCTGACCCGCGAGAAGTACTCCTGCTGGATCTCCAACGCGCTCATCTCGCGGCCGCCGACCAGCTTCACCCGGCGCTTGCAGGTCATGTCGTGGCTGATCTCGCGGATCGCGCGGATCGGGTTGTCCAGGGTCAGGTCACGCATCACCGTGCCCGCCTCGATCATCCGCAGCACCAGATCGCAGGTGGCGACCTTGAGCCACACCGTGGACTCGCTCATGTTGGAGTCGCCGACGATCACGTGCAGGCGCCGGTAGCGCTCGGCGTCGGCGTGCGGCTCGTCGCGGCTGTTGATGATCGGCCGGCTACGGGTGGTCGCCGAGCTCAAGCCCTCCCAGATGTGCTCGGCGCGCTGCGAGATCGAGTACACGGCGCCTCGCGGCGTCTGCAGCACCTTGCCGGCGCCCGCGAACAGCTGGCGCGTGACGAGGAACGGGATCAGGGTGTCCGCCAGCTTCTGGAACTCGCCGAAGCGCGCGACCAGGTAGTTCTCATGGCTGCCGTAGGAGTTGCCAGCCGAGTCGGTGTTGTTCTTGAACAGGTAGATCTGGCCGGCGATGCCCTCCTCGTGCAGGCGCCGCTCGGCCTGCTCGACGAGCCCCTCCAGGATGCGCTCCCCCGCCTTGTCGTGGGTCACCACGCCATGCACGGAGTCGCACTCAGGGGTGGCGTACTCCGGGTGCGAGCCCACGTCCAGGTACAGGCGCGCACCGTTTTCCAGGAACACGTTGGACGAGCGGCCCCACGACACCACTCGGCGGAACAGGTAGCGTGCCACCTCGTCCGGAGACAGCCGGCGCTGGCCTCGGAAGGTGCACGTCACCCCATACTCGACCTCGATGCCGAAGATGCGACGGTCCACTCCTGCTGCGCCTTCCTGCCGGCGAGGAGCAAGTGTACGGTCACACCGGACCTGGTCGGAGAGGGTCAGCGCTGATAGGAGCCGCCATGGACGACCGCGAGATCCTCGCCCGCATCCACACCTTGGTGGACGAGGAGGACGACCTGCACGAGCGCGGGGTCGGCGACACCCTGGAACCTGACGAGCAGCGGCGACTCGACGAGCTGGAGCAGGGTCTGGACGTGTGCTGGGACCTGCTGCGACAGCGGCGCGCACGGCGCAACGCCGGCCTGGATCCCGACGAGGCCCAGGTGCGGCCCGTCGACACCGTCGAGGAGTACCGGCAGTAGTAACCCGCCCGTTCGATCAGGGGCCGCTACCGCCTTCGGCTACTTGAGCGCTGCGGAATATCCTCAAGCGCTCAACAGTTGGACAGCTCCAGGAAACTGTCGAGCCCTGGAGACGATCGTGGCGACGGACACTCGAGTCCTTCCCCTACTACCCCTGACGACCGGTGTCGTCATGCCCGGCACCGTGGTGCCGGTCGGCGTCACCTCACCGGAGGCACAAGCCGCGGCCGACGCCGCTGGCAGCGCCGACGGCAAGCTGCTGCTGCTGCCCCGCCTTGACGACCGCTATGCCACCGTCGGCACCGTGGCCCAGGTCGAGGAGGCCGGCACGCTGCCCGACGGCACCCGGGCGGTGCTCGTGCGCGGTCTGCACCGCGCGATCGTCGGCGCCGGCGTGGCTGGACCGGATGCCGCCACGTGGGTCGAGGTGGACGAGGCGTTCGAGCCCGCGGCCACCGCTCGCGCCAAGGAACTGGCCCGCGAGTACCGCGCCGCCGTGGAGGCGATCCTGGAGTTGCGCGGCGGCCGCGGCGTCGCCGAGGCGCTGCGGGGCGTCACCGAGCCTGGCTCGCTGGCCGACACGGCCGCGTTCATGCCCGACCTGGAGCTGGCCCAGCGGGTTCAGATCCTGGAGACCCTGGACGTCGAAGCGCGCCTGAAGCTGGTGGTCGGCTGGGTGCGTGAGATGCTGGCCCAACTGCAAGTACGACGCGACATCGAGTCCGACGTCGCCCAGGACCTGAGCAAGGCACAACGCGAGCACCTGCTGCGCCAGCAGCTGGCCGCCATCCGCCGGGAGCTCGGCGATTCCGACGAGAGCGTCGCCGAGGGTTACCGCACCCGACTGGAAGCGGCAGACCTGCCCGAGGCCGTCCGCACCGCGGCCGAACGTGAGCTGGACCGCTTGGAGCGCGCCGGCGAGCAGGGCCCCGAGGCCGGCATGATCCGCACCTGGCTGGACCTGGTGGTGGACCTGCCATGGAACGTGCGCACCACCGACAACCTCGACGTGGCCGCCGCCCGAGCGGTTCTCGACGCCGACCACACGGGCCTGGCCGACCCCAAGGACCGCATCCTGGAGCACTTGGCCGTGCGCAAACTGCGCGCCGACCGTGGTCTGGCGCCGTCGGCCGGGCGTGGCAGCGGCACGATCCTGGCGCTGGTTGGCCCACCCGGGGTCGGCAAGACGTCGCTGGGTGAGTCGGTGGCGGGGGCCCTCGGACGCAAGTTCGTGCGCGTGGCGCTCGGCGGTATTCGCGACGAGGCCGAGATCCGCGGTCACCGCCGCACTTACGTCGGCGCGCTGCCAGGCCGGATCGTGCGCGGCTTCAAGGAGGCCGGCACCGCCAACCCGGTGTTCCTGCTCGACGAGGTCGACAAGGTCGGAGCCGACTGGCGGGGGGATCCCTCGTCAGCCCTGCTCGAGGTACTCGACCCGGCGCAGAACCACACCTTCCGCGACCATTACCTGGAGCTGGACCTGAACCTGTCCGACGTGCTGTTCATCGCGACGGCAAACGTCTTGGAGTCCATCCCCGAACCGCTGCTGGACCGCATGGAGGTGATCCGCCTCGACGGCTACGACGACGACGAGAAGGTGATCATCGGCCGTGACCACCTGCTGGGCCGCCAGCTGGAGCGTGCCGGGCTGACACCCGACGAGTTGTCGGTTCCCGACGAGGCCCTGCACCGCATCGTCGGTGACTACACGCGTGAGGCTGGCGTGCGCACGATGGAGCGCGAGCTCGGTCGCCTGGTGCGCAAGGTCGCGACCCGGATCGCCGCCGGCGACGTCACGCCGCCGATCACCGTCGAGGCCGACGAGGTCGCCGGCTACCTCGGCCGGGCGCGCTTCTGGCACGAGGCCGCCGAGCGGACCGCCGTGCCTGGTGTCGCCACCGGCCTGGCCGTCACCGGTGCCGGCGGGGACGTGTTGTTCATCGAGGCGACCACCATGGACGGCGATCCCGGCCTGACCCTGACGGGTCAGCTTGGCGACGTCATGAGCGAGTCGGCGCGCATCGCGCTGTCTTACGTCCGGGCTCACCACGACGAGCTGGGGGTACCGGCGTCGGCGCTGGAACGGCGGCACCTGCACGTCCACGTGCCCGCCGGCGCGGTGCCCAAGGACGGGCCCTCGGCCGGCGTGACGATGACGACCGCGCTGGTGAGCCTGCTCACCGGGCGGGCGGTGCGCTCCAGCGTCGGCATGACCGGCGAGGTCACGCTGTCGGGCCGTGTCCTGCCCATCGGTGGCGTCAAGCAGAAGGTGCTGGCCGCGCACCGTGCGGGTCTCACCGAGGTGGTCCTCCCGGAGCGTAACGGCCCAGACCTCGACGACGTGCCCGAGCACGTGCGCGAGGTGATGACCTTCCACCTCGCCGCCGAGGTCGGGCAGGTGCTGGAGGCCGCCCTGGAACCGGCGGCACTGCCCGCCGCGGCCTGAGCCCTGGCGCAACCGTGTGTAGCCGGCCGCGCCGGCGACGGTCGGTGCACACGAGTCGCGGCGGCGAGCCCGCGAGAGGCGCGGTTAGCGGATGCCCGCCAGGCGCCGTGCGGTAGTCGCGTCAGGCGCCAGGCCCAGCCGCACACTGGCGGTGTCGCAGGTGTAGGCCAGCAGGTCGCGGTCGCCGTCGAGCAGTCCGTCGCCCGCGACCCGACCGCCTGCCACCTCGGCGTACCACTGGGGCAGGGCCTCGCAGGCCTCGCCGGCGTCAGCCGCTGTGTCGAAGGTCAGCGCGAGTCCCACGGCCGTGTCGGGACCGCGCCTCCAGGAGCGGACCTGCCCGCCTCCCCAACCGGCGCCGACCTCGGCGGACGTGTCCTGGCCGAGGTCGGCGAACAGCTCGACGAGGTCGAACTCACCGAAGTCGTAGGTCTGTGACGCCGTCCAACCGTCGCCGGGCCGCCCGGCCACGCTGACGTCCAGCGCGGGTTCGTCGTCGCTGTAGGCCTCGGGATGCAGGATCTGCTCGGTGGTCTCAGGGGGCCGCTGGAAGGCGGCGTCGACCGCGTCGTTGCCGCCGCTGGCGCGCAGCTGGGCGACGAAGGCCGCGCCGCGGAGGTAGGGAAAGAACAGCGCGTTACGCAGGTACTGGGGAGCGCGCTCCAGGGCGCTGCCGCCGCCGGCGGACTCCAGCTGTGCCTGTGCCTGCGCGGTGTCGTCGAGGTGAGCAGCGGTCCACAGCTGGCCGGTGAGCACGGCGTCGCCTTCGATCAGCGCGAGCAGCGCCAGCGATGCATCGTCGTTGTCCTCAACCGCGCGACGCAGCCGCTGCAGATCGAACGACTGGTCTTGCAGCGCGTGGGTGATCTCGTGGGCGGCCGTGACCCGTCCGGCAGGCCCGAGCTCGTCGGCCTCGCCGCCCACGTAGAAGGTCTTCTCCTTGGGCACGTACACGCCTCGGACCTGCTCGCGGTACAGCTCCTCCAACAGGCCAGGCAGGTCCAGGTCGGCGGGCGCGAGCCGCAGCGCCACCAGCAGCCGCTCGTCAGCCTCGGCCTCGCGGCGATCGGTCTCGGCAAAGCCCAGGTCGCTGATCTTGTCGGCCAGGGCCTGCGGTCCCACCACCCGTGCCCGGACCCTGCGCCGCAGCGGTAAGTCGCGGATGGCGGCGACCTGCTTGCTGAGCTCGCGGAACCCCAGGCTGTCCTGCCCGAACGAGGGCTGGGGCGCTGCCTCGGAGGCGGCGCCGGAAGGCTCGCTCGACGTACCCTCGCTGGGCGCTGCAGTCGGCGTAGCCGGCGCACCGCTGGGTGTCGCCGTCGGCGAGGCGGCGGCGCTGGAGGACGGGGGCGTCGCCTGCCTCGGCAGTCCCATCCAGGCGCCCACAGCGGCGACGAGCAGCACCACCGCGACAACGCCCACCGCCAGCGGCCTGCGCGGGCGTCGCGGCCGCGCTGCGCCGGGTGGCGCCTGCTCAGCCAAGCGCCGCCGCGATGTCGGCGTCGGTCAGCCGGGCGAACTTGCGCCGCCCGCGGTCCCGGTCGAGGCCGGCGACCTCGAGGCGGTCGCGCGAAATCTCCCCCTTCTCAGCCGCGCCCAGGGACTCGCGGGCCAGCCGCAGGGCCTCGTCGCGGCTCAGGCCCTCGCGGAAGCCCTCGCCGAGATGAGTCGTCAATGACTCCGCGCTTCCGCCGATGGCGACGTAACCCTGCTCATCGGTGATCGAGCCGTCGTACAGGATGTGGTACAGCTGCACGTCGTCGGCGTGGATCTCGGCGACCAGCAACTCGACCTCGAACGGCTTGGCGCTCTCGGTGAACGCCGCCCCCAGTGCGTTGGCGTAGGCGTTGGCCAACGACCGCCCCGTCACATCCTCGCGCGCGTACTGGTAGCCCTTGACGTCGGCCAGGCGGATGCCGGCGACGCGCAGTTGCTCGAACTCGTTGTACTTACCGACCGCGGCGAAGGCGATCCGGTCGTAGATCTCGCTGACCTTGTGCAGGGTCGCGGAGGGGTTCTGCGCCACGAACAGCACGCCCTTGTCGTACTCGATCGCCACGACAGACCGTCCGCGGCTGATGCCCTTGCGCGCGTAGTCAGCGCGGTCCTTCATCTGCTGTTCGGGTGAGACGTACGGCATCATCGCCACGGCGGTGCGCTCCTCGCGGGGTCGGTTAGGGTCGGTGCGGCGGCGTTCCTGGGCTACAGGCGGCGGTCGGCGATCACGGATTCCACGCGCTCGGCCACCGTGGCTTCGTCCAGCTCGCGGTAGCCCGCCGCGTCGATGACGGCCACCAGCGGGTAGATGCCGCGCACCAGGTCCGGGCCGCCGGTGGCCGAGTCCTCGTCGGCGGCGTCCCACAGCGCCTCGATGACCATGCCGACGGCGGCGTCGCGGTCCAGGCCCTCGCGAAACCGCGCCTTCAGCGAGCCGCGGGCGTCACGGCCGCCCGAACCCGCAGTGGCGAATCGGCGCTCCTCGTAGCGCCCGCCGGCGGCGTCGAACTCGTAGATCCGCGCGAGCTGGTCACGAGGGTCGAAGCCGGCAAACAGCGGTACCACGACGAGGCCCTGCATCGCCAGCGGCAGGTTCGCGCGCACCATCTGGGCGAGCTTGTTGGCCTTGCCCTCCAGGCTCAACGGGCCGCCCTCGACCTTCTCGTAGTGCTCGAGCTCGGTGGCGAAGATCTTGGCCAGCTCCATCGCGGGCCCGGCGGCTCCGGAGATCCCCACCGCTGACCACCCGTCAGCCTCGAACACCTTGCGCATGTCCCGCTTGGAGATGATGTTGCCGGAGGTGGCCCGGCGGTCACCGGCGATCACTACCCCTGCTGAAAAGGTCAGCGCGACGATGGTCGTGCCCTCCACGTGGTCAACCCGCGTGGGCGTGAACGCGGCGTCTAGGGCCGCCGGCATTCGCTGGCGCAGCAGGGCCGAGAAGCTGGGGCCGTCCAGGTCGAACGGGTCGGAGAAGGTGTTCTGCACGCCGCTGCCTTCGCTGGTCGCTGGTCGGTCGAGTCGGCCGGTGGGGCGCTGCACAGGGGGCCAAAGCCTGATGTGGCCGGCTCGGCGATGGTAGGTGCTGGTCGTACGGGGCGCACGACGCCGCTCGCCGTTGTCACCCGATACGCACGACGGTTGCCGTTGTCACCCGA
>Ga0136613_10001225_pt1 | contig 13028 bp, 12 predicted proteins | sample AntDrymUQ2722106_2_FD_106649 | JGI IMG/M metagenome (GOLD analysis project Ga0136613, IMG submission 106649) | Polar desert sand microbial communities from Dry Valleys, Antarctica - metaG UQ272 (21.06) | ecosystem: Environmental > Terrestrial > Soil > Desert | place: Antarctica: Dry Valley... | reverse complement strand
TCCGGTAGGGCCACGTCCCTCCCCGGCGCAAAGTAGCCGGTGTCGCCGGCGGGAAGCAGCTTGCCACGGACCACGTCCCGCCGGCGGCATCGGCGGTCGCCGCGGTAGGGGGCTCTTCCAGCGCGTGGGGGCCTCGACCCGGTCCGCACTCATCCCTCACCAGCCGCGCCGAAGGCGCAACCGCGCCGATTTTCTCCGACCTGAGAATGGCGCTTGTCGCTGGGCGCTCACGCGGCGGGGGTCCGCCGGAGCCTGCGGAGGCGGTCTGCCGCCATGCCCCCCGGTTTCGTCGTCCGCGCAGCCATGTCGAAGGCCTCTGTGCGCCAGCTCTGAGGCCCGTCGCGGGAGTTGGCGTCCTCCGGGTTAAACCCTATTTCGACCTCTCGGAGGCACTTAGAAGCCATCCTCGCGACCGTGTTATGCGAGTTCGGCCTAAAACTTCCTTCACACGTCCTCAGAGAGGTCCGAGTATTGTTCGCGCGAAAACACACGCTAAGGAGATCGAGCGGTATCGAGGTCGGAGATCGTCCCGTTATCGGAAGCCGTCCGCAGCCGTTGTGGCGGTCGAGAGCGCCCGTTATCGGAAGTACGGACGCCAAACGCTTCGGGTAGGCGCCATTATCGGAAGCGTTACGACGACCGAGCGCCTCACTGGCGGGGCAGGCTGAGGCGGAAGGTCGCCCCGCCGGCTTCGTCCCCCTTCGCGTTCTCGGCTGCAAGGTCGCCGCCCTGGACCCTGGCGAGTTCGCGGCCGATCGCGAGGCCGAGCCCTGTTCCGCCGCCGGCTTCGCCCCTCGTGCGGGCGGCATCGGCGCGGTAGAACCGGTCGAAGACGCGGGGTAGGTCTTCCGGGGGTATCCCCGGGCCGGTGTCCGACACGCTCGCCTCGGCCCAGCGGTCCCCCAACAGTCCTGTCACCGCGATGCTGCCCCCGGGCGGCGTGAACCTCACGGCGTTGTCGAGGAGGACGGCGAGGATCTGCTTTGTCCTCTTCGCGTCCCCGCGGGCCGGCAGCTGATCCGGGGCCAGCACGTCGAGGCGGACCTCTTTGGCGGTCGCCCGGGCTCCGAAGCGCTCGGCCTCCTCCGAAAGGATGGCGGCGAGGTCGAAGGGTTTGTCGGCCACGTCCAGCTTGCCGGCGTCGAGCCGGGCCACCAGTAGGAGGTCCGAGAGGATCGCGCCCATGCGGTCGGTCTCGGCAAGCGCGTGCTCCAGCAGCCCGCTGTCTTCTCCGTTCAGGCGCCCACGGTAGAGTACCATCTCGGTGTCGGCCCGGATCAGCGTCAGGGGCGTCTTTAGTTCGTGGGAGGCGTCGGCCACGAAGGCGCGCTGCCGCTCGAAAGACTCACGCGCCGGGCGCACGGCCCGGTCGGACATGTAGAGGCCCCCCAACAGGGCAGCCCCCACGCCCCCCAGCGCCAACGGGAGCAGGACGAGGAGGAGTCTGTTCACCGTCTCCCGCACGCCCCGTAAGGAACGCGCGTACTGGATGACTCCGACCACTTCGCCCGACTCCCGCATGGGCGCGCTGATGACCCTGACTCTGCCCTCGGGCCTGCGGATCGTCGCGGAGACCGCCTCGTCTTCCGAGAGGGTCTGTTCGGCAAGCTCGCCTGCGGGCAGGCCCAGGGTGCCGAGGGTCGCGGCGGTCGGGTCCCTGTCGGTGACGCGGCCGTCGGGGGAGAGCGCGATCCAGCTGAACTCGGCTGAGCCCTCGGCCAGTGTCTCCCTGTCCTCGCCGTCCAACACGTTCCTCGCCTGGTCCTTGGCCTCTTGGGCGAGCAGTTCGTCCTGCTCGCTGGACAGCTCCCGCGAGAAGCCGACCACTGCGGCGGTTCCGAGGAAAAGCAGGATAAGCGCGAAAATACCGGCGTATCCGAGCGTCAGGCGCCAGCGAATCTGGTCGAGCATCAGGATCCCGGCCCGAAGGACTCCGGCCTGGGGGCGAAGGTGTAGCCGGTGCCGTGCACGGTCCGCACGCAGGAGGTTTCGCCTTCCCTATCGAGCTTCTTGCGCAGGTAGTGGACGTAGAGGTCGACCACGTTGGTGTAGGTCCCGGTGGTGCCGCCCCACACAGTATCGAGCAGCACCGAGCGGGTGAAGACCTGGCCAGGGCGTTGCATCAGGGTGGCGAGCAACGCGAACTCTTTGGCCGTGAGATCGATCCGCTCTCCCGCGCGCCGGACCTCGTGGCGTCCGGGGTCCAGCGTGACATCGCCGACGGCGAGCACCGTCTCCTGGCCCTCCTTCTCGGGCGGTCTTCTCGCGAGGGCGCGCACCCTCGCGAGGAGCTCGGGGAAGGCGAAGGGCTTCGGGAGGTAGTCGTCGGCCCCGGCGTCGAGGCCTTCCACGCGGTCCTCGACCTGGGAGCGGGCCGTGAGCATCAAGACCGGGACACCGACGTCCGCCGCTCGGAGCCTCTTCACGACTTGGACCCCGTCGAGGTCGGGCAGCATCCAGTCGACGATAAGCAGGTCGAACGGCTCGACCAGGGCACGCGCGAGCGCCGTCCGGCCGTCGAAGGCCGTCTCGGCGGCGTGCCCCTCCCGGCCGAGCACCTCGGCGACGAGGCGGGCCAAATGCTCCTCGTCCTCCACAATCAGTATCCTCATCATTGCCGTCCGGACCAATCCTACCCCAGCGCAGGGCCGGCGGACGTCCCTCCTTTGAAAATCCTAATTTCCGCCAAACGCCGATCCAATCCCCGGGTCCTAGACTAGCCGGTGCATGACGAAACGCTGGACGCCCGATGGGACCCGGTATCGGACCCGATAAGGAGGAGGAAACGCGTGGGGCTTATCAGTTGGGTAGTGGTCGGGGCCATCGCGGGGCTGCTGGCCAAGCGTATCGTGCCCGGGCCGGACCCTGGCCGCTTCATCGTCACCGTTATCCTGGGGATGGGAGGCGCCTCTGTCGGCGGCTTCGCCGTGGGTGTCCTCGGCGGGTCGGGCGCCACGGGCTTCAACGTCTGGTCGATTTTCGTGGCAGCCCTGGGCGCCGTCCTCTTGTTGTTGGCGTACGGCCTCGTCGCCAGACGTACCGCTTGACAAAGGAACGCGAAGGAGAGATGCCCGATGGCTACTTCACTGACGAGGATCTTGCTGGCCACCGACGGCTCGGAGAACGCCGTGCTCGCGCGGAGGGCGGCGGCGGACATCTCCAACAAGACGGCCGCGGAACTGCCCCTGGCACACGTCTGGGCGGGCGTGCCGCCCCCGGCGTACCCTGACATGGTTTTCGACGACCACTTCCGCTCGGCCAAGGAGGGGGTCAGACAGCTCCTGCGGACGCAGGCGTGGAACGCGCGGGTCGCCGGGGCAAGGGTCGCGGGCGAGCATCTGCGAGAGGGCCGACCGGCCGAGGAGATAACCGTTCTCGCCGAAAAGCTGGAGGCCGACCTCGTGGTCGTCGGCAGCCGCCGGGTGGGACGCCTGAAGCGCCTGGTCGCGGGCAGCGTCTCCGAAGGCGTGGTGCATCGGGCTTCGTGCCCCGTGCTCGTCGTGTGCGGCGGGAAGGGGGCGTGGCCCGCGGGGAGGGTCGTCGTCGCCGACGATGGGACGAAACCGGCGAGGCGGGCCGGCGAGCTCGCCGCGGAGATCGCCCATCTGTCCGGGGCCGAGGTCGTCGTTGTCCGGGCCTACGAACACCCCCCCGAACCGGTGGGAGGCTGGAGCGCCCAGGATCGCCGCGAACTCGACGAGGCGCTCTCGCGAACCCGGCGCGACCTGAAGAGGCGGGCGGAGCAGCTCGAAGAGATCGCGCAATGCCGGCCGAAGACGAGGCTCATCAAATCGAAGGCCTCGTCCGCCATGGACCTGGTGGCCGAAGAAAGTGAAGGGAGGCGGACGCTTTTCGCGGTCGGCAGGCGCGGGCTCGGCGCGTCCAAGCGGGCGCTGTTGGGCAGCGTATCGACGCGGACGCTCAGGGCGGCCGACGGATGTGTCCTGATCGTGCCCCAGGAGACGGCTTCGGCTCGACGATCGCGGGATAGCGCACGAGGGTAACGGATCCCAGACGGGGATCCCTCCAGGTTGCCTCCGGCTAGAGCGAGAAGCGAGGGTGAGACGAGGAGGAGAGTTGACCGAGTACACCGATGCGGTACCGATCTGGCCGGCACCCGGGGGGCGTCCGGGCTCTAAATGGTGGTTGGTGGCGAAGGACGGACACCCCCGCACGCAGGTGCTTACCGTGCATTGCGGTGACGAGCCGGCGCTGCCGGTCTTCAGCGGCGAGGGTGAGGCGGAGATGTTCGTCTGGCTCGGGGGCACGTTCGAGGACGGCTGGCGGGCCACGAAGACCTCCGCCCGGGAACTGGGCTCGATCCTTTGCGGGCCCGGCGCGAGCGTGAAGAGGGTCGCCCTCGATCCCTTGCCCGGGATGATCTGTCTAGTGAGCGTGGCCCGGGAACGGTTCTTGGATCGAATCGTCCCCCCCGGGAAGAGTACGCCCGTTGACGCGGTAAAGTAAAGGCTAGCCCCCACCGTGCGTAAGTCAAGCAGCGGGATCGCGGCCTTACGGCGGCTCGTTGCGGGAACCCGGCGAGAGGGACCGTCGGATCGGCAGCGGTGGTTGACCGCCGCTGCCGGCACACCACTCTCAGGATCTGGTAAAGCCTCCGACAAGGGCGGGTTCCGACCCGACGTGGAGGGCCTGCGGGCCGTGGCCGTGGCATGCGTGCTGCTCTACCACGCCGGGATACCGTTCGCGGGCGGCGGTTACGTCGGCGTGGATGTCTTCTTCGTGATCTCTGGGTACCTGATCACGGGCCTCCTCCTCCGGGAGCTGGAGAAGACGGGCACGGTCTTCCTAGCGCGCTTCTACTCGCGGCGCGCCAAGCGTCTCTTGCCCCTGACGGTGGTCGTGCTCGCCTTCGTAGTCGCGCTGTCGTGGTTGCTCTTCGACCCCATCCGCATGGACGAGACCTCCTTCGGCGTCGTCGCCGCCGGCCTCTACGTGATGAACTGGCTGCTCGCCGTCGAGGCCGCAGACTACTTCGCCGCCGGCCTGCAGGCGAGCCCGGTCCAGCACTTCTGGACCCTGGCGGTCGAGGAGCAGTTCTACCTCCTCTGGCCGGCTCTGCTCCTGGCCGTCAGGTGGTGGTGCAGGCGCACGGGCCGGAGCCTGCGGCCGACGCTGACGGCCGTCCTCGCGGCTGTCGCGGCCTCCTCGCTCGCCTACGGCGTCTATTCCACGAACACGGAGGCCGGCGCGGCCTACTTCTCCACGCTGACCCGCGGATGGGAGCTCGCGCTCGGCGGGTTGCTGGCCCTGGCGCCTGCCTCCGCTCTGGGACGGTTGCCGGGGTGGATGGCCGGAGCTCTGGCGTGGACGGGCCTCGGCGCAGTTGCGTTCGCGGCCCACCGATTCAGCGATGACACCCTTTTTCCGGGAACCGCCGCCCTGATCCCGACCCTCGGGACCGCCGCGATCATAGCCGCGGGGTTCGGGGCAGGAACCGGAGCAGCGGCGGCTTTAGCCTCGCCCTCCCGCCTGCTCGCGTTGGGCCCGGTGCGCCACGTCGGCCGGATCTCCTACTCCTGGTACCTGTGGCACTGGCCGCCCCTCGTCTTCGCCGCCGCGGTTTGGGGCAAGCTCTCCTCCGTCGAAGGCCTCGCGGTCCTCGCCGCCTCCTACGTCCCCGCCGTCCTCACCCATCACCTCGTGGAGAAGCCCTTCCTGCACTCACGGTCGCTGACCCGCTATCCTCGCAAGGCGCTAGCCCTCGGCGGGGCGTGCACCGCATCCTCGATCGCCCTGGGCCTCGGGCTCTTCGCGCTAACGCCGATAGTACCGGAGGCGCCGGAGACCCGGGTCGCGGGCGCAGCGGCGCTGCGGGACGGACACTCGATTCAGAGGAGCGCGAAAGCCGTCAATCCCACCCCACGAGAGGCCGAGACGAAGGAGAACCGGCCCAGGATGTACGCTGACGGCTGCCACCTAGATCTCCCGGAGACGGAGTCCCCCGATTGCGTCTACGGCAACCCATCTTCGGATACCACCGTGGTACTCTTCGGCGACTCCCACGCCATGCAATGGTTTCCCGCCTTGAACGAACTCGCGCAGAAGCACGACTGGCGCCTCTTAGGCTTCTCCAAGAGCGCCTGCCCGCCCGCCGAGATTAGCGTCTATAGCAAGGGACTGCGCAGGGAGTACCGGGAGTGCGAGGAATGGCGGGAGCGGACGCTCGGGCGTATCGTGCGGGAGGAGAACCCGAGCCTGGTCGTCACGAGCATGCTCAACCGTTACCGGGCGAGGGAGGACGGGAAGGGGCTCGATCGTAACGCGAGCAACAAGACGGTGGTCCGGGGCTACGTATCCACCCTCGAGAAGCTGCGGAGCAGCGGGGCCCCGGTCGCGGTCATCGAGGACGTCCCAAGCCCGGACAAAAACGTACCCGAGTGCGTCTCTCGCTCGCTCGATCGTTTGCAGGACTGCGCATTTCCCCGGAGCAAGGCCCTCGACCAACCCCGGATCAACGTCCGCGCCGCAGAAGAGGTCGAAGGGGTGAGCCTCGTCGACCCGACGCCCATGGTGTGCCCCGGAAAGACCTGCCCGGCAGTCATCGGGGACGCGCTCGTCTACCGCAACGGTGCCCACCTCACGCGGACCTACGTCAACACGCTCACCCCCTGGCTCGGCGAACGGCTGCCCGAGCCGGCCGGTCAGTAGGGAATCCGTTTTTGGGGACGACCTGGCAGGGGGCGTGGAAGCGGTTCGCAGCGGTGGCTGCGCTCGCGTGGGCCGCCTTCGGGCTGCTGTGGGCTCAGGTGATCGCGCTTCCAAACCCCTTCCTCCCGCCGCGGTTCCTCGTCGAACTACTCGGCGAGGTTCCGGCCACCACCACCCCCGAGCGGTTCGTCATCATGATCTTCAAGGAGACGAGCCTCTTGCTCTGCACCTTCGCCTCTCTCGGCCTGCTCCTGGCCACCCTCGCGCATAGGTCCGGGGCCCGCGGGAGCTCGTTCGTCGCAGCCGCCCTATGCGCGGCAACCGTCGTGGTCTCGCTGGTTCCGACGGCCGAGGCGTGGAGGGCCGCCGCCTCCGAGGGCGTATCTCTCTCGCTCTCGGAGTACTTCGCGTCCCCCTTCTCCGTCGCGGGTCGTCCTCCGGAGACAGCGACGTACGCTCGCCCGGGCGGAGAAGAACTCAAACTCGACGTCTGGCGGCCGCCAGACAACGCCGTCGGAGACGCCGGCATGGAGAAGGGACGCCCGGCGGTGGTCGTGGTGCACGGCGGCGGTTGGCGCTCGGGGAACCGCGGTGAGTTTCCCCGCTGGAACGCCTGGCTCGCAGATAAGGGGTACGTGGTCTTCGACATCGACTACCGACTCTCGCCCCCGCCGAGCTGGCAGGACGCCCCCGGCGACGTGAGATGCGCGGTCGGCTGGGTCAGGGAGAACTCGGGCCGCTACGGCGTGGATCCCGGGCGGGTGGCCCTGATGGGCCGCTCCGCGGGCGGGCACCTCGCCCTGCTCACTGCCCACACGGAGGGGGCATCCGCCCTGCCGGCCGGCTGCGAGGTCCGGAGAGAACAGGACACGTCGGTGGCGGCGGTTGCGGCCTTCTACTCGCCCACCGACCTCGCACGCCTCTCCTCCTTGGGTTACCTGGGCGGTATAGACCGTTTCCTCGGGGGCTCACAGGAGGTGTTCCCCGGGCGTTATCGTCTCTCTTCGCCCGTCGCCCGGATAGATCCTGGCGACCCGCCGACGTACCTCGTCCACGGGGGCGATGACGAGTTAGTGCCGCCGGGCGAGTCTGAGCTGCTGGCGGGGCGCCTTGGCGAGGCCGGAGTGCCCCACCGCCTCGTCGGACTGCCCTGGGCCAACCACACCTTCGACTTCTTCTGGGGCGGCTGGGGATCGCAGATCACGCGGTCCTCACTCGAACGTTTCTTGAGGAGCCACCTCGAGACCCCGGCCAAGGCAGGGGACGAGCAGGCCGTGCGTCGCGGCGAGGAGACGGGACAACGCGGCTTCGGCTAAAAGTTCCCAGCCCGAAAGTTGCCGTCACCGCCCCGTGCGCGCCAAGACTTTACTCCGGAGAACGAGGAAGGTCGTTGATGCCGTCTGGCGCGAAGTCGGTTCGGAGCACGGTTGGACCGGCCGTGTCCCGGGGCCGTCGGCAGTGGCCGCTCCCCAGTCGTCGTGGCCGAAAGTCGTGGGACCGGTGGTGCTCCACTACGGAGGTCCGCCGAGACGGACCTTGGCCAAGCTCTCCTCCCGGATCCAAGGTTGTTTGAGATTTCTAATCGCCTACAAAGGCCGTTCACACCTGACGGGTTCAAACTACGTGGGTAGGAGACGAGAAACCGCGCGGCCCACCGAGGTAGGCAACCGGGACCCGCGACCGACCGGGAAAGGAGTACTAGTGAAATCCATCTCGATGCACGAGCAGCATGCGCAGCCAGCCGGTCCGTCGACGTTGAAGAAAGAGTCTCTTCCGATCGGGGCGTCGGCCGGATCTGGTCGGTGCCAGGTGGGAACCGGCACGGACTCCCCTTGCGGCCGACCGGCGGCCACCAAGCTCCTGGACGTCCTGTTTTGTGAGCGCTGCGCCCGAGAGCAAGAGGACTACTTCGCCATCGGCGAGCTCACGCAGGCCCCCAGGGGCCGAAGAGCGGTCACGGGAAGCCTGGAGCGCGACACCAACATGCTCCGCTCGCAGGCCATCGTGAAACGCTGGCGACGTTCTCGGAGGAGGGTGGCGAAGGGCGGCAAGGTTCCGTTCTTGCTGGTCGTCCTGGTTTTGGGCTCGGTCCTCGCCTCGGCGGCGTGCGGCGGGACCGAGCAGGCACGCGGGGAGTCGGCCGCGACTGGTGCGAAGGCCGAGCAGGAGAAGGGCGCCAAAGAACGCCTGCGGACCACGGAGGCGATCGCGGGAGGGAACGAAACCGACCGGGCTGTTGCACGAGCTGGCGATGTCGTGGCCCGCGCGGGAGGCGCGGCGCGGGCTGATGACGTCAAGGCGGGCGCGGGCGACGCCGAAGCGCGGTCGGGAAGCACGGCGGTCGTGGTCAGCGGCAGGGAAGACGTCTATGAGGGGGACGTCGAAGGAAAGGACGGCCCCCAGAAGGTCACGTTGCGGATAGGGGGGGATTCGGGGACCAGGTTCTCCGGCGCGTGTTCCGTCGGGGGGGAAGAGAGAACCCTAAACGGCCGGGCCCCGGAGCGCTACGCCTTCGAGACGCGCGGCAAGAAATTCGAATGCGAGGTGCGCAAGGAGAGCGAGGGCGCCCTGGGGATCATCTTCTCAGACGGGGACGGCGCGCGTTCCGTGCAGAGAACCGATGCCGGTGAGGGCACGGTAGGGTTCGCCTACTCGAGCAGCGGCATCTCATCCTTGACCTCCTCGTCCGTCTCCGTAGACCAGACCGTGACCACCTCTGGTGGGTCGTCCTCGGACGGCTCTCCTTAGAACGGGCGCGAGGCGAACGTGATCCGAGAGGTGAGACGCTCCCTCGAGGCGGCGGCGAAGCGAAATCAGAACCTCAAGAAGGCTTTCTACCGGGCGAGAGGCCTCTACCATGGGGTCCGCATGAGGATCTTCGAGTCGCGTGCCGAGCCTGCGGCGATATCGGACGCCCGTAGGCTCGGCGTAAACCCGGAGAACGTGCTCTGGATCTTCTCGACCGCTCGGAGTGGAACAACCTGGCTCAGGGGCATGCTCGCGGACCTCCTCGCGGGAAGCGAGGTCTGGGAGGAGCCGAAGGTGAGCCAGCTCTTCGGGAATTTCTACGAGAGGGCCCAGCAAGGCCAACTGGGCTCCACCGACTTCGTTATGGGCGACCCCACTCGCGCGGCCTGGACGAGGGCATTGAGGAACTTCGTGCTGGAGGCAGCCCGGGCGTCGCACCCGTCCATGACCCCCGGGCGCCACCTCGTCGTCAAGGAGCCCGGCGGCGCCGTCGGGGCGCCGCTCCTGATGCAGGCCCTGCCCGAGAGCCGCATGATCCTCCTGGTGCGCGACCCGAGGGACGTCGTAGCTTCCGTTCTAGATGCCCAGAAGGAGGGCAGCTGGATGTACGAAGCCGCAGATGAGTCGTGGCGCGGACGGGCCATCTCGGCGGACAAGAACGTCAACGCCCACGTGAGGATACTTTCCAACAGATACGTGCGGCAGATGGGCAACGGCAGAAGGGCCTTCGACGCCCACGGGGGGCCAAAGGCCCTCGTCAAGTACGAGGACTTGAGAGCCGACGCCGCCGGGACCCTGCGGCGCGCGTGCTCGGAGCTAGGGTTGCCAGTCGACGAAGGGCGTATCGCACGCGTGGTGGCTAAGCACGACTGGGATATCCTGCCAGAGGCGGAAAAAGGGGCGGGGAGGTTCCACCGCAAGGCCACCCCAGGGGGTTGGAAAGTGGACCTCACCCAAAAACAGGCAGAGATGATTGGAGAGATCTCCGCTCCCATCCTCAGGGAATTCTACCCTTGACCTCCCATACCTCGCCCGACGGTGGAAGGTTTACGCTTCCGCGGTCGCCCGGAATCTTATTGGAAAATTCTAATCTTCTTCGAAGGTTATCCTTACCCTCGGGTCCCACACTGATTCCTGGTGGGTGAAGCGCGCAGATGAAACGGCGGCTGACGTCGAGGGGCTCGGACGATGCCCAAAGCCGGACACGACGCGATGTCTCCCGGCTGCTCGGCGGACGCGCGGTCATTCGCGGCAAGGGCAGGCGAGGGGAAGGGCAGGTGGCATGATCAATCAGGCGGACTTCTGGTACGCGGGGCGTCACAGGGAGCTGCTGCGGGAGGCCAGCCAAGAACGTTTGGCGAGAGAGTTGCGCCGCACACGGAAGACCGCACGCAAGGACCGCGCCGGGCGACCAGCGACGTTCGTTGAAGACGCGCCTGCGATCGGCCGTGCGGTGGTGCGCCGAGGGCTTCCCGAGGACGCGCCCCGGATCTCAGGACTCTTGGAGCTCAACGGGATGCCCCGCTGGGTGGCCTTCGAAGAGCGGTTCATCATTGCCGAGGAGGACGGGAAGCTGGTGGCGGCCCTGCAATTTCGGGAGGAAGCCGAAAGGCTTCAACTGGGGCTCTTGGTAACCGACCCGTGGGCCGAGAAGGGCCCCCTGGCGGTGGCATTGTACGCCGGAGCGCGGGCGATCGCTCGCGGGCTCGGTTTGCGGGAGGTCAGGGCTCGAGCACGCCGACACGAGAAGCACGCGTCCGAGGCAGGCTACAACAGATTTGCTGGAGGTTGGCGGACCTTGCCATAAGTTCCCCGGCGCAAGTCCCCGGCGTAGCATCGGTGGTCGAGCGGACGAAAGGAGAGGGACCACGGAAGCGCAAGACGTCTACGGTACGCCCGTACGACTAACCCGGGACGGCCTCGCCTACGGCAACGAGTTCGTACCGTTCGACGAGATGGACGGCACGCGACCGGCGTCCCACAACCTCTGGAACCCCGCCACCAAGCTGTTCGAGGTCGCAGTGTTTCGGCGCCACGGACCGCCGCTGGTCGTAAAGAACCTGCCACTACGAACCGCCGACCGACTCAGGAATACGATAATCGATGCCCTACGCGAGCGTCCATCTTGACTCAGCCTCGCCGGGCGGGTACCGCAGACAGACGAAGGAGCTCCAGAAGAGAAGGCCCCCCTACGGTCCCCGGACCCGGCGGAGGGGTGGAGGCAGGTCCGGAAACGGGCACGCGGCGGCGGGCGCGAAGCGGTCGAGGCCGGAGTGTAGGCGGGCGAGAATTCGCACGATAACCTCCGCGAGTAACGCCCGGGGGAGGTGCGAGATTCCTGTGACAGTGAGCGAGAGGAGTGGCCTCTGGAGAGGAAACGGGTGTCCGACGAGTGGGTCGGGCGGGCGGTGAAAGTCGGGGTCAGGACCCGGAAGGGGGCCTCTACTGGGCCGTGGGGTGGCTGCACGACATGACCGACGACGAGATCTGTATTTCCGCCACTCATCCTCTGGACAAGCCGACGCCCAGGTCCTCTACCCGTGGTCATCTGTGGAGGGCGTCCGCGCCCCTTCACCACGACGCTAGGGGTCACCGATAACACCCGCTACCCTCATTTGGAGGTCGTGTTCCTGGAAGACCGTTACTCGCGCGCCTCACTTCCTTCCAGGGGGCGTTCCTCGTTGTCTCAGGGCCTTGGGGTTCTTAGGCCACGCTCCGAAACCTGCTGTGCCTCCGGCTCGCGAACGAACGGCCAGCAGGAGCGCAGGCGCCTCGAAGATCGCCGTCGGGGCCCGGGAGGGTATCCACAGTGCGGTTCCCTTTCGGGCGTTAAGGTAGGCGTGTGAAGGAAGCCGTCTTGTTCGTCGTAGCGGGCGCCCTGTCGCTGCTCGTCGTGTTCGGGGCCCGCCTGCTAGAGCGACTACCCCTCTCCAACTCGGTCGTCTACCTGGCGACGGGGGTGCTGCTTGGGGCGTCCGGCTTGGTCTCCCTGGGCCCCGTGCGAGATGCGACGGTGGTCGAGCACTTGGCCGAGGTCGCCGTGATCGTCTCGCTGTTCACGGTGGGGCTCAAGTGGCGGAACCCTCTGAGAAGCGCGGGGGAGTGGCCCGCGCCCGTGCGCCTGGCGACCGTGGGGATGGCCCTCACCATCGGAGCGGTCGCTTTGGTCGGCCACTCGCTACTCGGCCTGCCGCTGGGGGCCACGGTGCTGCTCGGCGCGGTGCTCGCGCCCACCGACCCTGTGCTGGCCTCGGAGGTGCAGGTGAGGGACCCGACCGACCAGCGACGCCGTCCGCCACGCCCTAAGCGGCGAGGCCGGCCTCAACGACGGCCTCGCCTTTCCGTTCGTGATGCTGGGCCTGGGCCTGCTCGGCCTGCACCCGAGCGGTGAGGCGGGCTTCGCCAACCTGTGGGCCGGGGGCTCCTTCGGCCCCTTGGGGTGGCTGGGATGGGACCTCGCCTGGTCCGTGGCCGTGGGGCTCATGGCGGGCGGCCTGGTCGGGAACCTCGTCGGGCACGCCGTGGTGTCGCTGCACCGCAGGGGGCGGGACGTGGTTGGGCTCAACGAGTTCCTGGTGCTCGGTTGCGTCGCACTCTCCTACGGGGTGGCG
>Ga0136613_10001223_pt1 | contig 13039 bp, 11 predicted proteins | sample AntDrymUQ2722106_2_FD_106649 | JGI IMG/M metagenome (GOLD analysis project Ga0136613, IMG submission 106649) | Polar desert sand microbial communities from Dry Valleys, Antarctica - metaG UQ272 (21.06) | ecosystem: Environmental > Terrestrial > Soil > Desert | place: Antarctica: Dry Valley... | reverse complement strand
GCTCGCGCGCCACGTGCTGTCGTCGATCCAGGGCGGCTATCTGCTCTCCACAGTCCACCGGCACCCTGAAGCGATGCGCGAGGCCCTCAACTCCGCGTTTGAGCATGCACGCGAGTCTCGCTACGCGCGCCAATCTCCCGAGCTGCTGAGGCCATAACGGGTGTAGACCCGCTGTCGCTTCCCACGCGCGAAGGAGCAAGCCCTCGAGCGCCCGGTCGGAGCTACTCCTCTTCGTCCGGAGCGGGCGTGATCTGGATGACAGGTATGCGCCCGCTTTCGTCCAAGCACGAGCGTCACGGTTTCGGCGCGATCGTGATGGTCTGCGTCGAGGACGAGGGCGTTGCGTGTCCAACGGACGCTCGCAACCATGGTTGTGTGTCTCAGCGACGTGGCCTGTGCGCGAGGCACCACGGTGATGCTCGCCAGGGCGAGGACCCGAGGCCAGGACGGCGACGTGGTCGGCTGCCGCTTCGAGGCATAAGAGCCAGTCGGCGGCGATGACCGCCTGACTACCGCTTCGGACGACGGGCAGCTGTCGCGCCACCTGCTCGAGCAACCGCGCGCAGGTGGCCGGCGCGCGCCGCGCGACCGGTCATTCCAAAGCGCGGATGGTTCGCGCGGGTACGCCCGCGACGAGCGTAGCCGGCCGCACGTCGCGGCTGACGACCGCGCCAGCAGCCACAACCGCACCGTCGCCGACCGTCACGCCGCCGAGAACGGTCGCGCCGGCGCCGATCCAGACGTTGGCGCCGATATGAATCGGCGCGACTGTGATGCCGGCACGGCGATCAGCAACGCCTGTGGGGTGACCGGCCGTCAAGAGGCTGACGTTCGGGCCAATCATGGTGTCTTCGCCGATCTCGATGCCGCCCATGTCGTTGAGAATGCACCCGTGATTGACAAACACGTTGGCCCCGGCCCGAAGCTTGAAACCGTGGTCGCTATGGATCGGCGGCACCAGCCGAAAGCGCTCGTCGATCGGTCGACCCGTCAGCTCTGACCAGGCGCTGCGGATTGCGTCCTGGTCGGCGTAGGGAAGTCGATTGACCGCCTCGCAGCATGCGAACGCGCGCGGCACCCCACCGACGACAGCCTTGATCTCGTCGCTCCCTCGAGGAAGGAGCCGCTCGCCCTTCACGACATCCGGACCGATTGAGCGGTGCGAAGCATCCGTCGAGCGTAGGCCTCGCTCACGACAGAACGAAGAGTGTCCGACCCGTCTGGACCGGACCAAGGTAACGCCTCGCCAGAGGCGACTACCGCATTGGACGAAAGCCGGATATTAGGGTGCTGTCGCCACTTGCAAATCGCAAGCTACCTCCGAGAGGACGCCGATGCCGGACACCACCTGCCACATGTCGATCTCGCTCGACGGTTTCGTCGCTGGGCCCGACCAGAGCCGCGAGGATCCACTCGGCAAGCGTGGGCGCGAGCTCCATCGCTAGCATCTCGGCGACGAGCGCGCCAACGACGCCGACGCGACGGCGACCGGCTGGCTCATGCACCCGCGCGGCGCGTACGTCATGGGGCGGAACATGTTCGGGCCGATCCGCGGCGAGTGGGATGAGGACTGGCGCGGCTGGTGGGGTCCCGAGCCGCCTTACCACGCGCCAGTGTTTGTGCTCACCCATCACGCTCACGAGCCGATCGAGATGGAAGGCGGGACGGCCTTCCACTTCGTCACCGGCGGCTTCGACGCCGCTTACGCACAAGCGCGTGAGACGGCCGGCGAGGGCGGCGTAGACATCGCCGGTGGCGCCTTGACTGTGCGCCAGGCCCTCATTGCCGGGGTCGTCGACGAACTCACGCTCGACGTCGCGCCGGTCCTGCTCGGCTCCGGCGAGCGGATCTTCGACGGCGTCGAGTCGTTCGGGTTTGAGCCCGTCGAGGTCTTGCATTCGCCGCTAGCCACACACATTCGCTACCGCCGGGCGGGATGAGCCGATGAGTGGATAGAGCCCGCGATGACGAGGGCCGCTGGCGCCTACCGGGCGATCCTGTCCCGCTGCTCTATGCGCTCAGCGCGACGATGTCCGACTGAGCCGTCTCCGCTGCCCACGCCTCGAGACCGCAGCTCGAGCACCTCGACGAACCGGTAGCCGGTCGCAGGTTGGTATTCACACCCGCCTCCCCGGTTGTCCTAGTCGCTTCCGCATTGGACGAGGAGCACCAGCCCCACGGCACCGGTGGGCAGCCGGCCGATGATCGACGCGCGTAGAGCGCGAGGAGCCCGGCTGGCCGTGCGCGGGGCCTTGAACCTCTGCGCCGCATGCCTACGTCGCGTCGTTGCCGATGATCGGAGCCAGACGGCGGAGCGACGACGTCGGAGGCGTCGCTCGGAGTGCGACATTTCGCAACGCCACGCCGATTGGGCTGCCCACATGAACGATGCGCGCCATCTGCGCCGAGGCTTTGACGACCTTGCGCGTATGGCGTTCGCGCAACGTGCGGTAGTCGTCGAGTGCCTCCACTGGGTGCATGCCCGCCCGGCCGACGAGCCGGCCAAGCACGACCGCGTCCTCGATGGCCTGGCAGCCGCCCTGGCCGATGTTCGGGAGCATCGGGTGCGCGGCGTCGCCGACCAGGGCGACGCGGCCGTGCGCCATGCGCGTCACGGACGCGCGCTGTTGCAGCGGGGTGACGATCACCTTGTCGGGCGGGGTCGCCTCGAGCACGGCACGAATCGGTTTCGCCCAGCTGCCGAAGCGCTCCACCAGCGCGTCACGGCGCTCGTCGGTGATGGGCGTGCGGCTGCGGACGCTCGCCCACCAGTACGCGCGGTCGCCGGGGAGGGCGGCGATGCCGAACAGGCAGCCATGGCCCAGGAACTCCCCGGTGTGAGCGCCGGCGTTGATCGGGGCCACCCCGCGCCAGGCGGTGTAGCCGGAGTAGCGGGTCGGCGCGTCCTCCCCAACAGTCGCCCGGATCACCGAATGGATGCCGTCCGCAGCCACGACGATGTCGGCCGGCAGCGTCTCGCCGCCCTCCCGGATGACGAGCGCCTCGTTGCCGTCGCGCTCGATGCCGGCGCAGCGCCAGCCCGTGTGCACGACGTCGTGGCTGAGCCGGCTGACAAGCATGGCCTGCAACTCGGCTCGGTGAACCACGACGACAGGGGCGCCGAAGCGGTCCGCAACCAGGTCGGTGAGCGATCCGCCGAGCCGCACTCCGTCGGCACGATGGAGTGCGCTGCCGGTGCCCGGCGCGGAGATGGCGTCGAGATCTGCGGCAAGCCCGAGCGAACCGAGAGCGTGGACGGCGTTGGGCCACAGTGAGATGCCGGCGCCGGCAGGGGCGAGGTCGTGCGCGCGTTCGACGACGGTGATGTCGCACCCCGCCTGGCGGAGTGCGAGCGCTGAGGTCAAGCCGCCGATGCCGGCTCCGACCACCATTGCCTTCAGAGGATGTGTCATGTCGTCATCCTGCGGTTCCGCGCCCGCCCTGACATCGGGGACGCTCCCTGAGCCGTCCCCTGGACCGAGGTCGTACCGGCCCGCTGAAACGCCGGTGCCCGCACGAGGGCGGGCACCGGATCCTGTTTGAGGTCAGGATGGAATCAGCTGTGCGCGGGCGCCACCTCCTCGTGGTGGGCGCCGGCGCGCGGCAGCCAGCCGAGCGACCGGGGCAGCCACCAGTTGCGGTCGCCGAGGAGCTGCATGCTCGCTGGCAGCAGCACGCCTCGGATCAGTGTCGCGTCGAGCAGCACGGCGACGGCGAGGCCGACGCCCATCTGCTTGAAGACGATGAACGAGAGCGAGCCGAAGACGGCGAACACGGCGACCATCACGATCGCGGCGCTGGTGACGACGCCGGCGGTGTTCTTGATCGCGTAGCCGACGGCGTCCTGCGTGCGCATGCCCTTGTCGTAGGCCTCGCGGACCCGGGACAGGATGAACACGTGGTAGTCCATCGAGAGCCCGAACAGGACCACGAACAGGAACACCGGCAGCCAGGCCACGATCGGACCGGTCTCGTTGAATCCGAGCAGGCCCTTGAACCAGCCGTCCTGGAAGACCAGGACCATCGCGCCGTAGGCCGCGCCGACGGAGAGCAGGTTGAGCACGATCGCCTTGATCGGGATCACGATCGACCGGAACGTGACCAGCAGCAGGACGAACGCCGCGAGTATCACGAACCCGAACACGTAGGGCAGGTTCGAGATCAGCGTGTCGTTGAAGTCACGCTCCTGGGCGGTCTGCCCGTCGACCCACACCTGTGCGCCCGCCACCTTGTCCAGCGACTGCGGGACAAGCGTGTCGCGGAGCGCGTCGAGCGCGTCGTTGGACGCCTTGTTCTCGCCGTCGCCGGCGATCTCGACCCCCACCGACGCGACCGTCTTGGCGTCGTTGACCTCGACGTCCACCTTGTCGCCCGGGAACAGCCGACGATCGGCATTCGCGAGCCGTTCGAGCTCGTCGATGCCCGCCGTGACCGACGGAGCCGTGACGTCCCTCGCCTTGACGACCACGGACGCGCCGGACGTCTCGGCCGGGAACGCGGCGCGCACGCGGTTGAACGTCTGCACCACCGGTTCGTCCTGCGGGAGGGAGTCCGCCAGCGGCGGGGTGCCGAGGTTCATCCCCAGCGCTGGGATCGACAGCGCGACCAGGAAGACCGTCGCGGCGCCGCCCCACAGGACGGGACGCCGGGTGACCGCGTCCACCACACGCGACCAGAGCGCCACCCGCGCCGCGCCGCGCTTGAGCAGCTGCACACCCGGAACGCGGCCCTGCTTGTGGATCTTGTCGCCCATCAGCGACATGAGCGCAGGCAGGACGGTCAGCGACGCCAGCATCGCAGATGCGACAACCAGGATCGTGCCCGTCGCGAACGAGACAAACGTCGGCGCCCCGGCCAGGTACATGCCGGCCATCGCCACCATCACGGTGAGCCCCGAGACCAGGACGGCGTGCCCTGACGTCGCGGCCGCCGCGTCGATGGCCTCCTCGTTCGTGGCTCCTGCTGCCTTCTCCTCGCGAGCGCGTCGGAGGTAGAACAGCGAGTAGTCAACGCCGACGGCGAGCCCGATCAGAAGCACGACGTGCCCGAACGAATCATCGACCGGCGCGAGCTGACTGAGTGGCCCGACGAGACCGAGCGTCGCCATCACCGCGGTGACGGCGAGTAGCACTGGGATGCCCGCGACCAGCAGAGCACCGAACGCGAACAGCAGCACGACCAGGGTGATCGGGAGGGAGATCGCGCCCGCCTTCTTCATGTCGCCGTTGAAGATCGCGTTGAAGTCCTCCTCCGAGCTGCCGTCGCCGAACTGCTCGACGCGCAGATCAGGATGCGCCTTCTGGACGGCGGCGGTCTGCTCGACCGTGCGGTCGACGATCGCCTTGATCGCCGGCTTCTCGGAGTCGCCCTTGATGCGGAACGGGATCATCACGGTCCGGCGGTCCTTCGACACGCTGCCGGTGCCCCCGTACGGCGACTCGATGTGGTCAACGCCGCTCGTGCGCTTCAGACGCGCGACGGCGTCGTCCACCGCGGCGTGGAACTGTCCCGAATCAGCATCGAGGCGCGTGTCCGAGATCAGCACGGACTCGCTCACGGCCTTCGCGAAGCTGTCGTGGACGAGGTTCGACGCCTTGCCGGAGTCGCCGACGCCGGCTTCCTGCACGCTGAGCTCGTTGGTGCCGACGGCCCCACCGGCCATGTAGGCGAGCACCACGAACAGCACCCAGCCGACGATGGCGGTCTTGCGATGATGAGCGCTCCAGCGTCCCATGCGTCCTGCGAAGTTGGTTTTGGTCTGCATGCCATTCCCCTTGTGGATGGTTGTCTTGACTGCTGCGGCGACTCTGCCGCCAGAGGGGGCCGGGGACATCAGGGGCAAACCCTGAACCAGCCCCCTGATTGGCGGTCGAGCGGCTCTACGCCGCTACTCGAGCAAGTGCGCAGAGGCGATCGAAGCTGCGCTGGAAGAGGTCGTCCGAACCCCTTGATCCACGGCTGGGATTCGCCGCCAGGATCGGTGGATCCAGGCTCAGGTCGCGCGCGCCGCGATCCGTTCGGCCGACTCCATCGCGCGCGCTACCTGTACGCGCGAGGTGACGCCGAGCTTGACGAACACGTTGCGAATGTGGGTCTCGATCGTCTTCTCGCTGAGGAAGAGCCGGCGGGCGATCTCCTTGTTGGTGAGCCGCTCGACAATGAGGTTGGCGACCTCGAGCTCGCGCTCGGTCAGCGAGGCGATGCCGGTGTCGCCGCCCTTTGAACCGCGCGACCGTCGTTGGACTCTCGCTCCGAGGCGACGCAGCGCCTGGTCGACTGCGTCGCGCTCGCGCAGGGCACCGAATTCCTCCAATGCCGTCGCCGCCTCCTGGAGGAGCGACACCGCGCGCTCACGTTCACCCGCCTCCCCGAGCGCCCGGCCGGCCAGGACCTGGGCAGAGGCCGCGGGCGCAAGCGCGCCCACCGATCGGCACGCCTCTGCCGCGGCGAGCGCCGGTTCGACGGCGGCGGCGGCGTCTCCGTCGGCCAGGGCCATGCGAGCTCCAGCGATCTGTCCCATCGCGCGCGCCAGCGGCAGCGGCATCTGAGCGGCGAGCTCCTGCGCGAGCCGTGCGGAGCGCCGCGCGTCGTCGAGCCGGCCCACCTCGATTCGCGCGCGGGACAGCCCGTCGAGGCAGGTGACGCGCCAGCCGCCGGGGATCAGCGGCATCTCCTCCCCGCCGCAGGCCTCGAGCATCACCTCGATGCCACGAGCCGGTTCGCCACTGGCCACCAGGGCCGACCCGTACCAGAACCCCGCCCACCCGCTGATCAATCCCCCTTCGATCCGCTGAGCGAGCTCATGGCTCTCGCGACCGCTCGCTACGGCGGTGTCGAGGTCGCCCTGCGAGATCGCCACGTGCGTGCGGTTGAACAGCATCCAGGCCAGGCCCTGGTCGTCATCGCGTAGCCGTGCGGCCTCGAGCGCGCCGTCGAGCAGGTCAGCGGCGTCCTTCAACCGCCCGTGCATGGACCACGCGGTCGACAGGCACGCGTGCAACGTCGGCAGGTGCTGGCCATGGCCGGTCGCGCGCGCCATGCCGAGTGCGCGCTCGGCATGGCGCGCCGAGTCGGCGAAGCGATCGATGTAGAGCTCCGCTGCCGCCAGGTTCACCACGGCGTCCGGTCGCGCCGCGAGCGTCGCGTCGTCGAGTCCGTCGATGAGCTCGAGGGCCATGGGTAGTGCCTCCTCGGCCTGGGTGACGTCCCCCGTCCACGCACCGGCCAGAACCCGGATGGCATGCGCCGCCGCCCGTAGCGCCGGGTCTCCGAGCGCGTCGGCCTTCGGCGACCGCCCCGTCGGCCCGCTCCTGCATGTCGGTCAAGTCGACCCGGTACAAGCCGTCGGTGGCCAGCTCGATGGTCAGCGCCCCGGCCTCCGGTGTCCCCGCTCCCGCGCGCGACAGGACGCGCTCGAGCCGCGTCGTCGCCGCCTGCTGGCGGCCGAGCAGGCGCTCCACCCGCGCGGTCTCCAGCGTCAGCTCCGTCGAGACGGGTGTGAGGGCGAGGCAGGCCTCGAGAGCGGAGTGGCTGTCGCCGAGACGGCCGAGCGCGGCCAGTGCCTTGGCCCCTTGGAGCACGAGATGCACGCGCTCCTCGTTCGGAGCGGCGTCAGGCAGGAGCCGCACCGCCGACTCGTACCAGCGGGCAGCGGTCGCCGGCGCTCGCGCCGCCGCCTGATCGCCCGCGGCGCGCAGCAGGGTCACCGCCTCGGCATCGCCTTGGCGCGCCGAGCGCTCGACGTGATGCGCCCGCACGGCGAGCGCGCCGCCCCGCTCGGTTAGAGCGCAGCCGACGCGCTCGTGCGCCCCGAGTCGCCAGCCGCCCGGAGCCGCCTCGTACACGGCACGGCGTACCAAGGGGTGGCGGAAACGGAACCGGCGCGGGACGTCGGTGGACCGGAGGAACTCGACCCGCAGCAGCTCGTCGACGGCGTCGACGGCGTCGCCCTCCGGGACATCCGCGGCGGCGGCGGCCAGCTCAGGCTCGAACGGGTCGCCGGCGACAGCGGCGCCTTCGAGCACACGCCGGACCGCGGGATCGAGCTGCGCCAGCTCCACGCGCAGGGATGCCGCGACGGCGGGTGGCACCGCTCCGTCCTCGCTCGCCCGATCGCGCGCGCCGGTAGTGATCGCGCGGCCGCCGCGTCCGGTGCGCGCGAGCTGCTCGACGTAGAACGGCACGCCGCCGCTGTCCTCGTACACCGTCTCGGCGTCGGCGGTGGAGACGGTCTCTCCGAGGAGCGTCCGGGTGTCGGCGAGCGACAGGGGCTCGAGGGTGCGGTGGACGAGCGCGCCCTCGCTCTCGGCGCGCGCCAGCTCGGCGGAGAAGAGCTGCTGGTGCTGCCGGGGGCGCGCCGCGAGCACGAGCATCACCCGCGCGTTGGGCGGGCGCCGCAACAGCGCGCCGGCGAGCTCGAGTGACGCCGGGTCCGCCCAATGGAAGTCGTCGAGCACGAGCACCAGCGGCTTCGTGGCCAGCGCCTCGAGCAACGCCCGGATCGCACGGTGGCTGCGGTAGCGCTCGTCCTGCAGGCCGCCCGCGGGGGCGGCCGCGTCCGCGGCGAACGACGGGAGCACGCGCGCCAGCTCCGCGCGCACGCCGTCCTCCAGACGCGCGAGCCGTTGCGGGTCGACCGTCTCGGCGTACTCGTCGAGTGCGTCCACGAACGCGCCGAACGGCAGGTCCTGCTCGAGCTCGGAGGCCGAGCCGCCGAGGACGAGTTGGCCCTTCGCGTCTGCACGTGAGGTCAGCTCGGAGAGCAGTCGCGTCTTGCCGATTCCGATCGTGGTTAGCGCGCGTGCTGCGGGCCGATGACCCGGCCATCGGCGTCGAGCCAGTCGAGGGTTCCGCCGATCGGTGTTGGTGGCGACGGGATCATCGCCGGGCCGTTGTAGGTGGAGGCTTTGGGCGCGGGGATCATCCGGCGCGGCATCGTCTCGCCGACGGACAGCGAGTAGAAGTTGTTGTGTGCGTTGACCTTGACGGGGGTGCCATTGGTGGTGACGAAGCGGACGGTCGCGACGCGGTCAGGGACTAGCCCCGCGAGCACTGTCGTGTCGGCGTATGCGGCCGAAACTCCGACTCCGGTTGTGTCGACGTCGGCTGCCTTGGAGCAGGCGACGGCCTCGCCGTTGGTGATGCACAGCTGGTCGCTGGTTGTCCCGCGGCCGGTGTCGAGGAGCTCGGCAGGCGCCAGGATCCACCGCTGTGAGAGCGCACGCACGGTGTCAAGCTGCACACCGCCGAGCGGATGACCGAGGGCTGTGAGCAGTGGCGTAGCGACGGCGCGGTCGGCCGCGGTCTGCTCGCGGCGCAAGATCGCAAGCGCAGCCTTTGCCTTGGATGAGACGGGGCGGAACTCGGCGGGGTCGTCGGCTCGTCGATGCCAGGGCGGCCGACGGTCGGATTCCAGGGGCTGACGACCGCGATGGCGGGTGTCGCGATGACCAGAGCCGCGACGACGATCAGCAGTCCGCGGCGCCGCGTCGGTCGCCGCCGCCGCGGCGCTGACGGCATCACGGCCTGGACGTAGTGTCGTTGTTCGGCAAGTTGCAGCTGCTCGCCTAGACGGTCAAGGAGGTCAGCTATGAAATCCTCCGAATGCTGTACGCAAGTGCGCTCGGGCGCGGCTGACGCGCTGCGCACAACGGCTTGTGAGCACTGCAGCTGCTCGGCGATCAGCGCGTACGGCTGTTCAACGACGACGCGCGCGCACAGCGCCTCCCACTCCACATCTGCCAGGCGCGCGCGAACGCCGCGGAGAAGATCGTCGGCGGCGCCGATCTCGAGGATCCGCTCGATGTCATCGTCGTCGAGTACCAGGCGCTCAAGCCCCAGCCGCGCACGCGCCGTCATCTCAACCTCTTTGCGGCGAGCGCTGTCGCGGACGAGGTTCATCGCGACGGCAAACAGCCACGCCGCCGGCGCATCGCGCTCGCGGTGCGCGCGGGCGCGCCCGTGACACAGGTTTACAGGATGCACCCACCGGCCTCCGTGGCGCCGCCTAAGGGGTCTCGATGTCGCGAACCTCGACGGCGTCGGTGCGAGCGGCCACGTAGACCGGCATCAGCGCCATCGCGGCCGCGGCGTCGGCGGCCTCGACGCGCCACCAGATCCGGTGGCCGCCGGCCAGGCACGTGGAAGGGGCCCTGCCCTTGCGCAGGGGGCTGTCGAACCCGTTCCAGGCGGCATAGGCGGCAGCGCATTCTTCGGATGAATGGCGGTGGTTCAGGAGAAAGACGGGCATGTCAGAACCTTGACCGTCGCGTCCGCTCAATACATCAGGGCGCGACCCTGAACCGAGCCGGCAGGTGTCAGTCGACCGGCGCGCGCCGGCTCTGCTCGATCTGACGCGCGATGTCCACCCGAGAGCTCACGCCGAGCTTCACGAAGAGGTTGCGCACGTGCGACTCCACCGTCTTCGGGCTCAAGAAGAGCGCCCCGGCGATCTCGCGGTTGGTCTTGCGGTCGGTGATGAGCTCGGCGATCTCACGCTCGCGTGCGGTCAGCGCGTCGATCCCCGCATCGGCCGGCGTCGCGGGCCCCCGCAGCTCCACGCGCGCGCCCAGGCGGCGCAGCTCGCGCCGTGCCTCGGCCCTCGCTCCGAGGGCGCCGCAGGCGTCAAGTTGCGCCTCGGCGGCGCGCAGCAGCGCGACGGCACGGGCGCGGTCCCCGTCCGCCGCGCAGGCGCGACCGGCGAGCAGCCGGGCCCGGGTCGCCTCGATCGGTGCATCGGCCGCGTCGGCCTCGGCGGCGGCAGCCAAGGCCAGCTCCGCCGCAGCGGCGACTTCCCCGGCGGCGAGCCGCACGGCCGCCCGCGCGCGCATGGCGATCGCGCGCACGATGCGCAGATCGTGGGTGTCGGCGGCCGTCTCGGCCAGCGCGGCGGCCGCCTCGGCGGCCGCGATGTCCCCGCGCCCGAGGTCGGCTCGCGTCTTGGCCTCCAGGTACACCACGCGGAAGATCGCCGGCAGAAGTGGCAGCGGCCAGCCCCCAACCGGTGCGACGACAGCATCGGCCGCTGCCGCGCGGTGACCGGCCTCGAGCATCGCGACCGCCAGGCCGGCCCGGGCGAACGACGGAATGAGCCCCGGCTCGATGCCCTCGACGAGCGCGACGCTCTCCTGCGCGGCCTGCAGCGCCGCGCCGGTGTCGCCGCCGGCCATGGCGATCTGCGAGCTCGTGAGCAGCGCCGCCGCCGTGAGGTAGTCGTTCGCGGTCAGCCGGGCGGACTCGAGCGCGTCGGTCTGCAGTTCGCGCGCCGCCACCAGATCGCCGCGCATCATCGTGCCGAGCGCCTGAAACTGCGTCATGAGCGAGATGTACTGGCCCTGCCCGCTCGCCCGCGAGACCGCGATCCCGCGCTTCATGTGCGCGATGCAGTCGCCGAAACGACCCAGGTAGAAGTCGCCGTGGCCCAGGCGGTTGGCGACGGAGAGATCCGCGGCAAGATCGTCGTCGGACATCGCGTCGACGATCGCCGCGGCGGCGTCCTGGCCGGCTGTGGCCGTGGCGACGTCCCCGGCAACCGCGGCGGTGTGCGCGGCGACCGCGGTGGCGGCGGCGATCAGGGACGGCTCGCCGAGCGCCTGAGCGCCCGCGAGCGCTTCGACCGCGAGCGCCCGCATGCTCTGCACCCGCATCGTGAAGAAGTCGCCCTCCGACAGCGCGAGCCGGGCGACCACGGCCTCTCGCGAGTCCTGGTCGGGCAGCTCCTCCAGCGCGACGACGAGCCGCTTGCGCGCGTCCGCGTGGTGGCCCATGAGGTTCTCGACGATGGCGCACCCAGCGGTGAGTGGCAGCCGATGAGCGGTCAGGTCGGCGGGGAGCAGGTCGATCGCATCCAGAAGCGCCTGCCGGCAGCCCGTGAGATCGCCCGTGACGCGCAGCACGCCGGCCAGTCCCAGCAGGGCCTGCAGCCGCCGCCCGACATCGTCGAATGCCATGAGCCGCAGCGCGGCGGCAAACCAACGAGCGGCACCGGTGGGGGAGCGCGCGGCGGTTGCGGTGGCGGCTTCGAACAGCAGGGCGATCGCTGTCTCGTCGCCCGGCGGCGCGGACTGCTCGACGTGGTGTGCCAGCGCCGCCGCCGGCGTGCCTGCCGCGGCCAGCGCCGCCGCGGCGCGCCCGTGTGCCGCCAGCCGCCAGCCGCCACCGGTGGTCTCGTAGATCGCGCGGCGCACGAGCGGATGGCGAAACGCCATGCGCCGCGGCACCGAGGTCGTGCGCAGCAGCCCCGCGGCGAGCAACGCGTCGAGCGCGGCGACGCCGGCCTCGGGGGAGAGCTCGCCGATCGCGTAGGCGAGCTCGGGCTCGAATGGATCGCCCGCGACCGAGCCCGCCTCGAGCAGCGTCCGGCAGTCGGCCGGGAGCCCGAGGACCTCTTCGATCAGCCCGGCGGCCACGACGCGGGGCACGCCTGCCCCGACCGCCACCCGGTCCCCCGAGCGACTGTGCGCGGGCAGGTCGGTGGTGCGGGCGAGCTGCAGCGTGTAGAACGGATTTCCTCCGCTCTCGGCGAAGATCACCGCGCGTTGCGCCGCCGTCAGCTCGTCGCCGGCGAGCTGCGCGGCCTCCAGCTCGCTGAGCGGCGCCAGCTCGACGATCGTCACGGCGCCGGACGCGAACGCGGGCATGAGCGGCGCCGGCAGCTTTCCCGAGCGGCATCCGAACGCCAGGAGCGCCGTGGCGGGGCCACCGCGGCGCGTCAGGGCGACGATCAGCTCGACCGACGCGCTGTCGGCCCAGTGCAGGTCGTCGAGGATGAGCACGAGCGGCTTCTCGCGCGACAGCAGCTCGAGCAGCGTGCGCACCGCACGGTGAGCGAGGTAGCGCTCGTCCGCGACGGCCGGATGACGCGCGGCATCGGTCCGGGGCACCGACGGAAAGATCTCCGCGAGCTCGCTGACGAGCGCTGCGTCCCAGCGCGGATCCCCGCTGAGGTCCTGTGTCGCGACGTAGGGATCCAGCGCATCCACCCAGACGGCGAACGGCAGGTCGCGCTCGAACTCCGCGGCAGAACCGTGCAGGACGAGAT
>Ga0136613_10001222_pt1 | contig 13043 bp, 9 predicted proteins | sample AntDrymUQ2722106_2_FD_106649 | JGI IMG/M metagenome (GOLD analysis project Ga0136613, IMG submission 106649) | Polar desert sand microbial communities from Dry Valleys, Antarctica - metaG UQ272 (21.06) | ecosystem: Environmental > Terrestrial > Soil > Desert | place: Antarctica: Dry Valley... | reverse complement strand
GCGTGCAGCGAGAGCGGCGACGGGGGCGGGGACGACTCGACCCAGGAGCCTCGGAGAAACCGCCGCCCGGCTGCAGAGGGTTCGACCGCCGGCCTCACCGACACCACGATCCGGATGTCGGCGGTCATCCCCGACCTCGCACCCCTGGTGGAGGCGGGCCTGGCGCCCGACTTCGGCGACTTCGAGCAGAACCTCCAGGTGTTCGTCGACGAGATCAACGAGGCCGGAGGCGTCGCCGACCGGCAGATCGAGATGGGCTACAACCTCTTCCCGGCGGGCTCCACCGCGACCGAGCAGCAGGCGGCGTGCCTGGGCGCGACCCAGGACGACGACGCGTTCGTGGTGGTCTCGACGGGAGGCACGACCGACGAGGCCATCCTGTGCGTGACGGAGCAGAACCAGCGGCTCCTGATGGTCCTGGCCGGGTCGTACGTCTCCAGCGTCTACGAACGCTCGGACCGGCGCCTGTTCACCAACGGGATGGCCATCGACCGGCTCATGCGCAACATGGTGGACATCCTCGACGAGGAAGGCGAGCTCGAGGACAAGACCCTCGGGGTCGTGCGGGCCGACTTCCCCCGCGAGGAGGAGGCGGTCGAGGCGCTGCGCGGCGCGCTCGAGGACAAGGGCTTCGAGCTGGCCGAGGACGTGGCGCTGCCCTGCGAGGGGAACCGGTGCCAGCAGCTCGACGTCGGCGTGCAGCGCCTGATGGCGGCGGACGTCGACGGGGTGTTCTCGCTCCTGGGCGTCATCCAGTACCCCGCGTTCGTCGGCGAGGCGGGGGCGCAGGGCTACGACCCGCAGTGGTTCTCGTCCGACTTCGAGAACCAGGTCCTCGAGACGACCGCGAAGTTCTTCGAGGGCTCCGCCGAGCCCTACGACGGCGCCCTCGGCGTCACCACCTCGCTCGACGACGTCGAGGTCGACGAGCCCCGCCAGGACTGCAACGACCGCTTCACCGCCGCGACCGGGATCGAGTACGAGTTCGACACCGACGCCTGGCGGGCGGTGGGCAACGCGTGCGAGATGCTCACCCGCATCGCCAACGTCATCAAGGCGATCGACGAGGACGGCCAGCCGCTGAACCAGGCGACCTTCATCGAGTACATGGAAGAGGTCGAGGTCGTGAACGGCGACCGGCGGGGGCAGTTCGGCCCCGACAAGCACGACGCCTACGACGTGCTCGAGCTCAAGCGCTTCTCGGCCGAGTGCATCTGCTGGGAGCCGGTCAGGGGCACCCGCCGGGACGTCGGCGAAGGCTGACCGCGGCGCTACCGCGAGCCGCGGGCCGAGCGGCGGCGGCGCCGCTACGGGCGATGGCGCGCTCGTCGGTGCCGAGGTACGACGCGATCACCTTGGGGTCGTGGCGCACCTCGTGGGGTGAGCCCTCCGAGATGATGCGACCTGCCTCGAGGCAGTAGACGCGGTCGGAGATGCCCAGGATGAAGGGCATGTCGTGCTCGATGACGAGCAGGGAGGCGTCGAGCTCCTCGCGGATGCGGCGCACGAGCGGCGCGAACGCCTCGGTCTCGCGCTGGGCGACCCCCGCGGTCGGCTCGTCGAGGCACAGCACGCGGCTCTCGAGCGCCACCAGGCAGGCGAGCTCGACGATGCGGCGGGTGCCCGTCGACAGGTCCGACACCATCGTGTCGCCGTAGCGGCCGAGGCCGAAGAAGGCGATGAGCTCCTCGGCCTCGGCGCGCTTGCGCCCCTCCCCTCGCCGGGCCTTCGGTAGCGCCAGCAGCGTCGCGGGGAGAGTGGCGCGTGTCCGGGCCTCCAGCGCCACCTGCACCGTCTCGCGCACGCTGAGGTCGGGGAAGAGCTCGGGCGACTGGAAGGTGCGACCGAGCCCGAGGCGGGCGCGCCGGGCGGGCGAGAGGCCGGAGACGTCCCGACCGAGGAGCTCCACCGCGCCGCCGGCACGCACGAACCCGCCCACCGCGTTCATGAGCGTCGTCTTGCCGGCGCCGTTGGTGCCGATGAGCCCGACGATCTCGCCGGCGCGCACTTCGAGGCTGACGCCGTCGACGGCCGTGCGGCCGCCGAAGCGCACCCGCGCCTGCCGGGTGCGGAGGACGACTCCGTCGGGCGGCGCCGGCCGTGGCTCGCTGCTCGTCCGCACGGTGACGGGGACGGGCGCCCCCACGTCCTTGGCGACGGGGCGTTCGGGGAGGCGCCGGGCGAGCAGGTCGTAGCCGGCGTCGCGGGCGCGGTAGAGCACCTCGACGAACCCGCCGGGGAAGTACAGGAGCAGGATGAGCAGGCCGGCGCCGCTGGTGAGCAGGCGGGCCTCCTCGGCGTTGTCGAAGAGGGCGGGCAGGCCGATCACCCACACCGCGCCGATCACCGCGCCCGCGACCGACGAGAGCCCGCCGATCACGGCGATCGCGACCACGCGCAGCGAGTCGAACGTGCCGAAGGCGTCGGTGCCGAACGTCTGGAGCAGCCCGGCCAGGAGCGCCCCGGCCATGCCGGCCATCCCGCCGGCGACGCCGAAGGCGATGAGCTTGATGCGGGTGGGCGAGATCGTGAACGCGGCCGCGGCCTCGGGGTTGTCGCGCACCGCGATCATCGAGCGGCCGAGACCGCCGCGGCGGATGCGCACCGCCAGCGTCACCATCACGACGAGCACGGCCAGGCACAGGTAGTAGTAGGTGCGTTCCGGGACGAGCGAGAAGGCGTCGCCCCACCGGGGCCGCCGCATCGACACGATCGTGTCGCCCCCGCTGAACAGGTCGAGTCGCAGGAGCCAGCTGGCGGTCATCACCGCGAACGCGAGCGTGGTCACGGCCAGGAACAGCCCCCGGACGCGCAGAGCGGGCGCGCCGACGACGAGCGCCGTCCCCACCGCGACGACGGTCGCGACGAGGGCGGCGGCCTCGAACGAGACGCCGTTGCGCACGAGCGCGACGGTGGTCATCGCGCCCAGTCCGACGAAGGCGAACTGCCCGAGGGAGAGCTGGCCGGCCCAGCCGGTGAGCACCGTGAGCGAGAGGGCCACGATCGCGAACAGGAGCATCCGGCTGTAGAGGAAGTGACGCGACGCGGTGTCGAATACCACCGGCAGCAGGAGCGCCACTATCAGCGCCAGCGCAGCTGCGATCCGGTTGGTGTTGCGGACCACCCAGTGGTCGCGCAGCCGGGCGGGAATGGGCCGGGTCCGGGGCGCGAACGACCACGAGCTCGCCCGGTCCTCGCCGCGGGACGCGCGGGCGATCACGAGCACGGCCAGGAGCACCACCACGAAGAGGACGGCGTCGATGAGGCCGGGCTGGGCGGGGTACTCGAAGAAGAGCAGCGCCTCGGCGACGCCGATCACGACGCCGGCGAGCAGCGCCACCGGCATCGACGTCATGCGCGCGACCAGCGCCGCCGCCAGCGCCCGGAGGAGGAGCGAGGGGCCGAGGGCGACGGTGGCGACGGTGCTTCCGCCCCGGAGCGGCGCCACCAGCACGGCGGTGACGGTGGCGAGGAGTCCGGCGAGGATCCACACCAGTGTCGACATCCGCCTGACGTTGATCGCCGAGGTGCGGGCGGCGTCGGGGTTGGCGGCGGCGGCCCGCACGGCGGTGCCCCAGCGGGTGTGTTCGAGGAAGACGGCGAGGGCGAGGGTCATCGCCGGCACGATGACGAGGATGAGGACGTGCTCGCTGCGCACGAGCACACCGCCCACCTCCCACGTCGAGCGGAACGGCGTGGGGTAGCGCCCGAACGTCTCGAGGTCGGGCAGGAGGAACTGGAACAGGAAGATCAGCTGGGCGGCGCCGAGGGTGGCGACGAACAGGATCACCCGGGGGGCGCGGAACAGCCGGCGGACGATCAGGAGCTCGACCACCGCGCCGAGCACGGCCCCGACCACGAGCACGGCGCCGAGGGCGACGAAGAACGGCACGTCCCAGTTGATGACCAGGATGGCGAGGAGCGCGGCTCCGAAGGCGCCCATCTCGCCGTGGGCGAAGTTGATGACGCGTGCCGACCGGTAGACGAGCACGAGCCCTACCGCGAGGACGCCGTAGCTCATGCCGGTGACGACGCCGTTGAAGACGATCTGCTCGTTGAGCTCGAGCGCGAACGTCACCCGCCCTCCTCGCCGAGGAACACGGCCCGCACCAGGTCGTCGCGCTCGGCGAGCTCGGCGGCGGGGCCCTCGAAGCGGACCTCGCCCTTCTCGAGGAAGATCGCCCGGTCGGCCACGGTCAGGGCGACGTTGAGCGACTGCTCGACGACGATCATCGTGAGCCCGCCGGCCTTGAGCCGCTCGATCACCGTGAGCAGCTCCTGGATCACCGTGGGGGCGAGGCCGAGCGACAGCTCGTCGACGAGCAGGACCTCGGGGTCGTGCATCAGCGCCATCGCGAGGGCGAGCATCTGCTGCTGGCCGCCGGAGAGGTCGTCGGCCGGCTCCCGGAGGCGATCCCGCAGCACCGGGAAGGGCTCGAGCGACCGGTCGACCCTTCGTTGGAGGTCGGCGCCCGAGTAGCGGAAGCCGGCCATGCGCAGGTTCTCCTCGACGGTGAGCGTGGGGAAGATCGCCTTCCCGCCCGCGAGCTGGGCGATGCCCGCCTTGGCGCGCAGCTCGGGGTCGGCGTAGGTGATCATGCGGCCGTTCAGCCGCACGACCCCGCGGCTGGGTACGCCGAGCCCGCTCACAACCCGCAGGGCGGTGCTCTTGCCCGCCCCGTTGGTGCCGAGCATGGCCAGCACCTCGCCCCGGTGCACCTCGAAGGCCACGTCGAAGAGCACCTGGACGCGCCCGTACGCGAAATCGAGGTTGCGCACCTGGAGCACCGGGACGCGGGCGCCAGGCTCACGCATCCGAACGTGCTCCTCGCGTTCCTCGGTGAGCTCCTCGACCACGAGGGAGATGTCGCGCCGCACGTGGCGGGCGCCGATCGAGATGAGCAGCCCCCCGATGAAGGTGGAGGGCAGGATCACGATCGTGAGCGCGGTCCGGGGCCCGAACGCGTCGCTGAGCAGCCCGGTGAGCACGGCGCCGAAGAACGCGCCGAAGAGAAAGAGGTAGATGCCGACGAGGGCGGTACCGCGCGATCGGAGGCGGTAGGGGATGATCGTGGAGATCACCGCCGGGAGGATCGCGAACGCCGCTCGTGACAGGGCGACCGCGAGCGCGAGCAGCGGGACGACCGTCCAGATGTTCGGCATCCAGATGGCGGCGACTTGGGAGGCCCCGAACAGCGCGACGAGCAGGCCGACGAACGCCATCGCCGCCGGGGGTGAGCGCCGGAAGAGCTCGTCGGAGTGGCGGCCCGCGATCGCGATCGACGCGAGCGCGGGCAGGAACGTGACCGTCCCGACCAGGCCGCGCTCGAAGGCGTCGAGGCCGAGCTCCTCTTCGAGGAAGAGGTTGAGGAAGATCGGGGTGCTGAAGAGGGCGAACCCCAACGCGGCCATCCCGGTGAGGAAGAAGTAGAAGCTGCGGATCTTGCGCAGCCGCTCGAACGCGACCGAGAGCGAGATCGGCAGCTCGCCGGCGTCCTCGGCGAGCTCCTCCCCGAGGACCGAGCGCATCTCGTGGCGGCCGCGGCGCGGCTCCTTGATCGTGACCGTCGACACCGCCAGAGGGATGGCGATGATGCCGGTGAGGAAGAACACCCACCGCCAGCCCTCGTCACCGCCGGCGAGCGCGGCGACGCCGCCGGCAAACAGCGGCGCGAGGGCGAGGCCGAACACGGTGAACCCGCCGGTGAGGGCGAAGATCTTGCCCCGGGCCTCGATCGGATAGGTGTCGATCAGCAGCGGCCCGGTGACGGGCAGGTGGTACGACTGGCCGAGCCCGGCGCCGAGGCGGGCGACGAACAGCTGGAACGCGTTCGCCACGAAGCCGGTCGCGATGATGACGCACGACCACACCGTCATCGCCGCGGTCATCACGTACTTGCGCGGCACCCGGTCGGCGAGCGACGAGATCGGCACCGAGCCGAGCAGGAACAGCACGCCGAAGGCACCCGCGATCGCCCCGAGCACGGCGTCGGACACGTCGAGCGACCGCTGGATGTCGGGCGCGAGGACCGCCAGCGCGGTGTTATCGAAGAACTCGATGAACCCGAGCAGGCCGACGATCACGACGGTGCGGGTGCCGCCTTCGCGCAGCGCCCGGCGCAGCGAAACGCTCTCGCCGCCGACTCCCGGGAGTAGGTCGTCGGGCAGCACCACGTCCTCGCGACCGGCCGCCTCCGCGGCCTGGCGGCGCTCCTCCTCGTCGAGCACCGCGCCCACGAGGGAGGCGGGCGTGTCCGGTGCTGCGTCCCCGTCGTCGGTCACCCGGCTCCCCCCGGCACCATCCAGTGAGGCGAGGCGCGCTGCCCACGCCCGTGGCGCGAAATCATGACAGGCGCGTCAGGCTGTAGGTATGGGCCGCGGTCCCGTCAGGGGCCACCCGGACGGTCACCCGGTGCCGGGTCGGCTCCGGCCGGCCCGGCGAAGCGGACGAGGGTGAACACGGCGAGCAAGAGCCCGCCGACGAGCATCACCCACGTCCCCTCGACGGGATCGAAGCCGCGGTCGACGCCCCTCACCGTGCCGGCCTCGAGGAACCGGCTGAGGACCGAGGCGGCGGTGAACACCAACGGCCCCGCGGCCACCCCGGCGGCCAGGGCGCGCCGCCCCACCGCCACCACGACCGGGCCCGCGACCAGGGCCAGGACCACCACGATCTGAGCCCACAGGCTCCGGGCCGACGGCACCAGCGGCGACCCCTGCGCGAACCCCCCGCCGAGAGCGAAGTCGACGTAGTTGAGGCCGTAGCCGTAGGCCGTCACGAACCCGGCGAACGCGCCCAGCACTGCCAGCCAGGCCACCGCCGGGCCCACCGGCCGCAACACCGGCCGCTCGACTCCCCCGACCAGCAACCCGAGGACGGCGAGCGCAGCCCCGGCGGCGACCACGGCGAACCCGGCCCCGTCGACGACGACCCCCAGACCGGCGTCGACCCGGAAACGGTCGTCGGTGACGCGAGTGATCTCCAGCGCCCGAGCCCCCACGAAGGTGGCGCACAACGCGACCAGCAGGCCCGTCCCCGCCAGCTGGGTACCGCGCCGCGCGAGCAGCAGGAGCCCGCCCGCCACCACTCCGCTCACGAAGAACACGACGAACCACCGCGGCCCCGGCTCCAGCCGGCGGGCGAACCCGTCGTCGTAGTAGTCGGGGAACACCGCTGCCAGGCTGACCAGCACCCCGACCAGCGCCACGATCCCGCCGATCAGCGGGAGCACTCGAGGTGACTCGTTCATCGCCCTCCCCCCTCGCTCATGTTTCGTGCACTACTAGCCGGACGTGAGGGGTCGAGTCGACACCAGCGGCGCTCGACGGGGCCCACCTCACTGCGAGGTCTGGGTCAACTGCAGTCCCACCGACCCCGATGGGATAGTGGTCGTGGTCGGGGTGCGACAGCGACCGGCCGTCGACGAGCGCGGGGACGATCATCGCCAGGCGCACCCCCGCCGTCGCCAGCCCGTGGAGCTGATTGAACAGCCACTCGGGGTCGCGCAGCGTCAGGTGCGCCACCGGGTGCAGGCGGCGCCGCCCTCGGCCACGACCGTCGCGGCCCAGCGGTTCCACGCCCCCATGTTCGCGGTCAGCGTCGGCAGCGACTCCGACAGGCGCCGCTCCCACAACACCCGACGACTGCTCACTCGCGGTTCCTAGTCCGTGAGTCTTTTCAGACGACCGCCGCAGCGAATGCCGAGAAGAGTCACCGGGAAGGGCGTGGCGTCCGAGCCCGAAGGCCGACCCACCGTTGGCTAGGCCTGCGCGACAACCTCGAACACCTCGGCGGACACGAAGGTCACCGGGGCACCGGGCGGCGGGCCTTCGCGCGCCGACTCCGCCGCGGCCTTCGCCGCCTCCTCGCTCTCGAACACGAGCAGGCTCCGACCCTGAGTACCGTCGGTAGAACGCGTCCACGTGCCGCCGACGAACCCCGGCATCTGCTTGATCATCGGCAGCAACTGATCGTGCAACATCGCCACGGCCTCCGCGCCCCGACTCGCGTCGATGTCAACGGTCCCGAGCATGGCGTGCATTAGCTCTCCTCCTCTGTCAGGGTGACGTGTCCATTCCTCTGTCAGGGTGACGTGTCCATCGGGCGCCAGTGTGTCGCATCGCGGACCCCCCGACACGCGGCGTCCGCCAAACCGGCTGATAAAGACCGCCCCGACGTGGAGGAACAGCACCCCGACGGACCGGGTACGCGGTCGTCCTCGGGAAGCCTGACTGGTCGATGTGCGTCGGCTCCACATGCACCCGACCAACACGAAAGAGCGGTTCTCGGAGGCGTCAGCACGACGCGTGGTTCGACCCGACCGTGAGGCCGCAGCTGCCTCCGAATACGCCCGAGGCGGAGTTTTGGGAGATTCGCAACAGCCGAATCAAGTAACCGAGACCAACGATGGCGCGAGCTCGCGGCGTTCGCACACCCTCGGCGCTGCCTTCGGGATCACGCGCCGCGGAGGTGGGCCGCGGCCCGGGCGGCGTGATCGGCGGCGGCCGGCGCGTCCCCGGCGCTCGAGGCGCCCCGCAGCGCGCGCAGCTCGGCGTCGAGGTTCGCCAGCCGGGTCTCGCTCACTGAGCTGGGAAGCCGGTCGCGGATCCACTCGAGCACTGCGACCTCCCCCGTCACTCCGGCCAGATCCTTCGCTGCGGCGTGCACACGCAGTTGCTGGGCGTGCAGGTTGAAGCGGTCGACCTCGACGTTCCCGCGGTAGAGCAACTCGAGATCGAGCGCCGACTGCGCTACGTCAACCGCGGCTTGTGCCGAGGCCGCCACACGCTCGTTGGTCACGGCGCGCTCGAGGGCTTTGAGCGCTCGGTTCATCGTGTCTACGACCGGCGACGGATAGTCGTTCGCCTTGAGCTCCTTCCAGAGGCTCCCCATGCGCTTCAGCGTCGGGTTCGCCGCTTCCCAGTCCTCGAGGCGGGCGTTCTCGAGGATCCCCCATGCACTCGTCGACAGGAGCCGGAGCTCGGCGGGCACCACGGCGTTGATCCCGTCGGTCGGGACGGCGAGAGCGAGTGCCTCGGTGTCGCCACCGGAGCTGGTGTCGAACTCGCCGTAGCCGGGGGCGAACACCTTGTCGGAGGTGGAGCCGTCGAGATGCAGCTCCTGCATCACGACGGCGCCGTCCACCGGTCCCCTGGGACCGTCGACGGTCTGGTCGATCTCCTTCACCGCGATCTCCTCGAACACGACTCCGGTCACGTTCTCGGCCCGGAACACGTCGCCGGACTGTGGGTCCGCGGGCATGATCATTGCGGGCGGTCCGTCGCGGCCCGCGAGCCACGTGCCTTCGGTGATCGCGACCGCGCCGTTGCGGTAGTCGAACACGTCCTCGCCGAGGTACCAGACGGCCCCGTCGTCGGCCTGGGCGTAGCGGTCGAGCGCGACCTCTTCGATGCGGCCGTCGAGGTAGGCGGTGTACTGCGACACGACCACTTCGATCGGCACGCCGTCCACGGTCACGGTTTGCGTGTCCGGGAGCAGTGTGGTCTCAGCCCGGAACGGCAGCCCGTCCACTTCGCCGAGCAGCACCACCGAGTCGAGTGCGCTGATCGGGAAGAGGGGGTTGGTGATCTGCGTCGGATTGGAGAAGGTCGGCCGCTCGACATCGACGCGCTCACTCGTCGGAGCACAGCCCTTGCCGCTGTAGGTGCCGCACCGCGTGACCGGCCATTCGACGGTCGTCCCTACCGCCGGATCTGCGGGTGGCTCTTGTGCCCCCGCGCCGGAATGGCCGCCGATTGCGGCGCCCGAGCCGGCGGCACCACCGAGGACGACGGCGACGAGCGCGCCCGCCAGAGTTCGTTTCTGCATGATCGCCATCGCAGTGCCCTTCTCTCGTTGAGCTGGTGTCGCTTCGCACCGTACGAAGTGAACCTGAGAGGGCGATGAGAAACGGTGTGCGTTGGAGATCTTTCTTACGATGCGTTCGGGAGCCAGATGCGTAGGGTCATCGGCGCGGTGCCGACAACCGCGGCGCTTCCGCCGTGCCCCTCGGCGATCGCCTGCACGATCGCGAGCCCGAGACCAGCGCCCTCACCGGTGCGGGCACGATCGCCGCGGGCGAATCGCTCGAACGCGCGCGCCGCGAGGTCCGGAGGGAATCCAGGACCCTCGTCGGAGACGTCGATCTCGATGCCGCCGGCTGAGCTCCGCGCGCCCAGCACGATCTCGCCTTCACCGTGGCGTAGCGCGTTCTCGACGAGGTTTCCCAACGCTTGGCGCATACGTACCGGATCCGCGTGCACCAGCAGGTCCGGCGCGCCCTCGACCCGGATGACCCGACCTCCGCGCGAGGCGCGATCGGCGAATCGGTCACGCACTCCACCCAGGAGCACTCGCACCTGGGTCGGCTCGGGCCGGATCGGCAGTTTCCCCTCGCCGGCGCGCGCGATTACGAGCAGATCCTCCGCGAGTTGAGTGAGGCGATCGCACTCTTCGGTCGCAGCGACCAGCGACGCGTGCACCGGCGTTTCGGTGCCGGCGACCTGTAACGCACTTTCGAGCTCGGTCTTGATGATCGCGATCGGTGTGCGCACCTCGTGGCTCGCGTCGGCGACAAAGCGGCTCTCCCGTTCGAACGCCGCTCGCAGGCGCGCCAGCATCTCGTTGAGCGTCTCGCCCAGCCGTCGGATCTCGTCGTGGGCGGCGGGCAGCGGGAGCCCCTCGTCGCCGGGGTGCATCGACACCTCGCGGGCCCGTCGCCGCATCGCCTCGACGGGAGCGAGGCCCGCGGTCGCGAGTAGGTACCCGATCATCGACGCGAGCACGATCGCGACCGCTCCGCCGACCACGAAGGACGTGACGACATTGGTGAGCGCGTCGTTGCGGTCGAGAAGTGATTGGCCCACGACCACGATTGCCATCCCTTCGCCACTCCCGGAGCGAGCGAGCAACCGCACGGGCCCGTCGACACCCGGGAGTCGACGCTCGAGAGTCACCGTTCTCGCTGCCGCCCGCCGGGCTTCTGCGGGACTCAGAGCATCGCCGCGCAGCGTGCCCACCGAGTCGAGCACCTCCCCCGTCGGCGACACCAGCTGCACGAACGACTCCTCGGGATCCTCGAGCGCGACTCCGACCAGCGACGGCTCACGCGGCGGCTCGACGAGTGCAGCCGCTCGGGACCGAAGGTTCGCGTCGATCTGGTCGTCGAGGTCCGCTCGCAGCCGCAGGTACACGAACAGCGCCGCGCTCGCGAGCATCAGCAGCATCGCCAGTCCGAAGGCGACCGTGAGCCTGACCCGGATCGGCAGCCGATTCAGACGCCACCATCCGAACGGAGGCGGTATCCAGTGCCGCGAACGGTTTCGAGCGACCGCACACTGAAGGGTCGGTCGATCTTCTCGCGCAGGTACCGCACGTACACCTCGACCACGTTGGACCGATGCTCGTACTCGAAGTCCCACGCGGCATCGAGCAGTTGCTGCTGGCTCAGCACCTGTCCAGCTGAGCGCATGAACGTCTCGAGCAACGCGTACTCGCGCGCGGACAGCTCGATCTCGGTGTCGCCACGCCATGCCTGTCGAGCGGCCGGATCGAGGCGGAGCGACCCGACCTCGATGGTCGACGGGCGCTCGACCGGTTCACGCCGGACGAGCGCCCGCAGCCGGGCGAGCAGTTCGGCAAGCGAGAACGGCTTGGTCAGGTAGTCGTCGGCACCGGCGTCGAGGCCCCGCACCCGGTCCTCGATGGCGTCGCGCGCCGTCACCATGATGATCGGCACCCAAACGCCGTCGGCGCGTAGCAACCGGCACGTCTCGAAGCCGTCGATATCGGGGAGCATCACGTCGAGCACCATGGCGTCGTAGCTCGCTGCCCGCACCATCCAGAGGGCGTCGTCGCTCGTGGTGGCGACGTCGGCGACGACCCCCGCGCCCCGCAACGCCCGGCACATGGCGGCAGCCATGCGTATGTCGTCCTCGACGAGCAGGACCCGCACACGAGCAGCATGGCTGAAGAAGATGAGAGCATGCTGAGAACCCCTGGGCCGCCGACGCCCCGTCAGCGTTGCCGCCTCGTCGAGGCGATTGGGCAAGACCATGCATATGTGGCGGTTCAGAACCGTCCGACGCGCCGCAACTCCTGGGGCCGCCCGTCGGGATCCACGAAGACCCGGTGGGTCGCTGTCGCCCACCACTGAGCGGTCCGCGGTAGGGGCTCCGGCCGGTGCGGACGGACCTGGCCCGGGGGACGGGGACCGGCCTGGCCTCGGGCGTACCACTCCTCGAGTGCGGTGGCCGTCTCGCGCCATGCCCGGAAGCCAGCGACCGGGTCGACGAGGTCGGCGTCGTCGCCCTCGGCGCGCCCGAGGTGTTCGCGCCAGAGCCGAAGCCGGGTCTCTCGGGCGAAGCGGCGAGCGCCGTCCCCGCCGCCGGCCGGGTCGCGCGGCTCGCGCTCGTCGAGTGTGTCGTCGATCACCGCGCACGACAGTTCGGAGTCGTGCGTCCACGACCGGCGGTTGAGGTTGTCGGATCCGATCTCCAGCCACACGTCGTCGACGATGCACACCTTGGCGTGCACGTAGACGGGTACCCCGTCGGCGTTCTCGAGGTCGTACACGCCGACCCGGTCGTGGCTGGCCGCGTAGAGGCGGTCGAGCACCCGCAGGCGCCCGATCATCTCGGTCTTGCCCGACTGGCCGCCGCGCTCGGGAAAGCGCGGGACGACGATGACGAGGCGGAGCTCGGGGTTACGGGTGAGCGCCTCGGCGAATGTGTCCGCCGCGTCCTCCGACCAGAGGTACTGGTCCTCGACGTAGACGAGCCGGCGCGCCCGGGGCAGCGCCTTGCGGTAGGCGCGTGCGATGCTGCGCTCGCCCTTGGGCGCGAACGGGTACGGCGGTCGCTTGGCAGGGTACGTGCGCAGCACCTGCACTGCGTGCGGCCCGGCGGCGGATGGGTCGGCGCGCACCGGCGGTAGAGGGTCGGGGTGGCGGGGCTGGTGCGTGAACAACCGCGTCGCCCACCGCCACGGGTTGCGGTGGTCGAGCGGCGTGGTATCGCTCCAGCGCTCTCGGAATGTGTGCGCG
>Ga0136613_10001221_pt1 | contig 13046 bp, 12 predicted proteins | sample AntDrymUQ2722106_2_FD_106649 | JGI IMG/M metagenome (GOLD analysis project Ga0136613, IMG submission 106649) | Polar desert sand microbial communities from Dry Valleys, Antarctica - metaG UQ272 (21.06) | ecosystem: Environmental > Terrestrial > Soil > Desert | place: Antarctica: Dry Valley... | reverse complement strand
TCGTTAAGATTCTCGGTCGGCTGCGCTACCGGACGAGCTACGGACAGAACGTGCTCAAGCACACGCTGGAGGTCGTGCACCTCGGTGGGATCATGGCGGCCGAGCTGAAAGCGGGGGTCAAGACGACGAAGCGCGCCGCGTTGCTCCACGACGTCGGAAAGGCGATGAGCCACGAGGCGAACGGCTCCCACGCGCTGATCTCCGGGCAGCTGGCACGCCGTTTCGGCGAGTCGGACGGGGTCATCCACGCGATCGAGGCCCATCACTACGAGGTGCAGCCTCAGACGGTCGAGGCAGTGCTCTTGATCACCGCGGATGCAGTGTCCGCTTCGCGTCCGGGCGCGCGCGGGGAGAGCCTCGAGAACTACATCCGGCGACTCGAGGCGCTCGAATTGATCGCCACGGCGAAGCCCGGTGTCGCGAAGGCGTACGCGCTACAGGCCGGGCGCGAGATACGCGTCATCGTCGAGCCGAGCGAGGTCGATGATGACGCCGCCGCGTTGCTCTCCCACGAGATCGCACGCGAGATCGAGGATCAGCTCGAGTATCCGGGTCAGGTTAAGGTGATCGTCATACGCGAGTCACGTGCGATCGAGGTGGCGAAGTAGACACCAGGGCCACTGCACGTAGGTGGGTCGAGGTGGGCTCGCGCCTGGCCGTCGGGACGTCGATGCGATCGCCTATCTTTACGATGAGGCTGCGCTCTTCTACTCGCATCCGTTTCGGATGCCTCAGGTACCGCGTGGGTACGTAGCCTGGGCGTTCGAGGATCAGGCCAATGCCGTGTGCCGCTTTGGCGAGTGATGGCTGCCACCGACGGCTGCGTGAGTCAAATCGCAGGGACGTACGTGCGTCGCTTCGACCAGCATGAGGTCGTGCTCGCCGCGAGATCTCCGATTTGGCGACGTAGAGTTCTAGACGCCAGGGCTACACTGCCGCGACCGTGAGGCGCTACCACGTCACGACGTTCGGTTGTCAGATGAACGCCCACGACTCCGAGCGGATCAAGGGGATGCTCGAGTCACTCGGCCTCGGCGAGGCAATCTCGCAGGAGACGGCCGATGTCGTCGTCTTCAACACCTGCACCGTCCGCGAGAAGCCGGATACGCGCCTAGCGGCCCATCTCGGCAACGCCGGAGCGCGCAAGCGCGAGCGTCCCGATGTCGTCGTCGCCGTCGGCGGCTGTTACGCCGAGGCTCAGCGCGAGAGGATCTTCGAGCAATACCCCTTCGTCGACGTCGCCTTCGGCCCCGGCTCCATCCCGCATCTGGGCGAGTGGATCGCCGCGGGCGGGTACGCGATGCCCCGGGGGAGCTTCGGCACGCACGAGCATTTCGCCGCGGATCTCCCACGGCATCAGGAGCGGAGATTCCAGGCGTGGGTGCAGGTCTCGATGGGCTGCAACTCGAAATGCGCGTACTGCATCGTGCCGACCGTTCGCGGGCGCGAGCAGAGCCGCCACCCCGGTGAGATCGTCGCCGAGGTGACCTCAATTGCACGGGAGGGAGTCAAGGAGATCACCCTTCTCGGCCAGAACGTCAACTCGTGGGGACGGGACCTCGCTCCGTCGCTTCGCACCGACTTCGGCGAGCTCCTGCGCGCGTGCGACGCGGTCGACGGCATCAGCCGGATTCGCTTCACGAGCCCCCATCCAAAGGACTTCCGCGAGCCCGTGATAGCCGCGCTCGCGGAATGCGTGTCCGTGTGCGAGCACGTCCATCTTCCCCTGCAGTCGGGCTCTACGCGGATTCTCAAACGTATGCGGCGGACCTACGACCGCGAGCGCTATCTCCGCCTCGTCGACACCTTGCGCGCAGCAGTGCCGGATCTCGCGCTCGGGACCGATCTCATCGTCGGCTTTCCGGGTGAGACCGATGAGGATTTCGACGCGACCATCGCTGCCGTCGAGGAGATTCGCTACGAAAGCGCCTTCACGTTCATCTTCTCGTCGCGTGCGGGAACAGAGGCCGCATCGTTGCCCGGTCAAGTCCCTGACGACGTCAAGCATGAGCGGCTCGAGCGTCTCGTGGACACGGTTCAGCGGGTGGCGGCAGAGCAAAACTCGGAGCGAGTCGGACGTGTCGAGGAGGTGCTCGTCGAGGGACCGAGCCGCACGGATGCGTCTCTCCTGCGTGGTCGAACTCGTCGAAACACCACTGTCAACTTCAAGGGCGTGACTCGGCCAGGAGACCTCGCCGACGTTCTCGTCGAAGAGTCCACGTCGATGACCCTTCGCGGCCGCGAGCTCGCGCGTGTCCCGGCCTGAGCAGTTGTTGCGCTTTCGGCACGTTTTGTGACCCACCCGTAGCGATTGGACCGTTATGCTCGCAGTGGGTGGTGGGCTGGGGTGCCCCACTGGACATGACCATTTTGCGGGAGGTCGTTGCCGTTTTCGGGCCCACCGCATCCGGCAAGTCAGAGGTCGCCTGCGAGCTCGCAATCCGGCTCGAGACCGAGGTCATCTCGGCGGACGCCCTCCAGGTCTATCGTGGGCTTCCGATCCTCACCAACCAGCCGACGTCGCCGACCCGGCTGGTTGCGATCAGGAATCTCGCAGAGGAGATGTCCGTCGGCTCGTACGCGGAGCTCGCCGTCGAAGCGATCGACGAGCTCGTCTCAAATTATGGCGTGGCAGTAATAGCAGGCGGGACCGGCCTGTACCTACGCGCTGCGCTCGTGGAGTTGCGCGTCCCGCGTCCTCCTCGAGAAGGCGCGCGCGCGCGTCTCGAGGCGTCCTGGGACGCTGACCGCGACGCCGCTCACTCCCGGCTCACGGAGCTCGATCCGCGGGCTGCCACAGTCGTCCATCCAAACGATCGGCGCCGGGTCGTTCGCGCGCTCGAGCTGGCGGAAGCGGGAAGCTCGCTCGTACCGGAGGTCGACCGGCTTTGGTCCGAGGAGTATCGGCGGCCGACACTCGTGATCGGTCTCGAGCTGCCGCGCGACGCGATCGAGCGACGGATCCGGGCACGGACGGAGGAGATGTTCAGCCGGGGGGTTGTCGAGGAGGTGCGGCGAGCGTGCGCCGGGCCGGTATCTCGGACCGCCGAGAAAGCCCTTGGCCTGTTCGAGCTCTCGCAGCTTCCTCCCGACCAGGCGTTCGAGCGCATCGTCGTCCGGACGCGCCGCTACGCGGCCTACCAGAGGAAGTGGATGCGACGCATTCCCGGCATCGTCATGATCGACGCAGACCGGAACCCGACCGAGGTGGCGGATGCGATTCTCGAAGTGGCAGGCGCTGGGTAACACGTACCTGCTCGTCGAGCGGGCGGATCTCGAGCATCCGCTCGGGTCGGACGGGGCTCGCGTGCTCTGCAGTCCGCACCAAGGCGTCGGCGCAGACGGAGTTCTCGAGATCGCCGACATCCGCGGCGCCGAGGCCGATCTCATCGTGTGGAACCCCGACGGGTCGACGGCGGAGCTCTCCGGAAACGGCGCTCGCATCGCCGCCATGTGGCTCGCCCGTCGCAGCGGCGTCGCGTTTCCTCGTCTCCATGTCGGCGGTCGGTCGGTGCCGGCGCGCGTCGAAGGTGACGAGGTCGAGGTCGATCTCGGCGATGTCGAAGTGGGCAAACCCGAAGCGCTCGAGGTCGACGGCGAGCGCCTCGAGGTGACTCCCGTGTCCGTTGGGAATCCGCACGCGGTCGTCCGCCGCGAGCCAACCCGCGAGGAGCTCCTCCGGATCGGGCCGCTGATCGAGAATCACGAGCGCTTCCCGGCACGCGTCAACGTGCAGCTCGTTCGCCCCGACGGACCGACGGACCTGACGGTAGCGGTGTGGGAGCGGGGAGCGGGGGAGACCCGCTCGTCGGGATCGAGCGCGGCCGCGGCAGCCGCTGCAGCCGTCGTCCATGGTTGGTGTCAGAGCCCGCTCCGCGTGCATCTCCCAGGCGGCACACTCGATGTCGACATCCGCGAGGGGCGAGCAATCATCAGCGGCCCGGTCGTGGAGATCTTCCGCGGGGAGACGGTCTAGCTGCGCATCCTCTTTGCCTCTACGCAGGGCGCAGGTCACTTCGGGCCGCTGATTCCGTTCATCGAGGCGTGCAAGCGCTTGGATCACGAGATTCTCATCGTCGGCCCGCCGACGCTCAAGGCCCGCGACTACCCGTTCAGGGCCGGAGCGGCGCCCCCGGACGAGCTCTTGGGACCGGTCTGGGGCCGCATGCCCATGCTGCCACCAGGGCAGGGGGACGTGGTCGTCGTGGGCGTCATCTTCGCCCGCCTGAACGTGGACGCCATGCTTCCGACGCTCGAGGAGGCGATCGAGGAGTGGCGGCCGGATCTCGTCGTCCGCGAGGGAAGCGAGTTCGCCTCGGCAGTCGCAGCAGATCTGCGCGGAGTTCGCCAGGTGCGGGTCGCGGTGGGATTCTCGATGGTCGAAGAGGCGATGCTGGCGATCGCAGCGCCGGCGCTCGACGAACGGCGTCCGAGTCTCGCGGCGCGGATCGCGGAGTCGCCGTACCTGACGTGCTTTCCGGAGTCGGTCGACCCGCCGCGATTCCAGGTCACGCGCTTCCGCGATCCCGCCACGGAGACGGCGCCGCCGCAACTTCCCGACTGGTGGTCCGGAGACGAGCGACCGCTCGTCTACGTGAGCTTCGGCAGCGTCGCCGCCACCTTCCCGCCCGCGGCCCAGGTTTACACGAGCGCTCTCGACGCCGTCGCCGAGCTCCCGGTGCGCGCGCTCTTGACGACAGGTGGGAACGACCTCGAGCTGGGTGACATTCCCGCGAACGTTCATGTCGAGCGGTGGGTGGCCGAGCCCGACATCCTCGCGCACGCGTCGGCGGCGGTAGGTCACGGCGGAGCGGGCACGACCCTCAGCGCTCTGGCAGCCGGGTGCCCGCTCGTCGTCGTTCCGCTGTTCGGCGACCAGCCGACGAACGCGGTTCGTGTGGCTGTGGCCGGGGCGGGAGGGGTCGCGTCGTTCGAGGGGATCCGCGCCGGCCTCGAGCTCGTTCTCGAGAACGACAGCTACCGCGAAGCGTCCAGGCGCATCTCGGAGGAGATGCGCGCGCTACCTCCGGTCGACGGTTTTCTCCATTCGCTCGCGGGCCAGTCTGGGTGAGCTCGGTCAGACGGCCGTCGGGATCGCGGAGCTGTGCCGAGCGGCCCCGGAGCGCTATCTCGGCGATTCCGCTCAGGTCGCGATCTCGAACTCTCGCAAGACGTCGTTGAGCGACGTCTTCAGGTCCGTCGAGTCGCTCCGCTCGCCGACGATCAGAGCGCAGGGAAGCTGGTAGCGCCCCGCGGGGTAGTCCTTCGGCCGCGTCCCCGGCAGCACGACCGAGCGTGGCGGCACGTAGCCACGGTGCTCCACCGGCGCTGGGCCCGTGACGTCGATGATGGGAATCGACGCCGAGAGGACGACGTTCGGCGCGATGACGGCCCTCTCCCCGACGACGACCCCCTCGACGACCACGGCTCGCGAGCCCAAGAAGGCGCCGTCCTCGACGATCACGGGACGGGCTTGAGGAGGCTCCAGCACGCCACCGATACCGACGCCACCCGAGAGATGGACGTCCGCGCCGATCTGGGCGCACGAGCCCACCGTCGCCCACGTGTCGACCATCGTTCCTGGCCCGACCCAGGCGCCGATGTTCACGAAGCCGGGCATGAGAATGACGCCCTCGGACAGGAAGGAGCCGTAGCGCGCCACTCCCGGCGGGACGACGCGAACGCCGCGCTCCGCGTAGTCGTTCTTGACCGGAATCTTGTCGAGGAAGTGGAGCCCGCCCACATCCATCGGCGCCACCTTGCGCAGCCGAAAGTAGAGCAGAATCGCCTTCTTCGTCCACTCGTTGACCGTCCACTCCCCGTCTTGCCTTTCGGCGACGCGGGCCTCGCCTCGGTCGAGGAGCGCCACCGCCTCCTCGATCGGCTCGGAGTCGAGCTCGCCGGCGTCCCACAGCTCCTCGATCCGCCGGGCAAGCTCCATCAGGCGCCATCCTCCCGCATCTGACCGGTGAGCAGCCGCCAGAGCGTCTCGTACGCGTGAACGAGCGCCGCGATCTCCACCAGCTCGTCACGCCGGTGGGCGCGCTCGGTGTCGCCCGGCCCGAAGTTGACCGCGTCGACGCCGCGAGCGGTGAAGTCGGCGACGTTCGTCCACGCCTGCTTCGGCTCGATCCCACGCGCGCCTGCCTCGACGAGCGCGTCAACCAGCGGGTTCTCGACGATGACCTCTCCAGGCGCTGAATCGCCTGTTATCGCGATCTCTGCTCGATCGCCGACGAGCTCCTCGAGATAGGAGCGAGCGCTCGCGGGCGTGCGGTCAGGCGCATACCGAAAGCTGATGGTGGCGACCGCAAGGTCGGGAATGACGTTGTCCGCGATCCCGGCCTCGAAGCGCGTCACGCTGATCACCTCCTTGAACATGAGCCCGGCGACGGGGGCATCGCGCGGCTCGTGCTCCAGAACGGGGGCGAGACCGTCGATCGCGCGCTCGATGGCATTGTCGGTCTGCCAAGGTCGAGCGGAATGGCCGCTCACGCCTCGAAACGCGAGGCGCGCGCTCATGTGTCCGAGACAACCGGCATGCACCTTCCCGTCGGTCGGCTCGAGCAGGATCGCCAGGGCCGCGCCATGGATCGCGCTCGAGCCGGCGAAGAGGCTCGGAAGCGGATTGTGCTCGGGCGGGAGCTCCTCGCGACCGAAGAGGAGCAGTCCGACGTCATAGGGTCCAGGTCGCTCGACCGCCAGGTCGCGCACGAGCTCGACGGCGACGGCGATGCCGCCCTTCATGTCGCTGGCGCCCAGCCCGTGCACGGCGCCGCTCTCGATGCGCCCTGGGATGTTCGCCTGAGCGGGGACGGTGTCGTAGTGCCCTGCGAGAACGACCAGCGGCGCAGCGGGGCGGCGCTCGGGAAGAAAGAGGAACGCCTCGTCGTGAGCGTACTCTGCGCTGAGCCCCGCCGGCACGAGCCCCAGCACGTGCTCTCGGATCGCGTCTTCGTGGCGGCTCTCGGAGGGAATGTTCACGAGCTCGAGCGTCCGCTCCGCAAGGCGGTCAGCGAGCTTCGTCACGCCCGGAGCGTACCGCGGCATAATCCTCGAGTGACGTCGCGCCAGCCCGACCGCGCACCCGGAGCCGACCCGGAGCGCGGTTTCGTGGTCGGAGTCTTTCCGAAGGGGGTTGACGGCGAGACCGAGCTCGCCGAGCTACGCGAGTTGGCGCGCACGGCGGGCGTGGAGACGGTCGGCGAGGTGGTGCAGCACCGCGCTCGTCCCGACCCGCGGACGTTTGTAGGCAAAGGCAAGCTCGCTGAGCTGAAGGACGCGTACGCGACCTCGGACGCGGAGGTGCTGTTGGTCGACGAGGAGCTCAGCCCGACGCAGCAGCGATCGCTCGAGGACGCTCTCGAGGCGCGCGTGGTCGATCGGACGCAGCTGATCCTCGACATTTTCGCGCAGCACGCGACGAGCGCCGAGGGGAAGCTCCAGGTCGAGCTCGCGCAGCTCGAGTACAACCTGCCCCGGATGCGCGGGCTCTGGCAGCACCTCGAGCGGCTGGGGGGTGGGGTGGGAACGAGAGGCCCCGGAGAGAGTCAGCTCGAGACCGACCGCCGGCTTGCCAGAACACGCGTCTCCCTCGTCAAGCGGCGCCTACGCGGGCTCAGTGGACAGCGGGCGACCAGGAGGAAGGAACGGGAGCGGACGAGCGCCCCCACGATCGCGCTCGCTGGATACACGAACGTCGGCAAGTCCACGCTCCTGAACGCGCTCACGGGCGCTGACGCCTCCGTCGACGATCGTCTCTTCGAGACACTCGATCCGACGACGCGGAGCTTCGAGCACGACGGCAAGCGCTATCTGGTCACCGACACCGTGGGCTTCATCCGCCGGCTGCCGACTCAGCTCGTCGAGGGCTTCGCGGCGACCCTGGAGGAGACCTTGGTCGCGGATCTCGTCTTGCACGTCGCCGATGCCTCGCTTCCCGAGGAGCGTTTGCGGGAGACGATCGACGCCGTCCAAGCCGTTCTCACAAAGATTGGCGCCGACGAAGTTCCGGTGGAGCTCGTGCTGAACAAGGTCGACCTCCTCGACCCGCTCGCGGAGCGGCGTGTCGCGCATGCGTTCCCACGCGCTCTCCAGGTCTCCGCGGCGACGGGCGAGGGGCTCGTCGCGCTCCGGGAGCGCATCTCCGAGCTCTTCTCGGACCGCTTCGAGGACGTTCGCCTGCTCGTGCCCTACGAGGACGGGCGTTTTCTCGCCCAGCTTTACGGGCTGGGAGCTCCGATCGCAGAGCGGAGGGACACGCCCGAAGGCGTGCGCGTGCGCGCCAGATTGCCGCGCCGCGAGATTCCGCGCTTCGCGCAGTTTCTCGTCGCCGGAGAGGCGGTCGCCGATCCCGACGCCGAGGCTTTCCGAGGGTGATCGACATCGCAGTCCGGCGCGTGCGCGACGATGCCGTGCTGCCGAGGCAGGCATACGAAGGCGATGCCGGTCTCGACCTTTCGGCATGCGAGGAGGCTTGCCTCGACCCCGGCGAGCGCGCGATCGTCTGCACGGGGATCGCGGTGGAGATCCCAGAGGGTTACGCCGGGTTCGTGCAGCCGAGATCGGGCCTTGCTGCGCGTCACGGGCTGGGGATCGTCAACTCTCCCGGTTTGATCGATTCCGGCTACCGGGGCGAGATCAAGGTCGTGCTCATCAACACGGACGCTCGCGAGTCGTTCACGGTCGAGCCCGGGATGCGCATCGCGCAGCTCGTGATCGCTCCGGTGGCCTCGGTGCGGCTCGTCGAGGTCGCCGCGCTCGCGGCCAGCGAACGGGGAGCCCGCGGACTCGGATCGTCCGCGCGCTGAGCTCATGGGAGAGCCGCGAGTACGGGTCTCGGCGATTCTTCGCTGGCGCGGCCGAATTCTGCTTCTCCGGCACGTGAAAGCGAACGGGGAGGTCTGGCTTCTCCCCGGCGGCGGGGTGCGGAGCGGCGAGAGTCTCATTCGGGCCCTCCAGCGCGAGCTCGAGGAGGAGACGGGCCTGTTCCCGCCCGGCACGGACGTGCCGCTCGAGGGGCCCGTAGCGCTCGTCGACTCGATCGCGCCGGAGCCGAGCGTTCCGAGAAAGCACGTCGTGCACGTGATCTTCGCCGCCGACGTGTCGGGCTCGCTCGAGGACGTCGCCTCGCAGGACACGGCTGTGCGTGGGCACCGGGCGTTTCGGCTTCAGGAGCTCGACTCTGTCTCGCTGCACCCTCCGATCGCGCGCTTCCTGCAACGCTGGCAGCCGGGCGATCCCGCGGTCTACCTCGGCGAGATGTGGGTTCCCTAGAGTCTCGCCGGGCTCTTGTCACGCTTTGTCACCGTCTCGGCTCAGTTGGTATCCCACGCGTGAGCATTTTCGCGTTATGCTCGCAGCGGGTGGTGGGTTGGGGTGCCCCTCCGGAATCTTGCTCTTAGCGGCGGCCGCCCCGAGACCGCGCGCGCTCGGCGGCGACGCGGAACGCCTCGCCCTCGAGCTCGTCGGGGAGCGGCGCCAAGACCGGGGGATCGCCCTCTCGCGAGTGGGCGAGGGCCTGCGCCAGGAGCCAATCGGCGAGCCAGGGGTTGCGCGGTAGCAGCGGTCCGTGGAGGTACGTGCCGATCGCCCGTCCGAGGCGGCAGCCTTCGAACCTCGACTCTCCGTCGTTTCCGAACCCGTGAATGACGCGTCCGAGGGGCTCCGCGCCGGAATCAAGCACGGTCCGCCCAGCATGGTTCTCGAAGCCCGCGAGCTGCCGACGAATCCCCGGCTCGAGCTCGCACTCCAAGAGGACGTCGCCGATCATCCGCGTCGAGCCCGCCATCGTCTCGTGTCCGAACAGTCCGACGCCTGGCATGGGCGCGCCGTCTCGTCCGCGGTATCCCCGTCCGAGCAGCTGGTAGCCACCGCAGACTGCGAGCAGCGCCGCGCCCTCGGCGACGGCCTCGCGGATCGCAGGGCCCTTCTCTGCCAGGTCGGGCGCGATCAGGGTCTGCTCGCGATCCTGGCCGCCGCCGACATAGAACAGGTCGTGCAGTCCCGGCTCGACGCGCTCACCGACCCCGATCGGCTCGACGACGAGCTGGTGTCCACGCAACGTCGCCCGCCGCGCGAGCACCGCGATATTTCCACGATCGGCGTAGATATTGAGGTACTCGGGGTAGAGGTGTCCCACTCTGATCATCATGTGGGGCCGTCCCAGTAGGGGCGCACAAAGCCGCGCTCAGTGAGGATTCCTCTCAGCGACAGCATCGCGGTGTAGGTCGGGAGGATGACGAGCTCGGTGCCCGCATCGACCAGACCGAGGCCCCGGTCGAGCGCCTGCTCGAGCGGAGGAATCACCTCCAGTCGATCTACGGGGAGCCCGCCGTAGACGAGACGGAGGCCGAGCTCGGCCGCACGCTCGCCCGTGGCCACGACGCGGCCGAGGTGAGGGAGAAGCGGCTCGAAGTCCACGTCCCAGATCCAGGAGACGTCCTGCCCATCCGCGATCGCGTCGTTCAGAGCGATCACGAGCACGGGTGGCACCCCGGTCTCGAGCGTGCGCAACACTTCGTTGGCGCCGGCGGGATTCTTGATCAGGAGAACGACGATCGTCTTCGCGCCGGCGGGTATCCGCTCGAACCGCCCGAACGCGGCGCTGAAGTCCGCGAGCGCACGGGCGATCGCGACGGGGGTGACATCCAAGGAAAGCGCGAGCGCGGACGCCGCGACGGCGTTGTAGACGTTGTAGAGCCCCGGAAGCGCCAACTCCACCACAGCGCTGCCCTGCGGCGTGTCCAGCCGAAAGCGCGAGCCTGTGAGTCCGACCAGCTCTATCTCGCGAGCCGCCACGTCGAGCGGGGGCCGCTCGTGCCCGCAGGCAGGGCAGCGGTAGTCGCCGAGATGTCCGACGTACGCGGCTGCGTAGTCGTAGGGGTGACCGCAGCGAACGCAGTACTTCGAGTCCGCCGCGTGCTGGAGCGAAGCGCGTGCGTGCCGGGAATCGTCGAGGCCAAATCTGAGAACTTGCTCACGGCCCTCCGCGAGCTCCGCGAGGATCGGGTCGTCGGCGTTGATCACGAGCATCGTCCAGCCGGGCAGACGCTCGACTGCGGCGCGCCAGCGCTCGGCGACGAGCTCGAGCTCTCCGTAACGGTCGAGCTGGTCGCGAAACAGGTTCGCCAGCGACACGACGCGTGGGCGCGTGCGCCAGATCGCCTCGGGGAGCGCGCCCTCGTCCACCTCGAAGAGTCCGAGGTCGGCGCCGCGTCCCGACACGAGCGCAGATGCGAGTCCGGAGAGCAGATTGGCGCCTGCGCGATTCCACACGAGACGGTGCTCGCGGCCGAGGATCTCGGCGGCCATCGCGGTCGTCGTCGTCTTCCCGTTGGTCGCAGAGACGAGCGCGACGCCTGAGGGCAAGCGAGCTGCGAGCGCGTCGACCGACGCGGGATCGAGCTTCCAGAGAAGCTTTCCGGGAAGCGTGGTGCCACCGCCGCGACCCGCGGCGCGAGACACCACCCCGACGGCCCGCGCCGCGATCGTCTCGAGCCCGAGCTTCACATCCATGGTCGGCGCCGAGGGTAGCCGAGTAGCTGCCTGATCGGAGATTGACGCTAGCGTCTCCAGGGAGGGCATGGCTGCTCTGGACTACTTGCAGAATTTGCAGAACGCTCTAAGCTTCTTGCAGTATGGCCCGTCCGCGCTCTCCTAAACGCGCGCAGCTCCGAATCGACGAAGCCGAGCTCGCCGCGTTTCGCGCCGGCTTGCGTCGGCGCTATACGAACGACGAGATTCTCGAGGAGCTGCGCGCCGCGGCTGTCCGGCTCGGCCGCTCTCCGACAATGCGCGAGTTCGCGGCCGACCCGGAGGCGCGCTTGCACCCACAGACCGTGATCGAGCACTTCGGCACCTGGAATGCGGCGAAGCGCGCCGCAGGGCTCTTCCCACGGCGGTTTCACACGCGCGTCGAGCTCTTGGAGCAGCTCCGGAGGCTCGGGGAGGAGCTCGGTCGAGCGCCGAGCGCACGCGACCTGGGCGAGCGCCGGCGCTCCTTTCCGTCCGTCTCCCTCTACGCCCACACCTTCGGGTCACTCGCCAATGCCCTGCGGGAGGCGGGCTTCGAGGTGCTCCAGGGAGAGGAGCGGCTCGAGCGGGCGATCGAGCAGGGCGCGGAGCTCGCGCAATCGCTCGGACGACTCCCCAAGATGGCCGACTGGGCGGCTGCGCGTCGCGCGAATCCCGCCTGGCTCTCCGAGTGGCAGGTCTACCGGCTGCTCGACGTCTCACGCGGCGCCTGGACAGCGTTCCAGTACCTCGTGCGCGAGCGGCTGCGAGAGGATGGGGTGGAGGTTTTTTCGGACGGGACCCTGGAGGTGTGAGATGAGATTGGCGCTCAGCTACTCGCGAGGCTGGCGATCGGCGCGACGTTCGCCGACGAACGAGGGCGAGGCGAGCCTCGCCCCTACGGGTCAAACGCCGCGACAAGCACCTAGCTAGGTCGCGGGGGCCGTCAGCACTGCCAGACGCTCGAGGCATGACACGCCCTCGTGCGGCGCGCGCACCGGGGGGAGGTAGCCCTCTTCACAATAGCTTCGGTCGGGACGGAAACGGCGCTCGCGAACGATCCGACCTCGAGCCACTTGGAGCAGCCTTCCTTCCCGAACCTCCGTGAGCTTCAGTCGCACTCGTAGAGCGGCTTCGACGATCGCAAGCGCACGTCGAGTCGACGCGAAGAAAAGGTCGGAGCCGGTGCGGCCGATCCACAGCGGACGGGCGACGCCGCGTGCCAGGAAAAGGGTCGAGGGCTGGCGTTCGTCCAGCCAGGCCGCGGCCATCGCGCCCCGAAGCTCGCTGAGCGCGCGTGGAGCGTTGCGGCGCAGCTCCATCAGGGCGAAGATCGCCTCCGAGTCGACGGTCATCTCGCGCTCTTCGTGCTCGATGGCGTAGCGGGCGAAGAGCTCCTCGTCGTTCTCGATGATGCCGTTGTGGATGCCCACCACGGCCCCGTGACGAATGGGATGGTTGTTCGCGGCGATCTCCGGATGGCCCTTGGTGTAGTCGCGGACGTGAATGAGCGCGGACTCCGCAGCCTGCGG
>Ga0136613_10001219_pt1 | contig 13053 bp, 10 predicted proteins | sample AntDrymUQ2722106_2_FD_106649 | JGI IMG/M metagenome (GOLD analysis project Ga0136613, IMG submission 106649) | Polar desert sand microbial communities from Dry Valleys, Antarctica - metaG UQ272 (21.06) | ecosystem: Environmental > Terrestrial > Soil > Desert | place: Antarctica: Dry Valley... | reverse complement strand
CGCACCCCAGTGCTGGTAGCGGGCAGTATGTTGAGCACCGCCTGGTCCGGAGCCTGTATCGGGGAGGACGATGACCGCCGTCGAGCAACCGGCGCATTGCGGTGTCGAGGCACCCGGTGACCGGCTCCTGGGGCACGCGCCGATGTACCGCAGCTGGGGCCAGTGGCGATCACGACGTGTGGGTGCGGCGCGGGGGCACTGACGCGTGGCACTGCTTCTGGCCTTCTCGGTGGTCCTGCTGATCGGTGTGATGATCTCAGCGCTGGCGCACCGCAGCGTGTTGTCCACCGCGGTGCTGTTCCTGGTGGCCGGGTTCCTACTCGGCGACGGCATGCTCGGAGTCGTCGCGCCACGCCCCGGCGACGAGTTGGTCACAGTGCTCGCCGAGCTCGCGCTGTTCTCGGTGCTCTTCACCGACGGGCAGCGGGTGGGGCTGCGCGATCTGGCATCTGCGTGGCGGCTACCGGGTCGCGCGTTGCTGCTCGGCATGCCGCTGACGTTCGCCGTCACCGCCGGGCTCGGGTTCGTGGTGGCTGGGCTACCGTGGCCGGAGGCGCTGCTCGTGGCCGCGGTCCTCGCGCCCACCGATCCGGTGTTCGCCGCGGCGATCGTCGGCCGGGAGGAGGTGCCGGGCCGGCTGCGGCACCTGCTCAACGTGGAGTCGGGCCTCAACGACGGCTTGGCACTGCCGGTCGTGCTGGTGCTGGTCGCCGTCGTCGGCGGCCCGGACGTCGAGTACGCCGCCCTCGCCGGAGAGCTCGGGCTCGGCCTGGTCGTCGGGGTGGCGGTTCCGCTGGTCGCCGTGGCGTTGCTGCGCAGCAGGTTCACGGCGACGACCTCGACGTACGAGGCGCTCACCTCGGTCGCGGTCGGGCTGATCGTGCTGTCGCTCGCGGAGCTGACCCACGCCAACCTGTTCCTGGCCGCGTTCGCGGCAGGAATCAGCATCGCGACGCTGGCCCCGGAGCTGCGCGACTCGTTCCACGAGTTCGGTGAGTTGATCACCGAGCTGTTCAAGCTGGTCGCGATCCTCGTCTTCGGCGCGCTGATCTCCCCCGCGTTCCTGAGCGAGATTTCGGCGTCGGGTTACCTCTTCGCAGTCATGGCACTGGTCGTAGCCCGGCCGGTCGCAATTGCCGTGTCGTTCCTGCGCAGTCGGCTGTCCTGGCAGGAGCAGGCGGCCGTGGCGTGGTTCGGGCCGAAGGGCTTCGCCTCGGTCGTCTACGGGTTGATCGTGCTGGACAGCGACGCGGCCCGCGCCAACGAGATGTTTCATCTCGTCGCGCTCGCCGTTGTGCTGTCGATCCTCGCCCACTCCTCGACCGACGTCCCGATCGCGCACTACTTCGCCCGCCAGCGCGCGCGGCAACGGCGACCGGGGCGTGCGGCCGCCACACTGGACGACGAACTTGCCGGCGGCTCGTCTGCCGGCCTACCCGCCGGCGTGCACGAGATGCCACCGGACGACGCACGGTGAACGCCACGTTCGGCGGCGTCCCGCGCGAGACGCGTCTGCATGCGCGACGGCGAACGGGAGCCGACCACCGATGAACCACTGGGGCCGATTGCGGCAGACCTTCTGGTTCCTGCCGGCTCTGCTGTGCGCCTTGGCCGTTGTGCTGGCCGAGTCGCTGATCTTTCTCGACCGGCGGCTCGACGAGGTCGATCTCGGGCCCTTCGGCGTCCTGATCAATCGAGTCGGTGAGTCCGGCAGCCGCGACCTGCTGGGCGCCATTGTCGGCTCGATGCTCACGGTCGCCTCGACCACGTTCTCGATCACCATCGCCGTGCTGGCCCTTTCTTCTGCGACGTACGGACCCCGCCTGGTCCGCAACTTCATGGCCGACCGCGGCAACCAGCTCGTGCTCGGTGTGTTTGTTGCGACGTTCCTGTACAGCCTGCTGGTTCTTCGCTCGATCCGGGTCCTGGAGGGCGGCAGCGGCGACTACTTCGTCCCGCACCTTGCCGTGAACGTGGCCGTGCTGCTCGCGGTGCTGGCGATCGGCGTGCTGGTCTACTTCATCCACCACATCAGCGACTCGGTGCAGGTCTCGACGCTCGCCCGAGAGGTCCGCACCGACCTGCTCGCCGCGGTGAACCGCCTCTACCCGGAGCAGATCGGAGCCGGCTCCGACGACGTCAGGGATGCGTCCGGGCCGCACGACGTCCCTCCTGGGCTCGATGTCGAGGGCGTCTCTGTCAGGTCGCGGGATACGGGGTACGTGCAGGGCGTCGACCACGAGAAGCTGCTGGCCCTGGCTGGCAAGCACGACCTGGTGGTGTCGCTGCGGGTCCGGCCGGGTCAACACACCCTCGACGGCACGACGCTCGCTGTCCTGTTGCCCCCGCGTCGGGTGGACGACGACGTGCTGGCAGAGATCCGCGCGGCCGTAAAGGTCGGCCAGGCTCGTACTCCGCACGAAGACGCGGGGCTCCCCGCCCTGCTGCTCGAGGAGATGGCCGTCCGGGCGCTCTCCCCCGGCACCAACGACCCGTACACCGCGCTCAACGCCCTCGACGACCTGTCCGCCGGGCTCGTGCTGCTGGCCGGCCGGCGTACGCCCTCCCGGTACCGGTACGACGAGCAACGCAACCTGCGGGTCGTGGCGCCCACGGTCGAGCTGACCGACCTGCTGGACCACCTGCTCGACGCCATGCGTCTGTACGCGATCGAGCATCCCTTCGTGCTGCACCGCACCCTCGAGCTGGTGGAGCAGGTCGGCGCCGCGAGCCGGGAGCCCGCGGTGCGTGCCCGGATGGACACGCAGGTCCAGCGGCTTGTCGAGGCCTTCGAGCTCAGCTCACCCCAGGACTGCGACGCCGTGGAGCTGAGCCGACACGGTGACGAGGTGCGGCGCTCACTCGGTCGCCCTCTCGTGGGAGGTCACCCGTAGCGGCGGCACGCCGACGACCTCGAAGGTCGCCGACGCCAGGCCGATCCCAGCCTCGTCGAGCTCGCTGAGCACCTCACGCGACATCGCGTCCTTGACGTCGCGTGCGCCGTACACGCCCGTCAGGTAGCGGACCGTGAGCTCCAGCCAGCTGTCGGTGAGCCGCCAGTAGACCTTCGGTTCCAGGTCCGCACCGCGTACGAAGTACTTGCGCTTCATCTTCTCGAACGCCTCGGCGGGCAGCTCGTTCGCGGCAATCGTGTGGCGGCGAGCAGCTGCCAGCAGGATCTGCTCGGCGGCGTGCCGGTCATCCCGGTAGGCGATCGGCAGGATCATCTCCTCCACAGGTAGGGGAAGTCGTGGGTGTAGTTGTAGACCGCTTCGTCGAACACCTTGTCGTTGGTCACGGTGACGACCCTCCCGGTGTACTGCCGGCTCCGCACCCACTGCGGCGGGTCAGCTCCCTGCACCGACGGTGGCTGACCCATCTCCATGATCGTCGTCTTGATGAACCCGAGCGCGATGACGTCACCTCGAACTCCGCCCATCGTGATCCGGTCGCCGACGTTGAACGTGTCGCCGCGCAGGATCACGACATACCCAGCCACCGCCGTGATCACCTTCTGCAGGGCGAAGGCCAGCCTGGCCGCGACCAGCTCCACCCCGGTCGCGAGCCGCGTCGGACCGTCGAACCAGATCGACAGCACGCCCAGCAGCACATCACCGCGAAAGCCAGGTTGATCGCCTGACGAGTCCAGAACCGGGCGCGCCCGCCACCGAGGCCCCGTTGCAGGAGGCGGGAAAGACCGCGGGCGCCCCGCCGCAGGACCACCAGGACGAGGACGAGCCCGACCGACAGCAGCAGCTTGATGCCGTTCTCTCTGAGAAGAACAGCACCCGAATCTCCTGACCGAACAACTCGATCGTCACGCCGGTCAGTCTGCCGATGACGGTGCTCGATCACGAGACAGCCCTAGCGGACGTGGACGACGTCGCCGATGCTCAGCGCGCGGTCGCCATCGGCGGTGCGCACCACGAGCCGGCCGTCGTCGTCGACATCAGTCGCACGCCCGGTCAGCGGGCAACCGGCCGGAAGCTGCACAAGCACCTGAGAGCCGAGCGTTGTGCAGTGCGGGCGGTACGCGCGCCGCGCCTCCACCGGGTCACCGGACCGCGCGCACCAGCCCTCGTACCGGTGTGCCACGCTCGCGAGAACGGCCGCGAGCACCCGGCCACGATCGGGATCGGCCACCCCGCACAGTGACAGTGATGTGGCGGTCGGCGGCAGGTCGGGCCGCACCCCCGCCACGTTGAGGCCGACGCCGACGACCACGGCCCCGCCGTGCTCGGGCACCGCCTCAGCGAGCAGCCCGGCGAGCTTGAGCCCGTCGACAACGACGTCGTTCGGCCACTTCAGTCCGGCCGGCACACCCGTCTCGGCACGGAGCGCCTCGACGACTGCCACCCCGGCAAGCAGCGGCAGCCAGGGCCAGCGCGCGACCGGGACGGACGCCGGGCGGAACAGCATGGAGACCGCGATCGAGGTCCCCGGGGGCGTGTGCCACGTCCGGCCGAGGCGCCCCCGGCCGGCCGTCTGGTGGTCGGCGAGGACCACGGTGCCCTCCGGGGCACCGGCGCGAGCCAGCGCCACGAGGTCCGAGCTCGTCGACCCGGTCTCGGCCCTGACCCGGACATCAGCCCAGAAACCGGAGGCCGCGCGCACGGCCGCCACCGCCGACGCGTCGTACGGAGGACAGGTGGGCACACCCGAACGTACCCACCCGCAAACGACTGCACAGCGGGGCGGGGTGCGGCGGGCGGACCAGGACGTCGTACGGGCGGCCGGACTAGGCTCGCGCCGACGCGAGGAGGTACGTCCACATGGCGAGTCAGCCGGAGCCACCGGTCGAGCCCGGCGCCGCGGACATCCACACGAGCGCGGGCAAGCTGGCCGACCTGCACCAGCGCAACGCGGAGGCCGTCCACGCCGGCTCCGCGCGCGCGGTCGAGAAGCAGCACGCCAAGGGCAAGATGACCGCGCGCGAGCGGATCGTCGCGCTCCTCGACGACGGCAGCTTCATCGAGCTCGACGAGTTCGCCCGGCACCGCTCGTCGAACTTCGGGCTCGCGGCCAACCGGCCGTACGGCGACGGTGTGATCACCGGGTTCGGCACGGTCGACGGTCGCCAGGTGTGCGTCTTCAGCCAGGACGTGACGATCTTCGGCGGAAGCCTCGGCGAGGTGTACGGCGAGAAGATCGTCAAGATCCTCGACCTGGCGCTCAAGACGGGTTGCCCGGTGGTCGGGATCAACGAAGGCGGCGGTGCCCGGATCCAGGAAGGCGTCGTCTCGCTCGGTCTCTACGGTGAGATCTTCCAGCGGAACGTGCGGGCCTCCGGGGTGATCCCGCAGATCTCGCTGATCATGGGCTCAGCGGCTGGCGGGCACGTGTACTCGCCGGCGCTGACCGATTTCACCGTCATGGTCGACCAGACGTCCCACATGTTCATCACCGGTCCGGACGTGATCAAGACGGTCACCGGGGAGGACGTCTCGTTCGAAGACCTCGGAGGGGCCCGGACGCACAACACGAAGTCGGGCAACGCGCACTACCTCGGCGCCGACGAGGCTGACGCGATCGAGTACGTGAAGGCGCTGCTCGGCCACCTGCCGAGCAACAACCTCGAGGACCCTCCCGTGTTCGGCGACGAGACCGAGCTCGAGATCAACGACGTGGACCGCGAGCTCGACGACTTCGTCCCGGACTCCGCCAACGTGCCGTACGACATGCACGAGGTGCTGGCCCACGTCCTCGACGACGGGGAGTTCCTCGAGGTGCAGGCGCTCTTCGCGCCCAACATCCTCGTCGGGTTCGGTCGGGTCGAGGGCCGAAGCGTCGGCGTCGTCGCGAACCAGCCGCTGCACCTGGCCGGCTGCCTCGACATCGACGCGTCGGAGAAGGCGGCCCGCTTCGTACGGACCTGTGACGCGTTCAACGTGCCGGTCCTGACGTTCGTCGACGTGCCCGGCTTCCTGCCCGGCACCGACCAGGAGTGGAACGGCATCATCCGGCGCGGCGCCAAGCTCATCTACGCCTACGCCGAGGCGACGGTGCCGAAGGTCACGGTGATCACCCGGAAGGCGTACGGCGGTGCGTACGACGTGATGGGCTCCAAGCACCTCGGCGCAGACGTCAACGTCGCGTGGCCGACCGCCCAGATCGCCGTCATGGGCGCGCAGGGAGCGGTGAACATCCTGTACCGCAAGGATCTCGCCGGCGCCGACGACGCGGACGCCCGACGCGTCGAGCTGGTCGCGGACTACGAGGACACGCTGGCCAACCCCTACATCGCCGCCGAGCGCGGATATGTCGACTCGGTGATCCCACCGTCCTACACCCGGCTCTACGTCACCAGGTCGCTGCGTGCGCTGCGCAACAAGCGGGATGCGATGCCGCCACGCAAGCACGGGAACATCCCCCTGTAACGATCGCGGTCCCGACTCTGCGCGCCGGCGGTGGAGGCTACGCTCCGCCCCGTCTGGACGCCGGCGGAGGCCCGAGGAGAGCAGAGACCATGCGAGGCAGGACGACCATCGCTCTCGTGGGAGCCGCCACCGCGGCCCTCGTGATGGGTGCGATCCCAGCACTGGCCGCACCGGCCGGCGTTCTCGACACCGCCGCTGCGACCACCCCCCAAAAGGAACCGCCGACGCGGGAGTGCGTCTACGGGTACGAAGGCCCTACCTTCGCCCCCGATCACGCCGGCGCAGGCACGTACTTCGACGACGTGCTTGCCGACCCGAGCTGCTCCGGCGTGCCGCAGGAGCGGATGAGCGAGGAGTGCATCGCCGGCATGGCCGGCATGTTCCCGTGCCGGAAGGTGGACCTCTCCGCGTTCATCCCGCTGGAGGAGATGGGCAGCACCTTTGCCAACGACATCTGGGGCTGGACCGACCCGCAGAGCGGTCGCGAGTACGCCGTGATCGGCCTCGGCGATGGCACCGGGTTCATCGACGTGACTAGGGCCAAGAACCCGAGGTACCTCGGCAAGCTCCCGACCCACACGGTGTCCTCCACCTGGCGTGACATCAAGGTGTTCAAGAACCACGCCTACATCGTGAGCGAGGCTGCAGGCCACGGCCTGCAGGTGTTCGACCTCACCCGTCTGCGCGGTGTGACCGAGCCCCGGACCTTCACCGAGGACGCCTGGAAGGGTGGTTTCGGGCAGGCGCACAACATCGCCATCAACGAGGACACTGGCTTCGCCTACGTCATCGGCGCGACCACGGGCGTGACGCTGTGCGGCACGGGCGGCGGCGGCCCGATCATGTTCGACATCAACACCCCCGAGGACCCTGAGCTGGCTGGGTGCGTCCCCGAGGACGGCTACACGCACGACACCCAGTGCGTCGTGTACGCCGGCCCGGACACTGCCCATCAGGGCAAGGAGATCTGCCTCAGCTCGAACGAGGACGCGATCACGGTCGTCGACGTCGACGACAAGACCGGCCCGGTGCAGCTCGACCGGGCCGCCTACGCCGGATCGGGATACACCCACCAGGCCTGGCTCACGCCGGACCACAAGTACCTGCTGTCCGACGACGAGCTGGACGAGTCGCAGGGCACGGTCCCGAGCACAACGACGTACATCTGGGATGTGCGCAACCTCGACAACATCGAGCTGATCGGCCAGTTCGAGCACGGGACCCAGTCGATCGACCACAACCTCTACATCACCGGGAACTACACGTTCAACTCGAACTACATGTCAGGCGTGCGCGTGCTCGAGAACACCAACATCGCGGACGCGAAGCTCACCAAGGCAGGGTTCTTCGACGTCTACCCCGTCGCGGACGCCGTGGACTTCGCCGGTACGTGGAGCAACTACCCGTTCTTCGAGTCGAAGACCGTGATCGCCACCGGCATGGAGGAAGGGCTGTTCGTGCTCAAGCCGTCGAGGAGGATCCGCAACGGCATGGGCTGAGCCCGACTCGTCGCCGTACTTCTCATGTGACGTGCATGACGGTCGGTCATCGTGGGTAGATGATGGTGCCGTACAACGTCGCCCGTGCGCCTCGCCGGCTCACCGGACCGAGGCTCAGCGCACGGACGACGACCACGCCGACAAGTCCGGAGGCACTATGAACACGCGCACAATCGCCGTCATCGCGCTCATCATCGCCGTGATCGTCGTGCTCATCCTGGTTCTCTGACCTCCGCCGTACCGGGCGCGCACCGCCGCGCCCGGTACGGCGAGCCAGTCGAAACCACGCGACCCGAGGTGGCCCAGATTCCCGACGACGCGACACCGCCTGCCCTGCGGATCATCCGGGGAACCCCGACTCCCGAGGATCTGGCTGTGCTCGCGGCCGTCCTCGCCGCCGCGCAGATCGAGAGCTCCGAGCCGCCGGCCGGACCTCCACCACGTACCTGGGCCGCGTACTGGCGGCAGGTCCGCCCGCCGATACGCCCGGGACCGGGCGCGTGGCTCGCCAGCTCGCGACCACGTTGACCGTACGTACCGTGCAGCTCGTCCTCGCCTCGGCGTCAGCCGGGCGCCTTGCCACCCTCCGCCGGGCCGGCATCGAGCCGCAGGTGATCATCTCGGGCGTGGACGAGGACCTCGAGGAACCCGAACCCGGCCGGCACGCGCTCGCCCTCGCCGAGCGCAAGGCAGACGCCGTCCTCGCAGTTCTGGGTGGCGCTGCAGCCGACAGATCCGACCAGGTGGTCCTCGGCTGCGACTCGGTGCTCGAGCTCGACGGCGAGGTCCACGGCAAGCCCGCCGATGCCACGGAGGCGATCGCCCGGTGGCGCCGCATGCGGGGGGGTCGCGGGATCCTTCACACCGGGCATTGCCTCGTCCACGTCCAGACCGGACAACGGTTGGCAGAAGTCGCCGCTACCACTGTCGTGTTCGCCGACGTCACGGACGAGGAGATCGCCGCGTACGTCGGCACCGGCGAGCCACTGCGGGTGGCCGGTGGCTTCACGCTGGACGGGCTCGGCGGCGCATTCGTGGAGAGGGTCGAGGGCGACCCGCACAACGTGGTCGGACTGTCGCTGCCACTGCTCCGCACGATGCTGGCCGAGCTGGGCGTCACCTGGCCCTCGATGTGGGCGACCCCGCTCGCGCAGCTGGCCGCTCGGCCCTCCCCCGAGGGAACCGAGCGGCCAGCAGCTGGACTGGACGGTTGAGGCGGTCAGCGCTGGTTGAGCGGGAGCGCCAGGTCGACGACCTGGGCGTTTTTCGGGAATCCACGGAGCTTGCGAACGTCACCGTTGAGCAGGTCGACCCTGAAGCCCTTGGACTCACCGTCGATCTGGAGGACGGCGAAGCCCTGCACCTCGACGGTCTTGCCGTCCTTGGTCCGGCTGTAGATGTCGAACCCGGCAACGAGGCCGGCGTCCTCGCCGAAGTTCCCGGTCGCCGCGAGCAGGCCGGCGTTGGCCGGTGACTGCAGGACCGTCTGGTCCAGGACCGTGTCGAGCCCGAACAGCGACGTGCTGGTGAGCGGGTCGAGGTCGTTGTTCGTGTAGGCCGCGGCGGTGATCCCGACCCCAGGGGTCGGATCGGCCGGCGGCACGGCCGGGTAGGTCAGCGAGCCGTCGGTCGTGGTCGTCCCGGTGTTGACGTCGTGGCGAAGGTTCTGACCGGTGTCGCTGATCACCGATACGGGTCGACACCAGATGCTGTCGAAGTGCCCGCCCACGGATTTCTTCTTGTCCACTCCTTCAACACGGCGGCGGCGTAATGCGTACCCCGTCTCATGCACCGCTCGAGATCCCGCTGTCGCCGGGACCAGTCAGCGCTGGCCGCCGCTCCGAACGGTGGGCCTGGCCGGGCGCGCGGTGGCGGGGGGTCGGCAGTGGCACGTACGACCGGAGTACTTGCCCACGACGACGACGTGCGGCGCGCCTGTGCCGCTCATGGGCCGGAGATGTACCGGTTCTCGCTCAGGTCGCTCGGCGACCCCGGAGCTGCCCAAGATGCCGTGCAGGAGACCTTCCTGCGGGCCTGGCGGGCGTCGGACCGGTTCGATCCCCAGGTCGCGAGCCTGCGCGGCTGGCTCTTCGCGATCTTGCGGAACGTCGTGATCGACACGTTCCGCGCCGAGCAGAGCCGGACCCGGCTTCGCGCAGTCCCCGCGCTGGACGACCCGCTCGCGAGCTGGGCCGGCCTGGCTGCGAACCCGGATTCGAGCGAGCACGTCGTGCGGTCGTGGGTGGTCGAGGAGGCGCTGCGCCGGATCGGCGTCGACCACCGTGACGCCACCGTGCAGACCTACCTGCTCGACCGGTCCTACGACGAGGTGGCGATCGAGCTGGGGATACCCACGAGCACGCTGCGGAGCAGGGTGTTCTACGGGCTGAAGGCCCCTGCGGGTCGTGCTCGAGGAGCTGGAGGTGGAGCTGTGAACGAGAGCGAGCACCGCGAGCTGCGCGAGATGCTCGGCGCGCTGCTGCTCGGCGGGCTCTCGCCCGACGGGGCGACACTCGTCCGCAACCACCTCGAGATCTGCGCCGAGTGCCGGGCGGAGCACGACCTGCTCGTACCGGTCTCCCGTGAGCTCGCCCTGCTCGGACCGCTCGCGGCCGGCACCGCCGACCAGGTCCCAGCCGATCTCGGCCACCGGGTGACGACCGCGGTCGCGGCCGATCGAAGCACGCGCAGCCGAGGCCGGCTCGCGCGCCTGAGTCTCGTGGCGGCCGCGTCGGCTGCCGTCGCGGCGACGGTTGCCGTGCTCGTGATGCGCGGGCTGGCGCCGGCGCCGGTCCCGCTCGAGCCGGTCGCGGTGACCGTCGAGGAGTCCGGCGTGGTAGCCGACACAGACCTGGTCAACCACACCTGGGGCGTGGAGATCAAGCTCGTCGCGAGCGGGCTTCAGGCCGGGGCCACCCACCGCGTGTCGATCCTCACCGACGAGGGCGAGGCCCGGCCAGCGGGTGAGTTCGTCGGCACCGGTGCGGTGCTGATGCACTGCAACCTCAACTCGTCGGTGCTGCGGCCGCGCGCGGTCGGGTTCGTCGTGCTCGACGACACCGGTGCCCCCGTCATCACCTCGACCTTCGACAGCTGATCAACGGGTCACCCCGGCGGAACTCCGTGGCGACGGTCGGAGAAGTGCCGGTCCTTGCCGGCGGCGGCGGCCAGCCGGGCCACGATCTCGCCCCGCAGCTCGGCCGGCTCGACGACAGCATCGATCACCAGGTCCGCGGCGAGCCGGAGGATGTCGATGTCCTCCTCGTACTCGTCCCGGAGAGCCGTCACGTACGCCTCACGCTCGACCGAATCCTCGATCGACTGGATCTTGTTGAAGTAGACCGCGTTGATCGCCGCCTCCGGACCCATCACGGCGACCTTGGCGGTCGGCAGCGCGATGCAGGCATCCGGCATGAACCCGGGCCCGCACATCGCGTAGAGGCCGGCTCCGTACGCCTTGCGCAGCAGCACCGAGACGGTGGGCACGGTCGCCTCCGACACCGCAGTGATCATCTTGGCGCCGTGGCGGATGATTCCCTGGCGCTCGACCTCGCTGCCGATCATGAACCCCGGGACGTCGGCGAGGTAGACCAGCGGGACGTTGAACGCGTCGCACAGCCAGATGAACCTGGCCGCCTTGTCGGCAGAGTCGACGAACAGCACGCCACCCTTCTGGGCCGGGTTGTTCGCCACGATGCCCACCGGCTGGCCCTCCATGGCGGCGAAGCCGATCACGAGCTCGGTCGCCCAGAGCGGCTTGACCTCGAAGAAGGAATCGGCGTCGACCAGCGCCTCGACCACCCGGTGCACGTCGTAGCCCGCGCTCTCCTGGGCCGGGATGAGATCGGCGGAGAACGTCGACGCCGGTGGTCCCGGCTCGCCGATCGGCGGTTGGTGCCGCCAGCTCGTCGGCAGGTACGAGAAGAACGCCTTCGCCTGCTCGATCGCGTCGGCGTCGTCGCTGGCGAGGTTGTCGCCGCAGCCGGAAACGGTGGCGTGCATGCGCGCACCGCCCATCTCTTCCAGCGTGACCTTCTCACCGACGACCATCTCCGCCATCCGGGGCGAACCCAGATACATCGAGGCGTTCGCCTCGACCATGATCACGACGTCGCAGAACGCCGGGATGTACGCGCCGCCCGCGGCGGACGGGCCGAAGAGGCAGCAGATCTGAGGGACCCGTCCAGACAGCGCCACCTGGTTGTGGAAGATTCGTCCGGCGCCGCGCCGGCCGGGGAACAGCTGCACCTGGTCGGTGATCCGCGCGCCGGCGGAGTCGATCAACCAGAAGATGGGCAGCTCGTCCCGCAGTGCCAGCTCGGTGACGCGGACGATCTTCTCGACCGTGCGAGCGCCCCACGAGCCCGCCTTCACCGTCGGGTCGTTCGCGACGACCAATGCCGCCCGCCCGTCCACCAGGCCGCGACCGGTCACCACGCCGTCGGCCGGTAGGTCGCCGGCCAGCGCGTTCGCGAGCTGGGCGTCCTCGATGAACGTGCCTTCGTCGACGAGCAGGCTGAGCCGGTCCCGCACGTAGAGCTTGTGCTGTCCGGCGAGCTTGGCCGCCGCCGCCGCCGACGGCCGCTGCGTCGCCGCCCGAGCCGCTGCGACCTCCTTCGCGTGGTCGTGGATCACCGCGACTTCCTCTCCGAGCGTCGGGCGGTCATTCGACCGGGAGCCCGAGCCCGCGACTGATCACGAGGCGCTGGATCTCGCTCGTGCCCTCACCGATCTCGAGGATCTTCGCGTCCCGGTAGAACCGCGCCACCGGGTACTCCTCCATGAAGCCGTACCCACCGAAGACCTGCGTCGCCGTCCGCGCGGCCGACACCGCTGCCTCGGTCGCGAAGAGCTTCGCGATCGCGGCGGCCTCCTTGACCTCCTTGCGTTGGCGGCCCATGTCCTTGAGCCACGCGGCTTTGTACGTGAGCATGCGTGCCGCCTCGACGGCGACCCGAAGGTCTGCGATCTGGAAGGCGACTCCCTGCTTGCGACCGATCGGCCCGCCGAACGCCTCGCGCTCGTTCGCGTACGTGACGGATGCGTCGAGGCAGGCCTGGATCAGTCCTACCGCGAGCGCCGCGATCGCGATGCGCCCGTCGTCGAGCGTGGCCAGGAACTGCCGGATGCCCTGTCCCCGCTGGCCGAGGAGGTTGGACGCGGGGACTCGGCAGTCG
>Ga0136613_10001218_pt1 | contig 13056 bp, 13 predicted proteins | sample AntDrymUQ2722106_2_FD_106649 | JGI IMG/M metagenome (GOLD analysis project Ga0136613, IMG submission 106649) | Polar desert sand microbial communities from Dry Valleys, Antarctica - metaG UQ272 (21.06) | ecosystem: Environmental > Terrestrial > Soil > Desert | place: Antarctica: Dry Valley... | reverse complement strand
TTGGGCCGATGCGCTACGAGGCGCCGTACGGGAACTCGCTCGTCGGTGCGTACGCGATGGCGGCGCAACGCCACATGCACGAGTACGGAACGACGAGCGAGCAGCTGGCCGAGATAGCGGTCGGTGTCCGCGAGTTCGCCCGGCTGAACCCGAACGCCATGTACCGCGATCCGCTGACCGTCGACGACGTCGTCAGTTCGCGGATGATCGCCGATCCACTGCACAAGCTCGACTGTTGCGTGATCTCCGACGGCGGCGGGGCGCTCGTCATGACGACGGCGGAGCGGGCCCGCGACCTGAAACAGCCGCCGGCGTACGTGCTCGGCGCCGCCGGCGCCCAGACCCACTGGAACATCTCGCAGATGCCCGACTACACGGTGACGGCGGGCGCGAAGGCGGGCCCGATCGCGTTCGAGCAGGCCGGCGTGGCACCCGCCGACATCGACACCATCCAGTTCTACGACAGCTTCACGATCACGGCGTTGCTGCTGCTCGAGGACCTCGGGTTCTGCCCCAAGGGTGAGGGCGGCAAGTTTGTCCAGGAAGGCCACTTGAAGCGGGGGAGCGACCTGCCGCTCAACACCGACGGCGGCGGACTGTCGTCGTGTCACCCCGGGATGCGCGGCATCTTCCTGCTCATCGAAGCGGTGCGGCAGCTGCGGGGCGACGCCGGCGACGCTCAGGTGCCCGACTGCGATCTCGCGCTGGCGTGCGGATCGGGCGGCTGGCTCTCCTGCATCGGCACCGTGATCCTCGGCAAGGAGCCGCCGACATGACCGCACCGAGTGGCGAGCGCGCCCGACCATGAGGGAAGTGGTGACCGGCACCGAGTGGGAGCGGCCGTTGCCGGTGCGCGATCCGGTCTCGGCGCCGTACTGGGAGGCGGCGACGCGCGGCGAGCTCGTCGTGCAGGAGTGCGCGAAGTGTGGGCACCGGCAGTTCTATCCGCGCGCCGTGTGCACCGCGTGCGGCGGCGACCCGGAGTGGCTCACCTGTTCCGGTCGGGGCACCGTGCACACGTTCACGGTCATCCGCCAGAACCACGCCAAGCCGTTCAGGGACGAGCTGCCCTACGTGGTGGCGATGGTCGAGCTCGACGAAGGACCGCGGATGATGGGGAACCTGACCGGCTGCGAACCCGACGAGGTGCGCATCGGCCTGCCGGTCGAGGTGTACTTCGTCCACGCCGACGAAGGCGTCGCCGTCCCCTTCTGGCGCCCCACCCCCTGATCGATACCCCGATGGCTACCGCGGAAGCCCCGACCTGGGCGCGATGAAGACGATCTCCGCCTCGCCCAGGCGCTCGCCCTCGCACTCGGACGTGCCCCACACGTGGATCTTGCGGCCGTCGACGCCGCGCACGCCGGCGGCATAGTCGATCTGCTTCCGCAGCGGCGTCGGGCGGAGCATCTTCACCGTGAGCGTGCCGGTGTAGCCGGCGATCCCGGACGCGATCTGCGCGCTGCCCATGATGTCGTCGAAGGCCGCGGCCACGAACCCACCGTGCACGTTCCCCATCGGCCCCTCGTAGGCCGGTGAGTACGTCGCCCAGCCCCGGAGATCGTCGCCGTCGGCGTGCCACTGGACGGGAGGCGCGAGCGGGTTGCTGCGGCCGCTGATCCCGCTGCGCTCGAGGAGCGCGCCTTGGTGGCCCCCCACACTGGCGAGCCCGCCCCTGGCGTGGAGGCTGGGTTGGGGCTCGAGACGGTCGGCGACCTCGCTCACCGCCGCGGCGAGGGCGTCGATGTCGGCGGGGGCGGCCTCGTCGGCGTCGAGGTGGGCGACGAGCTCGACGAGGCGCCTGGTCTCGCGCACCAGCCGGTGCTTGCGGGCGAGCGGGGCGTCCTCGGCGGGGTCGGTGGCGTCGTAGGTCGTACGGGGATCAGGCGGCAGCGGCATAGTTCGGAATGTAGGCCGTGTTGCGAGCCCGCGCGAGAACGTGTTCTTATTCGCGCGTGCCGGAGTACTCGGATTCGGACGTGCTGATCGCGCCCAACATCCTCGAGTACCCGTACTCGCGCTCGACCGGGCCGGTCATCGGGCACTTCATGACCGCCCTGCGCGACGGGCGCATCGAGGGCATCCGCACCGGCGACGGGCGGGTGCTGTGCCCACCCACCGAGTACGACCCCGCGACCGGCGAGTCGCTCTCGGCGGACGCGACCGTCGACGTGGGTCCGGGTGGCGCCGTGACGACGTGGGCGTGGGTGGCGCAGCCGCGGGCGCAGCACCTCCTCGACCGCCCGTTCGCGTTCGCCCTGATCCGCTTGGACGGTGCCGACACCGCGTTGCTCCACATGGTCGACGCCGGCAAAGAGTCCGCGATGCAGACCGGGATGCGGGTGCAGCCCCGGTGGCGAGACGAGCGTGTCGGCGAGATCCAGGACATCGAGGCCTTCGTCCCCGAGACCGCCGCCGAGCCGGTCACGAAGATCGACACTCCCGTTGAGCTCGAGTACCGCTTCACCGCGGGCCGGGCGGCGTCGCGCTTCCTGCGTAACGTCGAGCAGGGCAAGCTGGTGGGGCAGCGCTGCCCGCAGTGCAAGAAGGTGTACTGCCCACCGCGCGGTGCGTGCGCGGCCTGCGGCGTGCCGACCGACGAGGAGGTCGAGCTCGGCGACACCGGCACCGTGACCACGTTCTGCGTCGTCAACGTGCCGTTTTACGGCCAGCAGCTCGAGATTCCCTACGTCTCGGCCACGATCCTGATGGACGGCGCCGACATCGGCCTCATGCACCTGATCCAGGAGGCCAAGATCGAGGACGTCCACATGGGCATGCGGGTGGAGGCGGTCTGGGTCGAGCCCGAGGAGCGCAAGCCCACGCTCGAGAGCATCAAGTACTTCCGCCCCACCGGCGAGCCCGACGCCGACTTTGAGACGTACCGGGCCCACGTGTAATGCGCGACGTCGCCGTCGTCTCGTTTGCCCAGTCGCCCAGCGTGCGGAGCGACGACACCCGCAACGAGGTCGAGATCCTGATGCCGGTGGTGGCAGAGGCGATCGAGCGGTCCGGCGTCGGCCGCAAGGAGATCGGTTTCACCTGCTCGGGAAGCTGCGACTATCTCGCCGGCGCCCCGTTCGCCTTCGTGATGGGCCTCGACGCGGTCGGTGCCTGGCCGCCGATCCGCGAGTCGCACGTGGAGATGGACGGCGCCTGGGCGTTGTACGAGGCGTGGGTCAAGCTCCAGCACGGCGACCTCGACTCTGCGCTTGTGTACTCGTTCGGGAAGTCGTCGCTCGGCCCCCTCCCGGACGTGCTCACGCTCCAGCTCGACCCGTACTACGTGGCGCCGCTGTGGCCCGACAGCATCAGCGTCGCCGCCCTCCAGGCGCGGGCGTGGCTCGACGCCGGTCACGACGAAGCCGAGATGGCCGAAGTGGCCGCGCGCAGCCGTCGCGACGCCAAGACGAACGAGTACGCGCAGGTGAAGGGGAACGCCGACGTCGACGCGCTGTTGCGTGAGCCCTACATCACATCGCCGCTGCGCAAGCACGACTGCCCGCCGATCTCCGACGGCGCGGCCGCGGTCGTGCTCGCGGCCGGCGACCTCGCCCGCACGGTGAGCGAGCGGCCGGCGTGGATCCGCGGCATCGACCACCGCATCGAGGTCCACAGCCTCGGTGCGCGCGAGCTGGCGACGTCGGCGTCGACGAAGCTGGCCGGCGAACGCGTCGGTGTCAACGGCGTCGACGTGGCCGAGCTGCACGCGCCCTTCAGCCACCAGGAGCCGATCCTGCGCGACGCGCTCGGCCTCGGGGACGGCGTGACCGTGAACCCGTCGGGCGGTGCGCTGGCCGCCAATGTCGTGATGGCGGCGGGGCTCGTCCGCATCGGCGAAGCGGCGCGCCGGATCACCGACGGCAGCGCGGGTCGTGCCGTCGCCCACGCGACCTCGGGCCCCTGCCTCCAGCAGAACCTCGTCACCGTGCTCGACGCGAAGGCGTCGGCATGACCGAATTGTGCGCGGTTGTCGGGGTGGGTCAGACCCACCACAAGTCGGCGCGCCCCGACGTCTCGATCGCGGGATTGTGCCGCGAGGCCGCGATCCGGGCGCTCGAGGATGCCGAGATGGGCTGGACCGACATCGACGCGGTCGTCATCGGCAAGGCGCCCGACATGTTCGAGGGTGTGGTCATGCCCGAGCTCTACCTCGCCGACGCCCTCGGCGCGGTGGGCAAGCCCATGTTCCGGGTGCACACCGCCGGCAGCGTCGGCGGATCCACCGCGCTCGTCGCCGCGAGCCTCGTGCAGGCGGGCATCCACGAGCGGGTGCTGACGGTCGCGTTCGAGAAGCAGTCGGAGTCGGACGCGATGTGGGCGCTGTCGCGGCCGCTGCCGTTCGCGCCCCCGACCATGGCCGGCGCCGGTGGCTACTTCGCGCCGCTGATCCGCGCCTACATCCGCCGCTCGGAGGCGCCGCCGAACATCGGGATCCTGGTGGCGGTGAAGGATCGGGTGAACGCGCTCAAGAACCCGTACGCGCACCTGCACCTCGAGGACATCAGCGTCGAGAAGGTCGAGGAGTCCCCGATGCTGTGGGACCCCATCCGCTACCTCGAGACGTGCCCGTCGTCCGACGGCGCGTGCGCGATGGTGCTGACCAACGAAGCCGGTGGCGACCGCGCCGCCAACCCGCCGGCGTGGGTGCTCGGCACCGCCATGCGCAGCGAGCCGACCATGTTCGCCGAGCGCGATGCAGTGAACCCGCAGGCGGGCAAGGACTGCGCCGCCGACGTGTTCGCCCAGGCCGGCGTCACGAACCCGCGCCAGCAGATCGACTGCATCGAGATGTACGTGCCCTTCAGCTGGTACGAGCCGATGTGGCTCGAGAACCTCGGCTTCGTGCCCGAGGGCGAGGGCTGGAAGATGACGGAGAAGGGCGCGACCGCGCTCGACGGCGAGCTGCCGGTGAACATGTCGGGAGGCGTGCTGTCGTCGAACCCGATCGGCGCTTCGGGGATGCTGCGCTTCGCCGAGGCCGCGCTCCAGGTGCGGGGTCAGGCGGGCGAGCACCAGGTCGACGGCGCTCGCACCGCGCTCGGCCACGCCTACGGCGGCGGCTCGCAGTTTTTCTCCATGTGGGTGGTCAGCGCCGACAAGCGCTGACAGTCATGACCGTCGCCAACCGGCAGCACGACCTCGACGCGGTGCGGGTCGGGCTCGAGCGCTGGTTCCGATCACGACGATCCGACGACGCGCTGGCGATCGCACCGTTGTCACGCCCGTCGGTCGGACTCTCGAGCGAGACGCTCTTCGTCGATGTCATCAGCGGCGAAGACGAGCGCGAGCTGCTCGTGGCCCGGCTCCCTCCCGCCGGCGACGGCCTGTTCCCGATCTACGACCTCGCCGGCCAGGCCGAGACGCAGCGCCGGTTGGCCGACACGACGATTCCTGTAGCGGCGCCCCTCGCGTACGAGTCCGATCCCGACTGGGTCGGCGTGCCGTTCCTGCTCATGCCGCGGATTCCCGGCCGGCCGCTGGCGACGCATCCGTCGTTCGCGCGCAAGGGCTGGCTCCACGACGCGGCCCCCGCCGACCAGGCGCGCCTGCACTCGCATTTCATCGACGTGCTCGCCGCCATCCATCGCCTCGACTGGCGCGCGCTGGGCTTGGCGTTCCTCGCCCGCGACGGGCAGGGCGGGATCGGCGGCGAGCTCGACTGGTGGGAGCGCTACCTTGGCTGGGCCTCCGACGGCGACCCGCTGCCCGTGCTCGCCGACGCGATGGCGTGGTGCCACAGCCATCGCCCCGACCCCGAGCCGCCCCCGTCGCTGCTCTGGGGTGATGTGCAGCTCGTCAACGCCGTCTTCGACGACGACTTCCGCCCCGCCGCCATCCTCGACTGGGAGATGGCGTCGATCGGGCCGCCCGAGGCCGATCTGGGGTGGCACCTCGTCCTGCACCGGATGACCGCCGACGCCGCCGGCGGCGATCTCCCCGGTTTTCCCGATCGCGACGCGACGATCAGCGCCTACGAGCGCGCCCTCGGGCGCGCCGTCGCCGACGTCGAGTGGTTCGAGACCTTCGCACTCGTTCGCAGCGGGGCGATCCTGGCCCGGATCGCGGCGTTGCTCTCGGCGAGCGGCGTCGACGACAGCTGGCTCACCGACGGCAACCCCCAGATCGACCTGCTCGCCCAGCGACTCCGCGACTAGAGGAACGATGCCGCTTTGGTCAGCCCGAAGTCGGGGTGCGGACCCAGCAGCAGGCTCTGGAGGTTGCCCCAGCCGGTCCCACCTCCGACGGGATCGTCGATGCGCACGACGCAGTCGCGCATCTGGTGGATGCGGCGCGCCACCGCCGGATCGGAGCAGTCGGCGAAGTGCTCGCCCTCGATCGCGAGCTCGCCCCGCCACTGGCCGTGCCAGTGGCCGTCGAAGCCGAAGTACAGGCCGGCGCCGAGGTGGAAGCCGGTGTCGGAGACCGCGGTGACCTCGACTGGTCGTTCACCATCGTCGGTGACGTACCGCAACGTCCCGCGCACCAGCCGGCGGTTGTCGTCGCGCACCTCGACCTCGGGCACGAGCCCGACGAAGTGCTCCTTGCGTCCGTCGGGGTGCTCGACACCGCCCTGGAGCTCGACCCGTTGCCACTCGCCGAACGCGTGCCGTTGGTAGAAGGTGTGGAGCGCGTAGCGAGAGCCGTCGGGCCGCTCACACAGCACCGGCGACCACATGACCAGCGTCGACACGCCGGTCGGCTCGGGGCGCGGCGGCGCGTCCTCGACCGGCGCACCCACCATGTAGCGCACTCCCCACGAGTGATCGCGGGTCGAGACCCAGGTCGCGTCGTCGAGCTCGACCCGCTCGCCGTCGACCTCGGCCCAACCGCTCGCGGTACCGGTGTGGTGGTAGCGCACGATATCGGCATCGATGCGCGCGCCGTCCCGGCTGCGGTGGACCTCACGGTTCTCCAGGAACGGCGGCACCGCGCCGCGAAAGATCCACTCGAAGCTGATCGGCACCACGTCGTTGGCCTCGAGCGCGAACCGAACGGCATGGAGTGGCTCGAGCACCTCGTAGTGGATCGGGCCGACCGAGGTCGAGCCCGCGTCGGGCGCGAGCGCCCGGCTCGCCCGCACCGTCCACTGCTCGACCCCACGGGACACGCCCGCGTAGGCGTCCATCACGTTGCGGTTCGGGTACTTCCCGAGGCCGAACGCGAGTTGGAGTGAGCCATCACGCGCACAGGCCATGGCGCAGACCTTCTCGGTCCACGAACGGTCGGCGTGGGCGACGGTTCCGAACGTATCGGTGATCTGGTGGTGGAAGGTCTCGTCGGCGGGGACGAGGGGACCGAGGCTCACGCCGGCTCAGGCTGCCGGTGCCGCGGGGCGCGGCGCAAGGCCGCCGACGCGGGCGAGCATGCGCCAACCCGCGGGGACGTCGATGAACGTGCCGACGTCGGCCGTGATGGCCGCCTGGCCCGCGGGCGAGTCGTACATCCGCGCTCGCAGGTCATCGAGGGAGGCGAAGCCGAGCTCGGCGATCCCGTCGACGTCGGGAGCACCCGGCGTCAGCGTCTCGACCACCACGTTCTGGACGTACCGGCAGATGCCCGGGTGGTGCTGCCGGGCGAGCGGCGCGTGGACGGTGGTCCAGTGGTCGGCGAACTGCGCGTGGGTCAGCCCGGGTGCCCGGCGGACGAAGGACACCCGCGTGATCGTCGCTCCGCCGTGGTCCCACTGCACCCGCTCGTCCACCCGGTACGCCTCGCCACCCTCGAGCGCGGCCGGCTCCTGCGAGCGGAACAGCAGCCCGACGAGCAGGGCGTACGCGCTGACGATCCCCACCGGCCCGAACCCGGCGTCGGTCCGCATCGCCGCGCACAGCACATCGAGCCGTTCGCGGAACCCGCCGTCGCCGAAGCGGTCGAGCCCGGTTTCGGACACGGCCGCCTCGAGGAGCGCGTCGGGTTCGAGCCTGATCTCCGTCGCCATCGCCGTCATCGCGGCGCGCATCTCCTCGACCTCGGGCGCGAAGCGCGGGTCGGCGAGGTCGTCGATGCGGACGGGCGGGGGCCGCGTTCCCGCCGCAGCGGCGGAGCCCCGACCGCTCATTCAGGGGCCGGCGGGTACCGGGACGGTACGTGTGTCGCGCCCGGAGCGCAGCACGGAGCCGGGGAGATCGCCGGTGCTCGCGCCACCGCTGACGATGGCGCGCCCGTTCACGAAGACGCGCTCGACGCCTCGGGAGCCCGCGAACAGGCGGGCGGTGCCGCCGGGGAGGTCCTGGACCAGGTGGACGTCGTCGGCCCCGACCGTGTCGGGATCGAACACGACCATGTCGGCGTGTGCGCCCTCCCGCAGCACGCCTCGATCGCGGAGCCCGAACAGCTCGGCCGGCGCCTGGGTGATGAGGTGGACCGCCTCTTCGATCGGGACGAGCTGTCGCCCCCGGATCATGTCGGCGAGGAAGACGGTCGTATACGGCGCTCCGCACATCCGGTCGAGGTGGGCCCCCGCGTCGGAACCGCCGATGAGGACGAGCGGGTTGCGCCACGCGTCGGCCCGCAGCGCCCACGAGTCGTTGTCGTCGTCGGGCGGCAGCGGCCACAGCACGGTGCGGAGCTCGTCGTTCACGACGATGTCGACCAGGGTGTCGAAGTTGTCCTGGCCGCGCTCCTTGGCGATGTCGTAGACCGACCGTCCCTTGAGCCCCTCGTTGGCGGCCGAGAACGTGTCGCCGATCTGGTAGCGACCCCACGACGCCAGGCGGCGGAACACACCCGCCTCGGGGGAGCGGGCCCGCTCGTTCATCCACTCACGCGTGGCCGGGCCCTTGAGCTTGGCGATGCGTTCGGGGACAGGCAGGTTCATCACGTCGCTCCAGCCCGGCAGCATGAAGAGAGCGCAGTAGTTGCGGAACGACATGTTCATCTCCACCAGGATCGGCATCGTGAGTGCGATCGCCTTGCCGCCCCGTTGCGCCGCGTTCTCGCACGCTGCGAGCTGAGCGCGATACCGCTCGGGCTCGCTCGCGTCGACGGTGAGCACGTTCCAGTTGAGGGGCCGGCGGGCCGCAAGCGTCATCTCGGCCATGAGCTCGACTTCGTCGTCGCGGAAGCCGCGCATGCAGCCATCGGTGACATACTCGAGCGTCGTGCCCTCGTGCTCGCGCACCGCGGCGCAGAGCGCGAGCACTTCGTCCTTCGCCGCCCACCGCGACGCCACCGGCTGGCCGTCCCCGTCGGAGTGCGTGAATGCGAGCGTGGTCGAGAAGCCGAGCCCGCCCGCCTCGATCGATTCGCGCAGCAAGCCGACCATCTGCCCGACCTGCTCGGGTGTCGCCTCGTTGCCGACCGCGTCGGCGCCCATGACGTTGCGACGGAGGGCGCAGTGGCCGACGAGGAACCCGGTGTTGATCGCGACATTGCCGTCGAGCCGGTCGAGGTAGTCGCCGAAGCTCGACCAGTTCCAGGGGACGCCCTGCTCGAGCGCGGGCAGCGGCATGCCCTCGACCTTGGCCATCATCTGGCGCAGGTAGTCGGCGTCTTCGGCCGCCAGCGGCGCGAGCGTGAACCCGCAGTTGCCGCCGATGATGGTCGTGACGCCGTGCATGCTCGACGGCGACGCCAGCGGGTCCCAGAACAGCTGGGCGTCGTAGTGCGTGTGCGGATCGACGAAGCCGGGCGCGACCACCAGCCCGTCGGCATCGATGGTCTCGTTGGCCGGCTCGTCGACGTCGCCGACCGCGACCAGGCGTCCGTCTCGGATCCCGACGTCGGCGCGCCGCCCGGGCGTGCCGGTGCCGTCGATCACGGTGCCGCCCTGGATCCGGTAGTCGAGCATGGGGGCCCCCTCGGACTCGTCTGGAACGCGTTCTATTTTGGGGCTTCGAAGCCGATTTCACAAACCTGGTACCTCAGATACGAATGGTGTCCTACAGATCCGGCAGCCCGAGCCCGAGGTTCGGGTACTCGATCCCGCCGTCGACCTCGAACACCTTGCCGGTGACGAAGTCGCCGGCACGCGACGCGAGGTAGAGGGCGGCGATCGCGATGTCGTCGGGCTCGCCCAACCGCTTGAGTGGGGTGCGCTCGACCATCTCGGTACGGAGCTCCTCGTTCTCGAGCACGATCTCGAGTGCGGACGTCGCCACCGAGCCCACCGCGATCGCGTTGACGCGGATCCGGGGCGCGAGGTCAACCGCCATCAGGCGGGTCATGTGCGCGAGGGCGGCCTTGGCCGTCCCGTAGGCCACGAAGCCGCGGTCGCTCAGACGTCCCATCGCCGACGAGATGTTGACGATGCTGCCGCCACCACCGTCGAGCATGTGCGGGACCGCGTGCTTGCTGAGCGCGAAGGCGGTCGTGACGTTGAAGTGGAAGGCGCCCTCGAGCGCCTTCTCGCTCGTGTCGAGAAACGGCCGGGGCATGCTGCCGCCCGCGTTGTTCACCACGATGTCGATGCGGCCGAGCTCCTCGATCGTCCGCCCGACCAGCTCCTCGAGGCTGGCGGTCTCGCTCACGTCGCACGGCACCACGACCGCCCGCCGACCGTGGGCGCGTACCTGGGCGGCCACCTCGTCGAGCTGCTCCTTCGTGCGGGCGGCGAGCACGACGTCGGCGCCGGCCTCGGCGAAGGCGAGTGCGCAGGCGGCGCCGATCCCTCGGCCGGCGCCGGTGACGATGGCGGCCTTGCCGGTGAGCTGGAAGCGATCGAGAACGGTCACGGCCGTCATTCTGGCCGACCTGCCAGCATGGCGATCGTGGCCGGGAACGAGAACGACTGGATGCGGCGGTTGGGAACGCCGAGCCCGGAGGGGACCGAAGCCGTGCCCGCGGCCACGGTCGTGCTGCTGCGTGACGGCGACGCGGGTCTGGAAGCGCTCATGGTGCGGCGCAACTCGAAGCTCGCCTTCGCCGGCGGGATGTGGGTGTTCCCGGGGGGTCGGGTCGACCCGGAGGACGCGTCCCCCGACCAGCCCGACGATGTGCTCGCCGCCGCGCGTGCCGCGGCGGTACGTGAAGCGCACGAAGAGGCCGACCTCGCGGTCGACGCCGATTCACTGGTGCCGTTCGCGCACTGGGTACCGCCTTCGGCGACGCCCAAGCGCTTCGCGACCTGGTTCTTCATGGGCCCCGCGCCGACGGGCGCGGTGACGGTGGACGGGGGCGAGATCCGCGACCACCGCTGGCTCGGCCCCACCGACGCGCTCGCCCGCCGCGACGCGGGCGAGATCGAGCTCGCCCCGCCCACGTGGGTGACGCTGCACCGGCTGGCCGAGCACCCGGACGTCGCCGCGGCCCTGGCTGACGCCGCTGCCCGCGAACCCGACTTCTTCGAGACTCACATCGCCCGCGTCGGTGACGGGATCGCCGCCTTGTGGGAAGGCGACACCGGCTACGAGTCGGGGGATGCAGACGCCCCCGGGCCGCGGCACCGGCTGTGCATGCTCGACTCGGGCTGGCGCTACGAGAGGTCGGGATGAGAGGCCTCGTCCTCGACGGCACGAAGCCGGCGATCCGTGACGACCTCGAGGTGCGGGAGCCCAGCGCGACGGAGTCGGCGGTGCATGACCTCCACGACGGCAAGCTCGCTCGCGGAGTGCTGCTAATCACCTAGCGCGGGTCGATCAGGGGAAGCAGGCGCCGGGCGGTGCAGTAGGTGAGCGCGCATGCGACCAGCACGCCGCACGCGATCAGGACCGCGCGCACCCCGACCGCGTCGGCGATCACGCCCTGGAGGATGGTTCCGAGCGGGAAGAAGACTCCGAACGTCATGAGCCAGAGGCTCGTCACGCGCCCTCGGATGTGGTCGTCGGAGAGCGACTGGATCGCGTTGTGGTCGATCGCCACCACCGTGACGTACGCGGCTCCGAAGCCGATCATGAAGACGATGGCGACCGCGAGGTTGGGTGCGAGACCCAGACCCAGCACGACGACGCTCGTCAGCGCGAGCCCCGCACCCAGCAGCCGGCTGGGCGCGACTCGCTCGTCGACGGTGCCGAGTACGAGCGCGATCGCGATCGCGCCGATGCCGAACGAACCGAGCAACATCCCGAAGGCTTCCGGTCCGACGTCGAGCACCTCGACCGACAGGACCGGGATCAGCTGCACGACCGGAGCCGCCAGCAACGCGAACGCGGCGTGCGTCCCGATCGCGACCATCAGCCCGGGCTGCGCCCGGAGGTAACGAACGCTCTCGGTGAAGCCGCGCAGGACGCTGGAGCGTGCTTCCGGGTCCCCGGCCCGGTCGGCACCCGCCGACGAGAGCGACGCCAGCGCGCCCAGCACGATGAGGAAGCTGACCGCGTTGAGCAGGAAGGCGATCCCGGCACCGACCGACGCGATCAGCAGTCCGGCGAACATGGGCCCGAGGGCGCGCGAGAGGTTGAACTGGGTCGAGTTCAGCGTGATCGCGTTCTGGAGGTACTCGCGGGGTACGAGCTGAGGGACGAGCGACTGCCACGCCGGCGTGTTCAACGCGATGACGACACCGCCGGCGAGGGAGATCCCGAACAGGGTCCAGTACGAGGCGAGGTCGAGCTGCCATACCATCCAGAGCGCGAACGCCTGGGCCATGAGCGCGGTCTGCGTGACGAGCAACAGCTTGCGGCGGGGGAAGCGATCGGCGAGCGCACCGCCCAGCGGCCCGAGCACCAGCAGCGGGAACACGGTCACGAACGCGATCAGCGTGACCTTCGCCGCGCTGCGGGTCGAGATCGCGACGACCCAGCCCAGCGCGGCGAGCTGCATGTTGTTGCCGATGCTCGATCCGAGCGCACCCCACCAGAAGCGCCGGAAGTCGCGGAACGCGAGCGCGCGCAGGGCCCGGGGGAGGGGTCGGCTGAGGTCGGGCTCGAGCGCCGGCGCCCCGCCGTCGACGCCGAACTCCGTCACTCCGTTATTCTGCCCGCCACCGCGGCGGCGGGGAGACGCACCTCGAAACGGGCGCCGCCCGACGGCGCGTCGGTCACGCGGACGCTACCGCCGTGCGCGGCCGCGATCTCGGCGACGATCGCCAGGCCCAGACCACTACCCCCGCGGTCCCGGGAGCGCGCATCGTCGAGTCGCACGAACCGCTCGAACACGCGCCCGCGGTCATCGACC
>Ga0136613_10001216_pt1 | contig 13062 bp, 10 predicted proteins | sample AntDrymUQ2722106_2_FD_106649 | JGI IMG/M metagenome (GOLD analysis project Ga0136613, IMG submission 106649) | Polar desert sand microbial communities from Dry Valleys, Antarctica - metaG UQ272 (21.06) | ecosystem: Environmental > Terrestrial > Soil > Desert | place: Antarctica: Dry Valley... | reverse complement strand
CGTCTCTCAGGCGGCCCAGGGCAGGGGCCGCGGCCGCGGGAAGCGCGAGCGGATCTGGACCGGGGTCCCGCGGCGCGCGGAGCGCAGGGCCGCCTCGACGATCTCCACCACGTGAGCGGCGTGGGCGCCGCTGGTGAGGTGCGCGCCGCCCTCGACGGCGACGCGCGCCAGCTCTTCGATGCCGGCTGCCCACGGGAGCGTCACCTGCGGCGTGCGGATCAGCGGAACGTCTCGGTACGGCTCTCCCAGTGGGGAGTGCTCCAGTCTTCCCCCGAACGCGAACCATGTCGAAAGCCACAGTGAGCCTTCGTCCCCGTGGAGCTCGACGCCGCGCTGTCGGGCCGGGTCGGCCACGTAGAAGTTCGTCGTGAGCCGCACCAGCGTTCCATCCACGAGCTCCACCACGGCCACGACGAAGTCGGGCGATTCGACGCTGAACCGCTGACCGTCACGCGTCCAACGTTGCTTCAGCAGCGTGGTGGCGGAGGCCGTGACTCGCACCGCGGGGCCGAGGATTCCGGTCAGCAGCGTCAGCGGGTAGACCCCAACGTCGAACAGGGGCCCGGCGTCATAGAAGGGCTGCGGAGCTGCGTGCCAGCGCTCCATTCGTCCCCAATTGACCTCCGCGTAGGCCAGGCGGACCGTTCCGAGACGCCCGTTGCGCACCATGCGCCACGCCGTTTGCGCCAGCTCGCCGAGCAGCACGATTGGTGCGGCTCCGAGCCGGAGGTTGCCCGCGGTGGCCACCGTGTTCAGGGATCGCGCCTCGGCGGTGCGCAGGGCCATCGGCTTCTCGCTGAAGACGTGCTTGCCGGCTTCGAGAGCGGAGCGGGTGACACGCACGTGCGCCCGGTGGCTGGTGAGGTTGACCACCACCGCCACCTCCGGGTCTGCCAGCAGTGCGTCGGAATCCCGGTAGCTCCGGCATCCGAAATCGGCGGCCAGCGCGCGTGACCGTGCCGGGTCGAGGTCGGTGACGCCGCGCAGCACCAGGCCGGGGTAGCGTCGGAGATCCTCGGCGTAGCCGGCCGCGATGTGCCCACAGCCCACGATCGCGACGTTGACCGGTTCGATGTTCACGGCGGGGAGTCCGCGAGCCAGGCCTCGAGCATCTCACGGTTCGCCCGCACGTCCGCGCTCGGGTCGAAGTTCTGCGGTTCGTGCTCCACGCTGATCGTGCCCGTATAGCGGCTGCGGCGCAGGGCCTTGACACAGCGCCGGAGAGGGACGACCCCCTGGCCGTAGCGGCACGTCTCGTGCGGCATGCGGGCATGGCGGACGTCTTTGAGGTGCACACTCACCACGTGCGGCGCCAGCTCGTCGATCGCACGGGCGGCGTCGTAACCCTGGGTGCCGTACCAGCCGGTGTCCACCGTGGTGCCGATCCTCCCGCCGCCTGTGTCCCCGATCTGCGCCAGCATCTCGCCCGGCGTGCGCTCGGGGTGGTTCTCGATCCCGAAGACGAGCCCGTGGCGCTCCAGGGTCCGGACGAGGAACGTTCGGTCGTCGGCCAGCAGCGGCGTCCCACCGCCCAGGACTCCAGCGCCGAGCGCCACCGCGACCCGGCAGGTCGCCTCGAGCCGCTCGCGGGTGTCTCCCAGCCCACCGGCCAGGCTGGCCACGCGCAGACCACGAGCGCGCAGCGCGTCCTGGGCGTCGGCGATGTGCGTTTCGGTGGCCCAGCCCGGGTCCAGGTGGGCGTTCCACAGGTCGATGGCTCCGAAGCCGAGCCCCACCACCTCGTCGAGCAGCGCTTCGAACCGAACGCGGAAGGTGGCCTCGGGGCGAAACCACTCGCGCGTCGCGTGGTCGCCCTGTCCCCAACCACCCGGCATCCGGTAGCCCAGCTCGCGGGCCACGAAGTTGGCGGTCATGAACGTGATGGGAATGACAGCGCACCAGCCTTGCCGATCGAGTGGTGTGTGCAGGCGGTGTTATACCCACCGTACGACCCGGGTCGCCGATCTGTCTGGCACTGGAGAAAGCGATCGCAGGATGACCACACGAGGCGACGCCGGTCCGGTTGCGCAGTGACCGACAGCCGCCCCAACCTGCTGTTCGTCATGGCCGACGACCACGCCGCCCACGCCATCAGCGCGTACGGCAGCACGATCAATCACACGCCGGCGATAGACCGCATCGCGCACGAGGGGATGCGCTTCGACGCGCCTGCTTCTGCACGAACTCGCTGTGCTCCCCGAGCCGGGCGAGCATCCTCACCGGCACGTACAACCACGTCAACGGCGTCACCTCGAACTCCGCGCAGTTCGACGCGCGGCAGCCGACCTTCGTTTCGCTGCTGCAAGCCGGCGGCTACCAGACGTTCCTGTCCGGCAAGTGGCACCTCGGCCACGGCGGCACCCACGACCCGGTCGGGTTCGATCGCTGGAGCGTGCTGCCCGGCCAGGGTCGTTACTGGAATCCCGAGTTCCTGGATCCGCAGGGCCGGACGGTGGTGCGGCCGGGATACGTCACCGACGTCATCACCGACCTGGCGCTGGAGTGGCTGGCGGGACGCGACCGCTCGCGCCCGTTCTGCGCGCTGGTGCAGCACAAGGCGCCGCACGAGGCATGGGAACCATCCGAGCGCCACGCGCGGCTGTACGCCGGCACCGACATCGACGAGCCACCCACCCTGCGCGACGACTACCAGGGACGCGCGACGCCCGCGCGCGAGGCCACGATGCGGATCGGCCGCGACCTGCCGGCAGAAGACTTCAAGGCCTCGGTGCCCGTGGGGCTGACCGCCGACCAACAGCTGCGCTGGAAGTACCAGCGCTACATCAAGGACTACCTACGCTGCGTCACCGCCCTCGACGAGAACGTCGCACGCCTTCTGGACTTCCTCGACTCGGAGGACGTCGCCTCGCAGACCGTGGTGGTGTACACCTCCGATCAGGGGTTCTTCCTCGGCGACCATGGCTGGTATGACAAGCGCTTCATGTACGAGGAATCGCTGCGGATGCTGCTGCTGGTGCGCTACCCGCGCGAAGTGGCGGCAGGGTCGGTCAGCTCGCAGATGGCGCTGAACGTGGACTGTAGGCCCACCTTCCTCGACCTCGCCGGCGTGCCCGCCCCCGGCGGTACGCAAGGCAGATCGCTGCTTCCGCTGCTTCGCAGCCAGGAGCCGGTCGACTGGCGCACCTCGATGTACTACCGCTACTGGGTGCATCTGGACACCATGCACCAGGTCTGGGCCCACTATGGTGTGCGCACCAATCACCACAAGCTCGTGCACTACTACGCCGAGTCCTGTGGCCAGCCCGGCGCGCGCGACGAGCCGCGCCCACCCGAATGGGAGCTGTTCGACCTGCGGCACGACCCGCAGGAGCTGCGCAGCGTCTACGACGACCCTGCCTACGTCGAGGTGGTCCGCCAGCTGACCGTTGAGCTTCGCCGGCTGCAGGCCGAGGTCGGCGACACCGACTGCGCGCCGGTCCCGGCAGCCCCGTTCGCAAAGGAAGACCCATGACCACCCAGAGCCAGTTTCCCTCCAACTTCCTGTGGGGCGTGGCCACGTCCTCGTACCAGATCGAGGGAGCCGTCGCCGAGGACGGGCGCGGGGAGTCGATCTGGGACCGCTTCAGCCACACGGCGGGCAAGATCGACAATGGCGACACCGGCGACGTCGCCTGCGACCACTACCGCCGTTACGCCGACGACGTCGACCTGATGGCTGATCTGGGCGTGGGCGCCTACCGCTTCAGCGTCGCCTGGCCGCGCCTGTACCCGGGCGGCGGCACGCAGCTGAACCGCAAGGGCCTCGACTTCTACCAGCGCCTCACCGACCGGCTGCTGGACCGAGGGATCGCGCCGGCGGTGACCCTCTACCACTGGGACCTGCCCCAGGCGCTGCAGGACCGAGGCGGCTGGACCAACCGCGACACCGTGGCACGCTTCAGCCATTACGCCGACACCCTCTATGGCGCCCTCGGTGACCGTGTCGAGTTGTGGATGACGCACAACGAGCCGTGGGTGGCGGGTTTTCTAGGTAACTACCGCGGCGTCCACGCTCCCGGCGAGACCGAACTGCAGACGGCCCTGCGCGCCATCCACCACCTGCTGCTGTCCCACGGCGAGGCGGTCGCCGCCTTTCGCGCCAGCGGGCGTCCGGGGCAGATCGGCATCGTGCTGAGCCTGCACCCCACCTACTCGGTGCACGACACCGACGAGGATCGCGCGGCGGCCCACGGTTCTGACGGCTACACGAATCGCTGGTTCCTCGATCCGGTGTTCCGTGCCAGCTACCCGTCCGACATGATCGAGCGCTTCGGGCGGGCCGGAGCCCGGATGGACTTCGTCGAGGACGGCGACCTGGCGACCATGGCGGCGCCGACTGACTTTCTCGGCGTCAACTACTACTTCCCTCGCCGCGTCAGCGCCTCGGACTCGGAGTTCGGGTGGCAGGTAAAGGAGCACCCCGATCCCGGCGTCCCGACAACAGCCCTCGGCTGGGAGATCACCCCCGAGGGACTGACCGAAACCCTGCTGCGCCTGCGCGCCGACTACGGGGACATGCCTTTCTACGTCACCGAGAACGGAGGGGTGTTTGACGACGAGATCGGGCCGGACGGGCAGGTCAACGACCCGGGTCGGGTCGACTTCTTGCGCCGGCATTTCGCAGCCGCGCACGACGCCATCGAGGCAGGCGTCGACCTGCGCGGCTACTTCGTCTGGTCGCTGCTGGACAACTTCGAGTGGGCCTTCGGTTACCGCCCGCGCTTCGGGATCGTCTACGTCGACTACCCCACTCAGCGCCGCATCCCCAAGGACAGCTTCCGCTTCTACCGCGACGTGATCGCCGCGAACTCCTTCGAGCTCCCCGACGGCGCCTGAATAAGGCCGCGCACTGGCGAGAAGAACACCCACAGGCCGGCCAAGATCATCCCCACGGCGGCGATCACGAGCACCGCGCGCACGCCGATCGCCCCACCGAGCACGCCGGGCCAGCACAGCGCTGACCGGCGTGGCGCCGGTCGACAAGAAGCGAAGCGCATGGTGGCGTTGATCGTCCCTTGCAGGTGATCTGGCGTGATCGCCTGTCGCAGGCTCAGCGCGTTGATGTTGTAGACCGCTCCACCGAGCCCGTCCAAGGCCCCGCCGAACGCCAGGACAGCCAGCGTCGTCGCCAAGGTTCCGCCGGCCAGCGGGACCATCAACGCCCCGACCCCGCTCATCACCACCCCGGCAACCATGATCGGCCCAGCCCGAAACGACCGGCCATCCGCGCGGCCAGCAAAGCGCCGAGCAGGCCACCTGCGCCCGGATGCGCGAAGCCCACCACCAGCATGCTGAACAACAGTGACACGACGTAAAGCTGCCCGATGCGCAGCACGCCGGCTGTGGCGGCCGCCAGCACGGACGCGAGGAGCAAGGCGCAGCCGATGTCGGCGCCGATCATGATCCGGCGACGCGGCAACCGATCCACCCGCGGGCCGGCGAGCAGCGCGACCAGCACCATCCCGGCGGTCCAGCACATGCTCTGGATGCCCATCTGCGCGGGCGTGGCACCCAGAACGACGACGGCCGTGAGCGGCACGGCCAGCCCGCTCACCTGCGACCCGGCGAGCGAAGCGACTTGGGCGGCCCACAACTTTCGGAACTCCGGGTGCCGCCACACCCGGCTCTGTCGCTGTTGCTCGCCGGTCATTCGCCCCCGGGCCGGGTCGCCAGGTCGGCCGCCGCCGCCGCGGCGACCCGATACGCGGCGCGCTGACGAGTGGCGTCAACATGGCCGCTCGGCTCGACGACCGTGCCGGCACCAAGCCCCCAGGTGGCCGTGACCTCATCGAGGGCCTGACCGGTCACGACGGTCGCCGCTTGCACGCAGGCTCCCGTCGCCACCGTCTCCTCGGCGTGGGGGACGACCACCGCACCCTCGACCAGGTCGGCCGCCAGCTGCTGGTAGGCCGGCGATCGTGCGCCGCCTCCGATCAACAGCCACCGCCCGGAGGTGGCAACGCCGGCGCGAGCCAGTGCGTCGCCGCCCTCGAGCAGGCCGCATAGCACACCCATGTGGGCGGCGCGCGACAGGTCAGCCGGCGTAGTGTCGGTGCGCAGTCCCGTCAGCAGACCCGTCGCCGCCGGCAGGTTGGGACTGCGCTCACCGTCGAGGTAGGGGACGAGCACGGGAACAGCTCGGGCCGAGGGCTGTAACGCCAGCGACGCGACCCTGCGCGAGTCGATCCCGAGCAGGCGCCCGACCGTGTCGGTGACCTTGGTGGCGTTCAGCGTGCACACCAGCGGCAGGTAGCACCCGGTCGCGTCCGCGAAGCCGGCCACCAAGCCGCTGGCGTCGGCGGTGGGGCTGTGCGAGCGGGTGTAGACCGTCCCTGAGGTGCCAAGGGAGACGACCACGTCGCCGGGCTGGAGGCCCAGCCCCAGCGCGGCCGCCATGTTGTCGCCGGTGCCCGGCGCGACCAGGACGCCAGCCGGCAGCCCCAGCTGCTCGGCGACCTCGGAACCGACCACACCGGCGGGCTCGTCGGGTGCCAGCACGCGCGGCAGCCGGGGCAGCCAGCTGTCGGCGTCGCTTACCGCCGTGCCCAACAGCTCGGTGTCGTACCGGTCGCGCCGCGGCGACCACCAACCGGTGCCGGACGCGTCACCGCGGTCGGTGACGTGCTCACCGCACAACCGCCACGTCAGGTAGTCGTGCGGCAGCATCACCCGGTCGACGCGCGCGAGGTTGTCCGGCTCGTGCTCGGCCAGCCAGGCCAACTTGCTCACCGTGAACGAGGCCACGGGGACCAGCCCGCAGGCCTGGGCCCAGGCCTGCGCCCCGAGCCGTTCGGTGAGCGCCGTGGCTTGTGGTGCGGATGTCGTGTCGTTCCACAGCTTGGCGTCGCGCAGCGGTTGGCCCTCGGCATCCACGACGACCAGTCCGTGCTGCTGCCCGGCGACCGCCACCGCGCCGACCTCGCCCAGGTGCTCGGCGACGTGTGCGAACGCTGTCCGCAGGGCATCCCACCAAGCCCTCGGGTCCTGCTCGCTCACCGGGGGGTTCGTCGGAGGATGGATCGCGCGGCCGGTGGCAATCAGCGTGCCGTCGGCGAGCGCGCGCACCTCGACCTTCGTCGACTGCGTCGACGAGTCGATCCCGCAGACCAGCCGGGCGTTCACCGCACCTGGTGGACGTAGCGGGTGACGAGGTTCTCCAGCGCCTCCTGCCCGCCGGACACCGGCCGCGGGGACGCGTCCCGTGACAAGACGTACGCGTGCAGGTCCTCCAAGCTGCGGCCTCCGCCGAGGATGGCCTGTCCTAGCTCGCCGTCCCAGTCGCGGTAGCGCTCCTGCCGCACCTGTTCAAGCACACCGTCCTCCAGCAACGTGGCGGCGATCAGCAGGGCGTGGGCCACGGTGTCCATCCCACCGATGTGGGCGTGGAACAAGTCGCTGCGGTGGGAGGACTGGCGGCGCAGCTTCGCGTCGAAGTTGAACCCGCCCGTGGTCAGCCCGCCACCGCGCAGGAGCTCGTACAGACCCAGGCTCATCTGCTCGACCGAAACGGGAAACCGGTCGACGTCCCACCCCAGCCGGTCGTCTCCGGCGTTGGCGTCGACGGAGCCGAGCAGCCCTGCGGCCACCGCGGCCGCGACCTCGTGATGGAAGTCGTGCCCGGCCAGCGTGGCGTGGTTGACCTCGATGTTGAGCTTGACCTCGTCGACGAGGTCGTAGCGCTGCAGGAACGCCTGGACCGCGGCCACGTCGAAGTCGTACTGGTGCTTGGTCGGCTCGAAGGGCTTGGGTTCGATCAGGATGGCGCCGTCGAACCCGATGCGGTGCTTGTGGTCGACCACGAGGTGCAGGAAGCGGCCCAGCTGGTCGAGCTCGCGCTGCAGATCGGTGTTCAACAACGTCTCGTAGCCCTCTCGCCCACCCCACAGCACGTAGTTGGCACCCCCGAGCCGGTGCGTGACCTCCAGGCACTCCCGGACCTGCGCGGCGGCGTAGGCGAACACCTCGGGGTCAGGGTTAGTCGCCGCGCCCGCGGCGTAGCGCGGGTGGAAGAACAGGTTCGCCGTCCCCCACAGCAGCCCCACGCCGGTGCGCTCCATGTGCCCCACGGCCTCGTCGGCCATCTCGTGAAGGAAGGCGCGGCTCTCCTTGAAGGTGGTGCCCTCGGGGGCGATATCGCGGTCGAGAAAGCAGAAGTACGGCACGCCGAGCTTGTCGAAGAACTCGAACGCCGCCGCCATCTTGGCGCGCGCCTGCGCCATCGGGTCGGCGCCAGGCTCCAGCCACGGGCGGTCGAGCGTCCCGCCCCCGAAGACGTCGAATCCGGTCCAGTTGAACGAGTGCCAGTAGGCAACGCTGAAGCGCAGGTGATCGCGTATCCGCCGACCGGCCACCATCCGCTCGGGGTCGTACCAATGGAAGGCAAGCGGGTTGTCGGACGCAGCTCCCTCGTAGGCGATCGGCTCGGGGACGTCGGCGAAGAACGGGGCGCTCATCTGGGCCTCCTGTGCCTGGCGCATGCCAGCATCGCGCACATTTGCGGCTGGTTCGACAATAGCCACATGAGCACCCTGTTGATCCAAGCCGGTGGCATCGTCACCGGAGGGCGGGTTCAAGGTCGCTGCACCGTGACGGTCGCCAGCGGCAGGATCGCGGGGGTCGACGCCGGCCACGACATCCAGTCCCGTCACGGCGAGCCTGTGCTCGATGCCAGCGGTCTCACATTGGTGCCGGGGATGATCGACCTGCACACGCACGGCGCGAACGGGGCGCACGCCGGCAGCGGCACCACACGTGATCTGGCGAGGATGGCCGAGTTCTACGCGGCCCACGGCGTCACCGGCTTCCTCGCCAGCGTCGGCGGTGATCAGGAGTCGATCGAAGCAGGTCTGGGGGCCGTGGCGGCGTTCGCAGCCGATGAGGGTGACGGGTCTGGCGCTCGCTGCCTAGGCGCATCTGGAAGGCCCGTTCATCAATTCGGACAGCGCGGGTGCCTTCCCGCCCGCGACCGTCGTCGCGCCCGACCCCTGCTTGCTCGACCACTACCTGCAGCGCGCGCGGGGTTGGTTGAAGGTCCTGACCATCGCCCCTGAGCTGCCCGGCGCGCTGCCGTTGATCAAGCGGGCCGTCGCTGCCGGCGTCGTGTGCGCGGCCGGGCACTCGCTCGCCGATGCGGAGCAGATGCAACGTGGCATCGAGGCCGGGATAGGCCACGTCACCCACCTGTCGTCGGTGTGCCGTTGGGGCCGGCGGTCGTGAACATGAGCCAGGTCCCGGCGAGGATCCTCGGCCGGGCAGCGACCAGCGGGCGGATCGCCGCCGGCATGGCCGTCGACATGGTGGCATTGGACCCGGACCTGCGGGTCGCGTGGACCATGGTCGGCGGGCAACTGCCGAATCCGAGACCAGGATCTGTGCGCAGCCCGTGACACCTCCGGAAGCCGGGGACACTCGCGGTCCGGCGACTGTGCACAGGCTCGTGCGCGCGCCACCTCAGCGGCGGGAACGGCCCCCCTCCCGCCCTCCGGCCAAGGCCAGCGCCAGCACCAACACGGCGAGCACCACGACCCGTCCGAAATCCTCGGCAGCGAATTGGCCGCCACCGACCAGGCCGGTGAGCTGAGCCAGGAGCAGCACTCCGAAGATGGTCAGGGCGACGAGTCGGGTGAGGCGACTCCCGCGCCAGACCAGGACGCCGGCGGCGAGGGTGAGCAGCCCGGCGACCACCAGCCCCCAGGCGACGCCCGTTGTGAGTTCTGGCCCGCCCGCGGTCAGCGACCAGGCGCCAAGCCCCGCGTTGGCGGCGCCGACGATGGCCAGCAACCCGGCCGCGATGCGGTGTCCCAAGCGGCGTCAGGCCGTCAGCTCAAGACCGGCCTCGCCGGCGCGGGCGAAGTCGTCATCGACGAGGACGACATCCCTGCCAGCGCGGGCGAGGATCGAGGCGGCGATCGCGGCGCGGAACCCGGACGCGCAATGCACCCACAGCCGCTCGGCAGGCAGCTCGTCGAGCCGGTCCTCCAGCTCGGGCAGCGGCACGTGCACCGCCCCGGCGATGTGCCCGTCACGCCACTCGTCGTGGCGTCGGACATCGAGCACGACCGGCTGACGCGCAGCCCCGACCCGTGCCAGCCCCTCAAAGTCGGCGACGGGATAGGTCTCGGTCGCCTCGGCCACCTGGCTGATCCCCACGACACGGGCCTGGAGATGGTCGATGCCGATTCGGGCGAGCATCCGCTGAGCCTCACCGACGTCGCCGGCCTCGTCGCCGGCCAGGACGATCGGGGTCCCCCACGGCAGCACCCAGCCCAGATAGGTGGGCAGTGAGTCGCCCAGCTCGACGTTGACCGTCCCGGCGACGTGGGACTCGGCGAACAACCGCCGCTGCCGCACGTCGACCACCCAGGCGCCCGCGGCGGCTCGCTGCCCCAGCTGTGCCGCCGCCACCTCGGGAGGTGGCGACAGGTCGAGCGGCGCTGGCCCGGCGCGATTGATCGGCGCCATGTACGCGTAGTAGCTGGGATAGGCGGTCAATCCGCCCAGCAGCGTGCGCACGAAGGCCTCCTCGTCAGCCGTCGTGCAGGCCAGGTTCTCGTCGCGCTGGCGGCCGATGGTCGACTCATCGGTGCTGGTAGAGCTCCCCGTCGACGCGCAGAAGCTTCCAAACCCGTGGGTCGGGTGCACGGTGGTCTCCACCGGGAGGGTGCTCGTCAGCTCGTGCGCCGACCGGTACTGCGCACGCGTCAGTTCCTCCGTCCGCTCCGCGGAAATCAGGTCGGTACGGCCCACCGTGCCGTACAGCAGCGACCCGCCGGTGAACACTGCCCCGTCGCCGTCGCCATCCTGAACCAGATAGGACAGGTGGTGTGGCGTGTGACCGGGGGTGTGCAGCGCGGTGATGCACAGCGGGCCGGCGGTCAGCACGTTGCCGTCGCGGACGGGAGTACGGGGAAACGCCACCTCGTCGGCGGCGGCGATCGCATACTTGGCGCCCGTTCGCCGGGCGAGTTCCAGCCCGCCGCTGACATAGTCGTTGTGCAGGTGGGTTTCCAGCACGCAGACGACTTGCCCCCCGTCCGGTACCGCGGCGAGCATCCGGTCGGTGTCGCGTTGCGGATCCACCACGATGGCAGCGCCATCCTGCGAGATGACGTACGAGCGGTCACCCAGAGCGGCCGTCTCGATCGCGGTCACCTGCACTCGTCGCCTCCTGTTCCAGCCCGCCGGCACCCTTGCGGAAGAGCACCGTAGGGCGGTGGGTCAAGCGAGGCAACGGGCTGGTCCTGGCGGCGCTGCCGTACGATGAACCGGTAGGCGAACGAGGCAGGCACCAGCTGCTGCGAGCCGCACGACGTCTGGAGGTGGCCATCCATACCCTGCTGCCTGCCGAGCCGCGCAGCGCCGGTCAAGCCCGCCGGTTCGTCGGTGCGGCCCTCCATCAGCTCGGCTACGAGCGCCACAGCGACACCACCGAGTTGCTGGTCAGCGAGCTGGTGACTAATGCCGTGCTGCACTGCCGCTCGGCGGTCGGCGTCCGGATCTCCGCCGGAGCCTCGGTTGTCCGCGTCGAGGTGAGCGATGGCAGCACGGTGCTGCCGTCCCCCCGCAGCTTCAGCGCTGACGCGGCCACCGGCCGCGGGTTGGAACTGGTCGAGGTGCTGTCCAGCCGCTGGGGCGTGGAACCGCGCCCATACGGCAAGGTGGTCTGGTTCGAGCTCGGTGAGACAGCCGAGGGCCCAGTGGGCGAGGCCACGGCGGCCGACCCCACGGCGCCTGCTTCCGACGACCGCGACGTCGCTGCCGAAGGACAGGCCGAAGGCGCGGCTGCCGACGAGGGCCGTGTCGGGATCCGCCTGCTCGGGGTGCCGGTCGCGCTGTACCGCGCCATGCAGCAGCACGACGAGGCGCTGCTGCGCGAGCACACCCTGTTGACGCTGGGCGCGTCCGCGGGTGGCGCCTCGACCGGCACGGTCGCCCAGGTCGTGATCGAGCAGCTGGACGCCGGCTTGCGGGCCGCTGACGACGCCGGCGAGGAGTCCGCCGACCTGGTCGGTATGGTCCGCGCCGCGGACGCCGAAGCCAGTGGCCTGCTGCTGGCAGTGCTGGAGGAGGCCGACGAGCTGGCCCGCAGCGGTCAGCTGTTGACCCCGCCCACGCTGCCCGAGGTGGGAGGCTGCCGGCGATGGTGGCTCGGCGAAGTCATCACCCAGAGCGGCGGCGGTCCCCCGACTCCGTGGCCGGCGTTCATCGTCGACCAGCCGCAGGACGCGCCCGCCGAGCCTGACATCTCCTACCGTTCGTTGCTCGACCAGCTCAGCGACGCGGTCGTCGTCGGCGACGACCGAAACCGCATCACGCACGTCAACCCGGCCGCCGCGTCCCTGCTCGGCTGGTCGGCCGCCGACCTGATCGGCAGGCGCCTCACCGTGATCGTCCCTCCCCGACTGCGAGACGCCCACATCTCCGGCTACACCCGCTACCTGGTCACCGGCACGCCACAGCTCATCGGACACCCAGTGCAGGTCCCGGCGCTGCGCCGCGACGGCACCGAGATCACCGTCGAGCTGCTGCTCAGCGTGATCCTCGACAACCACGGTCGCCGTGGCTTTGTGGGATCGCTGCGGGCGCTGGCGCAGCGCGACGAGACGGCCGGGCAGCGGCTGCTCGAACGCGGGTTCGCCGCGGTCGAGGAGGTCGCTGTGGCGCTGTCGTCGCCAGGCGTCCCCCGGACGCTCGACGAACTGTCGAGCAGCGCGGCCGACACGCTTGCGCGGGCGCTGGCCTGGCCCTTCGTGGCGGTGTGGAGCATCGACGAGGAGGGCCAGCGGCTGCGGTGTTCGCACATCGGCGAGGGCGCCGACGACTATCCTGCCTTCGTGGCGATGACGCGACAGCAGCGGCTGTCCAGGGGCGCCGGTCTGCCCGGACGGGTGTGGCAGTCGGGGCGGCCCGTCTGGATTCCCGACGTCGCAGCCGATGCCAACTTTCCCCGCGCCGCGGCTGCACTGCAGCACGGGTTGCGCGGCGCCCTCGCCTTCCCCATCAAAGCCAGCTCGTCGGGACAGCCCCTCGCCGTGGTCGAGCTGCTCAACGGCGAGTTGATGG
>Ga0136613_10001214_pt1 | contig 13065 bp, 13 predicted proteins | sample AntDrymUQ2722106_2_FD_106649 | JGI IMG/M metagenome (GOLD analysis project Ga0136613, IMG submission 106649) | Polar desert sand microbial communities from Dry Valleys, Antarctica - metaG UQ272 (21.06) | ecosystem: Environmental > Terrestrial > Soil > Desert | place: Antarctica: Dry Valley... | reverse complement strand
GAGATCGACGGGGTCGTGCTGCTCCAGCGCGCGACCCCTCGTCCCGGTGCCATCGTGCGGGCGCGCGCCCTCGACGCCGTCGGCCCCGACCTGATCGCCGAGCCGATCCCGTGAGCACGACCGCGCCCGGCGCACCCGTCCCGCCCGAGCCGCCGCGGCTCCCGGTGGCGCCGGTGCCCGACGTGCCGGAGCCGTCGCCGGCGGCGCGGGTCCTCCGGTTCGGCGAAGGCGCGCTGGCCACCCCGGCCAACGCGATCACGGTGGCCCGGCTGCTGTTGGCCATCCCGACGTTGGTGCTCATCGAGGACCGGGGCGCGTCCTGGCTCACGGTCAGCCTGTGGTTCGTGCTGTCTTGCACCGACGGGGTCGACGGTTGGGTAGCGCGTCGAGACGGGACCACCCGGTCGGGGGCGTTCCTCGACCCACTGGCCGACAAGTTCCTCTGCGTCGGGGGGTTCGTCGCGCTGGCCTCTCGCAACTCGGTGAGCTTCCTTCCCGTCCTGCTCATCGCCGGGCGCGAGGTCGCGATCTCGGCGTACCGCACCGCGGCGGGGCGGCGCGGGATCTCCCTTCCGGCTCGCCAGCTGGGGAAGTGGAAGACGGTCGTCCAGCTCGTCGCGGTCGGCATCGTGATCCTGCCCCTGATCCGCGAGCAGTGGGTCCACGACACCGCGGTGTGGGTCGCGGTCGCGTTCACGCTCCTGTCGGCGCTCGACATCGTGCTCCGAGGCACGCGGGCGACGCCCGCGCCGGGATCGCCTGGCCCCGCGCCCGGATGAGGTGCGACGTCCTCGCGGTCGGGACCGAGCTGCTCCTCGGCCAGATCGTCGACACCAACAGCGCCTGGATCGGCGAGCAGCTCGCCGGTGCCGGCATCGACACGTTCGAGCACCGCAAGGTGGGCGACAACCTCGGGCGGATGGTCAAGGCCCTGAACGAGCTGCTCGAGGAGGCTGACGCAGTCGTCGTGTGCGGCGGGCTCGGCCCCACCCCCGACGACGTCACCCGCGAGGCGATCGCCGAGGTCATGGGGGTGGAGCTCGAGCGGCGGGAGGACCTCGTCGAGTGGGTGTCGGCGCTGTTCACGTCGCGGGGGCGGGACATGCCCGCCAACAACCTCCGCCAGTGCGACATCCCCGTCGGCGCCGAGCCGATCTCCAACTCCATCGGCACCGCCCCCGGCATTCGAGCCCCGATCGGGGACGAGGTCGTCTACGCGGTGCCGGGCGTCCCCTACGAGATGCAGTTGATGATGCGCGAGCACGTCCTGCCCGACCTCCTCCGCCGAGCGGGTCAGCAGGCCGCGATCGTCTCGCGGACGCTCAAGACGTGGGGCACGTCGGAGTCGGGGCTGGCCGAGATGATCGCCGATCGCGTCGACGCCCAGACGAACCCGACGATCGCGTTCCTCGCCCGCGGCATCGAGGGCCTGTCGGTGCGGCTGACGGCCAAGGCCGCGACCCCCGAGGAGGCGTGGGCGCTCATCGAGCCGGAGGAGCGGATCCTGCGGGAGCGGCTCGGCGACCTCGTGTTCGGAGTCGACGACGAGACCATGGAGTCGGTCGTGCTCGACCTCCTGCGCAAGCGCGGGATGACGCTGGGCGTGGCCGAGTCGATCACCGGAGGCCTGGTCGCGGCTCGGCTGGTCAACACGCCGGGCACGAGCGAGGTGCTGCGGGGCGGGATCGTCGCCTACATGACCGACGTCAAGCGGTCGGTGCTCGGCATCGACGCCGAGCTGGTCGTGAGCGAGGAGTGCGCCCGCGAGATGGCGAGCGCGGGCCGGCGGCTCCTCGAGGCCGACGTCGGGATCGCGGTCACCGGGGTCGCCGGTCCCGAGGAGCAGGACGGTCAGCCGCCGGGAACGGTGTTCTTCGGAATGGCGGTGGGCGACGAGCCTGCCGAGGCCGTCGGCACCCACCTGCCCGGGCAGCGGGAGATGGTTCGCCAGTTCGCGACCATCTCGCTGCTGAACCTGCTGCGCCTCAAACTCTCGTCTTTGGAGTGAGCCGCGCGTTCATCGCCGTCGTGCCGCCGGACGACGTGCTCGACGCGGTCGGCAACGTGTTGGGACGCCTCGAGGTCCCGGGAGCCCGGATCACCCGTCGGGACCAGTGGCACCTGACGCTCCAGTTCCTCGGCAACCGCGCCGACCTCGACCCGGTCGCGGGCGCGCTCAGCGGGCTGGCCGGCCGCCCGGGTGCCGTGCGGCTGGGCGACTTCGGCGGGTTCCCCCGCGAGCGGCGGGCCCGGGTGCTGTGGCTCGGCGTGGTCGAGGGCGGCAAGTTCCTCGCCCAGCTCGTCGCCGCGGTCGGGGCGCTCCTCGAACCGCTCGGCTACCCGCCCGAGGACCGCGAGTACCAGCCGCACCTGACGCTGGCCCGGTGGAAGTCGCCCGCCGACCTGCGGGCGGCCGTGGAGGCGCTCGAGACAGGGCCGGTGGGCCCGACCTGGACCGTCGGGGAGGTGGTCCTGTTCGAGAGCTTCACGAAGCCGACCGGCGCCGAGCACGTCGAACGGGCCCGTTTCCGGCTCGGCTGAGGCATCTGCCTCGGGGTCCTTGCATCGAACGGGTGTTCGACCTAGAGTGACACGCGTGTAGTTCTCCGGGGTCGCAGGGGCCTCGGCATAACTGTCACACCCCCGTCGTAGGTTCGACGTACGAGCGCTTCCCCCGACCAGATCGGGAACTTGCAGGAGGAACCAATGGACGACCGCGAGAAGTCCCTCGAGATGACCGTCGGGCAGATCATGAAGCAGTTCGGCCAGGGCTCGATCATGCGGCTGGGGGAGCGCGGCAACGTCGGCGTGGCGGCCATTCCCACCGGCGCGCTGGCGCTCGACCTCGCCCTCGGCATCGGGGGCCTGCCCCGGGGCCGGGTGGTCGAGATCTTCGGGCCCGAGGCGTCGGGGAAGTCCACCCTCGCCATGCACGTCGTCGCCGAGGCCCAGCGCAACGGCGGCGTGTGCGCCTACGTCGACGCCGAGCACGCCATGGACCCGGCGTACGCCGCCGCCATCGGCGTCAACGTCGACGAGCTCTACATCTCCCAGCCCGATACCGGAGAGCAGGGGCTCGAGATCGCCGACATGCTCATCCGCTCGGGCGCGCTCGACGTGGTCGTGATCGACTCGGTGGCCGCGCTCGTGCCCCGGGCCGAGATCGAGGGCGAGATGGGCGACCACCACGTCGGGCTCCAGGCCCGGCTCATGAGCCAGGCGCTGCGCAAGCTCACCGCCAACCTCAACCGCTCCCGCACGATCTGCATCTTCATCAACCAGCTGCGCGAGAAGATCGGCGTGATGTTCGGTTCGCCCGAGACGACGCCGGGTGGGCGGGCGCTGAAGTTCTACTCGTCGGTCCGGCTCGACATCCGGAGGGTGGAGGCGATCAAGGACGGCGTGGAGGTCATCGGTAACCGCACCCGGGTCAAGGTGGTGAAGAACAAGGTCGCGCCGCCGTTCCGGCAGGCCGAGTTCGACATCATGTACGGCAAGGGCATCAGTCGTGAGGGCTCGCTGCTCGACGTCGGCGTCGACCTCGGCATCGTGAAGAAGTCGGGGGCGTGGTTCACCTACGAGGGTGAGCAGCTCGGTCAGGGCCGCGAGAACGCCAAGCAGTTCTTCACCGAGAACCTCGACCTCATGATCGAGATCAGCGACAAGATCCGGACCGCGGTCGGCATCGAGGAACCGAGCGAGACCGTCGACCCGCCGCCGGTGGACGGGCCGGTGGACGCGAAGGCCGAGATCGATCTCACCGACGAGGAGGTCCCGGCGAAGCCGGCCAAGAACGGCCGCTCGACCAGCAAGGCAAGCAAGGCGAAGGCGTCGGCTGCGGAGACCGAGATCCTCGAGATCGAGGGCTGAGAGAGCACGGCACCCGCCCACCGGCGTCCGGCCCCCTCATCCCCCCTGCGCTCCGGGGGGCCGGGCGCCGCGGGTCTCGGTCAGGCCGTGATCCCGCGGACCAGCGCGGCCACGCCGGTCAACCCCGCCACCGCGAGGACGGCGGGTCGCAGACTGCGGCCGTGCAGCATACGCGTGAGCGGCCGGCTCAGCAGGAAGCCGGCGGCGATGCCCGGGAACAGCGCGAGCGCGAGCGCAATCTGCCAGCCGGCAACCTCCCCGGCGAGGACGAGCCCGGTCACCGTCATCACGCTGCCGACCACGAACGCGGCCGCCAGCGTGGGTCGCAGCTCCGGGCCGGGATGGTGCTGGTAGAGCAGTGCCATGGGCGGCCCGTCGATCGCAGCCGCGGTCCCGAACACACCCGACGCGGTGCCGGCGACCAGCGCGGCGGGCGCGGTCGCCGGCAACCGCGGGGCGATCGCGCTGGCCACAGCCGCGACGAGCACGACGCCACCCGCCAACGCGCCCAGCGCCGAAGCGGAGAGGGTGACCACGATGACCAGGCCCGCCAGGGTCCCGGGCACCCGTCCCGCCGTCATCCATGCGAGACCGCGCCGGTCGATGCCGTGGTGCTCGCGCACGGCCATCGCGATCGTGATCGGCGTGCCCGCGAACACGAGCGCCGCCGGTAACGCCTCCGGCACGAGCAAGGCGACGACCGGCACCACGACCAGGTTCTGGCCGAAGCCAACCGTCCCTTGCACGGTCGCGCCGATGACCATCGCGATCAGGATGGCCACGAACCCGACCACGGACACGTGGAGCGCGTCGATCAAGCCTTCGACTCCCACGCCGCCCGGTCGATCCGGTACAGCACATGGGGCCGGATGGGGTGGCCGTGCGGGAGGTTCGGGTGGTCGAAGTCGCCGTCCCCATCGTGGCGCAGGCCAAGTCGCTCCATCACCCGGCGCGAACGGTCGTTGCGAACGGTGGTGAACGAGACGACCTCGTCGACCCCGAGCTCACCGAAGGCGAACTCGAGGGAGGCCCGGCCACCCTCGGTCGCGTAGCCCTGTCCCCAGTGGGCGCGGTCGAGCCGCCAACCGACCTCGAGCGCGGGTGTGAACGGCGCGTCGAAGGTCGCCGGGTTCAGACCGATGAAGCCGATGAACGGCGCGACGTCGGAGACCTCGACCGCCCACAGCCCGTACCCGCGTTCCTCGAAGCCGGCCTCGATGCGGTCGACGAAGTCGTCGCTCTTCGTGCGGTTCAGGGTGCAGGGAAAATGCTCCATCACGACCGGATCGGTGTTGAGCGCGGCAAACGGGCCGCGATCCCCGTCGCGCCAGCGCCGCAGCACGAGGCGATCGGTCCGCAACTCGGGCCCGGCGCGCATGGCGGGAGGCTACTTGTCGCTCTGCCGTGGGAGACTGTGTCCATGTCCGGCTCGCCCGGCCCGACGCCGCGCCGCTTCTACATCCGCACATACGGATGCCAGATGAACGAGCACGACTCCGAGCGCATCGCCGGCCTGCTGAGCGCGGAGGGTATGGAGCCGACCGACGACGTCGAAGCCGCCGATGTCGTCGTCCTCAACACGTGCTGCATTCGCGAGAACGCCGACAACAAGCTCTACGGGCACCTCGGCCGGCTCAAGGCGCTCAAGGCCGAGCGCCCCGAAGTGCAGATCGCGGTGGGTGGATGTCTCGCCCAGAAGGACCGGGAGCTCGTCGTGCAGCGGGCCGGGCACGTCGACGTCGTGTTCGGCACCCACAACCTGGCTGACGCGCCCGCGCTGCTGGAGCGGGCCCGGTGGGAGGGCCCGATCGTGGAGATCGTCGAGGAGCACGAGGCGTACCCGTCGGCGCTGCCCGCCCGCCGCGACGTCGCCCACTCCGCCTGGGTCACGATCCAGATCGGCTGCGACAACTCCTGCGCGTTCTGCATCGTGCCGATCGTGCGGGGACGCGAAGTCAGCCGCCGCCTCGGCGACATCGTGCGGGAGGTCGAGGAGCTCGTCGCCGACGGCGTGAGCGAGATCACGCTGCTGGGCCAGAACGTCAACTCGTACGGCCGTGACCTCGGGGCCGGCCAGTATCGCCCCCGCTTCGCCGACCTGCTCCGGGCGGTCGACGCCGTCGACGGCATTCGGCGCATCCGGTTCACCTCACCCCACCCCAAGGACCTGCGCCCGGAGACCATCGCGGCCATGGCCGAGTGCCCGGCGGCGTGCGAGCACCTGCACCTGCCGCTCCAGGCCGGCAGCAACGAGACGCTCGCCCGGATGCACCGCGGCTACACCGCCGAGCGCTATCTCGCCCGGCTGGCGGCGGCGCGGGCGGCGATACCCGATCTGGCGGTGACGACCGACGTCATCGTCGGGTTCCCGGGCGAGACCGAAGCCGACTTCGAGCGCACCCTCGAGGTGTTCGACGAGGCCGCCTACGACGCCGCCTACACGTTCGTGTTCTCGCCCCGGCCCGGAACCCCGGCCGCCGGGATGTCCGACGACTTTGTTCCGGCCGATGCCGTCCGCGACCGGATGCGTCGCCTGACCGAACACGTCGAACGCCATGCCCTCGTCCGCCACCAGGCCCGGGTCGGTCGAGTCGAGGAAGTGCTCGTCGACGGGCCGTCCAAGACCGATCCGGCGGTGCTGGCGGCCCGCACGCGCCAGAACAAGCTCGTGCACTTCGTGCCGCGCGATCCGACCGATCCCCCGCGGCCCGGCACGTACGCCGACGTGCGGGTGACCCGCGCCGCGCCCCACTGGCTCCGGGGCGACCACGTCGCGACCACCGTGGCTCCGCGGCCGACGAAGGTCCGGATTCCCGTCACGGCGGTGTGAGCGCCACGCATCTCACCCTCGTTGGGCCGACTGCGTCGGGCAAGACCCAACTCGCCCTCGACCTCGCCCGGACGCTCGGCGACATCGAGATCGTCTCGGTCGACTCCATGCAGGTCTACCGGGGCCTCGACATCGGCACCGCCAAGCCGACGCCGGCGGAGCGGGCGACGGTCCCGCACCACCTCATCGACGTCGCCGATCCCTCCGAGGACTGGTCGGTGGCGCGTTTCCAAACGGCGGCGCGCGAGGCAGTGGCCGCGATCGAGGCGCGCGGGCATCGGGCGTTACTGGTCGGCGGCACCGGCCTCTACGTCCAGGCGGTGGTCGACGACCTGCGCTTCCCCGGCGAGGACCTCGAGCTCCGGGCCGAACTCGAGGTGGGCACGAGCGAGCCCGGTGGTGTCGCCGCCGCCTACGCCGAGCTGTCGGAGCTCGACCCCGATGCCGCCGCCCGCATCGATCCCCACAACGCCCGCCGGATCGTGCGAGCCCTGGAGGTGATCCGGTTGACGGGGAAGCCGTTCTCGTCTTTCGGTTCCGGTGTGGGCAGCTTCGGCCCGACCGCGTTCCCGGTGCGGATGGCAGGGGTGTGGTTGCCGCGGGCGGTGCTGGCCGGTCGAATCGCCCGGCGGTTCGCGGCGATGCGGGAGGCGGGACTGGTCGACGAGGTGCGTCGCCTCGCCGGGAGCAACGGCGGCCTGTCGCGCACCGCCGGCCAGGCGATCGGCTACAAGGAGCTGCTCGCGCACTTCGAGGGCGCGGAGCCGTCGGTCGACGCCGCGCTCGAGACCGCGACCCGGCGGACGCGTTCGTTCGCCCGCCGGCAGCGCATGTGGTTCCGCCGCGATCCCCGTATCACCTGGTACGGAGCGGGGGAGAATCCGGCATCGGTCCGGCCCGCCCTGCTGGCAAGCTGGTCGCGATGACCACCATCCGGCTCTCGAAGCTCCACGGCGCCGGGAACGACTTCCTGGTCTCGATGCTTTCATCCGAACAGGAGGTCGACGACGGGTTCTCCACGCGCGTCTGCGATCGACACCGGGGCGTGGGTGCCGACGGGCTCATTGTCGTCCTTCCCGGGCGCGACGGCGCCGATTGCACGATGCGGCTCTATAACACCGACGGCAGCCGCGCCGAGATGAGCGGCAACGGCATCCGCTGCCTCGCCTGGGTCGCCAACCGCGCCGGGCTCGGGGACGGCAAACGCCTCGTCGTCGACGCCTACACCGGCCGGCGCGAGGTCGAGCTCGAGCTGGACACTGACGGCGACGTCACCGGCGCCACCGTCGACATGGGGCCGGTCACGTTCGAGCCGGCCGAGATCCCCCTCGATGCACCCAGCCCGTTCGAGCTCGAAGCCACCTTTCACGGCGTCACCTACCGCGGCGACGCGGCCGGGATCGGCAATCCCCACCTCGTCCTGTTCGTCGACGATCCCGGGGAAGCTCGCGTCACCCAGCACGGTCCCCGACTCGAGCACGACGACCGGTTCCCGAAGCTCGCCAACGTCGAGTTCGTCGCGGTCACGGGGACCGATGAGCTCACCATGCGGGTCTGGGAGAGGGGCGTGGGCGAGACCCTGTCGTGCGGCACCGGTGTGTGCGCGGCTGCTGCGGTCGCGCACCGGCGGGGCCTGGTCGGCGAGCAGGTCGTCGTGCGGGTGCCGGGTGGCGAGCACCGGGTCGAGCTGGGCGAGACTGTCCGGCTGCACGGACCGGTCGTTCACGTGTTCGATACCGAGGTGGAGCTCTGATGGCCCGGCGCGGCGGGCGCCAGCGGCGCCGACTCACCGCCACCGAGGTCGACCTCGGGGTCGTCCACCAGCGGGCGCTGCTGGTCGGCACCGGGTCGGGGACCCGCAGCCTCGACGAGGCCGAGGCCAGCCTGTCGGAGCTGGGGCTGCTCACCGACACCGCCGGCGCCGAACCGGTCGAGTCGATCCTCCAGCGGCGTGAGAAGCCCGACCCCGCGACCTACATCGGCTCGGGCAAGGCGCAGGAGCTTCGCGGTCTCGCCGACGGGCTCGACGCCGACGTCGTCGTCTTCGACGACGAGCTGACCCCGGCCCAGCAGCGCAATCTCGAGAAGCTCTTCGGCCGCGATGTCGTCGACCGGGTCGCGCTGATCCTCGACATCTTCGCCCAGCACGCCACCAGCCAGGAGGGCATGGTCCAGGTCGAGCTGGCCCAGCTCCGCTACCGGCTTCCCCGGCTGCGGGGTCGGGGCGTCGAGCTGAGCCAGCAGGCCGGCGGCATCGGCACCCGGGGACCGGGGGAGACCCAGCTCGAGGTCGACCGCCGTCGCATCCAGCGCCGGGTGGGCAAGCTCGAGGACGACCTGAAGCGCCTGGCCCGGACCCGCGGCACCCAACGCAAGGCGCGGCGGCGCCGTGAGATGGTGACCGTGGCGCTCGTCGGGTACACGAACGCGGGGAAGTCGACGCTGCTCAATCGCCTCACCGCGTCGGACGCCCTGGTCGAGGACCAGCTGTTCTCGACGCTCGATCCGACCACGCGGCGGCTGCGACTCCCCGGGGGGGAGACGGTGCTGCTCTCCGACACCGTGGGTTTCGTTCGCAAGCTGCCCCACCAGCTCGTCGAGGCGTTCCGGTCGACGCTGGAAGAGGTCGTCGACGCCCGGTTGCTGGTGCACGTCGTCGACGCGAGCGCGCCGACTGCCGAACAGCAGATCGAGGCCGTGCGCGACGTCTTGCGCGAGATCGGCGCCGCCGACCTGCCCGAGCTCCTCGTCGTGAACAAGCTCGACGCCGCCGCTCCCGATGCCGTCGACGAGATCCTCGCCGACCACCCGGGTTCGGTCGCAGTCTCGGCGGCCGCCGGTGAGGGTGTCGACAAGCTGCGCGAGGTCCTGACCGAACGGCTGCGAGCGCTCGATCGGATCGTCGAGCTGGCGGTGCCCTACGAGCGTGGTGATGTGATGGCGGCGCTGCACCGCGAGGGAGAGGTACTGGTCGAGATCCACGGTGACCGCGAGACGCGGGTGCGGGCCCGCATCCCCCCGGAAGACGTGTCGCGCTTTGCCGACTTTGTCGTCGGGTAGCGCCGGTACGCTCGGTTCGACATGACCGGTTTCGTTCCCCCCACGTTCCCCCAGGACCGCCTGGGTGAGCTGCGGGTAACCGCCGCCGCCGTGCCTGGCGGGAGCGTCGACACATCGATCGGCACCCCGATCGATCCCGTCCCCGAGGTCGCGCTCGCGGCCCTCCGGGCCGCCGGGCCCGGGTCGGCGGGCTACCCGCCCTCGGTCGGGACCCCCGCGCTGCGCGAGGCCGCCGTCGGGTGGATGGCGCGCCGCTTCGGGGTCAGCGTCCCTCCCGAGGCGGTGGCTGCCTGTGTGGGGACGAAGGAGGCGGTCGCGTCCATCCCGCGGCTGCTGTCGCTGCGCGACCCGGCGCGGGACACCGTGCTCTACCCGGCGGTGTCGTACCCGACCTACGAGATGGGCGCCCAGCTGGCGGGGCTACGCCCCGTGCCTGTGCCCGTCGACGAGCAGTGGCGCCTCGACGTCAGCCAGGTCAGCGCCGACGACGCCAACCGGGCGCTGGTGCTGTGGCTCAACGAGCCGTGCAACCCGACCGGCGCGTCGACCCCGGCCGGTGAGCTCGCCGCGGTCGTGGACTGGGGGCGCGCCCACGGGGCGATCGTCGCCAGCGACGAGTGCTATGCCGAGTTCACCCACGACGAGGCGGGCGCGCCCGCGCCGCCGGTGACCGCGCTCGCCGCCGGGACCGAGCGGGTTCTCGCCGTCCACTCCCTGTCGAAGCGCTCGAACCTCGCCGGGCTGCGCGCCGGTTTCGTCGCCGGCGATCCCGAGCTTGTCGGCTATCTCGCCGAGGTCCGGCGCCATGCCGGAATGATCGTGCCCACGCCCGTGCAAGCCGCGGCCGCGGCGGTGCTCGCCGACGACGCCCATGTCGACGAGCAACGCGAGCGCTACCGCCGTCGCCGGGCCGCGGCGGTCGATGCGCTCGAGGGCTTCGGGCTCGCCCACGACGGCGGGACGTCGACGTTCTACCTCTGGCTGCGCGATGCCGCCGATGCCCAGGACGGTTGGGAGGTCGCCGCCCGGCTCGCCGAGCGCGGGCTCGTGGTCGCGCCCGGGGACCTCTACGGTCCCGACGGCGTCGACCACGTCCGGCTGTCGCTGACCGTCACCGACGAGCAGCTCGCGCTCGCGCTCGACCGCCTCGCGTCCGCGCCCGTCTGACCGGAAGCCTGTAGGGAGCGACATGGACCAGCTCGCCAAGACCGTCACCGCGCTGTGGGAAGGGCGCGACGACCTCAGCGCGGTGATACCCGAGGCCGACGCGCGCCGGGCCGTACACGACGCGATCGACCAGCTCGACCGGGGCGAGGCGCGCGTCGCCGAGATCGTCGACGGCGAGGTCGTGGTCAACGAGTGGCTCAAGCAGGCGATCCTCCTCCTCTTCCGGCTGGAGAAGATGCAGGTCGTCGAGGCGGGGCCGTTCGAGTACCTCGACAAGATCCCGTTGAAGCGTGACTATGCCGCCGCCAAGGTGCGAGTCGTGCCGGGCGCGTCAGCGCGGTGGGGCTCGTACCTGGCCCCCGGCGTCATCCTCATGCCCAGCTACGTCAACATCGGCGCCCGCGTCGGCGCCGAGACGATGGTCGACACCTGGGCCACGGTCGGCTCGTGCGCCCAGATCGGCGAGCGGGTCCACCTCTCCGGCGGGGTCGGGATCGGCGGCGTGCTCGAGCCTCCGCAGGCCGCGCCGGTAATCGTGGAGGACGACGTCACCATCGGGAGTCGCTGCATGGTGACGCAGGGCGCCCGGGTGGGGCGGGGGAGCGTGCTCGGCGAGGGGGTGATCCTGAATCCAGGGATCCCGGTGATCGACTCGCAGACCGGGGATGAGGTGGCGCGCGGCATTGTGCCGCCGTGGTGCATCGTCGTCCAAGCCAGCCGCCGGAAGCAGTTCCCCGGCGGTGAGTTCGGCCTCGCCTGCGCGCTGATCCTGCGACGCTTGGAGGAGGGCGAGCGCCACGACAAGGCGAAGCTGAACGACATCCTCCGCGAGCACGGCGTGGGGCAGTGACGCCCGTCCCCGCGGTTGCGGACGCCGACGCCGACGACCTCCTGACGCTCACGGCCTCCCTGGTGGCGGTCCCGTCACCGAGTCACCGGGAGGAGGCGCTCGCCGGCGCGATCGAGGAGCGGCTGCGGGCGCGGGCGCCGGGGCTCTCGATCGAACGGGTGGGCGAGAACGTCGTCGCCCGCACCGACCTCGGGCGCGAACGGCGGGTCGTGCTCGGGGGCCACCTCGACACCGTCCCCGCGAATGGCAACGAGACCCCCCGGCTCGACGGCGAGGTGCTGCACGGCCTGGGGTCGGCCGATATGAAGGGCGGGCTGGCGGTGCTGCTGCGGCTGGCCGAGCAGCTGACCGACGCGGGCTCGGCCACCCGCCACGACGTGACGCTGGCGTTCTACGAGTGCGAGGAGGTCGCCGAGGAGCACAACGGCCTGCGGCGGCTCTTCGACGAGCGCGCCAACCTGCTCGCCGGTGACTTCGCGGTGTTGCTCGAGCCCACCGACGGCAGGGTCGAGGCGGGCTGTCAGGGGACGCTGCACGTCCGGGCGTCGTTCGACGGCTTGCGGGCCCACTCGGCCCGCCCCTGGATCGGGTGCAACGCGATCCACGAGGCCGCGCCGGTGCTCGCCCGGGTGGCGGCGCACGAGACGGACATTGTCGAGGTCGACGGGCTTCCCTACCGCGAGTCGCTGGAAGTCGTGTGGATCGAGGCCGGGGTCGCCAACAACGTCGTGCCCGACGCCTGCTCGTTCATCGTGAACCGCCGCTTCGCCCCCGCCTACTCGATCGAGCAGGCGACGGCCCAGGTGGGCGCGCTGCTCGAGGACGCCGACCGGGTCGAGGTCCTGAACGCGTCACCGGCGGCGCCCCCCAACCTCGGCCATCCGCTGGTGGCGGAGTTCGTAGACACCCTCGGCGTGGAGGTCCGCCCCAAGCTCGGATGGACCGACGTCGCCCGCTTCGCTGCCCGGGGTGTGCCCGCGGTGAACTTCGGCCCCGGCGACCCTGAGCTCGCCCACACCGCGGGCGAGCTGGTCACCCGGCAGTCGATCGAGGGCTGCTACCTGGCGCTGGCCGGGTTCCTGGGGGTGAGGTAGAGCAGGGGGAGTTGGAGAGAAGGCGCTAGAGCCGGCGCAGCACGGTGACGACCTTGCCGTAGAGGGTGACTTCCGCGGGGTCGAACACCATCTCGTCGAGGTCGGGGTTCTCGGGCCGGAGCACGATCTTGCCCCGGCGCCGGAGGTACGTCTTCACCGTGGCCTCCTCGCCCGGGATGCCGGCCACGACGGTG
>Ga0136613_10001213_pt1 | contig 13065 bp, 13 predicted proteins | sample AntDrymUQ2722106_2_FD_106649 | JGI IMG/M metagenome (GOLD analysis project Ga0136613, IMG submission 106649) | Polar desert sand microbial communities from Dry Valleys, Antarctica - metaG UQ272 (21.06) | ecosystem: Environmental > Terrestrial > Soil > Desert | place: Antarctica: Dry Valley... | reverse complement strand
GCCTGTACTGGTGGCTGCTGGTGCCCTTCCATGGGCCGATCTTCGCGACCATGGCCCGCAAGCTCGCCCGCGACGCCGAGGAGCTGGCCCGCCGGGGCAACGACCGTGCCGGGTTAGGCGGCGCTACCAGTAGCGATGCGCCGACAGGGCCGCCCGAGGGGCTCGTCGAGGGACCCGGGGTGCCAGCCCCGCAACCGCGGCTCGCTCCACCAGGCGGATGACCCGGCCTCGCTGGCCGGCGAAGGGCTCCAACAGCTGCAGCATTCCGGCGTCGGTCCACTTGCCGCCGGGCCCGTCCCCGCTCTCGCCGCCCAAGGCACGGCCAACCACCGTCGGCAGGTGGTAGTCACCGACGCTGACCGCGTCGGGATCGCCGAGGCGCAGCCTGGTCTCGGCGCTGGTCCATATACCGACGCCGGGCAGCGCGCGCAGGCGCCTGTCGAGCGTCTCCCAGCCGCCACCGGCCACCGCCGCCCTGCGAGCCCGCTCCAGGCCGGCGTCGTCGACACAGCCCGCATGCAGCGCCCCCGCGCTGCGCAGCGATACGCCGCAGCGTCGCAGCGACCAGGCGGGGGTGGCGCCCAGCTGGACCGGGGTGGGCCAGCACCACAGCGAGCCTGTCGCTGACGTGCCGGTCCGGCTCACCACCTGGGCGATCGAGCGGTGTGCCTCCACCGACTGCACGAGCTGTTCGAGCACCGAACGTCCCAGCGCCTCGAGCAACCGCGGTGTCCGCGACAGCCGCACCTCACCGAGCCGGAGGACGGCCCGCCCGACCACCGTGTGCGCGCCGGCCACAGCTTCCAGTCCGGTGGGGTCGTCGTGCAGCCCTGCCCAGCCGGCCGCTGCGGTCAGGGCCGCCTCACGCGCCGCTGCCGACGTCCGAGGCGACCCCCACACCTGCAGCCGCGTGCCGCCGGCGAGACTGGCGGCCTCCAGCAGCAGGGGACCCGCCGGTCCCGGCTCGGCGCGGCGGACGGTCGCGCCCTGCCCCCGCTCGCAGATCGCGCCCCGACGAGCGGCGTCCGGGCGCACGATCGCCGGCAGGTCAACCTGCACGCGCCAGTGATCGCTGGCCAGCAGCGTCCAAGGGGCGTTCGAGACAGCCGTCGTCGACACGACCGGCAGGGTGCCACGAAGCAGCCCATGCATCGGGCAGGCGGGAAGCCGGCGCAGGATGTCGGCACGGCAAAGGCCCCGACCAGTCGGTCGGGGCCTTGATGCTGTCCGCACCTCGGCGCTGATGCGGTGCGCCACCGCTTCGTGCCTTGCGCGCTACGCGGCCGCACCGAGCTCTTGCTGCAGGCGGCTGAGCGCCTGGTTCTCGATCTTGCGGACGGACTCGCGGGACAGACCCAGTTCGCGGCCGAGCGCGTCCAGGGTCAGCGCTTGCTCGCCGTCGAGGCCGTAGCGGCGCTGAAGGACGTACCAGCTGCGGTCGTCCAGGTGATCGCGGGCCAGCTGGAACAGCCCCTCCACGAACTGGCGTTCCACCACCTCTTCGGCCGGCGCGTCATCGGCGATGGCGACGAACTCGCCGAGGTCGCTGGCGTCGCTGTCGTAGCCGACCGGGCGATCCAGCGACGTCATCGAGTGATCGCCTTCCAAGGCGCGCTCCACCTTGGCCGGCGTCAGCCGCGTGGCCTTCGCCAGCTCGTCGATGGTCGGCTCGCGGCCGGTTTCGGACTCCAGCCGCGCCGACGCCGCCCGGACCTTGACCAGGGCATCGTGCAGGGCGACGGGCAGGCGGATGGTGCGCTCGCTGCCGGCGACGCCACGCTGGATGGCCTGACGGATCCACCAGGTTGCGTAGGTGGAGAACTTGTAGCCGCGCCGCCAGTCGAACTTCTCGACGGCCCGCAGCAGGCCGAGGTTGCCCTCCTGGATCAGCTCGCCGAGGTCGAGGGTCGACCGCTTGGAGAACTGCGCGGCCACACTGACCACCAGGCGCAGGTTGGCGGCCACGAAGTGGTCGAACGCCATCTGACCCTCGCGAGCCAGGCGCTCAAGTTCATCCTGGTCGCCAGTGGCCCCGGCGTCCAGCTTGTCTTGCGCCTCACGACCGGCCTCGATCGTCTTGGCCAGGCGCACCTCGTCGGCAGCCGTCAGCAAGCGGACCTTCCCCAGCTCGCTGAAGTACAGATCGAGGAGGTCCTCCGGCACGTTCATCATGCGGACCTACCCTCCCTCAGGCTTGTGCTTCTGTTCACATACCTACCCAACACCAGTTGGTCCCGAATCGTTCCCGGTGCCGCGCTCATCTGCTTGGAATTCGCGGCAAACGGCGCGATACGGTGGCGGTTGGCACAACTTTTGCCTGCGCTTTACCTGTATGACCGGCCGCTAGGCTGCCGTAGATGCCTCTGCCTTCCAATCCGCTGCTGGACCGCCTCGGCGGCTACCCGCTGGCCGCTTTCCAGGACCTGGCCAGGGCGCTGCGGGCCGAGCCCGAGCCGGTGCACGACTTCTCCATCGGCGATCCCGTTGAGCCAACGCCCGAGTTCATCCGCCAGGCCCTGATCCACGGCAATCCGGCCAGCAGCCAGTATCCGACCGCGGCAGGGCTACCGGAGTTGCGACACAGCATCGCGGGGTGGGTGGCTCGTCGTTTCGGCGTGCAGGTCGACCCCGACACGCAGGTGCTGCCCACGGCGGGCTCCAAGGAGGGTGTCTTCCACCTGCCGTTGGCCATCGTCGATCCGCACGGCGACCGGCGCGCCGTCGTCTGGGGTGACCCCGGCTACCCGATCTACGAGCGCGGCCAGCTGTTCGCCGGTGGGACGTCGGATCCTGTCGCCTTGGTGGAGGAACGCGACTGGCGGTTGGACCTCGACGAGCTGGCCCCGGAGCGGCTGCAGTCGGCTTGCATCGCCTGGACGAACTACCCGCACAACCCGACCGGGGCCACGGTTGATCTGGACTATCACCGACGGGCGCTGGCCACCGCCCGTGAGCACGAGTTCGTGCTGTGCAGCGACGAGTGTTACGCCGACCTCTACCCCGACGCCGACGAGCCCCCTCCATCGCTGCTCCAGGCGGCTGCGGCCGATGGGGCCGCCGGTGACCTGCGTGGCTTGCTGGTGGCCTTCTCGCTGTCGAAGCGCTCCGGGATGACGGGCTACCGCTGCGGCGCGCTGGTGGGCGACGCCGATCTCATCGCCGCGCAGCGGATGCTGCGCCCCAACATCGGCACCGCCAGTCCTGAGGCGATGCAGCGCGCCGCCATGGCCGCCTGGTCGCAGGACGAGCATGCCGCGCAGCGCAGGGCCCTGTTCAACGCCAAACGCGCCGTCGTGCTGCAGTTCTTCGCAGAGGCCGGCATCCGGGTCGGGGGCAGCAACGCCACCTTCTACCTGTGGTTCGCCGCACCGGGCGGTGATGACGCCACCTACGCCGACGCGCTGCTGCGTCACCGGATCATCGCCTCGCCGGGGCGCGCGTTCGGTGCCGCCGGCAAGGGATGGCTGCGCCTGGCGCTGGTGCCGTCCGTGGAGGGCTGCCGCGAAGCTGTGGCGATCTGGCACCAGGCCATCGCCGACGGAGCGCTTCCGGGCGCTTGATCGAACGACGGACACCGGGAGGACCATCATCAGCGACATCGACCGCCTGCGCGACGTCATCGACGGTGCCTATCAGGACGGAACCTGGAATGGGCCCGAGGCCCGGGCCGCCGTCGACACTGCGCTTGACCTGCTGGACCGTGGCGAGGTCCGCGTCGCCGAAAAGCTCGACGCGGAGCGCGGTGTGCCCGCTGCGGATCGCGGTGTGCCCGCTGCGGATCGCAGGGTGCTCGCTTCGGACTGGCGCGTACATGAGTGGCTGAAGCGCGCGATCCTGCTGTCGTTCCGCCAGCGCAGCATGGTCACGGCCAAGGTGGGGCCGTTCGAGTACCACGATAAGATCCCCCTCAAGCGCGGCTACGCCGAGGCGGGCGTTCGCGTCGTGCCGCCGGCGGTGGTCCGCCACGGTGCCTTCGTCGAGCGTGGTGCCGTGCTGATGCCGTGCTACGTCAACGTCGGCGCCTGGGTGGGCAGCGGCACCATGGTCGACACCTGGGCCACGGTCGGCTCCTGCGCGCAGATCGGGCGCAATGTGCACCTCGCCGGCGGGGTCGGCATCGGCGGCGTGCTCGAGCCGCCAGGGGCGCGCCCGGTGATCGTGGAGGACGACGCCTTCATCGGCTCCCGTTGCATCGTCACCGAGGGGGTGATCGTCGAGCGCGGCGCCGTGCTCGGCGCGGGCGTCCGGTTGACTGGTTCCATCCCGATCATCGACGTCACCGGCTCGCAGCCGGTGACCTACAAGGGTCGGGTGCCAAGCCGCGCCATCGTGGTGCAGGGGACTCGGCCGAAGCAGTTTCCCGCCGGCAACTATCAAGTTAGCTGCGCGCTCGTCATCGGATACCGGTCGCAGGCCACCGACGTCAAGGTGTCTCTCAACGACGCGTTGCGCGAGCACGATGTGGCCGTCTGAGGGCGGCGTTCGTTGATGGCGGCCCCGGCGTTGGGAGACCTGCTGTTGGACCTGCTCGCCCTGCCGTCGGAGACGGGCGAAGAATCGGCGATCGCCGACTGGCTGGAGCACCGCTACGCCCGTGAGCGCGTCCGCCGGGCCGGCAACTCAGTCGTGGTCGGCGGCAGCGACGACGGGCGGCCGGTGGTGCTGCTGGTCGGTCACACCGATGTGGTCCCGGCGACCGACGCCGACCGGGATCCCCGCCGGAACGGCGATCACATCCTCGGTCGCGGTGCCAGTGACATGAAGTCTGGCCTGGCGGTGGCCATGGACTGCTTTGAGGATCCCGTGCTGCGGGCCGGGCAGTACGACTTGCTGCTCGTCGCCTATGCGGGGGAGGAGGGGCCGCACGACGGCAACGAGCTGGGCGCCGTGCTGACGGCCATGCCGGACCTGGCCAAGGCGGCGCTCGCGGTCGTGCTGGAGCCGACCGATCTGACCGTGCAGCTAGGCTGTATGGGTGCTCTGCACGCTGAGATCACCTTCTCCGGGCGTGCCGCGCATTCGGCGCGGCCATGGCAGGGCGAGAACGCGCTGACCAAGGCGGGCGGCTTCCTCGGCGAACTGGACCGTCGACCGCCGCAGGACGTCGACGTCGACGGATTGACCTACCGTGAGGTCTTCACCGCCACGGGCGCCTGGACCGACAACGCCCGTAACGTCGTGCCGGACCGCTTCACGATCAACCTCAACTACCGCTACGCCCCGGACAAAAGCACCGCTCAAGCCGAGGCCCGCGTGAGCGAGCTGGTCTCGGACCGCGCGGCCGTGGCCGTCGTCGACCACGCCGTCGCCGGGCGCCCGCGGCGCAACACCGGGCTGGTGGCCGACTTCTGCGACACCGTGGACGCCGCCGTGCAGCCAAAGCAGGCCTGGACCGACGTGGCCCGTTTCAGCCAGCTGGGAGTCCCGGCGCTGAACTACGGCCCGGGGCTGACGGCCCAGGCGCACCAGGCGGGCGAGTACGTGCCAGAGCGCAACCTGGTGGCCGCCCGAGCGGCACTGGCCGCGTTCCTGGCGGGGGGCTGAGGTGGCGCGCTGGTTACGGCGGCTGCTGGCGGTTGCCGTGGTGGTGGTCCTGGCCGCCGTCGCGTGGGGCGGCTGGTACTACTCCGGTGAGATCCTGATCCCCGAACCACCGGCTCGGCCCGTGTTCGAAACGCGCGTCGAGGCCGTCGCGGGCAACCGCGTCACCCTGGAGGCCACCGAGCAAGCCCGGCGATCGGGCCTATGGGGCCTGGACTTCGCGTCGGGCTACGGCCTGGTCGGGACCATCGTGGACGAGGGCGACGACACGGTCACCCGCCGCTACACCCCGATGGACGGGCGCCCCCGGGCAGGGCAGGAAGCCCGGATCGACAGCTACGCATTCCCGGAGGACGGGGCAGCGGCCGGGCTGGACTTTCCGGTCAATGAGATCAGCGTGCCGGGTCCCCTGGGGCGCTATCCCGCCTGGGTGGCGACTCCGGCGACGGGTGGGCGGACCTGGGCGGTGCTGGTCCACGGCCGCGCGGCTCAGCGCAACGAGTGCTTCCGGTTGCTGCCGACCCTGCACGAGGCTGGCCTTTCCTCGCTGTGTACCAGCTACCGCAACGACGAGGGCGCGCCGGCGGCGCCCAACGGCCTGTACGGGCTCGGCGCGACGGAATGGGCCGACCTGGACGCGGCCGTCGGCTACGTCCGAGCCCTTGGGGCCCGGCGCGTGGTGCTAGTCGGCTATTCCATGGGTGCGCAGGTGGTCACGACCTTCCTGCGCCGGTCTGAGCGGGCCAACCTGGTCAGCGGCGTCATTCTCGATGCGCCGGTCCTGGACTGGGGACCTGTCCTGGGCCTGGCCGCGGACGAGCGGGGGGTTTCCCGCATGATTGTGCCCCTCGGGATGTTCGCCTCCGAGCTGCGCGGCGGGATCGACTTCGACGACCTCGACCAGATCGAGGCGGCCGAGGACTTCGACGTGCCGATACTGCTGTTTCACGGCACCGCCGACACCACGGTGCCGGTGTCGACCTCCGACGAGTTCGCGGCCGCTCGCCCCGATCTGGTCACCTACGAGCGAGTCGCGGGCGCCGGTCACGTGCAGGCGTACAACACCAACCCCCACCGCTACACCGAGGCGGTTGAAGGCTTCTTGGCCGACAACCGGCTCGGTGCGCTGGTCAAGCAGCGGCGCACGGCACCCGCAGGCTGAAGGCGACGCGGCCCTCGGACCCGGTCGCCTCCAGCGTGCCGCCGAGTGACTCGGCGAGGCGGGCGCCCACCGACAGCCCTAGGCCGACGCCCGAGCTGCGAGCTCGCGAGCCCCGCTGGAAGGGCCGGAACAGCTCGGCGGGTGCGAGGTCGTCGGGCAGGAAGCCCTCGTTGGTGACCGTCAGGGTCAGGATGTCGTCGTCGACCCCGGCCTCGACCGTGACCGGCGAGCCGGTGGGTGAGTGTGCCAGGGCGTTGTCCAACAGGTTGGCCAGCACCACCTGTACGGCGTCGGCGTCGGTCCACAGGCGTGCCGGCGGATTGGTCTCGACCCGGATACGGTCACCGTCGACGGCGGCCACGGTCTCGCGGATCAGGTCGGGCAGGAACACCTGCTCGGCCTTGGTCGACAGCTCGGCGCGGGCTCCCTGCAGCAGCCCGTCGATGAGCCGTTCGAGCTCGCGCCCGCGGCGGTAGGCGATCTGGAGCATCTCGCGACGGCGGTCTTCATCGAGGTGCTCGCCGCGCTTCTCCAGCGTTCGCACGCTGGCCATGATGACGGTCAGGGGCGTCTTCAGCTCGTGGGAGATCATGGCCAGGAACAGGTCTTTGGTCTGCTGGGCGTCGCGCATGGCCTGGACGGTTCTGGCGTCGGTCAGCGCCAGGCTCGCGTGATCGCTGAGCGCCAGCAGGGCCGACTGCTCCATCTCGCTGTAACGCCGGCCAGGCTCGTAGGAGGCCACGGTCATCGAGCCCACCACCTGACCGTGCTCGTGCACCGGTGCCGCCATCGCCGTCTGTAAACCATCTTCGCGGAACGCCTGCAGTCCCTGGCTGTCCTCGGCGTAGCCGTCGATGATGACCAGCCGGTCCTCGGCGATCGCCCGGCCGCCGGCTCCCTCGCCGATCGGTCCTCGCCGGATCTTCTCGATGAGGTCGGGGCGGATGCCCTGGGAGGAGGCGAGCAGCAGGGTAGCGGGGTCGTCCGGGCTGACGAGCCGGACGCCGACGACCTCCACGCCCAGAAGCTCGCTGGCGCCGCGGGTGATGGCGTCGAGGACCTCTTGCAACGGCGCCCGGTGGGAGATGGAGCGTTGGATGCGCGACAGGCGATCGAGAAGCTCGTTGCGTTCCTGCAGTGACGCCATCGAGCGCAGCATCCGGGTGGTCACCATCAGCGCGCGACCCATGCCATGCAGCAGGGCGACCTCTTCCAGGGCCAGCGGCGCCCAGGAGCGGGCGATCACCAGCGCGCTGCGCGAGGCATCGTCGAGTGGCACGCTGATCGCCGGGCAGCCCCCAGCGCCGGGCACCGGCGCCAGTCGCCGTCCCGTCGTGGCCACGGCCACCAGTTCTTGCACCGGGATGGTGTCGGCGTAACCCACACAGGCGACGACCTCGTCGCCGGTGACGACCGCGGCGACCTCGGCGCCGACCGCCTCGGCGGCCCGGCGGGCGCCTTCGGACAGCGCCTGGCCGACGTCCGGTGCGGCGGAGACGGCCGCGAGGTACTCGGCGAAGTCGTGTGCGGAAAGCTGCGGGCGCCTCACGCCCGAAATGTACCCGGTCACCGCTGACGCACCTCCGCGGAGCTGACGCCCGCTGCGGGCACAATGGCCGTGCCCCTTGTCCTCCATGTTCCGAAGGCTCCGCGTGACCTACACCGCCAAGTCCATCAGCGTGCTGGAAGGCCTCGAGGCCGTCCGCAAGCGGCCTGGCATGTACGTCGGCTCGACCGACCTGCGTGGCCTGCACCACCTGGTGTGGGAGGTCGTGGACAACGCCGTTGACGAGCATCTGGCGGGCCACGCCTCCCGCATCACGGTCACCGTCCTGGCCGACGGGGGAGTGGAGGTGACCGACGACGGGCGCGGCATCCCGGTGGAGCGCCATCCCAAGGAGCGCAAGCCCGCCGTGGAGGTGGTGCTGACCAAGCTGCACGCCGGCGGCAAGTTCGACCAGCAGGCCTACGCGGTGTCCGGCGGGTTGCACGGTGTCGGCGTGTCGGTCGTCAACGCGCTGTCGGTGCGCACCGAGGTCGAGGTGGTACGCGACGGCAGTCGCCACGCCATCGCCTTCTCGCGAGGCAAGCGGACCAAGCCGCTGACCGTCGTGGGGCGGGGCAAGCGCACCGGGACCACGGTGCGGTTCTGGCCCGATCCGACGGTCTTTGACGACACCACATTCGACGACCAGCGCATCGCTACCCGTCTTCGCGAGACCTGCCTGCTCAACCCCGGTCTGCGCATCGACTTCGCCGACGGCCGCACGGGTGCGCGGGAGACGTTCGTGTACCGCAAGGGCACGGCGGACTTTGCGGCGCTGCTGCTCGGCGACGACGAACCCCTGCTGTCGCGGGCGGTCGTCATCGTCCGCGCCGAGGAGTTCGAGCACCACAAGATGCTGGCCTGCGACATCGCCATGAACTGGTCTGCCGGCGGCTTCGACGAGCGCGTGCGCAGCTACGTCAACATCATCCGCACGCCCGACGGCGGCGCCCATGAGGAGGGCTTCCGCAAGGCCATCACCGGCACGGTCAACCGATGGGGGGAGGTCAACAAGGTCTTCGCCAAGAGCGACCCGCGCCTGACCGGCGACGACCTACGCGAGGGCATGGTCGCGGTGATCAGCGTCAAGATGCCCGATCCCCAGTTCGAGGGGCAGACCAAGGGCAAGCTCGGCAGCGCGGTCATGCGCCGCTTCGTGGAGCGTTGCGTCAACGAGGCGCTGTCGGAGTGGCTCGACGCCAACCCCACACTCGGTCGCAAGGTGTTGCGCAAGGCCAAGGTGGCCGCCAAGGCGCGAGAGGCCGCCCGGCAGGCACGCGACTTGACCCGCCGCAAAGGCATCCTCGACGGCACCTCGGCGGGGCTGCCAGGCAAGCTCGCCGACTGCTCGAGCCGCAACCCGGCGGAATGCGAGCTGTACGTCGTGGAGGGCGACTCGGCCGGCGGCTCGTCCAAGCTGGCCCGCGACCGCCACACGCAGGCGATCCTGCCGCTGCGCGGCAAGGTGCTCAACGTCGAGAAGGCACAGCTGCGCCGGGTGCTGGGCAACGCCGAGATCGGCAACCTGATCAAGGCCATCGGCACGGGCGTCGGCGACGACTTCGACTACAGCCGGCTGCGCTATCACACGGTCGCGATCCTCAGCGACGCCGACGTTGACGGCGAGCACATCACCACACTGCTGCTGACGTTCTTCTACCGGCTGATGCCCAAGCTGGTCGACGGTGGGCATCTGTTCATCGCCCAACCGCCGCTGTATCAGCTTCGTAAGGGAACCAAGACCGCCTACGCCATGAACGACCGCGAGCGCGACCGCCTTTTACGGACAGCGTTCAAGGGGCAGTCCGGCGTCGACATCAGCCGCTTCAAGGGCCTTGGCGAGATGGACCCTGAGCAGCTGTGGGCCACGACGATGGACCCCGCCCGGCGCACGCTGCTGCGAGTGACGGTCGACACCGCGGCACGCGCGGATCAGGTCATGGGCCTGCTGATGGGGGAGTCCGCCGCCGACCGCCGCGAGTGGATCGAGGCCAACGCCGTCTACGCCGACAACATCGACGCCTGACAGCCCCTCCGAAGTCGCTTCCTGTGCTGCGGAGTTGAGCTTTGTCAGCTTGTCTCGATGACATTCGCCACCCCTGGGGTCTCGGTCGCGGTACTGCCTGGGGGGTGCGGGCAGCAGGAAGCGAGTGCACGTCGCTGGATGGCGGTGTTCCTGCTTTACCACCCGCACAACTGTCAACTATCGCCAGTCGAGGTGGCGGGATCAGTCGCCGAGGGCGGCTCTGTTGCCTGCTCCGACGGGCCGGCTTCGCTGCCGTCGCTAGCGGTTTCGGTTGGTTGCTCGCCGTCGGGATTCGGCAGGTCGGCAACACGGTCCACGATCGTGAGCGTCACGGCGAGGGCCATCAGGACGAGGGCAGTCAATATCGCTTGCATGGTGCGCGGGCGACGCTGATAGCGCTCGGCCATGCGCGTCATGTGCTCCGCCGCCAAGGCGCGCGACTCCACCGTGGCGAGGTGCTCGAGGTCGACGTACTCGACCAGGTCGCTCTCGTCTCCTTGTCGGTCGAGGGTCAGCCGGACGGCGAGGGCGAAGTACCGCTGCTCCTGCTCGCGCTCTTGACCTAACGACCGGTAGCCCAGGTAGCCGGCACCACCAGCTGCGGCCAGACACGCGATGACCACGAAGTCCAACGTCCAGCTGAATAGGGCGATCGCAACGAAGACGAAGAGGCCAACAATCGCTGCGACAACGGTGCCCAGCCTGGCGTCCCAGTTCATGGCTGGTCATCGCCGCCGGGCTGACCGGCAAGGCCTCCAGCTCCCTCTTCGAGCGAGCCGCTCGTGGGGCGTTCCGTCAGGCTATTGTCTTCGGTCGCGCAGGCTATTGTCTTCGGTCGCGGGCACGCCGAGCAAGACCTTCAAGACCTCCAATGGGCTCGATTGCTCGGGTTTCTCGCGCGACCTCTTGAGCGAGTCAAGTGCGGCAATGGTCGTCAATCGTTCGAGCACCGCAGAAGGTTGTTGCTCGCTGCCCTGTACGTCTGTGCCCGCAGCGAGTGTGCCTCCGTCGCGTGCGGGGCCAAGGTCGACCAGCTGTGACACGAGAGCGGGGATCAGTCCCACGATCACCGTCACGATCGCAGCGGCAGGCTCCTGCTCAAGTACGGCGGTGGCTAGGCCTCCCAGCGACCCCGCCAACGCGGCCGTAACCTCGGCTGGACGCTTGCGTGCCAGATCCGTGACGCTCGGGCTCTTCACTCCAGCCCCTCCCTGTACCACCATCGCCGCAGACCGGAGTCTGTAGCGCAAACCGCCGTGCAGGCGGGCGGAACTCTTCGGTCCAGACACTGCTCACCTATGACCACAGGTGCAGTGCCATCCGACCTATGGAGAAACGGAGATGATGGTGTCGGGCGAACCATTGGCCCTTGTTGACGCTGGCTGACATCGTGAGCGCGGTGATGACGGTCGCGTTCTGCGTTGTGTTGCCCTCCGCGTCTTGTGTCCCACGTCCGCGCGGACACGGTCTGTGAGTTGTGGTGTCAGTCCGCGCGCGCCGCGAGGAAGCTGGCCACGGCGCGCAGGTAGGCCCCGTAGTCGGACAGCGCTTGCTCCGCCGCGGCCGCTACGACGTCCAGGTCGATGGTGTCGTACTGGTGCACCAACCGGTTGCGCAGCCCCGCTGACGGCGCCAGCCGCTCGGCGAGGTCGCCGGGAATGGCGTCCGACCGCGCGACCAACAGGAACGATTCGTGGTATGAAGCCGGAGCCCGGTCCAGCACCGCGGTGGCGACGTGGGTGTTCACGCTGGCCGCGACGTCCACCAGCTGGGTGAGCAGGCGCTCGAGCGCCAGTCGGACCACCGCCTCTGCCTCGAGACGCTCTCGGGTGAGCTGTCCGAGGCCCTCCAGTTCCTGTAGCAGCCGCTGGAGCAGCCTGAGCTTGGCCTGCACCAGCTGGGGCTGGAACGCACGTGGTGTCACGAGCTGAGCAGATCCAGCTCGAGGCGACGCAGCCAGGCGGTGTCCATCTCTTCCAGCACGGCGGCGATCTGCGCCTCCGCGAAGGCACCGGCCCGGTGCTCGTACAGCGGCACGCCGCCGACCAGCCCGGCGGTCGTGGCGACGGGTTCGGCAGTGCGCAGGTCCAGCAGATCGATTTCGGCAGGCCCGCACACCCGATGGAGGGCTGCCGCCAAGTCGACCAGGTTCCCACAGCGTTCCGAGGCGACCCGTACGGCCAGATCCAGGTCCCTCGGTGCCAGCGAGTCGGAGGACGTGGCGCTGCCGAAGGCGCCGAGCACCTCGACGCCGAAGCGCTCGCAAACGGAGTCCAACTCACCCGCAGTCGCTGCGGTGAGCAGGCGACCGAGGGCGGCGCGGTGATCGGCCATGCCGCGAGCGTAACGCCGCGCTCTGCGCCGCCGCAGGGTTTGAGCGCTCGCACCGGTCATCGCTCCGTCTGTTGCAGACCAACTGCGGTGATCGCGCGGCCATCGACCTCCTCAATGGTCAACCGCCAGACATCGACCTCGACGCTGTCGCCCCGGGATGGCAGGCGGCCCAGGCGGTGCAGGATCAGGCCGGCGACGGTCGCGTAGGGTCCCGACGGCAACTCGACGTTCAGGTCGGGCAGGTCGTGGATCGGGAAGGTGCCGACCACGTGGAGGCTGCCGTCGTCGTCCGAAGCGGCGTTAGCGGTTCTTCCGCTTGAGGGCGTCCTTGATCTTGTCAATGCCTTGCTTGGCCTTGCCGCTCGCGCGGTCGGTCTTGCCTTCGCGCTGCAGGCCCTTGTTCCCGGTGGCCTTGCCGGTCGCCTCTTTGGCCCGACCCTTCACGTCGTCGGTGTT
>Ga0136613_10001211_pt1 | contig 13077 bp, 14 predicted proteins | sample AntDrymUQ2722106_2_FD_106649 | JGI IMG/M metagenome (GOLD analysis project Ga0136613, IMG submission 106649) | Polar desert sand microbial communities from Dry Valleys, Antarctica - metaG UQ272 (21.06) | ecosystem: Environmental > Terrestrial > Soil > Desert | place: Antarctica: Dry Valley... | reverse complement strand
GGCCGGCGTCCCTCCCATGGCCGCATCACGCTGGCCTTCCGGCCGGCGTGAGCCAGTTGGATCCCGGGGAGCGCGCCCTGCGCCAGGGCGAACGCCGCGATCCGCGCGAGCGCCTCGCCGTGAAGGTCGGACCAGATCCCGAGGTCCCAGGCGGTGATCCGGCCGCGCGGCTCGACGGCGGACGCCTCCATCATCGCGATGCCGACGCCGCCGACGGCGCGCGCGCCGATGTGCGCGAAGTGCCAATCGTTTGCCATCCCGTCGTGCGCTGAGTACTGGCACATCGGCGAGAGCATCACTCGGTTGCGCGTCGTGACCGAGCGCAGCGCGAGCGGCGTGAAAAGCGCGCATTCGCGGTAGTAGGCCATCGCCTCGCGGTGCGCCCCTGGCTCGGCGAGTCCCTGGGCCTCGACCTCACGCGCTTCCCGCGTCCCCGCCACGTCCACTCTCCTCCGCCTGCCTTCTCTTGAGGAGAAGGCTACTATGTAACATACCAGCCGCACGAGGGAGAGGCGACAATGACGAAGCCGGAGCTCGAGTTCCACTACCCCGAGGGCGCATGGCAGGACGCCGGCGTGCCCGGCATGCGCGAGATCATCCTCGCCCGCGACCCCGACACGGGCGACTACAGCCGCGTCGTCCGCTTCGAGCCGGGAACCGACACCTCGCCGCTCGGCGTCCTCGCGCACGACTTCTGGGAGGAGATCTACATCGTGCACGGCGACCTCACCGACCTGCGGCTGCGGCAGACCTTCCACGGCGGCTTCTACGCCTGCCGCCCACCGGGAATGCCGCATGGCCCGTGGCGCTCCACGAACGGCGTCGTGATGTTCGAGACGCGCTACGGCTTCAAAAAGTGACCGTCGCGTACCTCGTTCTGTACGAGGGCAAGCCGCGGGATAAAGCGGCGTTCGACCGTTACTACCGCGAGCAGCACGTCCCGATCCTCCGCCGCTTCCCGAACATCCGCGCGATCCGCATCCACACCGGGACCCGCGAAAGCGTCCTTTACATGCTCGTGGAGATGCGCTTCGATTCGCTCGAACACCTCGACCTGGCGCTCGCCTCGGAGGCGCGCGCGGAGGCGCGGCGCGACCGCGACAAGTTCCCCGCGTTCGATGGGACGATCCGCCACCAGACCGTGGTGACCGAGGACGTCACCACCTAGAGATGCGGGCGCAGCTCCTGGAGGACGAGCGGCAGCCGCTTGAACCCCACGATCCGCGCCTTCTCCCCGCTCCCCTCGAAATAGAGGAGCGACGGCAGGCTCCGGACGCTGTGCTCGCGCGCGGCGTCGCCGTGCTCTTCGACGTTGAGCTTGAGCACACGAACGTCCTCGGGCAGCTCGTCCGCGAGCCGCTCCACGACGTTCGCCATCGGCCCGCACTGCGTGCACCAGGGCGCCCAGAACTCGACGAGCACGCGGTCGCCGTCAGCGAGCGCGTCGCGGAGCGCGGACGTGCCGGCCTCAACGACGCGGCTCAGAGGTAATCCTCCAGCCGCAGCTCGCGCATCCCGATCGGCCAGGCGCGCTCGTAGTCCTTGCGCTCCGCGCGGTATCGCGGCGGCTTGGTGGCGTTGATCCCCCACCGCGACGCGACGGCCGGGTAGCGCGTCTCTGCCGAGTTCGGCATGGCCCCGATCTCCGGTTTCGCCCGCGGGTCGAACATCCACCCGCGCGTGTTCGGGACGATGATCACGTCGCGCGCGGGATCGACGCGGGTGGACAGCGCGTACATGACGTCGCGGTAGTCGTAGATGTCCACGTCCGGGTCGACCGCGATGACGAACTTCGTGTTCATGAACGAGCCCATGGCGGCGAGGATCGCATCCGTCGCCTGACCCTCCTGCGTCGGATCGATCTGCATGACCAGGCACATCGCGGCGCCGCCCTGCGGATACGCCAGATCGATCAGGCGGATGCCCATGCCCTTGATCCGCTCGTAGAGGATCGCCTCCTGCCAGAGCCGCGGCAGCTCCTGGTGGTCGGTGAACGGGGTCATCAAGTGGTTCCGGTAGATCGGGTCCTTGCGCATGGTGATCGCCGTGACGCGGAAGACCGGCTGCTGGCTCGCCCACGGCGTGAAGAGCATGGTCGGACCCGGCGACGGGCCGTCCTGCGCGGTGGCCACCGGATCGACAAAGCCCTCGATGACGATGTTCGCGTCCGCGGGGACGAGCAGGTCGTTCGTCTCACACTTCACGAGCTCGCCGACCTCGCCGGTGAGCGACTCGAACAGCTCGAGCTCCCACCACTCCTCGTGCGTGTAGTTGTAGGCCGCGGCAAGCTCCCAGGCCGGATGTACGCCGATGACGATGCTCTGGGGCATCGGCGTTCCAGCCTGGCGGTGCTCGCCGAGGATGCGCACCGCGGTCGGCGTGACGAACGACGCGACCATCTCGTTCCGCGAGAGCACGCCACAGCGCGGGAACATCGCGTTGAACATCTCGGTCTTGGGGTTCCGGTGCACCACGAAGCTCGTCGTGTACGGATAGGGATCCTTGTCGGTGTGAACGACGATCGGGAGCGCGCTCAGGTCGACGTCGTTGCCGAGGATCTTGCGCTCCTTGCAGGGCGCGTCCGGGACGACGCGCAGCGGCTTCGGCCCGCGCCGCAGGGCGCGGTGCATCGTCTGCAGGACGTCGCTCGGCGCGCACCCGAGCACGCGCGCCTGCGCGGCACGGTCTACGAAGAGCTGATCGATGACTGGTATCGAGTGACCCTCGATGTTCTGGAAAACAATGGTCTTGTCGGCCTGCGCGGTGAGCGCGCCGACCGCCGACAGCGGCACCGACTTCTTGATCCAAAGGAGGTGCGCGCGGTGGCGATCGAGGAAGCTCCGGAGGTCGGTCGACGCCGCCAGGGTGGTCATGCTCGGTGCCCCCTTGGAAGGTTGAATGTAGCATACCAGTTCGGGTAGGCTGTGCCCCATCGAGATGCCGCCTGTCTTGAAGATGATGCGCCCGCGCCTGGTCTCGATCGCCCGCTCAGAGACGCTCGCGCGGCGGGCCTATGCCGCGCTCCGCACGTCCATCCGGACCGGCGTGCTCGGCGCGGGCACCTTCTACTCCGAGGTCCAGATCGCCGAGGAGCTGCATATCTCGCGCACGCCTGTGCGCGAGGCGCTCATCGAGCTTTCGCGCGAGGGGATCATCGAGATCGTCCCGCAGCGCGGCTTCCGGCTGCGCACGATCTCCGAGGCACAGATGCGCGAGGTCTTCGAGCTCCGCGGCCTCATCGAATCGTACGTCGTAAGGCGCCTCGCGCGCGAGGCGAGCCCCGTCGATGTGCGCAGGCTCCGCGCGATCCTCGACCGCCAGGCCAAGCTCGTGGGCGACCCGAACGCCTTCCTCGAGATCGACGAGGAGTTCCACCTGGCCATGCCGACGCTCCTCGGCCTCGAGCGCACCAGCGAGCTCCTCATGACGCTTCGCGGGATCATGTGGCTCTCCGGCTCGCTCGCGATCAGCCGGCCGCAACGCGTGCGCGCCGTCCTCACCGAGCACCGCGAGGTGCTCGAGCGTATCGCCGCCGGCGACGCCGACCGCGCGGCCGAGGCGGTCCGCCATCACATCGCGCAGACGGCCAAGGCCGCCGGGGCGACGCCACCCTCGGTCACCGCAGCGAGGCCCAGACCAGCTCGGCGGCGCTGAGCGCCGCGGCGTCGGTCCGCGCGAGCACCTGCAGCCCCACCGGCAGGCCATCACCGGGTATCGGCACCGAGACCGCGGGCAGCCCGACGACGTTCGCCAGCCGCGTGTTGCGCACGAGGCGCCCGGGAATCGCGGGATCGGCGGCCTCCTCGCGTGTCGGCGCGACGAGCGGCACGGTCGGACCGACGATGGCGTCGAACTCGTCGAGGAGCAGCAGCAGCAGCACGGCGCGTAGCGTCTCGCGCTCGCGCAGTGCCGCGAGGTAGGTGCGCGCAGCGATCGCACCGCCGAGCGCCAGCCGCTCCCGGACGTCCCGCCCGTAGTCGGCCGCGCGCTGGCGGAGCCTGCGCGCGTGGCCCGCTGCGGCCTCGCTGAACATGATCGCGGTGCTCACGGCGAACACGAGCTCCGGGTCCGGCAGCACGACCTCGCGCAGTACCTGGCCACCCAGCCGCGCGAGCGCCTGCTCCGCGCGGCGCGCGACCACGGGGTCCGCGGTCTCGAAGGCCCCTCGGTCGAGGCCGAGCCGCCGCGGCGGCCCGCCGCTCCAGGCAACGGTCGGCGCGATCACCTCGAGCACTTCGCGGGCGCTCGCGACGTCGGACGCGAGCACGCCGACGTGGTCGAGCGTGGGCGAGAGCGGGAAGACGCCCGCCAGGCTCACCACGCCGTAGCTCGGCTTCATCCCGACGAGGCCGCAGAGCGCCGCGGGGATCCGCACCGAGCCGCCGGTGTCGGTCCCGAGCGCGGCCGCGGCCGAGCCCTCCGCGACGGCCACGGCCGAGCCCGAGCTCGACCCGCCGACGATCCGAGCGGGATCGCGCAGGTGCGCGGGCGTGCCCTCGAAGTCATTCACGCCGGTGGTCCCGAAGGCGAACTCGTGCAGCGCGGTCTTGCCGACGATCGCTGCTCCCGCCGCACGGACCGCCGCGACGACCGCCGCGTCGGATGCGGCCACGGGCGCATCGCGCCGAGCCCGCGAGCCCGCCCGGGTCGGCGCGCCCGCGACATCGAAAAGGTCTTTCACCGCCACCGGCACGCCGCGCAGCGATCCTGCCATCGCCGCCGCCGGCTCGAGCAGCAGCGTGTACGCGCCGCCATCGGCGGCCAGACGCCGCCTCGCGAGCGCGTCGCGCAGCAGCTCACCCGACCCGTCAGCGCGGGATCGCGCGATGGTGATCACTGGTCGAGCCGCCGCTCCACGCGGCGCAGGACTTCGGCGAGCGGGTCGGCGCGCTCCGGGGCGAGCGGCACGCCGAGCGACGCGGCCGCGAGGCGGAGGTGATCGGCCTCGGGTGAGTCCGGCTCCGTCCGCGCCGGCCGCAGCTCGAGCGGCTCGAGGACCTCGACGCGGTATTCGAGTGACAGCGCCCGCCCGGTCGTCGGATCGGCGATCTCGGCGCGGAAGCGCTCGGCTACGCGCATGCCCCCGATCGCCGGGAGCGTCCCGCCGAGGACAACGAAGCGTGCCGCGCGCCGCCGCCAGGGGAGCAGCTCGAGCAGACGGCGCGGCGGGAGGAGCGCCGCGAGCGCGCCCTCCTGATACAGGTCGAGCGGGCCATCGCCGGTCCAGCCGCGGAGCTCCAGGCGATCCCAGCGATCCACGACATCATCGAGGCGCCACGCCGACCGGCCGAGGACTTTCGGGCAGGCCTGCTTGGACAGCTGGACGTCGAGCTGCTCGGCGGCGCGGTCGGTATGGTCGGACGCGATCGTCACGTAGCCGGCGTCCCCGTCCATCAGGAGTGCGAACTCGGCCTCGCCGGAGGAGCGTGGCGATGGCGTCTCGAGCACGTCAGCCTGGGTGAGGAGCTCCGCGGGAACGACGAAATACGCAGGCACCGATGGCGGCGGCCGCACGCCCTGCTCCTCCAGCTCGCGGATATGCGCCTTCACCGCGTCCTGATCGCGGCCGGTGTACCCGGCGATGATCACGACCTCGGGACTGAACTCGAGCTCTCGGCCGTCCGGCTCCAGGCGGAAGTTCATGGCTTCACCCCCAGGTACGCGATCTCCAGGCGTGGATCACGGGCCACCTCGTCTGGCGTACCGCTCACGACGAGCTCGCCGAGGTTCAGGACGTGCGCGACGTCGGCGAGCCGTAGCGCGCGTTCGACATGCTGCTCGACGAGCAGAATGGTCACGCCGCGCTCCCGCAGCCGCGCGAGCTGACCGTAGAACTCGTCGACGATCACCGGCGCGAGCCCGAGTGACGGCTCGTCGAGGACGAGCAGGCGTGGCCGTCCGATGAGCGCGCGTGCCACCCCGAGCATCTGCTGCTGACCGCCGGAGAGCGTGCCCGCGGGGGCCGCGAGCCGCTCGCGCAGGAACGGAAAGAGCGCGAGCGCCTCCTCGACACGCTCGCGACGTGTCGCCGCAGGGAGGCCGAATCCGCCAAGGCGGAGATTCTCCGCGACCGTGAGCGTCACGAACACACCGCGCCCTTCGGGAACGAGCGCGATGCCCGCGGCCACGCGGCGGTGGGCCGGCCACGCCGTGATGTCCTCGCCGTGCCAACGGATCCGTCCCTCGGCTGGACGCGCCAGTCCGGCGATCGCGCCGAGGACCGAGGACTTCCCCGCGCCGTTGCGCCCGAGGATGACGTGCGTCTCACCCGACGCCATCGTGAGCGAGACGCCGCGGACCGCGACCAGGCGGCCATAGCGGACGACGAGACCCTGCACCTCGAGACTCACGCGGACCGCCCCATTGTCCCGAGGTAGGCGGCGCGAACGCGCTCATCGCGTCGGATCGCATCGGGAACGCCCTCGGCGATGACGAGGCCGAAGTCGAGGACGACGATCCGGTCCGCGATGCCCAGCGCGAGATCGACGTTGTGGTCGACGAGCACCACCGCGATGCCGAGGTCGCGCAGCGAGCGGATGATCTGTGCGAGCTCGCCTCGCTCGCGCTCGTTCATCCCGGCGGACGGCTCATCGAGCAGGAGCACGAGCGGTGACGAGGCGACCGCCCGCGCGATCTCCACCCGCCGCTGGCTCACGAGCGTGAGGTCTCGGGCGAGCGCCTCCGGCGGCGCGCCGGTGAGCTCGATGAGCCACCCCAGCGGGAGGCGCGCCCGATCTCGGGCCGCGCGCAGGCCGAGGCGGACGTTCTCCCCCACGGTGAGGTGGCCGAACACGCGCACCGACTGGAAGGTGCGGCTGACCCCAAGGCGCGTCCGCCGGTGCGCCGGCAACAGCCCGAGCGAAGTGCGGGCAAGCCGGAGGCTGCCGCGTTGGAGCGGCAAGCGTCCCGCGACCACGTTGATCAGCGTCGTCTTTCCCGCCCCGTTCGCCCCCAGCAGCGCGACGATCTCGGCGGGTCGGATGGTGAACGCAACGTCCTCGAGCGCCACCAGCCCGCCGAACCGGTGACCGACGCCGACGACCTCGAGCGCGGCGCCCTCACCGGCTGTCCAGAGCCGCGCCGGAGTGGCCGCCGCGTGAGCCGATGCACGGAGCCGGCGTACCCTCCGGCGGAGCGGCGCGAGGAGCGAGCGCACCGCGCCGCGCGTCAACAGACCCTCAGGACGCACGGCCATCACGGCCATGACCAGGCCGCCATAGATCGCGAAGCGCCAGGGCGACGCGAAGTCCAGCACCGGCGGAAGGCCGAACTGCTGCATGCGGTTGAGCACCTCGAGCAAATAGGTGATCAGGAACGCACCGACCAGTGGTCCGGCGAGGGAGTGCACGCCGCCGATCAGGACGTAGAGGGCGATCGAGAACGAGAGGCCGATGCCGAACAGGTCGGGTCGGATGAACGAGAGGTACCGCGCGAAGAGCGCGCCTGCGATCCCGGTGAGCGCGGCGCCCGCGACGACGGCGATGATCTTGACCGTGCGTGTGCTCACGCCTGCCGCTGCGGCGGCGTCCTCGTCATCGAAGATCGCGCGCATCTCCAGTCCCAGAGGGCTCGCCATGAGCCACGCGACGCCGCCGATCGCCAGCGCGAGGACCACGGCCATCTCGAGCACGCCGGAGGGCTCCATGCCGTGGATGCCCTGGATGCCGCCGACCGCGTCGAGGTTGGAAAGCGAGACGCGCACGACCTCGGTGACCGCGAGCGTGCCCATGACGAGGTACAGTCCGCGGACTCGGTTCGCGCCGAACGCGACGGGGATCGCCACCAGCGCCGCCGCCGCGGCCGCAGCGAGCAGCACGGGCACGAGCGGCCAGCCGAGCTTCACGTCGACGTAACTACCCGCGTACGCGCCGACCGCGGCGAAGCCCGCTTGTCCCAACGACAGCTGGCCGGTCGAGTACACGACGTACATGCCGAGCGCGACGAGCATGTTGAAAAGTAGGAAGAAGCGGAACGCGTCGTTCTGGAAGACGTCGATCACTCCGGCTTCCCGAGGATGCCGTGCGGGCGCACGAGCAGGATCAGGACGAGCAGGAGCCATGGGACAGCCGACTGGAACGTGCCCACGCCGATCGAGCTTGCGAACGCCTCCACGATCCCGAGACCGATGCCGGCGACCATCGCGCCGGGAAGACTTCCGAGGCCGCCGATCGTCATGATCGCCAGGCCGACGAGACCGATGTCGGTGCCCGCGAGCGGGCTCACGGAACCGTTTCGCAGCGCGACGAGGAACGAGGCGAGGCCCGCGAGCGCGCCCGAGATCGCGAGTGTGAGGACGGTGATCCGTCCCACCGGGATGCCCAGGAGCGGCAGCAGCCGGGGCGATTCCGCGAGCGCGCGCATGGCCATGCCCCAGCGGCTCCGGTCGACGAAGGCGTTCGTCGCGACCATCACGACGGCGGCGATGGCCAGGATGAACAGCTGGACCGTCGACAGCAGGAACGGCCCGAGCACGAGGTCGGGCGCCGGCAGCGGCTCACGCAGCGCGACCGCGGTCGAGGAGCCGCGGAGCTGGAGGGCGGTGTTCTCGATGACCAGCGCGAAGCCGATGGTCGCGACCGCCGCCGCGATCGGTCGGCCGAGCCCGACCGGGCGGAAGGCAAAGAGATCGGTGGCCACGCCGAGCGACGCTCCGACGACGATCGCGACGAGCCCGGTGACGATGAGCGGCAGTCCCTGCCGATCGGCCGCGACGAGAGCGACCAGCCCGGCGGCCATGAAGATCTGGCCGTGCGCGAGGGTCAGCAGGCGGAGGACGCCGAAGACCAGCGTGTAGCTGAGGGCCAGGAGGGCGTAGTTCGCCCCCAGCAGCAGCCCGTTCAACAGGGTCTGCGCGAGCTCCGTCATGTCGACCTGCGCCGGCTGCTAGTTGCCGAGAGCCTCGATCTTGCCTCCGTTGACGACGAACAAGAACACGGTCTTGTCGGCGTCCCCGGTCGCGGTGAAGGTGATCTTCCCGCCGACGCCTGGATAGTCCTTGAGCGCCGAGAGCCCTTTCTTCAGATCGGCGCGCGCCCTCTTCACGTCGGTGCCGCCGTCGATCTTCGCCTCGGTCAGGACCTTGGCGACCATCTTCACGATGTCGTAATAGTTCGCCGCTTCAGGCACCGTGGGGGGCTCCTTGTCACGCTGCTTCATCTCGGCGACGTACGACTTCACCGCCGGGTCGTTCCGGTCAGGGTCGAAGATCGAGGGCAGGACCCACTTGTTGATCTGAACGCCGCCCTGCTCGTAGAAGGTGTTCGAGTTCTGTGCGGGGTGGCCGACGATCGGACGGGCCTCGCCCTGGCGCGCGAGCTCCCGTGCGATAAGGCCCGCCTCTGCGGGGCCGGACATGATGATCAGGCCATCTGCCGGCGTGCCCTTGATCCGCTGGACCACGCTTGTGAAGTCGGTCTGGCCGCGGTTGAAGGTGATCGGCGCATCGTTGTTCACGATCGTGATCCCGACAGTCTTCGCGACGGCGGGGATGGCCGTCTTCGCGGCGGCCGAGCTGACCGGCTCCTGCGCGTCGAACACCAGGACCGCCGTCTTCACGTTGTACTTCTTCGCCCACGCCGGCAGTGCCACCGTGTAGAGGTCGGTGTTCGACGCGGTGTCGCGGAAGGCCCAGCCCTTGCCGATCTCCGTGATGCCTTCCTTGTTCGCTGTACCGGTGAGGATCGGCGTCTCGAGACGCGACGCCTGCGCGTAAGCGACCTCGGCCTCACCCGAAGAGATCGGTCCGAGGACCGCGAAGACGCCCTTGTCGCTGAGCTCGCGATAGCCGACGACAGCCTTCTCCGGATCGCCGGCCGAGTCGATGACGACGAGCTCGATCTTCGATCCGTTCACGCCGCCCGCCTTGTTGATCTCCTCCGCGGCGAGCGCAGTCGACTCGCGGATGTCCTTGCCGAACGAGATGAACCGGCCAGAGAGATCGATGAGGACGCCGAGCTTGATCGCCGCCTTGGGCGCGGGGGCGGCCGTCGCCGTGGACACCGCCTGGCCCGTGGTGGTCGCGGGACCAGGCGTGCCGCCGCTCTGGCAGGCCGCGAAGACAAGCGCGAACGCGACGAAGGGCACGAAGCGACGCGGGAAATCACGCACGAAACCCCTCCCCGGATGTCCGTTGCCGCGATGCGCGATCACTGCGAAGGACCAACCCCGACCCAGTGCGCATCGGGCACGACCGGGTCCTCGAGCGGCATCCCCATCGCCGTGTGCATGATGTTGTACATCTTCCAGAACCCCGCAACGAGAACGATCTCCATGCACTCCTGCGGCGTGAAGTGCTTCGCCAGGCGCTGCCGCAGCTCGTCGGTGACGCCGGCGGCGTCGAGGCTGGTCTGGTGCACGAACTCCATGGCCACGGCCTCTCGCTCGTCGCCCGGCTGGTCCATCTTCAGCAGGTGCTCGATGTCGGAGTCGCTGTATGACCAGCGCCTTCTGAACGTGAGCGCATGATGCGCGGTGCAGTAGGTGCACTCGTTGTCGCGGCTTGCGACCATCGAGAGCCGGTACTTCAAGTGCTCGGAGAGACCGTTCCTTTCGTCGCGCATGACCGCGTTGTTCAGCTTGAAGAGGAACTCCGCGATCCAGGGGACGTGCAGGTAGAGCTTGATGGTGTACGGCAGGAACCCCATTCGCGAGACGTAGTAGAGAAGGTCGGGGCGCACGTGGATCGGCACGTGCTCGAGCTTGTCGCCAATCTTCGGATACGGGATGAAGGAGGGCTTCTCGCCCTCCCCGACGATGTCTTTGGTGATGGGCTCAGGGCTCGCCTCTTGGACCTTCCCGGCACTGGCCATCGCGTCCCCTCCTCGGCGTCTGCTATGTAGTACCTCGCATACTAGCTCGTACGGAGCGCAGCCACCGTCGCCGCCCAGCGCTCCAGCACTGGGCCGGGGTCGCGCAGACGGAAGCGGACCCCGCTGGTCAGCTCGGCGTAGCCGACGGCGTCGGCCCGGACGGCGCACACGGTCGCGGCGAACCCCGCCAGCGGGACCGGGCGCAGGACGAGATCGGGCCCGCGCGTGGCGGTGAGGCGCACGTGGTACGCGGCACCGCCGCTGACCAGCGTCAGGCTGGCCCGGCCGTTGCGGGTGAGGTTCCCCGTGGTGGTGCTGTCCGGCCAGAGCGCGAGGCGGATCTCCCGCGGCCCGGGCGCATACACCTCTCCGACGCTCAGCAGGGCGAGATGCGGCCAGCCCTCTTCGGAGATCGTGGTCAGGAGGAAGGTCTCCCCCGCCTTCGCCGCGAGATCGGTGCCGTCGAGGAGTCCCCGAAGGGTCTCCGGAAGCTCCGGCGTCGCCGCCACTAATCCTGTTTCGGCGGACCCGACCAGCGGCGGAAGAGATCGTGCTCGATGCCGAGCTGGTCGAGCGCTTTGCCCACGGTCTGGTCGACGATGTCCTCGATCGTCTTGGGGAGATGGTAGAAGGCCGGCACGGGCGGGAGGATCACGGCGCCGTAGAGCGAGAGCTCATACAGCTGCTTGAGATGGCCGGCGTGCAACGGCGTTTCGCGGACGATGAGGACCAGCCTCCGGCGCTCCTTGAGGTGCACGTCCGCGGCGCGCGTGATCAGGTTGTCGGTGAGCGAGTTGGCGACGGCGGCCATCGTGCGGATGCTGCAGGGGGCCACGATCATGCCCACCGTCCGGAACGAGCCGCTGGAGGGCTTCGCCGCGAGGTCGCGCTCGTCGTGGACCACGTCGGCGAGGGCGAGGACGTCCTCGAGCGTGCGCGAGGTCTCGTAGCGGATCGTCTGCTTCGCCCCGGAGCTCACGATGAGGTGGGTCTCGAGCCCTTCATGCCCACGAAGGACTTCCAGGACGCGTATCCCGTAGATCGCGCCGGATGCCCCGGTGATCCCGACGATGATCGGCTTCGCGCTCAACCCAGCCATCGCAGGCCGACGACCCTAGCATTCCGCGAGCGGTCGAGAACCTCGTCACCCCGGGCGACCCGTATCATCCGCGGTACGTCGTATGGCTGAGAGTACGTATCGCGTGGTCCCCGCGGTCGACAAGGCCGCCCGCCTGCTCGCCCAGCTCGGCTCGGGCGAGACGCTCGGCATCTCCGAGCTGGCGCGCCGCATCGCCGCGTCGAAGGGCACGGTCCGGGACATCCTGCTCACGCTCGCCTCGCATGGACTCGTCGAGCGCACCGGGGGTCCAGCAGGCCTACCTCTACGTGACGTGCCTCGTCGCGATCCACATGGCCGTGCTCGGTGCGGCGAACGTGCTGCGCGTCCTCGCCGAGCTCGGGCTCCAGGCGCCGAGCGGCACGTTCCTCGGCCTCCCCTTCATCTTCGCGGAGGGCTTTTCGCGGCCGGCGAGTGTGCACCGCGAGCAGATGAGCCTCGCGCTGGCGCTCCTGCTCATCGGCGGGTCGGCGTGGGCGCTGCACTGGCTCGGCCCGCCCAGCGCGCCGCGCGGGCCGAGCCGGATCGGCGCTCGCCGCTCCGCGCGCTCTACCTGTACCTGGTCATGTTCGTCACGGCACTACTCGTCTTCTTCCACCTGCAGCACGCGCTCCGCGACCCGCTCATCGCGCTGCTGGGGCCGGTCCCGTTCGGGCCGCAGGCGATGCCGGCGGACGAGCTGCCCCGACGGGTCGCAGCCTCGCTCTCGATGGTGCTCGTCGCCGGCGCGACGTGGTGGTACCACCAACGCGTCGCCACAGCAGACAGAAGGGCCGTCGCGATCGTCCGCGAGCCCGCGGAGTGGCGGCGCGCGCACGAGTACCTGCTCGTCCTGGTCGGGCTCTTCTCGATCATCCTCGCGGCCGTCGGCATCCTGGCGGGGCTCTGGGAGGTCGCGTTCGACGCGGCGCCTCCACCGACCGTCACCCACTTCCCCGGCGGTCCGCCCATCACGCTGACGGCGCTCGAGCGACTCCGCGGGCAGCTCCCGTTCTCCGTGCCGACCCTCCTCACCGGGGTCGCGCTCTGGCTCATCCATTGGATCCCCGCGCGCCGGATGTCGGCGGCCACGACGGCCGAGGGCGATGACGAGCGGCGGTCGGTCATCCCGAAGATGGCCCTCTATTTCGTCGCGTTCGCGAGCGCGCTCGG
>Ga0136613_10001209_pt1 | contig 13083 bp, 11 predicted proteins | sample AntDrymUQ2722106_2_FD_106649 | JGI IMG/M metagenome (GOLD analysis project Ga0136613, IMG submission 106649) | Polar desert sand microbial communities from Dry Valleys, Antarctica - metaG UQ272 (21.06) | ecosystem: Environmental > Terrestrial > Soil > Desert | place: Antarctica: Dry Valley... | reverse complement strand
CGCGGCCGCCTGCGGGGACGCCGCTGCGATCCGCAGGCGGTGGAGCGGGTGCTGTTCGCGCTGGTCGCGAACCGCGCCTGCGATCCGGGGTCGAAGCTAGCTGCGACCCGCTGGGTCGAGCAGGTCGCGCCCGTACCTGGCTGCCGAGCGTGAATGAGGACGCCGCCTACCGGGCGATGGACCTGCTGCTCCAGCACTTACTGCGAGCGCGACATCGCCGACACCCCGGTCGCCCGCGACGAACGCGGTCGTCCGCGACGACGGCAGCCACGACGATAGCCATTGCAGCGACGTCGACAACGACGCTGCGACCGCCACTGGCACGCGCGGGTGGGTTCCGCACCTACAGGCACTCCAAAGCCTCCCGCGAGGAACCTGCCGCGGATCGTGATCGGATGGCCGTCACCCGCAGCGGGATCGTCTAGCGGACGCCTCCGTATGCCCGTTCCTCACCGTTCCGCGTCAGGGAGTGGCCAGCATCCAAACGCCACCACGGCGGCATAGTTGTACTTCAGCTCAGGTCGAGGGGTCGCAAGGTGGTACGAGTGGCCAGGTAGATGAACGGCCCGACCTGGTCCTGGAGCGCTTCGATACTTCGCCATTGGCGCATGAGGACTTCCAGTTGGTTCCAGGTGCCGATCGCTTCCCGCCCAGACAAGGCGACCATCCGGGCGCCGCTTGCCCGTACGGCGGCGACCTCTGCCCGGTTCGCGGCGATGTTTCTGTCCCTGGTGACTATGAGCCAGCCTCGCTCGGTCACCTCGGGTATCCAGACCGGATCCTTGGTGGCGGTGTCGCCGACGGGACAGGCTGGTCGGGTCCGCCGATGGAGCGTGCCGCCCGGATCGCCCGGGAAGGTGACGTCGTTGCGTACTTGGACCAAAACCTTCGCCAGTCCCAAGACGTCGGCGTCAACGTAGAAGCGGACAACCGCCGGCTTGGCCGGCTTGGTCACGCCGCCCGAGCAGAGTTTTCGTATGCCAGTGCCCAGCGGACATCTTCTGGTTCCAGGTCGAAGGCCGCCGCGATCTCGTCCGTGTCCTCGCCGGCCTCGTCATGTTCCCACAGGACCTCTGTGCTGACTCCCTTGACCGCCGGACGACCGAAGCGCACATCTGGTGCCATCAGCACAGGAGAGAGCGGGTCGTCGTGCGGCCGCCACCCAGCGGCTATGTCGCCGTCCCAGGTCACCCGCTCGACGAATGACTGCGACGCGGGCGTCAGGATGAGTTGGCCGCTGGCGTAGGCAACCAAGCAGAAATCTGCGTCGGGCCCGGCAGCCTCTTGGGCTTCGAGGACGAGCTGGCGGCCGCTGACGAACGGCTGTCGCTGAGCCAGGGGGAAGGGAACCCCGTAGTCGTTCCGCAACTGGTCTATGAAAGCTCGTAGCTCGGTCATTGGCACCCGATGCTTGCGATAGCCCCTTAGCAACGCAGCTTCGACGAACTCAGCCCAACTGATCGTGCGTGTGCCGGTGGGCTCGAGCCGAAGGATCGGCTGGTAGCTCTTCCCGCGGCGCACACCACCTTCGAGCCAGTAGTGCAGGGTCGACTGGGGCACACGAAGGAGCCGGGCCGCCTCGGCCTCGGTAAACATCTCTCTATCGAGCACGGTCAGGTTCGTCACTGGCGTCAGTGTGGCACCTACCGACGACGGGAACGAGGAGTGAGCGATCCGCCCCTCGGGGAGCCGTCGCTGCCGTCCGCTCCGGCTTGCTGGACCGGGCTTCGAAGCCTGGTCGTCGTCTCGACTTCTGTCGCCCAGGGTGACCAACAAGCCCAGGGTCAGTCGAACCGCTCGCGCCGGCGCGCAGCGGATCATCCATCCCAGGCCGGCCGAAACGGCGTGAGCCGCGATCTGTTGCTAACACCTTGCTAACAGCAGCAGCGGAAGCGACCGGATCGCGACGGACATCGAAACAGTGAAACTGCTGGTCAGAGCCCTAGCTGCGGACCGCGACGACCCTCGGCGGACGCCTGAGTCCGACTGAAAATCGGAAGGTCGGCGGTTCGACCCCGCCCCTGGCCACCAGCGAGCAGGCCTCTCACTTGCGGCGCTAATCGACGGGGACCCGATCCTGGGGTGTTTTCGCGGGACCTTCGGAGTGCGATCGGTTCGCCATCGCGGCTTCCCTGTGAGCCATCGACGTCCGCCGACCGGAGACACCCAGCACGGCGGAATCTGGTGCTCTGCGTCCTGGGAGCGGTGGACGCGCTCGGCTGAGTGGCGCGTTCGCCGTCAGCCTTCGCAGTCGCTGTCGGTCGGGACGCAGTCGGTGCGCACGAACGGAGCGGACGTGAGGTAGGCGTGGTGGAAGGCCTCGTTCGGGATGCCGTTGATCACGACGTCGTTCGCCTCCACGGACTCGAACGTGAGCTCGTCCCCGCTGACGGCCCAACGCAGCGTGTCCGTCCCGGGCGAGAGCTCGTCCTGCAGGGTGAGCGTGTCCCCGTCGAGAGTGAAGGGACCCTTCCAACCGACATTCCAGGCGGCGGGGCCCGACTGGTAGGCGAAGGCGAACCGGTCGTCCTCGAGCGTCAGCACCTGGGTGAGGGACCCGTCGATCTCCTCGGCCTGCAGGAACTGGTCGGTCAGCTCGCCGAAACCGGACGCCTCGAGCGCGGCACCGATCTCCTCCGCCGTGAGCTCGAGCCGCCAGGAACCGTGCAGGGGCGACGCAGCCACGGTGTCCGCGGGCTCGCTCGGGGCCGACGGGGGAGTGCTGGACGACGAGGCGGAGCCGGCGAATGTCTCGGTAGGTTCCGAGCTCCCGCACCCGGTGACGACCGTGAGAGCGAGCGCGGCAGCGAGAGCCAGGGCCGTGGTGCGAGACATGGGATCCCTTTCGATGTGAGCGCTGCGCGTGTGCGTCGGATACGGCTTGTCAGGGCCAGTCGGGTCGGACTGTCTGCAGGCAGTCGGCAGACACGACGCGGGTCGGGTCGTCGAGCCAGGCCTGCCGGACGCCGAGCATGCAGTCGGTGCGGGGCATCACGTTGTGCCCTCCGGCGGGGTCGACGAGGAACGTCAGGCTGCTGAGGCCGCGGAGGCCGGCCCGTGCCGCCCCGGGTCTGACGTAGGGGTCGAAGGCGCCCGCCATCACGAGGACGGGGACGTCTGAACGCACCTGTTCGCCCACCTCGGCCGGCCCTGGGTCCACCGGCCAACTCGAGCAGACGTCGAGGTATGGGCTGCGGGAGAACGCTGCGGCGAACCCGGCCCGCTCCGCGCCGACCACCGGCGCGCCCGGGCCGCTGAACGGTGCGATGTCGCGGCACAAGATGGTGAGGTCGACGGCGCCCGCCCCCCTGCCGTCGGACGAGCACCGGGGGTGGTAGCCGTTGCAGTACGCGTCGTCGCCGACGAGTGCAGCGGCCAGGGTGGAGAGCTCCTCGGTCCCCCCGGCGAGGACCGCGGCGACGACGGAGGGAACGGCCTCGGCGCTGTAGAGCCCGCCGACGCTGTCCCCCGCTAGGGCGCTGCGCAGGGCCTGCAGCAGCATCGCGGCGTCGAAGCGGACCTCTACGCCCCCGTCGCCGGACTGGTCGTCGACTGTGACAACGACGGGGGCGGTCTCCAGCCGCGTCAGCGCCGCGGTGAGCGCGTCGACGCCGACGGGGTACGCCGCCTGGCAGACCGGGTCCTGCGCGCAGGCGTCGAAGACCGCCGCGAACGCCTCGTCGGTACTCCGCGCCGCGGCCGTGCGTGGATCCAGGCCCGGCCACTCGGGAGAATCCAGCAGGACCCCTCGAAGGTGGTCCGGCGCCGTGCGGAGCATCTCGAGCGCGATGCGCGACGACGTCCCGAACGTCGCGACGTTCCACGACTCGATGCCGAGGGCACGCCGCAGGTCCTCGGCGTCCGCGGCCATCTCGCCGATGCCGTAGGCCGAGACGTCGATGCCGGCTTGGGTCAGGCGGTCGTAGCAGGCCGCCACAGCGCCGAGGTAGCGCTGTCGGGTGGACGGGTCGTCGGTCGCGGTGGCGAGGGTCAGGGGCGCCACCTCCTGCACCTCGCGGCAGTCGAGGGTAGGCTCGGAACGACCCACCCCCCGCGGCTCGAGGACGATCACCTCACGTCCAGTCCGCTGGGCCATCGGAGCAATGCCTGAGATGTTGGGGACGTCACCGAGGTCCGTCCCGGCGACGAAGACCGGCTCCGCCTCCGACGCCCCCTCGGGTGGTGGCACGCGGGTGACGAAGAGCCGGATCGTCCGCCCCTGCTCGGTGCGGCTCTCCGGGACGGTGAGGTAGCCGCACGTCACCTCCGACACCACCAGCGTGCTGACTTCGGCCGGGCACGGCACGCCGGCGAACGCGGGGACGCCGGCGTCCTGCGGGTCGCCGTCCGCGTCCGCCGTGCAGGCGACCGTGAGGCTGAGCGTGACCGCGACGAGAAGGGCGGCGCGACCCGGACGTGGTGAGGTCCTCACGGAAGCACCTGCCAGGGTTGGCCGGCCAGCAGCAGCTCGCGCGCCGCGCAGGTCTCCGACACCGGGTCCAGCTCCAGAGCCGTCGCGGTACGGGTCCAGCGGTAGGTGCCCACGGGCTCGACCACCTGAGCCTCCTGGCAGAGGGCGTCGCTGATGAACGCGTCGATCCGCAGCTCATTCCCCTCCGTGCTGTAGGAGTAACCTGACGTCGGTCCCTCGAAAGCGTCGGGTGGCACGAAATCGACGCTGCCCCGTTCGCCGAGCTCGACGACCCAACGGCCGGACATCAGGTACCGCTCGGCCAGGTCCGAGTCGGCGACGTCGACCTCGTACCTGCCGGGCAGCCCCGGTGTCGCGGCCGGTTGAACGACGGTCACGTCACCCCGACCCCGCTCGTCGAGGATGGTCGGTACGCCGACGGCCAACGTCGCGATCCCCCCCGTGGCGACCACCGCGGACACGATCCTACGCACGCGCACCCTGCGGCGTCGTCGCGTCAGGACCCGAGCCAGGGACGTTCCGACATCGGTGTGGGACTTGGCTGCGGCGACGTCGAGACCCTCGCGGAGGCGGCGTTCAAACGACATCGTCGACGCCTTCGCTGAGCAGAGCAGCGAGTCGCCGCCGGGCCTTGTGCAGGTGCACCCGCGCGGTCGCGGGTGAGCACCCCATCAGGGGCGCGAGGTCGGAGACCGGGCGGTCCTCGAAGTAGAAGAGGACGACGGCCGCGCGCTGGCTCATCGGGAGCCTGCGCACCGCGGCGTAGACGTCGGAGTCGGGTTCGACGGCGGCGGGCGCCGTCACGACCGGGAGGAACCGGTTCTCGAGCATCCGGCGCATCCGCTCCCGCCGAGCGGCCCTGGTGGCGATCCGGATCGCGACCCGGCGCACCCAGGCGTCAGGCCGCTCGTAGCGAGAGACCTTGCGCCAGTGGTCGAAGAGCTGGACGAACGCCTCCTGGGCGACCTCCTCGGCCAGACCACGGTCACCGACGATCAACGACACCGTCCGGACGACGCGGGAGAACTCCAGGCGGAAGAAGGCCGTGAACTCGGCCTCCGCCTCCGACATCCCGCCCGCCCTCAGGCCCGTTGCCGTCACTGCAGCATCGACGCTGCGCCCGTGTACGGCGGTCAACCCGATCGCGTCTGCGGACATGATGCCTCCACCTACACACAGACGTCGCGCGAACGGGATGTTTACCGCCGGGGCTCCACAACCGCGGCCTAGCGTTGCCGTGGCTCAGTAGAGGGGGGCCAACCCCACGTCGAACAGGACGTCGGCGATGAGCTCGTGGCCGGCCGCTGACGGGTGGGTGTAGTCGTCGGCCAGCAGCGCGCCGGCGGGGGACGCGCCGTCCGGCCCGTTGAACGCGTGGTAGGTGTCAGCGCAGGCCGCGTCGTGGGCGGCCGCGACATCACAGATGACCGCACTGAAGGCGTCAAGTACCGCGACGGTCGCCGGCGTCGCCTCGGGAGGGGCATCGGCCCAGCCGATCCAGTCGTTGTAGAAGTTGATCACCCTGATGGAGGTCGGGGCGCCGTCGCGAAGGAGCTCGACCTCTGTGAGCAGGTCGTCGAGGACGCGCCCGAACCCGTCCGCTGCCTCACGAGCGCATTCGGCCGTGTACGCCGACCAGTCGATGTCATTACCGCTCGGGCCGTCGCACGGGTCGTCGTTGAGATTCCACGGAGTGTCGTTGTGCCCGGCGGAGATCAGGACGATGTCCGCGCCCGCCACCGCTGCCCGCAACGTATCGCTGGTCCTCAACCGGTCCACGAGGACAGGAGTCGTGACCCCGTCGTGCATCGAGAGGTTCTTGACCCTCGCCGGCTGACCTGCAGACTCTTCGACCATGGCGCCGTAGAGCGTCGCGAAGCTGGGGCATCCCCCGCAGTCCGGACCGGCGAACGGCAACGAGTCCCCCAGGGCGACGAGCGAGTACCCCGGCTGGGTCGGCTCCTTCTCGGTGGGGCTGCCGCTGCTCGATGGCTCCGTCTGTGACGTCGGGGCGGCGTCGACACCGGTCTGGCAGCCGGCGACGAGCAGCAATGCTGCCGCCGCCCACCACGGGCGTCTGGTCGGTGTGGTCATGGCTGCCTCCTGGGTACGTGGGTCGCGGGCGGTACGCCGAGATCCCCTTTCACCGACACACAGACCCGGGGTGGGAGGAACGTTTATCGGCCGCATGAACCGGGCCACCACCGAGCAGAGACGCGCGCGGCTCAGCCGCGCAGGAAGGTGAGCACCGCGAGCACCCGACGGTGGGCATCTGGGGACTCGGACAGGTGCAGCTTGGCGAAGATCTGGGTGACGTGCGCCTCCACCGTCCGCTCGGTCACGGTCAGCCGGGAGGCAATCGCCTTGTTCGACAAGCCCTCCGCCACGAGTGCCAGTACCTCGCGCTCCCTCGGGCTCACCACGGCCAACGGGTCCAGGCGGCGCCGGCGCCCGAAGAGCATCGAGATGATCGTGGGGTCGACCACCGTCTCCCCCTCGTGCACCCGCTGCACCGCATCCAGGAGAACCTCCCCGTTGAAGATGCGTTCCTTGAGCAGGTAGCCGACCTTCTCGGGATGGTCCGAGACCAGCCGCATCGCGTACGTCGCCTCCAGGTACTGCGAGAGCACGAGCACGCCGACGCCGGGCTGCTCCTCACGGATCCGTTGCGCGGCAACGAGCCCCTCGTCCGTGAGAGTCGGCGGCATCTTGATGTCGACGACGGCCACGTCGGGCTGGTGCCGGCGGATCTCCCGCATCAGCTCTTCGGCGTCGCCGGCCTGACCGACGACCTCTGCGCCGGACGCCCGCAGCAGCGACGCGATGCCCTCACGGATGAGAACCGCGTCGTCGGCGATGACTACCCGCACGGGATCTCCGCCCGCAGGGCCGCTGTGCCGGCGTGCATCCGGCCGCCCAGGGCGCCGACGCGGTCAACGAGGTGGACCAGCTGCGCGGGGTCGCGCTCCGAACCGTCGTCGTGGAGGGCGACGACCAGGTGGCCGGCATCTTCCTCGACGGCCACGCTGACGTAGGAGGCCGAACGCCGGACGGCGTCCGCCACCGCCTCGACGACGACGACGTACGCCGCGCTCTCGGCCCCGAGGTCCCAGCGTCGGTCGACGACGTGGGCGACGTCCAGCGCGAGGGGGGCAGCTGCCGCGTAGGTCCGCAGCGCCGGCCCGAGGCCGGCGTCCGCCAGGATCGCGGGAAAGATCCCGTGGGCCAGTTCGCGCAGCTCGGTCAGAGCGAGCGCCGCTTCTGTAGCCGCGCGCGTCAGGAGCGACGCAACCTCCGCGTCGCCGTGCGAGCCGGCAGCTGCCAGCGCAAGACGCAGCTCGGACGAGACGGCCAGCAGGCGCTGCTGCGCCCCGTCGTGGAGGTCTCGCTCGAGTCCCCGGCGGGTCGCGTCGGAGCGGGCGACGACGCGGGCCTGGGACGCCCGCAGGTCCTCGAGCCGGAACAGCACCTCGGCCCGCAGCCGCTCGTTGTCGACGGCGAGCCGTGTGGCGGCTCCGATCTCGCTCTTCAGGTCGTGGGCCGCCCGCAGGCTCCGGTCGTGGACGACGATCGCGACCCGCCGGTCGTCTCGCGTGATCGTGGTGACGGCTTGGTCGCGGGTCGGGACCGGGTCGACGGTCCGTCCCTCGGCATCGACGTAACGCTGCGGCCCGTCGAGCCAGTAGGCCACCTCGAGCCGGTCGTCACCGACGGAACGCGCGAGGACGTCCCGCAGGAGCCCCGGCGCCGGTGCGGACGCCAGGTCCTGCGCCAGTCGCCCGACCGCGCGACGCGTGCGCGTCGTGCGGGACGCCGTCCGCGCGAGTCCGAGTGCGAGCGCCGTCAGGGCCGCAGCACGGACCAGGAACACGACGGTGAACGGGGCGACGGACGGGTTCTCCTCGGGCACCTGCAGCAGCACCACCGCGTAGCCGACCTCGGCCACGGCGACGAGGGCAGCAGGGACCAGCACCGGAACGGTCGCGGTCCGCGCGGCCGGGCTGGCCCGCGCCAGCCACCAGGCCACTGCGGCCACCAGCAGCCCGCCGACGACTACCGACGACCACAGCCGGAACGCCTCCAGCGCCTGGGCGACGTCCACGTCGGCGCGGACGAGGAAGGCGTTGTCGGTGCAGTTGCGCCAGCAGTTCTGGTCGAACAGCGGATCGCGGACGAGCGCCTGCCCCACGGCGACAACCGTGGCCACCCCGTACGCCAGCAAAACGCCCGTGCGTGCGTGGGGCCACGTCGCGCGTCCGCTGGGCCACTTCAACGCCAGGTGGACGACGAGGGCCAGCAGGAACGGGGTGGCCAGCATGGCGACGCTTCGCGCCATGGGCGGGGCGGCCTGCCGGCCCACCCAGTCGTTCGCCGACCAGGTGCACCCGATCAGCACCGCCAGCACGCCAGGCGGTCCAGGACGGACCAGCCACAGGACCGCTCCCACCGAGATCATCGCCAGCCCGGCGACGAGGTCGGCCACGTGGGCGGGCACCGAGGCCGCCGCGTACGTCGTCAACGAGGGGCCGGCCCCGTCCAGGGCCGCCACAACACTGCCAGCGCCGACCAGCGCGGCCGCCGGCACGACCCACCGCGCCAGGGCCGGCGGCTGGGGAATCGACGCCGCGTTGGCCACAGGACGAGAGTCGCAGATCGCCGGCCGGAACGACCTGTGGCCAGCCACAATCGGGAGGGCACAAGGCCTCGTGCCCGCCCCGACGTCGCCGCGCGCCGCCGTCCCTACCGTTCGTCGAACCGGAAGAAACCGTTCGAGGGAGAGTCATGAAACGCAACGGGCTAATTCAAGGGATGGCGGTCGTCTCCGCACTCGGGGTCGCCGCCGTCACGGGGTGCTCGCAGGCCGTGGAGTCGACGAAGGCGGGCGGCTCGACCACCTCGGTCACGCTCCGGCTCGGGACGAACGACAACGAGTTTGCGCCGAGCGCGCGCGCCATCGAGACGTTCGCCGACCAGGTCGAGGAGTTGTCGGGCGGCGAGCTCGTCATCGAGCCGGTGTGGGCGGCGAACCAAGACCCTGAGGTCAGGGACTGGGACCAGCGTGTCGCCCGCATGGTCGTGAGCGGCGACCTCGACATGGGTTTTATTCCGGCACGCGCCTGGGACACCGAGGGCGTCGCCTCGCTGCGCGCCCTGAGCGCACCCCTCCTGCTCACGTCCCAACCCCTCGTGGACGAGGTCGTCCGCAGCGACGTGGCAGAGGATGCCCTGGCGGGGCTGGAGACGGCCGGCGTCACGGGCCTGGCGCTCGTCCCGGAGGGTCTGCGGCACGTGTTCTCCTACGGCGACCCGCTGGTGACGCCCGAGGCGTTCGCCGGCACCACCATCCGCACCCCTCGTTCCGAGACCGGCTACGCGGTGTTCCGCGCCTGGGGAGCCGACCCGGACGACCTCGTCGGGCAGGCCTTCGACGACGGGATCTTCACCGGCTCGGTCGCCGGGGTCGACTCCAGCTTCGCTCGCGCGGGAGGGCTGGGATCGCCGACGACGGTGGCCGCGAACCTCACGACGTCCGCCAACGTGAACACCCTCGTCGTGCAGACCGAGGTGCTCGAGGGGCTGACCTCGGCGCACGCCGACGTGCTGCGTGAGGCAGCGATCGCCACTCGCGACGCCGTCCTGGCCGACCCTCCCGACGAAGCGGCCCTGGCCGAGGACTTCTGCGCCGCAGGTGGCCGGGTCGTCACCGCCGGCGACGCCGATCTTGCTGCCCTCGAGGTGTCGTCGCGGCCGGTCTACGCCGAGCTCGAGCGGGACCCGGCGACCAAGGAGATGCTGGGGCAGATCGTCCAGATGAAGGCGGACGTCCCGTCGCCGACTCCCATCGCCCCGTGCGGATCGACGTCCGGCGGCGCTACCCCCAGCGTGCAGCCGGCAGACACCGAAGGAGCCTTCCCGGAGGGTGTCTACCGGATGGAGATCAGCGAGGCGGTCTTCCTGGCCGCGGGGGTCACCCAGGTGGACGCGCGCAACCACGCCGGCATCTGGACGCTGACCTTCGGGGGCGGGGAGGTCGTCATCGAGGACGTCCGCACGAGCGACAACAGGCGGTCGTCGATTGACGGCGCGTACTGCGTGTCCGGCCAGCGGGTGAGCGTCGTGGAGCGTCAGAGCGGGCAGTGCGGGTCACCGGTGCTGTTCAGCGCGACGTGGCAGCTCGACGGGCGCGAGCTGCGCTTCACCGAGGTGCACGACGGTGCGACGGACGCACCGACCGTGTTCTTCGACGCGCTCTGGGGCAGCCAGGTGTGGACGAGGATCGACTGAACCAACCTCAGCGCGGGTGACGGCAGAGCGGCAGCTCCGCCGTCACCTGCGTTCCTCCCGCCGTCGGACTCACGAGGCGCAGCGACCCACCCGAGGCGTCGACGCGGTCCGCCATCCCCCGCAGCCCGGTCCCCCGGGAGGGGTCCGCGCCGCCGTCCCCGTCGTCGGCGACGGTGACGACCAGGTCGTCCGGGCGGCGAGAGACCACGATCGAGGCCCGGGTGGCGGCGGAGTGCTTGACGGCGTTTGCGACGGCCTCCGCGCAGACGAACCAGGCAGTCGCCTCGACATCCGGGTCGTAACGCTCGTCGGGCCCGCTCAGGTCGAGCGGTAGGGGGCTACGTCCTGCCAGGGCGAGGAGCGCCCCGCGCAGTCCCTGGTCGAGCTCGCGCGGGCGCAAGCCCTGGGCGAGTGTCCGCAGGTCGTCGAGGGTGTGCGCGAGCTCACGACGGGCGCGGTCGACGTGCTCCGCCGGCGCCACGGATGCGGCAGCGGCCGCCGCCAGCAAGGCCTCGAGGGACTCCAGACGCCGCTCGGCGCCACCGCGCAGGCGCCGCTCGAGCCGGGCCTGCTCCTCGTCGGCGGCCAGCAGGAGCCGCCGCCGGGACGCGTCGAGCTCGACCAGGCGCGCGCCGACGTCCACGCGGAGCGTCGCGTGGGACTCGGCCAGCCTGGTGGCCGCGGCGACGGCCGCGACCAGCGCCGGCTCGTCGAGGACCGCGTCGTCGTGGACGAGCAGGGCGAACGGCCGCCCGTCCCGCTCGACCAACGTCGCGGTCCGACCGGCACCTGGCGTGGGCACGTGCACGCGCGCGCCCTGGGCATCGACGTACTGACCACCCGGGGTGAGGTGGCCGACCTCCAGGCTGGGGTCACCGAGGGTGCTCGCGAGGGCGTCGCGCAGCGTCCCCGACCGCGCATCCCCCAGCTCGACGACCAGGTCGGTCAGGCGGGCGGCGACCGGGTGTCTGAAGGCGAGCACCAGCCCGACGGCGACGGCGCACACAGCCAGCTCGTACAGCAGGAGCGCGGGCAGGACGACCGCACCCGAGGGGAAGAGCATCCTCGCGACGGCCCCGACCAGCAGCGCGGAGGCCAGACCCGCTCCCGCGCGCAGGGCAACGAGACGGTGTCGCCTCGCCGTGCCCCTCGCCCTCACCAGGCCCCGAGCGAGCGCGGCGACGAGCCCGAGCGCGACGGCGACGACAGCGACATCGCTCTGCCACCAGGGCATCGACAGCGCAGCGCCGTAGCCGGCCACGACAGCCGCGGCGTCGAGCGGCGACCGGGGACGCCACGCCGGAGCCGTGACGAGGAGGTGCACGATCACTCCGACGTGCAGGAAGAGCGCCGCAGGCCAGAGCGTGCCGAGGAACCACGCCGCTCCCGCCAGCCCCAGCAGCGTCCCGATCGCCGGCTGCTCCCTCGGGACGACCAGGCCGGCCCCGACGAGGACCAGGCCGACCAGGAGGTCGGGAACCCAGAGGACCGGCTCTGACCAGCTGTCGCTCCCGCGCTCGATCGCGAGCCCCGCGGCTGCCGCCACCACCAGCGCGCCCCACCGGGCGGCCTGACCGGCATCTGCTGCACGATCCTGCACGCCGCCTCCGCACGGTCCCCCGACCCGGCACATCCTTCGGCGCCGCGGGGTCAGAGTCAACGGGTCGGCACCGACACTGTGGCCAGCCACAACCGGCACCCCCGAGAGGCTGGCGGCCACCCCGATGCCGCCCGTCCCGCGCCGTCCCTAACGTCCTTTCGTCACAGCGATGAAGGGACAGACATGACACGCACGAGATCGACGACATCGAGAACGAGGCGGACGACGTCCGCCGCCGTGACCGTGCTGGCAGCGGCGGTGCTGAGCCTTCCCGCGGCAGCGCCGGCGGCGTCCGTCACCTTGGGGAGTCAGGCGGAACCGTCGATCGCCTTCTCGCGGTACGACCCCTCCATCGGCGGCTCCGCCCTGTGGACGGCAAGAGCGAACGGGTCCCGGGAACGGCGGCTGACGGCAGGTCAGGCGTACTTTCCCGCGTGGTCGCCGGACCGCTCGCACCTGCTCTTCGACTTCCCCGACGACCAGGGCGACGAGCAGATCGGCAGGATCGATGCCGACGGCTCCGGCTTCCAGCAGCTGACCGACCTTCCTGGTATCTCGGAGTGCGCGGACTACTCCCCCGACGGCAGCCGCATCGTCTTCGACCGTTTCGTCCCGCGACCCGACACCCCCTTCTTCACCTCGCTGTGGGTAATGGACGCCGATGGGAGCAACCCACAACCCCTGTTCGGAGAGGACTCCACCACCTTCGACGTGGAGCCGGAGTACTCACCGGACGGCTCGGAGATCGTGTTCGGCCGGATCGACT
>Ga0136613_10001208_pt1 | contig 13087 bp, 5 predicted proteins | sample AntDrymUQ2722106_2_FD_106649 | JGI IMG/M metagenome (GOLD analysis project Ga0136613, IMG submission 106649) | Polar desert sand microbial communities from Dry Valleys, Antarctica - metaG UQ272 (21.06) | ecosystem: Environmental > Terrestrial > Soil > Desert | place: Antarctica: Dry Valley... | reverse complement strand
CTGCGGCGTCTGCGTGGCGCATGGCGAGCATGTGTCGGTCGTCGCCAACCGGATCCGGGGCAACGGCGCGATAACGCCCCCGCCGCCGGTTACCGTCACCCTCACCGGTCAGGGCGGAACCTTCGGCCCGCGATTTCAGGGCGGCATCGTCATCGCGGCCCCCGAGCCCGGCAGGCAATCGGACGGAGTGAACGAGGACGGTCCACGCAACATCCATCTCCGGCGGAACGTAGTCGATCAGCCCGACGCCGTGGCCGCTCTTGTGCTATCGCGAGGCGCTTGCCGCATAACCGGCAATCACTTCCACTCGCATGGCCTGGAGGGACGCGTTTTAGGACCAACGGTGCTCATCTTCTCGGCCGGCAAACCATGGGAGGCCGTCGACCTTCCGGTAGGCGAGCCGAATCCCGACCGATGGCTCCAGCCGGCGGGCTCCAGGGAGTACTTGAATGGACGGGCGCAAGAGCTGCCGGAAGGCGATGGCGGCGCGCTGTCCTTCAGTGGCAACCAGGTCACGACGAATGGCACGAGCACTCCGCCCGTGGGAGGCTTCGGCGCCTGGTTGCTCTCGTTCGACCACGTTTTCGTGGGCGGCAACCAGTTCGCGGCGCGCAGCCCGGAGACATCCGCGCTGCCGCACGTGATGGCGATCGGAGTCACGTCGGATGTTTCCGTCAACCGCGTCGCTGAGACGCTCGAGGCAACCGAGATCTCCTCGGCGGCGATGGCTCCGATGTTGAGCGCGTGCGCCGGCAATCATCTCACTCACTGTCCAGCCGTCTTTGGCTGCGCAAACAACGGGAACCCCGATTACTTTGTGATGGCAGACAACTTGGTCTGGTTCCGGCCGCCCGACGGCAGGTGCGAGCAGCCGGCCCAACCCGTGATCGCAATCCTGAGGCGCTTCTGCGCCTCTCTGTTCGGGCGCACCCCGGGAGTAACTCCCGATATTACAATACGCGGTGTACACCTATGACCAACGCCGACATTACCCGTCTCCTCATCCAACCTAGAAAGCATTACGTCGGCGCGCGTATGCAGCAGGGCCGGGTGGTGCTTGATTCGGACTTCAACGAGGAAGCCGAGCTCGTCGACGAAGAACGACGCCGGGCCCTCGCGGATATCGTCGGCCCCACCGGTAGCCCGGACGAGGGTTTCGCCGCGGACCTGGACATCGGAGATGAGGTCACGATTCAGCCTGTCTCGTTCAACGGCGAGCCGGCGATCGACACATTGAACTACCGTACCCGTCCGGGCTCAATGTATGTCGCGGGCCTGCGCTTCGAGCACGAAGAACGCACGATCAACGACGAGACCGGCGGGGACCCGATCGTCTTGCAGCGGGACTTCCTCCAGATGCGAGCCGCGGGCGCGCCTCAGCCGCAGCCGGGAAACACGCACTCGCAGCTCACGTACCTGCACGGCTGGCAGCAGTGCGTGACCGCGACGGAAGACCAGGAGATCCGCGAGCGCGCGCTGGGCGGAATCGACACCTCGGTCCGGGTGCGGCGGATGGCGCGGGTGGAAGTCCGCGAAGTGGAAGACGACGAAGACTGCACGGCGGCGTGGGAGGAGGTCCGGCAGCAGATCGAGGCCGAGGCGGGGGGCGCATTTGCCGAGTCGGGTCATGAGCTGTTGTCCTCGGCCCGGCTTCGGGTGGCCTTCGTTCCGGGCGAAGCCCTGGATCCCTGCGCTCCGTGCGCTCCGGACGATGTGGGTCGCTATCTCGGGGCCAACAATCAAACGATTCGCATCATGCTGGCGGCCCCGGACCGATACGTCTGGGGATTCGACAACGCTAGCCCGCTCTACCGCGTCGAGCTTGGCGAGGCCGAGGATGGGCTAGTGCCGGTGCGAATGATCACGGAGCCACGCGACGAAGCCCGGTGGCCGCTCGAGAACACCGTGGTCGAGTTCCTGCCCTGGGCCACCCTGCTCGACAACAAGGAAAAGGTCGCGGCAGAGACCGGAGTGTTCCTGCGAGTCGCGGAAGGTTTCGACCCCGATGAAAGCTTGTTCCGGATCGCCGAGGCGGACCTGGCGCAACTCGATGCGTTGGTCCGCCAATGGGACGCCGCGCACCCCGATTTCGCATGGCTGCCCAACAACGCCGACCCCAGCGGCCGTTACCTCTACCTGCGAGCGTGGCATCGCCTGGATTCAGAGAACGACGACGTTCTGCTCGACACCGCGCCCGGGCCGAATAACCACGCCCTGCTACGGCGTCAGGGTCTCCTTCCGGAGTTCACCGGCGGTGGGCGGCTGGGCGATTACTGGGTGCTCACGGTACGCCCGAATACGCCCCAGGTGGTTACACCGTGGAGCCTGACGCAAGGCGGCGGCGCTCCTCCGCACGGGCCGCGCCACGTTTACGCGCCGCTTTCGCTGATCACGTTTCGGCCGCCGGGGCCAGGCGAGCACGAGAACACGGAGGTCGTGGAATCCATCCACGACTGCCGCCGCCGCTTCCGGCCGCTCGTGGACCGGGGCGGTTGCTGCACACACACTGTCGGCGATGGCGTGGGTTCGCAGGGCGATTACCTCTCGATACAAGCCGCCATCGACGGCCTTCCGGCGGAGGGCGGCAAGGTCTGCGTGCTGCCGGGAACGTATGCCGAGGAGGTCCGAATCGAGCGTAGCGACGTGATCGTCGAGGGCTGCGGACACCAGACAGTGCTGCGGACGCCCACGGGCGCCACCAGCCCGGCGCTGATTCACGTCCTTGCGCCGCGCGTGACGCTCCGTGAGCTTTCCCTCGAAACTCTCGGCCAGGTCGGCGTATTGGTGGGGGAAGAAGATCTGAATGCCGATCCGGTCGCGGCCGACGTGGTCCTGGAGCGGCTGATTGTGGTTGCGGACGAGCGTGCAGGCGCCGGTGGGCAGACTCGCACTGCCATCGATGTTCGCCGTGGCCTGCGGGCCGAGATCCGCGAGTGTGAGTTGACGATGCGTGGGTCGGTGAGCGACGAAGCCGGCGTATTCGTGCGCGGGGAGGACATTCGTGTGGAGCGCTGCCGGATCGAGACCGCTCCGGCAGGGGAGTCCTTCGCCGCTTGGGGCGGCCTCCAGATCGGGGGCGCATCGCGGCGCGTTCAAGTCCGACGAAACCGCATCGCCGGAGGGCTGGGGCATGGCATAACGCTCGGCAGCTTGGAATGGATCGCCGAGACCACCAGGACCACCACCAACTTCGGCGCCGGCGCCGGGCTGCAGAACGCGTTCGACCCCTGCGCGCCCCTCGAAGAAGAGGTCCAGCCCGTAGAGGTCGACAACGTCCGCTTCGACCCGGAGACCGCCGGCGATCTGGACGAAATTCAGATTGTCGATAACCAAATCGAGTCCATGCAAGGCAACGGCATTTCGGTGCTGACGACTCTTCGCCTCCAGGACGACGGCGAGCAGGACATGATCACGGTCGATCGCCTCGCGATCGAGCGCAACCGCATCTTCAACTGCGTGGTGCAATCGAGGACCCTCGCATCGAGTTCACCCGTGCAGAAGACGAAGAAACTCTCGCCGGGGGAGGAGGAGGTCTTCGGGCAATTCCTAGTCTCCTCGATTCCGCCGGCCGGGATCGTGCTGGTCGATGGCGAACATCCCGTGATCCGCGATAACGTGATTCGCGACAACGGAACCACCGATCCGGGGCCGATCGCCGGGGTCTGCATCATCTTCGGAAACGACATCGTGATCGAGGGGAATCGCATCCAGAACAACGGACTGCGGCAGCCGGCGTCGATTCCGTCGATCTCGAGCATGCGCTCGGGCATCGCCATTTCGCTGGCGGGCGTGGCGTCCAACCAGCCGACGCAGGACCAGCCGGACACCCTGGGAAGCTCGCTGCGCGTGATCGGTAATATCGTGGAGCACCCGAACGGCCCGGCGCTCGCCGCGCGCGCTATCGGTCCCGTGGCGATCGAGGACAACTATCTGCTCTCGCTGGGCAACAACGCCACGGCGCAGCAGGCGAGCACGGCGCACACAGTGGCGGTGGTCAATGCCGGCATGCCGTGGGAGTCGATCGATCTGGCGGCAGGGGAGCCCTCCCCCAATCGCTGGATCTTCCCGCCGCGCACGCCCGAGTATCTCCGGCGCCAGCCCGGCGACGACGATGGCGGCGGCGTAGGCGCGCCAGGCGAGGGCGGGGGCATCATCGGACAAGGCGGTCCCGTAATGTTCAAGAACAACCACGTCACCCTGCGCTGGGTGGAGGCTCCCAACGCGGCCGCCGGTCTGGCCTCGGGCTTCTCCGTTGGGATTTGCAGTTTGGATGACGTGACCATGTACGGCAACCAGTTCGCGCTGAACGTGGAAGATCCCGGTGTCAAGAAAAAGAGCGGTACGACGTTCAACCGCCAGCCGCGCATTTCCGCTCAGGTTGTCGCCGTGGGAGCAACCGCGAACGCTTCCCACAACCGGGTCGCCGAGGGAGTGAACGACGCGTTGATCTCGCTACTCGCACTCGGCGGCTTCCTGGTGACGGCAAGCTACAACATCACCACGCACATGAGCTTTTCGGCAACCTGCAACGGTCTGGAGGGAGAAGGCGGGGGTCCCGCGAATGACAAAGACCCTTTCCGTATCCACCGCGGCAATCTTGTCTGGCTGCGGCCGGCCTTGCAGTCGAGCCGCGAGGATCTGGTATCGGTCGATACGGTGAACGCGGCCGCTCAGCAGCTATTCGTGACGCTATGCGACACCTGTCTCGGGCTGGGACCTGCGGGGGGCGGTCCGGTGTTTCTGCCCATCCTGGGATTGATCACGCCTCAAGGGTAGTGTACATGATGGACTCACCGATAACGAACCGGGCCGGAAGCATCGGACGTGTTGAGCGGGATCTCGATGCGCACCTAAGATCGCTGCGCCGCAAACGGGAACGGGCCGTCCTGCGCGGCGAGCCCGTAGATCGCTTGCAGGCTCGGATCCGAAGCGAAGAGGATCTGCTTCGCCGGATGCGCGCTTACGGGCAGGGTCTCGGAAACATCAGGAGGCCGGAATGATTCGAGGGGTTGCCATTCCGAACAAGAGAATCATCCGCGCACAGGACGCGGCGGCGTCCTCACTGGGACCAAGAAACGTCGCCCCCGCGTTCCGTTGTGCGCGTTTGCTGGAGAGCGCGCAGGACGCGGGGGCGTCCTCACCGGGACCAGGAAGCGTCGCCGCCGCGTTCCGTTTTGCGCGTTTACTGGAGAGCCCGGTGGTGAAGAGGCAGGAGACTCCCGCCCTTCGGCCGCCGGCCGCCGAGTCCAGGACCGAGAGCACGGGGTTGTCGGTTCGACCGGCCTCGGCGGCGGACCTGCCCTGGCTCCAATCCTGGGCAGCTCACTTGGGACTGCCAGCGCCGAGATCGCGGCGGGTTCGGTCCTTCATCCTGCTCAAGGACTCTCAACGCGTCGGATACATGGCGATACGGGACGACATGATCGATTCGGGGCGCAGCCGCGAACCCATCCTATGGATCCTGTCCGCCTTTCTTATCCCGTCGCTGCGCGGGCAAGGGCTGATCCTGAGATTCGGTGAGATCCTCTCGCGGCAGTACTACCAGAAAGGGAAGGTCGGGTGTCGGATCGCTGCCGACAACACACGCATGCTGAAGCTGATGGCGAGGGGCGGCTGGAAGAAACTGCACGCGACGCGGCGGTACGTCGACTTCATGATGGACCTCGACGGCCCGTTCCGGGCATCGCGAAAGGGCTAGCGAGGTATAGCCATGCCGGCACTGGCAGCCCCGAAAGCGAAATCGGCCGCGAAGAACGCCTCGGGTAACGGAGCGGGCTCGCAGGCGCTGCGGAAGCGTTCGCGCCGGCCGAATGGCGGGGAGTCTCCCGCGGTCGGCGCCCTACAACCCAAACTGCGCATCAACGATCCGAACGACCGGTTCGAGCGCGAAGCCGACCGGATCGCGGACCGCGTGATGAGCATGCCCGAGCCGGAGGCGCGGCGGGGCGCGCGGCGGGACGGGCGCGGCCAAACGGAAGGGGAGCGAATGTTCCCGCTCCAGCGGCAGGAGGCGGAAGAAGAAGAGGAGACGTCCCAGACCTTCTCGCTCCAGCGTCAGGAAGAGGAGCAGCCCGAGGAAGAGACGGCGCAGACCGCCTCGCTGCAACGCGAGGAGAAAGAAGAAGAGATGCCGGAGGCATCCTCCGTGCTGCGGCGGACGGCGGCGGAAGAACCGGCGGAGGAGGTACAGACGTTCTCGCTCCAACGCCGGGAAGACGAGGAGGAGGCGCAGACCTCTCTGCTCCAACGCGAGGAGGAAGAAGAAGAGGTAAAGGCGGCACGGGCTGCCGCCGAGAGTGCCCAGGACAAGGCGTCCTCTCTCCAGCGGCGCGCCGCCGAAGATGAAGAGGAGCAGATGCAACAGTGGACCAAGCGTCCGCGACGGCCCCGGATCACGCCGCAGTTCGAGGCCGACCTCCGACTTCTGCGTCGCGGGGGCGGCCAGCCGCTGCCCGATCCGTTGCGCGCTTTCCTGGAGCCGCGGTTCGGGCAGAGCTTCGCCGATGTCCGCGTCCACGTCGGTTACTCGGCTGCCGAGCTGGCCCGCGAGGCCAACGCGCGGGCCTTCACCGTGGGCAAGCACATCGTCTTCGGCGCCGGCGAGTTCCGCCCGGGCGTGGAGCCGGGCCGGCGGCTCATCGCGCATGAGCTGACGCACGTCTTCCAGCAACGCGGCGGGCTGCACAGCGTGCAGCGCGAAGTCGGCCCCGACCGCGCCGCCGCCGCCGACCCACAGGCCGACCTCCCGAGCCTCGAAGAGTTGCGCGCCGCCTTCAAACTCGACGCGGCCTCCGCGCCGCCCTCGATTCTTAGCGTGGCCGTCGCCCTGCTCCGCAACGCCCTCCGCAGCACGTCCAACGCCCAACGGCTCCGACCGTTCACGCGGGGCGAAGGCGAAACGGACGCCGTCGTCCGCGCGATCCAGTCGGGCGCTTACACGCTCGAACTAGCGACCCTGCGCGGCGGCACGGATACGGGCTGGAGGCTGACTCAGCGCACCAAGCGTGAGACGTTCGTCTCGCGCTCGAACTCAGCCACCCAACAGTGGCCTGGGGGGGCGGCCGACCGCGATACGATCACGCTGCCCACCCCGCCCGCAGCCGAAGATTATCCGAAAGGCACTATCGTCGCCGGCCTCGAATCCATCCCGCCGGGCGACCGTGTGAAAGTTGAAAAGCCTACCCCGCTGATTCCAAAAACCGTCTCAGCCGGCGCCGTACCCGACAGGAAGCCTTCGCTCCCCACGCCCGTCCCCAAGGCTGAAACCGTCCCGACCGCCACGCCCACCGCCGAAGTTGTTGCCGAACCCGTTGAGGCTCCCGCCGCCCCTCTCAAAGAAGCTACGCCGGGAGCGGACGCGGCCACGGCGGCGGCACAGCCGGCGACTCCCGAAGCCCCCGCGGCAGAGGGCGGCGAGCCTGCGGCAGAGCCAGAGCATGCCCCACTCGACCCGCAGGAAGATCCGGAGTTTCAGCAGACCCTCGGCCAGATCAAACGTACCCGGAAAGCTCAGGGCACACACGACCCTTCCGACATCAAGCTCGAACAGACCGATGCCGCCTCCGTCCTCGAGGAGAAAAAGCGGAGGGAGAAGAACGACCGCGACCAGCACCTCACGGAGATTGACACCGCCGCCAAGAAATCCAAAAGCGTCCCCTTCACGCCCGAGGAGTTCAAGGAGCTGCTCGAGAAAAGCATCTCGAAAATCGAGGACAAGCTCCCCAAGAATGAAGACGATGCCGAACGCTTCAAGGAGGATAAGCCCCTCGAAGGGACGAAAGAGGAGATCCGCGGTGAGGTCAAGAAGAAGAACGAAGAAATCGCCGGCCCTCTGGCGACCGAGGTCAAGACCGAGGAGCCCCCTTCCAAACCGCTCGACCCGGAGCCCACGGCCGAACTGACAGAGGAGGCCGCGGGCAAGAGGCCGCACCCCATCAACTCGACGGCCGCCGCACCGAAGCCCCGACTCGACTCCGAAATCTCGATGGAGAAGGAGAGCCAGTCGCTCGACGACTTGATGGCGGAGAACGAGATGACGGAGGAGCAGTTGGCCGAATCGAACGAGCCGACGTTCGTCAAGGCGTTGGACTCGAAGAAGGAGGCCCAGGAGAAGGCCGCGCAAGTCCCCTCCGACTTCCGCGCCGCGGAGCAGCCGATACTGGATAAGTCGCAGGCCAAGGCCGGGCAGGCCGGGGCGTCCAAGTTCGGGAGGATGTTCAAGAGCCGGGATGCGGCGTTCGGCGGCGTCTTCGGCAAACAAAAATCGACGGTCAAAGACGACAAGGCCAAGCAGGAGGAAGTCCTCACCAAGCTGAAGACGATCTACGAGGGCACGAAGACCGACGTGGAGAATATCCTCGAGTTACTCTCCACCACCGTCGACTCCATCTTCACCGTCCAGGTAGATCTCGCCAAACGGACATTCGAATCGAGGGTGGAAGACCAGCTCGACGACATCTACGGCTGGACGACGTGGGACGACACACTCTTCGGGGCCGACACCGACGCCATCGAAGGGGTATTCGAGCGGGAGAAGGAGCGGTTCCTGACGACGATGGATGGTGTCATCGACATCATCGCCAAGCTCATCGCCGACGAGTTGAACCTCGCGACGAAGCGCATCGAGAGGGGCCGTTCGGAGGCCGACACGCTCTTCGCGGGCCTCAGCAAAGAACAGCAGAGGCTCTCGCAGGAGGCGTTCGATCTATTCGAGACTCAGTTCGACGCGCTCGAGGATGGCGTTCGGGACAAGCAGCAGGAGTTGGCCGACGCGCTCGCGGAGTCCTATAAGACCAACGTCGATTCGCTCCGCGAGTCCTTCGACACGATCAAAGCAGATGTCAGCAAGGGCTGGATCCAGGGGGCCATCGACTTCGTCGTCGACGTCGCGAAGACCATCGCGAAGCTGGCGGAGCTGCTCTGGTCGATCCTGTCGCGCATCGGCAACATCATCGGCGACATCCTCGCCCACCCCATCCGATTTATAGAGAATCTGGCCAAGGGCGTCGGTGCAGGATTTAAAAAGTTTATAGATAAGATAGACGAGTACCTGGTAGCTGGATTCTTCGACTGGCTCCGGGGCACGGTCGGTGGCCCTGGCATCGTCATCCCGGACAAGCTCGACGCGGCGGGCATCTTCAGCCTCGTGACACAGGTGGTAGGCCTGACCAAGGACACCTTCCGCAAGATCGCGTCGAAGGTCTGGGGCAAGACTGCGGTCGAGCTCCTCGAGAAGGGCGCGGGCGTCGCCGAGAAGGGCCTGGAGTTCTTCTTCATCGTCAAGGAGAAGGGGCTCGGCGGGCTGTGGGATCACATCCGGGAGAGCATCGGCAGCATCGTGGACGACCTCATGACGAAGGTCAAGGAGACCGTCCTCTACGAGGTCATCAAGAAGGCGCTCGCGTTCATCGCCACTCTTTTTACACCGGCGGGGGCGTTCATCAAGGCGGCCCAAGCGATCTACGCCGGAATCCGTTTTCTCATCGACAACATCGACCGGATCGCGGAGGTCGTTGACGCCTTCCTGAGTTCAGTGGAGCTGGCCGTGGCCGGCAAGACCGATGCGATCTCGCAACGGATCGTCACCGCGTTGCGTGGCTTCATCGTCCTAGGGATCGACTTTCTCGCTAAACTCCTTCGACTGGGCAATCTGGACGACAAGGTTCGCAAAATCCTGAAGGCCATCCGCACGCCGGTCGAGCGTGGGATCGAAGTGGTCCTGCGACGGCTGAAACCCCACGTGCTCCGGCTGGTGAAGCGAGGCACGGACAAGAAGAAAGAGAAAGACGGCGCCCGGCAGCTCGATTCCGGCGAGCTCGTTTCGCAGGTGGTCAAGCTGATGTCGGAGCCTACCAAGGCCACAGCACCCGCCGCTGCACTCGCCGAGAAGCGGGCGCAGGCGAAGAAGCTGGTGCGCGACTTCCAGCCGAAGCTCGAGAAGGGCCGGCTGCAGATCATTATTGTCGACCGCGGCGCTGCGGACGTGGAGAAAGACGCCGCTGTTGACTTCGACGTATCGGCCAGTCCCGGGAAGAAGGGCGAGGCTCCGGTCCCAATCGTGATCGAGGACGAGGGGGCGGTTCGGCAACGATTCGCTCAGGCGCGGACACTGAAGAAGTTCACCGGCGAAAAAGGGTTTGGGGTGGCCGAGTGGGCGGGCACGTTCAGCAAGCTTGCCGCGAGCACGCATCAAAAGGACCTGCGGTTCGGAGTGAACAATGGGATACTTCAGCAGAAAGATGGCAAGTATCATTTTGGAGGGGATGTTCCCAAAGAGGAGATTGTGGAGCGGGGGGCAGTCGAAGTGCAAAATGCAGGCAGAAGCCATGCGCCCTTCCAAAAGGGGCGCTTTGGCGTGCCGCTCATTCAGGGTTTCCTCACCGCCAGAAAGATCGCCGGCATTCCACCGGACAGCTTCAGCGACCGCGGAATCGTCTCGGACGTGGCGGCTAGAGCCGAGTCGGCAGGCGCAATCAAGAAGGTCGGAAAGACAACTACTTGGGCGCTGCCGGAAATACCTCCCAAACGCGATCTGCCCGCGGGCTGGCGTGGCGTTACGCATGTCCGGCCGCGCTACTACGAACGGGGCGCGGGATTCCCGGGGCTGGCCAACGATTTGGCGGAAGACGTGATCAACTCAGAGATCAAGGGTCTGATCGAAAAACAATTAGACAATATAGACGATGCCAAGAAAACGGGCACTGCGCCCGACATGGGCCCCTGGCTAACGATGATTGCCCGGGAATTTGCAAAACCTAACGAGGAGTTCAACGCGAACGCCGCAAGAGCGGATTTCTACTATCAGCGCAACCGGTACGATGTGGATCACGTGAAACCGCTTGCTGGGCACTGGAATCGGACGGGCTACAACACCGATCAAGGCGTGCGCGTTGGGGCGACCCAGGGAAAGCCAGGTAGACTGGCGCTTCTCGAGAAGAGTGTCAATCGCAGTAAAGGATCCGGTGGAATCACCTACCAGCTATGGGTGGGGTCGGGCTTTACCTCGCCGGGAGGAGATCAGTTCCATGCGGACGCGGGTGAACCGTTCAAGAACTTTGCATAGCTGCATTGTGTTTCCTGTTCGGAAAGCAAGTGTTCGCCGGAGAAAATTCAATGGAAATCGGCAGATACAAGGTCGATCGCATCAAGCGGATTGAGCCCTCGCTGGGCGCAACCTTCGTGGGGAAGCGGGATGCGCTTCTCGTTGCTCGCGAAACGGACGACGGATATGAGCTTGAGGTGATTCAACTCAAGGGGTTCAAGTCAGTTGGGCGCGCGCCGGTGGAGGGAGTCGTGGCCGTCACCCGCGTCGGGGAGGAAGCTGTGTTGCTGAAGGCACGGCCCGAGCGCGGTAAAACCGCGAATAGAGATGAGCGAAGAATGGAAGTCCGGAGCCTGAAGGACTTCCACGTAAGTGCAAGCTTTGTGGAGGATAGGCCGGGCTACGTCGCAGCCCACCCGGACGGAACCCAAATCGCGGTCGCGCACGATTTCGGGCCTCTTCACATCTGGGATACCGGAACAGGCGAAATGCTCTCGAAGTACGGCTCCAAAGGTATCGGAGGAGTAGCTTACAGCCACGACGGCTCATTGCTTGCCGCGAAAGAGTTCGCCGGAGCGCTCAAGATCTTCGATGCAGGAAAGCTCGCACAGCCCTTACGTTCCGTAGCCGTGGGCGGCGAGGCGCAGATTACTTTTCATCCGGACAAACCTGTTGTGGCTGCTGCCGCCAAGAACGCCATCAAAATTGTGGATGCATCGACAGCAGAGGTAACGTTATCCATCAAGACAACCAAAAAGGAAAGCCAGGGAGCTATTGGGCACATGGCGTACTCTCCGGACGGTACGCTATTGGCGACCGCCATTCTGAATGGCGGCGTTGTCAGCTTTTGGGACATGGATAAGGCCAAATTCATCGGCCACATGCTCGAGTTGGACACGCCCTTGAGTGGGGTAGAATTCGACGCCGAGGGCAAGTTTCTGTTGGTTGCTTCGTACGAGGCGGCGGAGATCTACACCATCGTGTCGGCTTAACCAGAGTCTGAGACCTTTCGCTGTGCGAAGACTTTGTGGCGGCAGCTTCCAGCTATTCCGCTCTCACTCGCGTGTTCTTGGTCACGAAGCTTCCAGTCCCGGAGTAGATGGGCGTCGGGTCGGGGCTTGTGCCGCCGACTATAGGGACCTGCGCCGGAGCCGCCACCTCAAAGCGTGCCCGAAACTTGCTGCCGCGGAGAATCAGTGCGCGGCTCGAGGATTTGGCCTTCTTCGCTTTCTGATCCGGTCCCAGGCTTTCAATGGTGAGGGTTCCGACGCCGGGAATGGGAAACGAAGGGGTAAAGTAGACGGCTCCGGCCACCACGACAGTAGCTTCATCGCCCTCGGTGCAGGCGACCAGGCCATTGATCTTTTTCCTGGCGCTGCCGGTAATCACACCCGGAGGAGCCGCAACCGTGGCGGGCACAAAAGCGGGATCAAAGACCGCCTGATCGCCGGTGATTATGATCAAATCCATAGGCTAGATCCTGCCGTTCCCAAAAATCCTAAACGCGTAGCTGCTTGTTTTGCATGGCGGAGAGGGAGGGATTCGAACCCCCGGTGGGTTGCCCCACAACGGTTTTCAAGACCGCCGCTTTCGACCGCTCAGCCACCTCTCCTCGCGCCAGCATAACCGAAAGCCCGCGGCGCACGAATACCTGGCGGAGTTGCTTTTTTACCGCCTGCCAGTATCATTGGAGCGAACCTTACCCACTGCCGTAAGTCTTAGTTAAGTGAGAAACCCTTTATCGATGGAGGACATCGTCTGATGAAAACGATTCAATACCCAGTAACCCAACCTGCAACGTCGGTACTGGCGACCAATAAAGTAATTCGCAACACCTACGCCTTGTTGTCGCTGACGCTACTGTTCAGCGCGATGACGGCAGGTTTGGCCATGGCCCTCGATTTTCCCTACCCCGGGATCATGATTACCTTAATAGGCTACTTCGGGTTGCTGTTCTTGACAGTGAAGCTCAGAGACAGTGTGTGGGGGCTGGCGTCGGTCTTTGCGTTGACCGGCTTCATGGGCCTGACCCTCGGGCCGATCTTG
>Ga0136613_10001207_pt1 | contig 13115 bp, 12 predicted proteins | sample AntDrymUQ2722106_2_FD_106649 | JGI IMG/M metagenome (GOLD analysis project Ga0136613, IMG submission 106649) | Polar desert sand microbial communities from Dry Valleys, Antarctica - metaG UQ272 (21.06) | ecosystem: Environmental > Terrestrial > Soil > Desert | place: Antarctica: Dry Valley... | reverse complement strand
GAAGAGCTTCCCGTCCGGGGCCGGATAGGTCTGCGACCGGTCGCCGAGGACGAGGTACGAGCTAGCGTCGGGCTGCAGGTCGAGGTCGCCCCGCGGGAACCGGCCGAGCGAGTTCATCGCCGCGCCGGCCAGCATCGCCCCGCGCACGAATCCATGCTTGAACGCCGGACGCATGTTCCGGACGCGGTCGAGGTCGCTCCAGATGTAGCTCGCTTTGACCGCCTCGTCGTAGCCGTCGAGCGCACCGGGCGTCCAGGCCGTGCGCCCCGGCGCGACGGCGTCGAGCGCCGTCTCGGCTGCAAGCGTCCCCGAGCGCACGGCGTAGTGGATCCCCTTGAGCGCGGGGACATTCACGAACCCGGCGCCGTCACCCACGATCATCCCGCCGGGGAAGTTGAAGCGGTTCGGCAGTCCGAGCAGGCCGCCCTCGGGGATCGTCTTCGCGCCCCAGGCGATCCTCCGCCCGCCCTCGAGGAGCCGGCGGAAGCGCGGATGGCCCTTCAGCTCCTGCAGGAGGTCGTGAACGGAGACCGTCGCATCCGTGTGGTCGAGGCCGACGACGAGGCCGAGCGAGACGGTGTGGTCGTCGAGCGGATAGAGGAAGCTCCCGCCGAACTCGCGGTGACGCGCGCCGCCGCGAAGCGGCCAGCCCATCGTGTGGACGACGCGGTCGAGCGGGCGCTCGACCTCCCAGACCTCCTTGACGCCGAGCGCCCAGACCTGCGGGCGCGAGGCGAGCCCGAACTGGTCGAGGGCGATGCCGGTCAGGTGGCCCTGCGTCCCCTCGGCGAGGATCGTCACGCGCGCGCGAAGCTCGGAGCCCGGCTCGAAGTTCGGCAGCTTCACCCCGCCGCGGCCGAGGCCCTTGTCGCCCGTCCGGATGCCGACGACGCGCCCACCGCTCACGAGGAGGTGCGTCGCAGCCGTCTCCGGGACAATCGTCGCCCCGAGCTCCTCAGCGCGCTCCCCGAGCCAGCGGCCGAGCTCCGAGAGGGACGCCACGTAGTTCCCGTGGTTCCACATCGTTGGCGGCGCGGGAATGCGGGTCGCGCGGCTCTCCGTCAGGAAGTAGACGCCCTCGCGGGTGACGGCCGAGCGAAACGGGAGGTCCTGCGTCGGCATTCCCGGGAAGAGCTGGCGGAAGGCTCGCGGATTGACCACGGCGCCGGAGAGCAGATGGGCCCCGGGCGCCTTGCCCTTCTCGACGACCGCGATCGGGACGTCGCCCATGCGGTCGCGAAGCTCTGGCCGCTCCTCGAGGAGCTGGCCCGCTCGCACCGCGGCCGCGAGCCCGGCAGGCCCGGCGCCGACGATCAGGATCCCGACGTCGATGCGCTCGTCGGGCGGTGCGCTCGGCTCCGCCACGAACTCGGCGGAATCGAAGGGCGGCGGGTACGCGGAGGGCCTCACGAGTGCTCCTTCAGGTGACACTGCCCAGGTTCTCGGTCGCGAGCACCAAGCCAGAGGCCGCACTCGGCCGCAGGCAAGGCTCGTGGCCTTGGCAAGGGCGAGGGTGGGCTCTGGCGCCGCGTGATCGCGGGCGAGAGACGGGCCGGGGTCGCCTGGAGGGGCACTAGCCGCGCTCCTTCCGGACGAGCTCGGTCAGCTTCGGGACGATCTCGTGGATGTCGCCGACGACCGCGAGGTCGGAGTACTCGAAGATCGGGGCGTTCGGGTCCTTGTTGATCGCGACGATCGTTCCCGAGCTCTGCATGCCCACCTTGTGCTGGATGGCTCCCGAGATCCCGCAGGCCACATAGAGCTTCGGCGAGACGCTCCGCCCGGTCTGGCCGACCTGGGTCGCATACGGGTACCAGCCTGCGTCGACGACAGCCCGCGTCGCGGCGACCGCGCCGCCGAGCGCCTTGGCCAGGTCCTCGAGCATCCCGAACTTGTCGGGCGAGCCGAGGCCACGACCGCCCGCGACGATCACGTCGGCGTCCTCGATCGACGGGCCCGCACGCTCCTCGTGCGCCTGCTCGACCATCGCCGTCCCCGTCGACCACGCCTCGATCTCGACGGGCACGCGCTCCACCTCGGGCGAGCCGCCGCTCTCGACCGGCTCGAACGTGCCCGAGCGGACCAGCGCGATCCGGGGCTCCGATGTCCAGCCGACATCGACGAGGACCGAGTCGCCGAGCGCGGCGCGCTTGCCCACGAGCGAGCCGCCGTCGAGCGTGAGGTCGACGAGGTCCCAGTTCAGGCCGGCCTCTAGCCGGGCTGCGAGCCCCGCAGCCACATCGGCCGTGAGGACTGTCGCGGCGAAGACGACGGTGTCGAAGCTTCGCTCGGCCACGAGCTTCGCGAGCACGTCGACGCGCGGCTGTGGAAGCGCGGCCTCGAGGCCCGGGTCGTCGGCGACGAGAACGCGGGCCGCACCATGCTGACCGACGGTCTCGGCGAGTGCCTCGACGCCCGACCCGGCGAGGAGCGCCGTCACCTCCCCGTCGAGCTGCGCGGCCTTCGAGAGAACCCCCAGGGCGCCCCGGACGGGCTCCCCCTCGTGGTGCTCGACATAGACGAGGATCGGCATCCGGGCGGGCCGTCCCCTAGAGGAGCTTGCGCTCGGTCAGGTAGCCGAGGATCTCGGTCGCGGCGCTGCCGCCCTCGTCCTCGATCCGGCGCGAGTCGCCGCGCGACGGTGGCTCCGCGAGAGCCAGCACCGCAGTGCGCGAGCCCGCCTCGCCGGCCCGGCCGGGCGCGACGCCGAGATCGGAGAGGCTCAGCACCTCCTGCGGCTTCTTCTTGGCGCCCATGATCCCCTTCAGCGAGGGGTAGCGCGGGTCGTTGATCGCATCCGACACGGCCACCACGCAGGGCAACGGCGCCTCGAGCACGTCGTAGCCGAACTCTGTCTGGCGCTTCGAGCGGACCTTCCCGTCCCGGAGCTCGAGGGAAGCGGCCTGCGAGATCATCGGCAGGCGGAGACGGTCGGCGACGGCGGCCCAGAGGACGGCGCCGTCCGCATCGCCAGCCTGCTGGCCGAAGAGGACGAGGTCGGGGCTCTCGCGCTCGAGCGCGGCGGCGAGGACGGCCGTCGTGGCGACGAGGTCGGAGCCGGCGGCCGCATCGTCCGAGACGAGGACGACGCGGTCCGCGCCCATCGCGAGCGCCTTTCGCAGGGACTCGGCCGCCTTTCCAGGCGCCATCGAGACGACGACGACCTCGGTGTCCGCCGCCGAGTCCTTCAGGCGCAGGGCCTCCTCGAGCGCGTGCGTGTCGAAGTCGTTGAGAGCCCCCTCGACCGAGCGATCGAGACGCTTGGTTCCAGGGTCGATGCGCTTCGGAGCCGCCGCCGCAGGCACCTCTTTCATGCAGACAGCCACCTTCACGGGCGCGAGCATACCGCCCGCGCATCCAGCCACTTCCAAGGTTCAGCCTCGATTGACCGGTCCGAAACCTCTGCTAGGGTCTTGCCCTTCGGACGCGAACCGGAACCGTATGCCCAGAGGCCACCGGACGACATACCGAAGCATCCTCACAGTCCTGCTCCTAGGGCTCTTCGCTGGTACCGCAAGCGCAGAGCCGCCCAAGCAGATCATGTTCCCGGTCATCGGGCCGGTGCAGTACACGAACGACTTCGGGGCTCCCCGCTCGGGTCACAGCCATCGAGGGAACGACCTGATGGCCGCGCGCAAGGCGCCCGTCGTCGCCGTCGAGGCGGGCCGCGTCGAGCGCCCTCGCTGGAGCTCGAGCGACTGCTCCTTGATCCTCACGGGTGAGAGCGGCACCGAGTACTGGTACCTCCACCTGAACAACGACCGGACGCAGCGCGACGACAACGGCGGCGGCTGCCGGAACGGGATCTCGTACGCGCGTGATCTGCGCAGCGGCATGCACGTTCGCGCGGGGCAGCTGATCGGCTACGTGGGCGACTCGGGCAACGCGGGCGGCGGCTCGCCGCATCTCCACTTCGAGCTCCACCCCGAGGGCAGCGGCGCGGTCTCGCCGTACAAGTGGCTCCGCGCGGCACCCCGCCTCCTCTACGCGGTTCCGGGAAGCGCCGCTCGGGTTCGGCTCGCGCTCTACGGGAACGTGAAGGAGATCGGCATGAGCTTCGGCGTCGGCGTCAGCCGCATCGCCGTCTCGACCGGTTGGCGCGGGACACCCGCGATCGGCCGCGTCTCGCTTTCGTACGCGGAGGGGCTGGTTGTCGAGCGCCAGACGAAGCCCGGCGCCCTTGACCTCGCGCCCCTCGCGAGCGCCCGCGCCGGCGAGAAAGTCTCGGTCTGGACGAGCTGGTTCGCACCGACGCTCGCGACGCAGATGGCGGGGGCCAACGTGCTCGCCGCGTCGAAGATCCGCCTCCGCGGCCTCTAAGAGAGCGCAGATCTCAGCTCTCGCGCGGCTGCCTCGGGGTCGTCCGCCTCGCCGATCGCCCTGACGACGGCGATCCGCTTCGCCCCGGCCTCCACGACGTCCTCGACATTCGTCCGGTCGATCCCTCCGATCGCGAACCAGGGCACGCTCGCCTTCGCGGCCGCGTGGCGGACGAGGTCGAGCCCGACCGCGGCGCGACCGACCTTCGTCGGCGTCGCGTAGACCGGGCCGACACCGAGGTAGTCGGCTTGCGCGGCGTCGATCTCGGCCGCGGTGTGCGTCGAGAGCCCCACCGGGAGGCCGAAGCCTCGTGCGTCATCGACGGGAAGGTCGCCCTGGCCGACGTGCACCGCGTCCGCGTCCGCGAGGACGGCCAGGTCCGGGCGGTCGTTGACGACAAGCGGGACGCCGAGGCGGCGAGTAACTTCCCGCGCCTCCCGGAGCAGGTCGAGCAATCGCCCGTCGGGAAGACGCTTCTCGCGCACCTGGACGAGGTCGACGCCCCCGCGCACGGCGCTCGCGAGAAAGTCCGCGAGGTCGGACCTGGTAGGCGTGACCAAATAGAGCCGCGCGCTAGAGGGCTGACCCGAACTTCGGCCGGGCCGGGTGACGCCCGGGGAGCGGCCGAACTTCACGTCAGCCCTCAACCGCCGGCGACGGGGCGCGCGACGACGAGCGTGTCACCGCTCTCGAGCCTCATCCTGGGGTATGCCTGGCGTTCCACGGGCTCGCCGTTTCGCTCCACGAGCGCGTACGGGCCCGCGACGCCGAGCCGCTCGAGGAGCCGCGCGACCGTCTCGCCCGGCTCGAGCCGGTGCTCCTTCCCATTGACCGTGCAGGCGCTCATCGCGTCACGAGGCCGGTGACCGGGCTCGTTGGCTCCGCCGTCTTGCCGGGCTCCATCACGCCGGCCTCGTAGGCGAGCCGGCCGGCCTCGACCGCGATCCGGAAGGCCCGTGCCATGGCGACAGGATCGCCGGCCCGGGCGATCGCCGTGTTCACGAGGACGGCATCGGCGCCCATCTCCATCGCCTCGGCCGCCTGCGATGGCGCACCGAGCCCGGCGTCGACCACTACCGGGACGGTCGCCTGCTCGATCATGATCCCGATCGAGTCGCGGAGCTTGAGGCCGCGGCCACTACCGATCGGCGCTGCGAGCGGCATCACGGTCGCGCAGCCGACGTCCTCGAGCCGACGGGCGAGTACGGGGTCGGGGAGCATGTAAGGGAGGACGGTGAATCCGTCCTGGACGAGCGCCTCGGCGGCGCGGAGGGTGCCGACGGGGTCCGGGAGCAGGTACGGCCCCTCGGGGATGACCTCGAGCTTGATCCAGTCCGGCAGGCCTCCGGCGCGAGCGAGTCGCGCGACCCGGATCGCCTCGTCGGCCGTCTCGCACCCCGCCGTGTTGGGCAAGAGCTCGACGCTCTCGGGAAGAAAGCTCGTGATGTCCTCGCCGCGCGCGTCGAGATCGATCCGCCGGACGGCCACGGTCACGAGCTCGCAACCGGACGCGACCACGGCCTCGCGCATCATCTCGAACGACTCGTACTTCCCAGTGCCGATGATGAGTCGCGAGCGGAACGTCCGTCCCGCGATCGTCAGCGCGTCTTCCTCCACGTCGCTCCCTCCGCTGGCATGACCCAGATCAGGTTCTCCGGTCGCGGCCTCGAGGCCGCCTCTCAGCCCCCGCGCAGGGACTCCCGTGTCACCAGCCTAGCTACAAGGGTTCGACGAAATACGGTCTGAGCAGCATTCCGTCGAAAACCCTTTAGCGCCCGGTGAAGCGCGGCTCGCGCTTCTCGACGAAGGCGGCCATGCCCTCCTTCTGGTCGTCCGTCGAGAAGCCGAGCGCGAAGAGGTTCGCCTCCTGCGCCAGGTTCGACTCGTGCGAGCCCTGGAGCGCGAGGTTGGCCGCCTCCTTCGCCCAGCGGAGGGCGACCGCGCCCTTTCCGGCGAGCTCGCGGGCGATCTCGAGCGTCCTCGGCAGGAGCTCCTCGGGCTCGAAGACCGCATTCACGAGCCCGCGGCGCTCTGCCTCCTCCGCGCCAACGGTGCGACCGGTGAGGACGAGCTCCTTGGCGAACCCGAGGCTGGTCGTGCGAGCGAGCCGCTGCGTCCCGCCCCAGCCCGGGATGACGCCGAGGTTCACCTCCGGCTGGCCGAGCTTGGCCTTGCGCGAGGCGTAGCGGAGGTCGCAGGCGAGCGCGAGCTCGCAGCCGCCGCCGAGGGCGAAGCCGTTGATCGCAGCGATCGTCGGCTTCGGCATCGTCTCGAGCAGGAGGGCCGTGGCCTGGCCGAGCCCTCCCCACTCCCGCGCCTCGAGGACGGAGAGCGTGCTCATGTACTTGATGTCGGCACCCGCCGCGAAGGCCCGGTCGCCGGCACCCGTGAGCACGACGACGCGGGTCGCGTCCTCACGGGCAAGCTCCGAGAGGCGCTCGTGCAGCTCGCCGAGCAGCTCGAGGCTGAAGGCGTTCAGCGCCTCGGGACGGTCGATCGTGACGAGCGAGACGCCATCGTCTGTCTCGACCTCGATCGGCATCAGCCGCCCTCGCGCGTGACTGAGCTCCCCCAGGGGCCTTCGGCCCCGAGCCCCCTTGCGTTCAGCGTACTTCGGAACGTCGCGCGGGTGGTGCGCCGTTCGGGCCGAGGGTGTGTCGGGCTCGTGCCGATGTTCGCCTTGCTCACGCCTCGACCGGGATCTTCGCCTTCAGGAACTCAACGATGTCGGAGACGGGCGCGCCGGGGGTGAAGATCTCGGCCACTCCTTGCTCCTTGAGCGCAACGACGTCCGACTTCGGGATCGTCCCGCCGACCACGACGAGGACGTCCTCGAGGCCGTTCCCGCGGAGGCCGTCCACGATCTTGGGCACCAGGGTCATGTGGGCCCCCGAGAGGATCGAGATCCCGACGGCGTCCGCGTCCTCCTGGAGGGCCGTCTCGACGATCTGCTCGGGCGTCTGGTGCAGGCCCGTGTAGATCACCTCCATGCCCGCGTCCCGCAGGGCTCGGGCGATGATCTTTGCCCCGCGATCGTGACCATCGAGCCCGGGTTTGGCAATGACTACACGGATCTTCCTGGCCACGCTGCGCGAGTATATGGACGTGCGGCTCACGGTCATCGGCTCCTCGCCCGCCTGGCCGAACCCCGGAGGGGCCCAGTCCGGCTACCTGCTCGAAGGCCCCGGCCGCCTGCTCCTCGACTGCGGGCCCGGCGTCCTCGCGCGCCTGCGAGAGCGTGGCCCGCTCGCGGTCGAGGCGATCGCGATCACGCACTTCCACCTCGACCACTGGGGCGACCTCGTCCCGTGGGCCTGGCTTTGCGCCTACGGCCCCGACGGAGAGCTCCGCCCTGAGGTCTGGGTGCCCCCGGGCGGGCGGGGCGAGCTCGAGGGGTTCGCGTCCCGGTGGGGCAACGACGGAATGTTCGAGCGGGCCTTCGACCTCCACGAGTTCGCGCCCGGCCGGGAGTTCGACGCGGCCGGGTTCGCCGTGACGCCGCTTCGGGTGCCGCATTACCGCCTCGATGCGTACGGGTTCCGCGTGCGCGACCCGGGGGGCGCCGTGCTCGCCTACTCGGGAGACTCCGGGCCCGGAGAGGAGCTCGCGGATCTGGCTCGGGCGGCCGGCCTCTTCCTGTGCGAGGCGACCCTCGCCCAAGGGGAGGACGCCGATCCTCGCGGCCACCTGACTGCGCACGAAGCCCTGGCGGCGGCCGACGGTCCCGTCCTCCTCACGCACCGGCCCGTCGAGCTGGCGGCTCCGGACGGGGCCCGCGTTGCGACGGACGCCCTCGTGCTCGAGGTCGACCCGCGCTAGCGGATCAGCTGCCGGCCCAGCGGGCCCGGCCCGCCGATCCGGTAAAGCTCTGGCGCTCGCGGATGTGGATCGCCCGGATCCGATCGGGCGGGATGAAGCGGGTGCCGACGAGCGGCCACTCCTCACGACGGGCAAGCCGCGCGATGAACTCGCGGGCCGACTCCTCGGCCTCCTCGTGCGTCCCGAAGGCCAGGTAGTCGACCTCGTCCTCGCCTTCGATCTCGAGGGCGATCCGGAAACGCTCGATGTCAACGATCTCGGGCGCGACGGGGAGAGGCTCGGGCAGCCCGGGGGAGACGGGCTCCTCTTCGGCCTCGACGGCCGGAGGGTCTGCAGGCTCGATGGTGGCGGGCGCGTGGAACGCGACGCTGACGTGGGCGGCCTCGTTTCGCTCGATCTTGGGCTCCCAATCGTCCGCGGGGGGCGAGAGCGGGTCGTCCGGGGGCTCGGGAGGCGGAGCGTGCTCGATGCGAATCCCGGGGACGGACGGCTCCTCAGCCGCCGTCTCGACGGGGGCCGGTTCGGCCTTTTCGACAGGGGCCGGCTCGGCCGTCTCGGCGGGGGCCGGCTCGGCCGCTTCGGGGGAGCGCTCGAGCGGAGGCGCGGCGGGCGCGGGGGCCGGTTCGGCCTTTTCGACAGGGGCAGGCTCGGCCTTTTCGACAGGGGCAGGCTCGGCCGTCTCGACAGGGGCCGGTTCGGCCGCTTCGGGGGAGCGCTCGAGCGGAGGCGCGGCGGGGGCCGGCGCAGCGGGGGCCGGCGCAGCGGGGGCCGGCGCAGCGGGGGCCGGCGCAGCGGGTGCCGGCGCAGCGGGTGCCGGCGCAGCGGGTACAGGCGTAGCGGGTACAGGCGTAGCGGGCGCACTCGGCTCGGCCACTGCGATCCTCAGCCCGAAGTCGTCACTCAGGCCTCCTGCCGAGGCTGTCGCGGCGGGGACAGCGGCGCCGTTGGTAGAGCCGGCCGGCATGCCGTTTCCGAAGACCTGGTCGAGCGCGCCGAAGATCTCGCTTGGCACCGCGACGACGAGGCGGAAGGTCTGGTCGAGCTCGGACGTGATGTCCGCGATGGCCTCGTCGTTTCCGGGGTCTGCGATCGCGACCAGGAGCTCCCCTTCCTCGTACCCCGTGGCCATGGCGGTGTGGTACCGGCAGATCCGCTCGGGCAGGAGGCGGGCAACGTCCTCGTCGAAGCCGCGGCCGCGCAGGCTCACGAAGGGCAGGGCCTTCTGCCCGGCGAGGAGGCGCGCGAGATCCTTCTCGTCGATCCAGCCCTTCTGCATGAGCACCTCACCGAGGCGTCGGCCGGTGCGGGCGCCTTCAGCGAGGGCACCCTCGAGCTTCTCCTTGCTGAGGAGCCCGGCGCGATAGATCAGCGTGCCAAGCGGAGCGTTGGGACGCTCCCACTGTTTCTCATCTGCCGATCCGTTCGAGTGCTCCACCGCAGACCTTTCCCCGGGCACGCGACCCGGACATACTGATTACTCAGGAGGTCGGCGCCGCAGAGTGGCCGCTGATCACCCGGAAGGGGGACGACAGTTCGGCGGCTCCCTCCTAGAACACCGGCGTTTCGCGCCAGACGCCCCAGACGTCACGCAGGGAGTCGCACATCTCTCCCATCGTCACGTACGCCTTCGACGCGTCGACCATTGCAGGCATGAGATTCCGGCCGGCGTCGGCGTCCGCCTTCAGCCGCGCGAGCGCCTGCTCGGCGGCCGCCGCGTCCCGCCGGCCGCGCAGCGCCCTAACCCGCTCGATCTGCTGCGTCTCGAGCACCGGGTCGATGTGGAGGATCTCGATCTCCTCCTCGTCCGGGTCCTCGTAGCGGTTCACGCCGACGATCACGCGCTCGCCGCGCTCGACCTCGTTTTGGAACTGGAACGACGCCTCGGCGATCTCGCGCTGGAAGAAGTTCTCCTTGATCGCCGGGATGACGCCGCCGAGGCGGCGGATGCGATCGAAGTAGTCATAGGCCTCCGCCTCGAGACGGTTAGTCAGGTCCTCGACGAAGTAGGAGCCGCCGAGCGGGTCGATCGTGTTCGGCACGCCGGTCTCGTGCGCAAGCACCTGCTGCGTGCGCAGGGCGATCTTGACCGCGTCCTCGGTGGGGAGCGCAAGCGCCTCGTCGAACGAGTTGGTGTGCAGCGACTGGCAGCCGCCGAGGACGGCCGCGAGCGCCTCGACCGCCGTCCGGACGATGTTGACCTGCGGCTGCTGGGCCGTCAGGGAGACGCCCGCCGTCTGCGCGTGAAAGCGCATGAGCCAGGAGCGCGGATTCTTCGCGCCGTAGCGGTCGCGCAGCTCGCGCGCCCAGATCCGACGGGCGGCGCGGTACTTCGCGATCTCCTCGAAGAAGTCGATGTGCGCGTTGAAGAAGAACGAGAGCCGGGGCGCGAAGGCATCCACGTCGAGCCCGCGCTCGAGCGCCGCCTCCACGTAGGCGAAGCCGTCGGCGAGCGTGAACGCGAGCTCCTGGGCGGCCGTCGATCCCGCCTCGCGGATGTGGTAGCCGGAGATCGAGACCGGGTGCCACTGGGGCACCTCCGCCGCGCAGAACTCGATCATGTCCACGCAGAGCCCCATGGACGGCTCGGGCGGGAAGATCCACTCCTTCTGCGCGATGTACTCCTTGAGGATGTCCGTCTGGATCGTCCCGCGGAGCTGGTCGCGTGGGACGCCCTGCTCCTCCGCGACGCAGATGTAGAAGGCGAGCAGCATCGCCGCGGGCGCGTTGATCGTCATCGAGGTCGAGACCTGGTCGAGCGGAATCCCCTGGAAGAGGCGCTCCACGTCCTCGAGCGAGTCGATCGCCACGCCCTCGCGGCCCACCTCGCCGAGCGACTTCGGGTGATCCGAGTCGTAGCCCATGAGCGTCGGCATGTCGAAGGCGGTCGAGAGGCCCGTCTGGCCGTGCGCGAGCAGGTAGTGGAAGCGCTCGTTCGTCTCCTCCGCCGTGCCGAAGCCCGCGAACTGGCGCATCGTCCAGAGCTTCCCGCGGTGCATGGACGGGTACGGGCCGCGCGTGTAGGGGAAGACCCCGGGGTAGCCGAGATCGCGCTCGTAGTCGATGTCGACGTTGTCCGGGGTGTAGAGCGGCTCGACCTCGAGCCCGGACATCGTGGTCATGAGCGCGTCGCGCTCGGGCTTTCGCTCGTAGAGCTCCTCGCGCCAGGCGTCGGTCGCGTTCAGGGCCGGACGGTCCTCGGTCGTCGCCACGCCTGGATTCTACGGGGCGCCGCTTGGCGGCCCGTATCGGAGCGCGCTAGTCCGGCGCCCCGAAGACCTGGATGTTCCCGAAGGCCAGGACGCCCGTCGCGACGAAGCCGCTGTCCGTGGAGATCGTGAACGTGTCGCGGCCTGCTCCGGGCTCGCCGTTGTCGACGACCTCGATCCGGTACGTCGTCTCCGTTCCGTTCACGCGCGCACGTCCCGTGAAGACGGCGCGGTTTCCGACCTGGATGTAGGTCGCGACGTCGAGGCAGCGGATCAGCGTGTCAGTCGCGTCGTCGAAGACCAGGCAGGTCCCCTGGGTCGCACCGCTCCGGTCGGCTCGGGCGAAGAACGCGAACGAGACCGGCTGCCCGAGCAAGCGGCCACCGCCGGCCGCCTTGCCCGGCGTCGAGGCCAGCTGGTCGGAGAGGACGAACACCTCGTTCAGCTGGCCCTGGTCGTTGTCGCCGATGTCGGTGCAGCCGCGCGTCTCGCTGGTGAAGACGGAGGCCTCCGCGCGGCCGCTGTCGGTCGTCGTCCCCGTCGCCGTAGCGATGGTCGCGCTGTACCTGAGCCGCGGGTCGACCCGGATGCCCGTCTGGCGACAGGTCTCGCCCGGGCGGGAGGCGTCAGGCCGTTCGGTGGTCGCGCACGTCCCGACCTGCCCGGCGACCGCCGGGTCGAGCTGCTTCGTGCCGGTGATCACCGTCGTCCCCGAGTCGATTCGGAAGGACGCGACGGCACTCAGGAGCGGCCGGGCGCCCCCCGCGCCCGGCGCTCCGAGCGTCACGTCGACGGTCTCTTCGAAGGTTCCGGGATACGGCCCGGTGGCGACACCGGTCGCATGGATCGACGCGCTCGCGGTGCCGTCAGGGTTGTCACATTCGGTAGCGAAGGTGAACGTGTTCGAGGCGAAGCCCAGGGTGGAGATGACGGTCTCGCCCTGCAGGGTCGGCCCACCCACCTGCCCCGATGCGACCGGCGCAAGCGCGAGCGCGAAGACGGACAACGACAGCGAAGCGAGCGTACGGCGCACGATCCCCCCTCGGACGACGGCGTGTCGCTGACAAGGTAGCGGTCTGCTGCCCGCTGTCAAACAGCCGGATACATGTGGCAGCGTCCCGAGCCGTGTTTTTCGCCTAGGCGGGCTGCCGCCTTTTGGGGAGTCGCGGCTCCCTCGAACGGGTGATCTCTGCGCAAGAAACCCACGAAAACTGGCGGAAAGGGGTCGGGACGGGGCTGAGACCGGCCGATAGCCGCCTTGTCCATCGCGTAGACGCGCGAGGACGTATCGACATGGCGAGTCGAATTCTGCGGCAAATCCGATTCTCTCGGCCACCCTCGGGTGGTCTCCTGTCGTGCGCTCAGAACGTCCGGGCCTCGCAGGCGACGGCGCTCGCGCTCGCTGCGCTCTCCGTCGTCGCAGTCCTCTCGCTCTCCGGTAACGACGAGGCCCGGAGCCCGTCGGCTCCTCCAGTCCCAGGCTTCCTCGCGGAGGCTCTCGGCGCCGAGGAGACGGCTCGTCCGCTCGTCGAGCGTCCCCGAAAGGGCGTGACAGTCGAGCTCGGCGAAACCGGGTACACAGTCACCCGCGAGGGCGCGAGCGTCGCGCTCGCGCGCGAGGGGGCCGGCGACGACGCACCGTGGACGCGCTACGAGCACGGAATCGTTCGGACTACGGCCTTCGGCTCCGAGACCGTCACGGTCGACGGCACGACGACCGAGCACTTCCTCACGGTCCGGGAACGGCAGGGCCGGACGACCTGGCGCTGG
>Ga0136613_10001206_pt1 | contig 13118 bp, 12 predicted proteins | sample AntDrymUQ2722106_2_FD_106649 | JGI IMG/M metagenome (GOLD analysis project Ga0136613, IMG submission 106649) | Polar desert sand microbial communities from Dry Valleys, Antarctica - metaG UQ272 (21.06) | ecosystem: Environmental > Terrestrial > Soil > Desert | place: Antarctica: Dry Valley... | reverse complement strand
TCCGCGTCAAAGGTGGCCACCCAGTTACCCTCTGTCGGCTCAATCGACTTGTAGTCGTAGAAATCACCGGTCGGGTCCAACAACCCAGCATCGGCGATGGCTCTGATCGCAAAAGTCGCCACAGCCGCATCCGTCCCACCGGACCGGTCCCCTGTTCCTGAAATACGAACGCCACCACTTTGAACCGGCCCCTGTATCGAAACCCCACAAGCAACCCCGGCCAGGGCTACAACAATTAGCGAGCTCATCGACCAACGAAGAAGCCGATGAAAACGTCTTGGCATCCTCGGCTCGCCGACGTCCATCCGCGAAGCCGTCAACAGTTCACCTCACCGGTCCCCAGCTCATCGAGATGGGCCGGCAACGGGTCGTTCCGCGCCGAGTTCCTGGGTCCTTCAAAGGGCGAGGCGGGCTGCAGCGGCTTTGTGTTGTTTGCCTGCGTGATAGCTCGAGCGGACCAGGGGGCCCGACTCGACCCACGCCATGCCTAGCTCGTTCTCGCCGAAGGTCTTGTAACGTGCAAACTCGTCGGGGTGCACCCAGCGGTCGACGGGCAGATGCCACGACACGCTCGGCTGCAGGTACTGACCGATGGTGAGGACGTCGCAGCCGGCTGCGGCGAGGTCGCTCATGGCATTGTGGACCTCGTCCTCTCGCTCGCCCATCCCGACGATGAGGTTGGACTTGGTCACCTGATCCCTCTTTAGCTCCTTTGCCCAGCGGAGGAGCCCGAGGCTCGAGTCGTATCCGAAGCCGGGACGGATCGCCGGATGCAGGCGCGGCACCGTTTCGAGGTTGTGGGCAAGAACGTCTGGGCCGGCTTCGACCACGCGCGCAAGCGAGGCGCGCGGTTCTTCCTTGCGTCCCTTGAAGTCGGGGATGAGGACCTCGATGCCGCAGGTGGGAACGGCCCGTCTTATCGCCGTGACGGTGGCCGCCCAGTGCGCCGAAGCGCCGTCGGCAAGATCGTCGCGCGCAACTCCCGTAACGACCGCGAACTCGAGTCCCATGAGCGCCACTGCCTCGGCGATCTTGGCCGGCTCCTCCGGATCGAGGGGGGCGGGACGAGCGGTTTTTATGTCGCAGAAGCCACAGCGTCGGGTGCAGAGGTCGCCGGCGACCAGGAAGGTTGCCTCGCGCGCCTCCCAACATTCGTAGATGTTGGGGCATGCGGCCTCCTCGCACACGGTGTGGAGGCCGCGCTCGCGCATGATGTTGCGCAGCTCGGTGAAGTTGTCGCCCTCCTGAACGCGCACCTTGAGCCAGTCCGGACGGCGCTCTGGCCTGCCGGCACCCGGCCCCGGGGCGGAGTGGAGCGGCGCCCCGCGCCGCAGGTCACTCAGTGCCTGCTCTCTGGTCTTGATCGTAGGTATCAGGAGGTCCGTCACGGCATCCTCAATACTCGGCGAGCTTTCTCAAGGCAACTTCGAGCCTATCGACATCGGGCAGGTAGCGGTGCTCGAGCGTCGGTGAGAACGGCATCGCAGGAATGTGAGGTCCTGCGACCCTGACGACGGGGGCGTCGAGGTCATCGAACGCCTCCTCTGCAATCTGAGCCGCGACTTCGCCGCCGACGCCGAGAAACTTGGTGTCCTCGTGGACGATCATCGCCTTGCCGGTCTTGCGCACCGAGGTGAGCACCGTGTCCATGTCGAGGGGGTAGATGCTGCGGAGGTCGATCACCTCGACTCCGATCCCTTCGCCGTGCAGCCGCCCGGCCGCCTCGACGCAGAAGTGGTGCATGAGCCCGTAGGCCACCACGGTGGCATCGTCGCCCTCGGTGCGGACAGCGGCCCGGCCGAGCGGCACGGTGTAACGCTCCGCCGGCACCTCGCCCTTGATGAGCCTGTAGGTCTTCTTGTGCTCGAGGAAAAGCACCGGATCGCGGTCCTCGATGGCTTCGATCAGCATCCCCTTTATGTCATAGGGAGTCGAAGGCACGACGACCTTGAGCCCGGGCACATGTGCGAAGAAAGCCTCGATCGACTGAGAGTGGTAAAGCGCGCCGTGCACGCCGCCGCCCCAGGGGGCCCGAATGACCATGGGAACCTCGAAATCTCCGTTGGACCGGTAGCGGATCCGTGCCGCCTCGGACACGATCTGATTGAACGCAGGGAAGATGAAGTCTGCGAACTGCATCTCGGCAACCGGAAGCATGTCGTCGAGCGCGAGCCCGATAGCCACGCCGGCGATAAGACACTCGTCCAAGGGTGTGTCGAGCACGCGCTCGGAGCCAAACTCGTCGAGGAAACCGTGCGTGGCGCGGAATACCCCGCCGCGTGCGCCGACGTCCTCGCCGAGCACGAGCACACGGTCGTCCCGCCTCATCTCGTCGCGAAGCGTGTCGTGCACGGCCTGCACGATGTTCATCTCAGTGGTATCGGTGGAGGTGGCACTTGCGAGGGTCGTCACGACAACTCGGTATCCGCGTAGACGTTGTCGAGGGCGCTCGCCGGATCAGGGAACTCGGCCGCCTGTGCTTCCTTGGCCCCCTGGATGACGGCCTCCCTGGCGACGGCGCGCAGCTCCTCGATGTGGGCGTCGTCGACGATGCCGACCGAGCGCAGATATCTTTCGAAGCGGCCGATCGGGTCCTTGCGGCGCCACTGCTCGACCTCCTCTTTGGACCTGTAGGTGCGGTCGTCGTCATCGGAGGTATGCGCATAGAAGCGGTAGGTGCGAAGCTCGATGAGCGAGGGCCCCTCGCCCGCCCTCGCCCTGTCGACGGCTTCCTTCGTGAGCTTGTACGACTGGAGGACGTCGTTGCCGTCGCCGACGAAGCCGGGAAATCCATAGCCCTTGGCGCGCTTGTGGACGTGGCCTGCGACCTGCATCGACTCATGGACGCTGATCGCGTACTGGTTGTTCTCGCACACGAAAATCAAAGGCAGCTTGTGTATGCCGGCGAAGTTCATCGCACCGTGCCAGTCACCCTCCGAGGTCCCGCCCTCGCCGAACCAGGTGCCGACCACAGCGTCTTCTCGCTTGATCTTCTTCGCGTAGGCGATCCCGGCAGCGTGCAGCACCTGAGTTGCTATCGGCGAAGAACCCGTGATGATGTTGCGAGCCTTCGAGCCCCAGTGAGCCGGCATCTGGCGCCCGCCGGACGACGGGTCATCGGCCTTTCCGAACAGGCCCAAGAAGATGTCCTTGGGCGTGAACCCACAGACGAGAACGAGGGCCATGTCCCTGTAGTAAGGGAGGAAGATGTCCTTGCTGCGCTCGAACGCCCATGCCGAGCCCACTTGCGCGCCCTCGTGCCCGGACACGGGTATGACGAAGGGAGCCTTTCCCTGACGATTGAAAGCCCACTGGCGCTCGTCGCAAAGCCGCGCAAGGACCATGCAGCGGTACATCTCGACGAGATCCTCTTCCTTGAGCCCGAGCTCGGTGTGCTTGTCCTTGCTCACCCCACGCCTCCTTCTGAGCCTACGAGAGGCTCGGTTCGACGACGCCGGCTGCCGACAGACAAGGCGCAAGCTCGCGCCCGTCGGTCCACGCAACGACACGATTGAACACCGCACCAAAGTGCTTGGCCGCTATGCCCGCGACCTCCCTGGTCGAGTGCGCGCGTCCCGTCTCTTGCTCGATCGAGGTGACCCACCGGCCCTCGAGCCCGCACGGCACGATTCCCCTGAACATCTCGAGGTCGGTTGTGACGTTCAGGGCGAAGCCGTGCATCGTCACACCTCTTGTCACCTTGACGCCGATCGCAGCCAGCTTGCGGGCGCCCACCCACACACCTGTGGCGCGGTCGCGATGTGCCTCGACGCCGAGATCGTTCGCCGTTCTGATGACGACCTCTTCGAGCCGTCGCAAGTATCCGATGGCGTCGTAGCGATCCTCGAGCTCGATGATCGGGTAGCCGACGAGCTGACCGGGGCCGTGATAGGTCGAACGGCCCCCGCGGTCAACCTCGAAGGTTGCAATCGAACGAGCGGCGCGCTCGGCGGCGTCGTAGATGACGTCCTCCGGACGCGTTCTCCTGCCAAGCGTGTAGGTGTGTGGGTGCTCGAGGAGCATCAGGCAATCACCCGCAGTGCCGCTCCGGCGCGCCTCGAACAGCTCCCCCTGGGCGGCCCACGCCGTGGCGTAGTCCACCGACCCGAGCCAGGCGGCCGTCAGCCTGCCTGGACGCATGACGGGATGCTCTTCGCCAATCACCTTCCTACAAGTATGGCGACAGATCGGCCGAAAAGTCCGTCGTTTCGATCCGCTCCCTGAGCGCGGCGAGGAAACGGGCCGCCTCGGCTCCGTCGATCGCCCTGTGGTCCCACGACATGGTGAGAAAGCCCATGCTGCGCACGGCGATGGCGTCATCGTCTGTGACGACCACGCGCTTGGTGATCGCCTCGAAGCCGAGGATTGCGGTCTGCCCGCGCGGGATGATCGGCACCGACACGATCGACCCGAACGGGCCTGGGTTGGTGATCGTGAAGGAACCTCCCTGGAGGTCGTCGGGAGTGACCTTCTTCGCCCTGGCGCGCCCCGCTATGTCCGAGATGCTTCGGGCAAGCCCGATCAGGTTCTTTTCGTCGGCGCCCTTGACCACGGGAACGATGAGGCCGCCCCCTTCGAGCGCAACGGCGATGCCGAGATTGACGTAGTGCTTGACCAGGTTGGCCTTGTTGTCCTCGTCGTAGGTGGCGTTGACCTCGGGCATCTCAAGAAGCGTTTCGCACAGCGCCTTTGCAAGAAAGGGCATATAGGTGAGGTTGAAGCCTTCTTTTCCCTTGAAATCGTCCTTGGCCTTGGTCCGTGCGGCCACCACGTCGGTCCAGTCGACCTCGACCGCATTCCACGCGCGCGCGGTCTCGAGGTGGCTTGCGATCATGTGCTCGGCCGTCCTGCGGCGAATGTTGGTCCACGGCACGAGCTCCTCGCGCGCCCCCGCCGCCGCTGCCGGGGCCGCGGCCTCGTCCTCCTCGGGGGCCTGATCGCCGGCCTTTTCGGCGGCCGGCTCGGCCTCCTGGTCCTCGTCGGGCTTGGCCCCTCGCTCCTCGAGCGCGTTGAGAACGTCCTGCTTGCGGATGCGCCCGCCGGTCCCCGTGCCCTCGACGTTGGCGAGGTCCAAGTCGTTCTCATCGGCGAGGCGCCTGACCAAGGGCGAGATGATGCGCCGTTTCGAGGTGTCGGGGGAGCCGCCGGCATCCTCGGACCCAGTGTCCGCCTCGCCCTGAGGCTCCTCGACGCGCGCCTCGCCCTCGGGAGCGGCAGCGTCGTCCGCCTCGGCGGAGGCGTCCGAGCCTCCGTCGTCTGCGGTCGTGTCCTCCTCCTCGGCCTGCGACTCCTCGGTCCCGCCCGTTTCCTCTTCGGTCCCACCCGTTTCCTCGGCGGCCGCCTGAGCGTCGTCCTCCGATCCTTCGTCGGGCTCCGAGTCCTGGTCTTCCGCGGCCTCCTGCTCCTCTTGCTCGGCCTCGGGCTCGCCGGAGTCCTCCTTAGCCTCTTCCCCCGAGCCGGCAGCGCCGTCGCCTACCTGCGCTATGGAGTCGCCGACCTGGGCCGTGTCGCCCTCCTGAACAAGGATCTTTTGAAGCACGCCGGCCGCTGTGGAAGGGACCTCGGAGTCGACCTTGTCCGTCGAGATCTCGACGATGAGCTCGTCCTCTTCGACCTGGTCGCCTTCCTTCTTCAACCATTTGGTGATCGTGCCTTCGACCACCGACTCGCCTAGCTGTGGCATCTTGACCTCTGCCATGCGGCCGATCCTTCCTCTGGAAACGCAGTCTGGGCGGCCCCCCGGGCCGACTGAGCCCAAGCGGCCAGTGCGGAAAACCTTACCCGGCGCGGGGGCCGCCTCAGCAATGGCGGGAGTGGGGCGCCCTCAGAATCCGGGCGCTAACCAAGCAGCTCGGCGACGTCGGCGATCTCGTCGGGCAGGCGCCGCCACGTCAACTCGATGCGCGCTCGCACGAAGCTGCCGTCAGGTCACCCGCATGTAATCGATGAGCGGCCAGTAGGTCGCTGCCTCTGCCCACAGGTAGCGGGGGATCTCAGGCTCCGTGAGCTGCTTGCGCGGTGGAGCGGGGCCGGGCTCGTAGCGGCGACCGCTCGGGCGCAACCACACCGGATTGCCCCCGACGAGCGACACGCTCCAGCCGAACTCGTGCAGCAAGGTGTGGTGGAAGCTGCACACGGTTATGAGGTTGTCGAGGTCGGTCGCTCCTCCCCTGGCCCAGTGGTGAATGTGGTGGGGGGTAAGGAAGCGTCTCGCCTCGCACCCGGGAAAGGTGCACTGATGGCCGTCGCGGAAAAAGACCTGGCGGCGCAGCCAGTAGGGAGTGATCTGGGAGGCGCGCCCGATGCCGACGGGCTTGCCGCCGTGGTGGGCCACGAGTTGGACCCTGGCGTCGCAGCACAGCCGACGGGCGGTTTCTTGATGCAGCACCTGGCCCCCGAAGGTGGCGCTGCCACCTTCGCCTGAGAGGCTTTCGAGCGGGGCGTGGAGCACGACCTCGGTGCGCCCGGGGGCGGCTTCTGTTTTGGGGAGAGATGACGCAAGCAGCACCAGGGCGTCGGCTCGCCGTTGGGCCCTGGTCGGTTCGCCGTTGGGCCCGACGATGTCCTCGAAGGGCAGGTTGTGGCGCGGCTCGGCGGGGAGGTCGCGTGCGAGCCGCTCCAAGGTGTCCGTCAAGACGACGCCCTGGTCGGCCGGGAGCTCCCCCTCGAAGCGGAGACGGTTTCCTTCGGGATACCACCGCCACTCGAGATAGCGGTTCCTGCAGGCATCGGCTATCTCCTCGAGCGGGCGGCTTGTCTCTTCGTCGGCCCGCTCGCGTACCCGGGTAACGCTCACCCGCCGGGCCCACGAGATGAGCTCGCCCTCCGAGTCTGGGGTCGCGAACCTGGTGAGCTCGACGGTCTTGTCGAGCGACAGCGAGCCGCTTGAGAGCGCGGCCGCGATCCCGGCGAGGTGTTCGAGCGCATAGGCGGCCCCAATGAAGCGGCGTGCCTTCCAGTTCGAGATCTGGGCCTTGCCCGACAGCCACTGGGCCATGTTGCGGCAGCCGTCGTGGCGCCACAGCTCGGCGCGATCGCAGGCAAGTACCCAACGCAGGTGCTCGCGCTCCGCCGCCCCCGCCGCCGCACCAGCCCGTTCGAGGCCGGCCTCGAGGGCGCTGCGCTCCTCAGAAAGCTTGTCTTTGATCCCGTGTTTGAGCTCGTTCAGGTCCATTAGCATTGACTCGCATACTATCGAACATACATTCGACAGTCAAGGGTTTGATGCCGGCACGGCCCTCTCCCCTGGGCCCTGGCTCTTGCGAACTTCTCCAGGTAAAAAAGAAGCCTCTCAGGCGCCGTGGAGGGGCTTGCCTGCTGCGGAGAGGAACGCCTCGCCCATTACCTCGGACAGGGTCGGGTGGGGATGGATGACCTCGGCGAGCTCGGAAGGATAGGCCTCCCACAGGGTCGCAAGCATGGCCTCGGAGATGAGGTCGGAGGCGCGCGGCCCGATGATGTGCACGCCCACCACCGCTCCCTCCTTTTCGGTCACGACCTTGGTGAAGCCGGAGCCGCCCCCGAGCATGAGGGCGCGGGCGTTGTGGACGAACTGAGACTTCTTGCTCACGACGTCCATGCCCATCTCTTTGGCCTTTTTCTCGGTCAAGCCGACGGAAGCGACCTCCGGCTGGCAATAGATGCAATGCGGGATGTTGCGGTAGTCGACCGGCGCAGGGTCGAGGCCGGCGAGGCGCTCTGCGAAGTTCATCCCCTCCTGGAAGGCGACGTGCGCGAGCTGCGGATGGGGATCCCAGTTGGCGTCGGGCACGGAGATCGCGTCGCCGATTGCATAGACGCCGTCGACGCTCGTGGCAAACGATGTATCGGTCAGGATGAAACCCTTGTCCATGTCGATGCCGGCCTCATCGAAGCCCATGCCGTCCGTGCGGGGGCCGCGTCCAACCGCTACGAGCATGCGATCGGCGGTGAGGGTCTCCTTGTTGCCTTCGGTTTCAATCTCGACCTCGACCCCGGAGTCGTTGGCCTCTGCGCCGGTCACCGACGCTCCAAGGTGGAAACTCATCCCCCTAGCCTTGAGCGCCTTTAGGAGAGCGGCAGAAACCTCCTCGTCCTCGGCAGGAGCGATGCGCTCCAGCATCTCGACGACTTCGACCTTGGCGCCAAAGGACTGATAGACGCTTGCGAACTCCAGCCCTATGTAGTTGCCGCCGACGATGACGATCGAGGACGGAATATCGTCGGCAATGAGCCCGTAGCTCGAGTTGAGGACCCGGTCCCCGTCTGCTTCGATGAAAGGAAGGTTGCGCGGGTAGGAGCCGGTAGCAAGCAGCACGGCTTTGTCGGCCGTGAGGCTTCGCTCCCCGTCGTCCGTTTCGACCACAACGGTCTTGGGATCGCTCAGGCGTCCCCCTCCCTCGACGAGGGTGACCTTGTGTCTCTTGACCAGTCCTTGCAGGCCCTTGTACATGCTGCCGACCACCGAGTTCTTGAAGTCGAGGACCTTGCCCCAGTCGACCGTCGGCTCGTCGTTGACGATGATCCCGAAGTCGCCGGCCGCGCGGAACTCGTCGGTGAGCTCGGCCGCGTGGAGGAGCGCCTTGGTGGGGATGCAGCCCCTGTGAAGACAGGTGCCGCCGACCTTGTCCCTTTCCACCATGGCCACGGAAAGGCCGAGCTCGTTGGCTCGAAAAGCGGCCGCGTACCCAGCGTTCCCGCCCCCAAGGATGACCAGATCGAACGACTCTGAGCCCTCTGCCACCTTTGGAACCTCCCACCGAAGTCGGCTGCGTCTGTCCGACGATAGCGCGGCCAGGGGGGCCTTCGTTTGCGCCCTTGCCGTCCGTGCGACGATAGCCATATGAGAGGCGACCGGGTGGAAATCGTCGTCGATGTCGGCGAGGGGACGAGGACCTACGAGATCACAGCAACCAAGGCGGGCCGGCGCGTCGAGGTCTCGAACGTGCGCGGGACCGTGGAGGTGTCCGAGGTCACCCGCACCGGCGAGCTCGTGAGGACGGGGCGCTTCATGTCGGCGAGGGTCGTGGCCCTGATCGAGTATCCCGCCGAGGATGGGCGCGCCGAATCGGCACCGAAGGCCCGCAACCAGCCCTCGCTGCTGTAGGGCACAGGGTCGGGGGCACGTTCCGAGCCGGCCGCCTGGTCAGGCGCGCGCCTGCGCCCCGCAGTGCTTGCAGTAGGGGGCGTTTGGGGAGATGAGCCCGTTGCACTCCTCGCAGGTCGCCGGAGTGACTGTTCCCGACCCGGCGCGGCGGGCCGCAGCGATCCCGAGCCCTCCCACCGCGACTATCAGGATGAGAATGATGATCGCGACGACGTCGAAGCCCCGAGCAAGCCCGAGCGCGAGCGCAAGCGCAACGCCGGCCGCAACAAGCACCGTCACCGAGGCGGTCACGACGCCCCGGGGTCGCGACGGCCGAGGCCGCGCGTGAGCCATTCCCCGACCCTGACCATCAGCTCACGATCGTGGCGGAGGTTGTGCTCGGCCCCCTCGATGACCCACAGCTCGGCGCCGGGAGACCGGTCCGCAATCCGCCGGGCGTGGGCCGCCGGGATGACGGCGTCGGCCGTGCCGTGGATTATCAGGACAGGTATCCGAAGCTCCGCAATCGATCTTTCGGTCGCCACCCCCTGGAACTCGGCCGCCCACAGGGTCGGGTCGGCGACGACGTCGGGGGCCAGGCTGAGCCCGCTGCCGTCGACGGCGCGCTCCACGGCCGCCTCGGGGTTCGGAGCGAATCCCACCCACTCGGCCGGGGCGGCGAGCAGCACGAGCGCAGAGACCGGCGCCCCCCGCCGGATCGCCTCGGTCCCCACCGCTCCGCCCGCCGACGTGGCCACCACAGCAAGCGGCAGCTCCGCCGCTCCCTCGATGCCCCGGGCGGCCTCGATCACGGCCGCGGCGTCGCGCACCCACCCCTCGATCGAAAAGAACCCGGGCGACTCCCGGACGCTGCGCAGGTCGGCCCACACAGCGACCCAGCCGTACCCGGCCCACTCCCTGGCGAGGTCGGGATAGCCGGCCACGCCTGGGGCTGGGAGGGCTGCGCTCGGCATGCCGTGCAGGAAGACGACGATCCCCTTGGGCTCCGGCGGCATCCAGGCGCCGGCAGCAAGCCGCAACCCGTCGCAGATGACGTCCAGGCGCGCGTTGTAAAGGTCCATCTGAGGAGGTTTCCTCCACGCTCTAGGGCAGGCATCAACAGTATCGAGGTTCTCAGAAACCCGGAAAGGATCAGGCGGCGGTACGCAGGGCCCTGGCCCACTCGCGCACGGTGTGCTCGTCGTGGAAGTTCACGATGCGCTCCTTTGGGATGCCTGCGATCATCGCTGCTGCGAGGCTCATGTCGACAAAGCGCAGCTCCGAGGGGTCGTGGGCGTCGGTGCCTATCGACAGCCGCACGCCCGCCTCTCGTGCGCCCTCGAGCAGGTCGATGCTCAGGTCCTGCCTGTGGGGATGTGAGTTGATCTCGAGCGCCTTGTCGAGCGCTGCGGCAACTTCGAAGATGCGGTCCCAGTCGGCGATGAGGCCCGGCCTGCGGCTGTAACGGCGTGTGCGCGGGTGGCCGAGGATGGCAACGTCCGGATTGCGCAGCGCGGCCAGGTAGCGCTCGGTGACGTCGTCTGTGCTCCTGAGGTCGGAGTGGAAGGAGCCAAGGACAAGGTCGAGCTCGCCGAGGGCGGCGGGATCGATGTCCCCGGCGCCGTCACCGTCGAGGTTCATCTCGATAGAGCGCAGGACGGTGAGGCCGGCCCCCCCGGCAACGAGCTCGTCGTTGAGCTCGCCTATGGCCCGCCCCTGAGCGGCAAGCTCGGGCTCATGCATGCCGCGCGGCACCCTCAGCCCGCCGGAATGATCGGTTATCGAGATGTAGTCGTAGCCGAGAAGCGCCCCGCCGTCGGCCATGTCTTTAAGGGCCGCCTTGCCGTCGCTGTAAACCGTATGCATCTGGAGATCGCCGCGCAGCTCGTCCCGCCACGATGGGTCGGCTGCGACCGTCCTGCGCGCGGCCGCAAAGGTGTTGAAGCCGCTCCTCTGGGGTGGAGACTCAGGCACGTCGGGCGGGTCTTTTATCCAACGCTCGAGACGCCGCGCGATGCCGGGGCCCACGTATTCGAGATCGGTGAACGGCCGCCCCTTGGCCTGGAGCTCGGACGCCTCCTCGTGCCACAACAGCGCGGCGGAGGCGGCGCGGCCAAGGGCGCGCTTGCGCTGGCCTTCTGCAACGTCCGCCTCGAGCGCAAGCAGCTCTGCAATGGCGCCGTTTGACAGCTCCACCTGGGGTTAGGAGATGCCGCTTCGCAGGCCGTGGCCGGGGGCGTCATGTTGTCCCTCCGGATCCGACCCGGCTCCCGGCTCACACGCGTGGCACTCGAGCTCGAGGGTTGCGTGCTCGATCCCGAAGCGTTCGGCAAGCAAGGCCTTGATCCGATCGCCGCTCACCTGAGCCTCGTGGAGGCTCACCTCCCCGGCAAGCACGACGTGCGCAGACAGCGCCGGCATGTCGGAGCTGATGTTCCAAAGATGAAGATGGTGCACGTCGTCGACGTCGCTGAGGTTCTCGATCGCGCCCTCGACGCCCCCTACGTCCAGCCCTCTCGGCGCACCCTCCAACAAGACGGTGACGGTCTCGCTCAACAGCTTCCACCCCGCCCAGACCACGAGGACTGAGATGGCAACGGACACGACGGGATCCGCCCACCGCGCGTTCCACAACACGATCGCCACGCCCGCAGCAATGGCGCCGACAGAGCCGGCTGCGTCGGCCATCATGTGCAGCCAGGCACCGCGCAGGTTGAGGCTTCGGCCGGCAGCGCGAGCGATGACGGCCGCGCTCACGAGGTTGACCAACAAACCCAGGGAAGCAACGACAATTACCCCGCCGCCGGCAACCTCTGCGGGGTCGCCGAGCCGGCGCGCAGCCTCGAGCAGTACCCAGCCCGCAGCGCCGATAAGAAGCAGACCGTTCAGCAGCGCACCGAGCACCTCGGCCCGCCTGAAGCCGTAGCTGTGACGGACGGATGCTGGCCGGTCGACAAGCCACTGCGCCCCTAGAGCGATGGCGAGGCCCGCGACGTCCGTACCCATGTGGGCCGCGTCGGCCAGCAGGGCGAGGGAAGAAAAGACGATGCCACCGGCGATCTCGGCAACCATGAACACGCCGTTTGCAACGAGCGCAATCCACAGTGCACGCCGCTGCGCCGTGCCGTGAGGGACATGGCGCTCTTCGCGGGTCGCCGCATGAGCCGCCGGGCTCGATTGCAAGGTCACCTTTTCATCTTGCCACCGCCGGAAGCCTGTGCGTTCGTCGCCCAATGCCGATATCGTTGTCGGCAACCCTGAATCTCGCGCCGGCAAAGGGACGCAAATGCAGCGCCAGGAGAGAAGCCGAGATGGCGGATGACCATGACTTGCCTGCGCGACTGGCGGCCTTTGACTTCTTGGAGGAGCAGACTCAGCGCCACGGCGACGCCCTGCCTCGAGCGACCCTCGAAAAGGGCTTCGTCCACGACGGCCGCCGGATCCCTCTTCTCGGGCCCCAGGGCATCTTCAAGCCGGCGGCCATGGAGCTTCCCTTGAGCCTAACGACTGCTCCCGTCGTGGGAGGACGCCCCCGTCCCTACGAAGACGAGATCACAAAGGACGGTCTCATTGCCTACCGCTACCGCGGTTCCGAGCCCTTGCACAGAGACAACGTGGGGCTGCGACGCGCGATGGCGGGCCGTACGCCTCTGGTTTACTTCTTCGGCTTGGTGCCTGGACAGTACGCAGCAGCGTGGCCGTCTTTCGTCGTTGCCGACGATCCCTCGTCTCTGACTTTCACAATCGCCGCCGACGAACCTCATACCCTTACTGGGACGACGACCGATGCGGCTGCGGAGCCGATTCGACGCAGGTACGCAACCGGGCTACAGCTTCATCGCCTTCACCAAGCGGAGTTCCGCCAGCGGGTTGTACGCGCCTATCACCAGGCCTGCGCAATCTGCAGGCTCAGGCACGACGAGCTCCTTGACGCGGCGCACATCCTGCCCGACGGTCACCCTTTGGGAGAGCCAACCGTTCCCAACGGACTGGCGTTGTGCAAGCTCCATCATGCCGCCTTCGATCGCAACATCGTCGGGATCCGTTCCGATCT
>Ga0136613_10001204_pt1 | contig 13119 bp, 13 predicted proteins | sample AntDrymUQ2722106_2_FD_106649 | JGI IMG/M metagenome (GOLD analysis project Ga0136613, IMG submission 106649) | Polar desert sand microbial communities from Dry Valleys, Antarctica - metaG UQ272 (21.06) | ecosystem: Environmental > Terrestrial > Soil > Desert | place: Antarctica: Dry Valley... | reverse complement strand
TGCGCTCGGCCGGTACGCCGTTCGTGATCGAGCCGTACCTCCGCTTCGCCGGAGAGCCTGGAGAGCAGTGGACCATGTTCTTCCTCGATCCGGCCGGTAATGCATTGGAGTTCAAGGCTTTCGCCGACGACGCACAGGTCTTCGCCACCTGATGGAGACTGAGGCGCACAACCCCACCGAGGGCGTCTATCCGACGGACGACTGGGTCCACGCCATGGAGGTACGCGGCGCGGAGCGGATGCTCTTCGTGAGCGGAACCATGGGCTTGCACGCCGACGGCCGGCCAGGTGCCTCCCTCGAGGAGCAGTTGGAGCTGGTCTGGGGCAACATCCGAGCGATCCTTGCCTCGGCCGGGATGACTCTGGAGCACGTCGTACGAGTCACAAGCTATCTGCGTGATGTCTCCTACGCGGCGGCCAACGCCACCGCGCGGGTCCAGGCGCTGGGTGGGCGAGCCGTCCCGACCACCGCCATCGTCGTACAGACGCTGGACAGTGATTGGTTGGTGGAGATCGAAGTGATCGCAGCTGCCTGAGCTGACCGCTCAGCTGGCTGGCGCCGGTTCGGGATCGGGCTGATGGGCCGCTTCGATCTGAGAGCGGTGCCGCCGCAACAGCCGCCACAAGAGGATCGCCAAGACCACCTGCGTGACACCGGAGATCACGAACGTGGTCGGAACGCTGGTCAGTCTGGCGACGACCCCGCCGAGAAGGGCCCCGATCGGGATCAGTCCCCAGACCAACGTTCGGTAGGCACCCTGAACCCGGCCGAAGAGCTGTTCCGGGACCAACGCCTGGCGCAGCGAGATGCTCAGCACATTGAAGACCGAGACTGACAATGCCACGGAGCCGAAGAGCGCAGCGCCGACCCAGACATTGCTCGTCAAGCCGATGCCGATGGCTGCGCCGCCGGTGACCCCGGAGCTGAGTACGAGGGTGGCGATTCTTCCGAGCTTGGTGGCGATCCGCGCCGCGGCCAAGCCGCCGAGCAGACCGCCGACTCCGAACGAGACCAGGAAGACACCGAACGCGCTTTCCGGCAGGCCGAGAGTGTCGACGACATAGAGCACCAACAGGCTGTCGGCCATGGTCTCGGCGGCCGCTACCAGCCCGACGATGACGGCAAGGCCGCGTAACAGTTCGTGCCCGCGCAGCCAGCGAAGCCCTTCCCGGATGTCGGCGCGGATGGTGGTCGACCCGGTTTGTGCCCGCCCGTCGCGCGCCGGGCGCAGGTTGCCCACGATGCTGAGAATGAGGAGGGCCGCGAGCAGGTAAGCGACCGCGGCACTGACGAACGGCGCGATCACCAACCAGGCGAACAACAACGATCCCGCCGGAGCGGCGAGAAACGCCTGGGTCACCACCTCGGCCGAGGACAGCGGACCGTTCGCCCGGTCCAGCTGGTCGCGACGAACCACCTGCGGCAACATCGCCCGCGACGCGCTGTCGTACACGGTCTCAGCGACGCCAAGGACGAACGTCACGATGTAGAGCAACACCAGGCTGACCTGATCGATCGCGATGGCGGCCACCAGCATGGTGACCACGCCCGCCCGTACGAGGTTGGCTGATGACATCGCCCGCCGTCGGTCCATCCGGTCGACCAACGCTCCCGAGGGGATCGCGAACAACAGCCAGGGCAGGAACGACAACGAGGTGAGCGCGCCGACCAGGAGCGGATCGCGGGTCAGCGTGATCGCCAGCAGCGGGATGGCCGTACGGACGATGCCGTCGCCGAGGTTGGACACCGCGCTGGCGATCAGCAGCCGCCAGAAATTACTTCCCAGCGGGTCCTTGGGCCGAGTCACCGGCGGGGCTCAGCGGTGGTGTGGGGGTCCAACAGCGGCAACAGCCGCGGGTCCAGGGGGAACACCGACACGTGTACCTCGACCCGCGAGCTGTCCTCCGGCGGGGGATCGCCAGCCTCCGTGGACTCGGTTCGCCGGTAGCGGCCGAGCACCTCGGTGAGTTCGTCCTTGAGCGCAACTGCTTCCTCGGCGGTCAACTGAAACCGGCTGACTGTTTGCACCATGGCGTCCCGCCACTCGGCGGGCTGGTCGGGCCAGGTCTGCAGAGCGTCCATCATCCGTCGGTGGGCGGCATCCAGGGTTCCGCGGACCACCATGTCCGCGGCGGCTCGCAGCCCAGGTCGGCGGATCATCTCGTGGTCGTTGAAGCCCCATCCGCCGGTGGCCGGCCGCCACCAGCGCTCGCGGCCGTTGCCGCCGGCGGCCTCCTCGATGAACCTGTGCCGGGCCAGTTGGCGCAGGTGGTAGCTAGTGGCTCCGCTGGATTCGGCGAGATCGTCGGCGAGCACCGTCGCGGTCGCCCGGCCGCGTACCTCGAGCCGCTCCAGGAGGGCAAGTCTCATCGGGTGCGCTAGGGCCTTGAGCGAGGTCGGATCCAGCCAGCGTTCCGGCTCGGACCGGCGCTCCGTAGGGGCCACAGCAGGAACTTATGACAGCAAAGGAACCTTTGCAAGCATCTCTTTGCGGTTAGTCCGGCGTCAGCGCAGCGAGCGGTTCACCGCCGAGACGACACCGAGCAGGGAGGCGGTGACGATGTTCGGGTCGATTCCCACGCCCCAGAGCACCTGGTCACCGAGGGCGCACTCAACATAGGCGGCGGCGACGGCGTCCCCGCCCGAGGACAGCGCATGCTCGGCGTAGTCCAGCACTCGGACGTCGACGCCGAGCGCGTTCAGCGCATCGATGAACGCAGCGATCGGCCCATTCCCGCGGCCGGTGACGGTCTGGGCGACACCGTCGAAGACGATCTCGGCCACGAGTTCGTCGTCCGCGCCAGCCTCGGCTGCGTTCCGATGGGCATGCAAGGCCAGGCGGCCCCACGTCGCGCCGGGATCGGGCAGGTACTCCGAACGGAACGCCGACCACATGGCTTCCGGACTGACCTCACCGCCCTCGCCCTCGGTGAAGGACTGGATGACCTGGCTGAACTCGATCTGTAGTCGCCGGGGCAGGTCCAGGTGGTGCTCGGTCTTCATGATGTAGGCGACGCCACCCTTGCCGGACTGGCTGTTCACCCGGATTACCGCCTCGTACGTACGTCCGACGTCTCGAGGATCGATCGGCAGATACGGTACGGCCCAGGCGATTTCATCCACCGTACGGTCAACGGCCGCGGCATCGCGGGCCATCCAGTCGAAGCCCTTGTTGATCGCGTCCTGGTGCGATCCCGAGAAGGCCGTGTAGACCAGATCGCCGCCGTACGGGTGCCGCTCGTGTACCGGCAGTTGGTTGCAGTACTCGACCGTACGGCGGACCTCGTCGATGTCGGAGAAGTCGATCTTGGGGTCGATGCCCTGACTGAACAGGTTCATGCCCAGCGTCACCAGACAGACGTTGCCGGTCCGCTCCCCGTTGCCGAACAAGCAACCTTCGATCCGATCGGCGCCGGCCTGGAATCCCAGTTCGGCAGCGGCCACCGCCGTACCGCGGTCGTTGTGCGGATGCAGGGACAGCACGACGTTCTCGCGGTGAGCCAGATGCCGGTGCATCCACTCGATCGAGTCCGCGTAGACGTTGGGAGTGGACATCTCGACGGTTGCCGGCAGGTTGATGATGACCGGCCGGTCGTGCGAGGGCTCCCAGATCTCGTTGACCGAGTTGCAGACCTCGGCGGCGTACGGGAGTTCGGTCCCGGTGTAGGACTCCGGCGAGTACTCGAAGCGTACGAACGTGTCTCGCATGTATTCAGCGTGTTTGAGGCATTGCTGCGCGCCGTTGCGTGCGATCTCGGTGATCCCGTCGGTGTCCAGGCCGAACACGACGCGACGCTGCAGGGTCGAGGTCGAGTTGTAGAGGTGCACGATCGCCTCGCGGGCCCCCCGGATCGACTCGAAGGTCCTTTCGATCAACTCGTCGCGTGCCTGCGTGAGCACCTGGATCGTCACATCCTCCGGGATGAGGTCGGCTTCGATGATCTGTCGGACGAAGTCGAAGTCGGTCTGGCTTGCGGCCGGAAAGCCGACCTCGATCTCCTTGTAGCCCATGCCGACCAGCAGCTTGAACATGCGCAGCTTCCGGGCTGGGGTCATCGGGTCGATCAGCGCCTGGTTGCCGTCGCGTAGGTCGACGGCACACCACAGTGGGGTCCGGTCGATGACGCGGTCCGGCCAGCTCCGATCGGGCAGCGTGATCCCGCCGTACGGCTGGTATTTGTGGATCGGCATCCTGGAAGGTCGTTGCCGCACACCGTGATCGACGGTTGACGGATGGCCACGGGTCGGCGCTGGGAGAGAGTTGACGTCGTACGAGGTGGTGCTCACGATCGGTGCTCCTACCTGGATGTCGCGTCCCCGCTCGGGTCGTTCACGAGCGGAGGTGACCGGCGCAACAGAGAACCCGCGACGAGGGGCCGGCCTAGGAGTGAGGGGCCTCGTCGCGGCGGCTAAGGAGCAGAACGCCGTTCATGTTGATCGCGAGCTTAGCGTAACCCGCGGCACGGTACTCTTCTGCCATGAAGGCAACCATTGATTCGGCAGGAAGATTGGTGATCCCCAAACTGCTCCGCGACCGCTTGGGATTGACGCCTGGGGAAGTCGAGGTGACCAGTGAAGGCGCCGCACTACGCGTCGAGCCAGTTGCTGCAACTGAACTCGGCGAGCGGGACGGGCGCCTGGTGATCCCTGAGACAGGATCGCGCCTGAATTCGGAGACAGTGACCAGCCTGCGCGATGCCGACCAGAAGTAGAGCGCCCGACCTCCTCGTCGACACCAGCGTGGCCGTGCCGTTGATGGTGGCTGACCACGAGTTGCACGAACCGACGTTCGAAGCCATCGCTGCGCGGCGCCTGGGACTGGCAGGTCACGCCGCCTTCGAGACCTTCTCGGTTCTCACTCGACTCCCAGCCCCGCTTCGCCGTACGCCTGCAACGGTCGTCCGCATGATCGCTGACAACTTTCCGGCGAGCCGGTACCAGTCGAGCGCCGGCGCCGCCCAACTGCTGGGTCGTCTGGCGGCCGAAGGAGTACGAGGTGGCTCGGTGTACGACGCCCTGGTGGGTGCGGCGGCAGCGGAGAGCGGGCTGACCTTGGTCACCCGGGATCGCCGCGCTCTGGACGTCTATCGCGCTCTCGGTGTGGACATCCAGATCCTCGACGATCGCTGAGCCCACGATCCGGAACGGAGGGCCGTACTTCGCCGTGATCGGTAAGCCAGCGGGTCATCCCGATCGCGTGGTCCCGAGCTGGACATGCCTGGATCGCCTCGCGCTGCCAGCGCGAGGCAGTACTCGGTGAAACCGGTGGGTTCTTCGATGTGGAACTCGATGTCGATGGTGGCCGTGGACACGGCCAGCCATTCGAAGGAGTCGACCCCCGTGATGTATCGGCACCGGTCCTCGACGAGCGGTTCCAGGGTGCCCTCCCGGTCGGTCAGCAGGTCGCTCATCTGCTGCGCTCCGGCGTGAAAGACGATGGCGGCCCTATGGCGCGGTGCGTGAAGGGCGTCGTCGAGATACTGCGCCGCAGTATCGGATGGCAGGTCTCGGACCCGGTAATACTGGTCGGTGAGTTCGACGTCTGCGACGCGGTCGAGGCGGAAGGTGCGCCAGTCGTCGCGGTCGACGTCCCACCCGCGCGACCGGACGACCGCTGCAAGCCCAACAGATACCTGAATACGACCTTCGAGAAGCGTTTCGGTCAGCCGGCCTCAGCGACAAGCAGATCGAGGGCATCCTCGGGATGTTCACCGGGTTACGCGAGGACTTCGTGCCCGAGGATGCACGCAGCATTGTCACCACTACGCCGACGACCCCGGCGGCTTGGGCCTATGAACACCTTCGACGTACAACCTGACCCGCCTAGGTCGGCGGTCCGATCTGACTGGCCTCGGTATCCTTTCGACCTGTGGGCGTGATCGTGCAGAAGTACGGGGGATCTTCGGTCGCCACCACCGAGCACATCAAGCGGGTGGCCCAGCGGATCGTGACCGCCCGCCGCGGCGGTGACAGCGTCGTGGTGGTGGTCAGCGCCATGGGCGACACCACCGACGAGCTGCGCGACCAAGCCATGCAGATCACGCCGATCCCACCCGGCCGCGAGTTGGACATGCTACTCACCGCCGGAGAGCGGATCTCCATGGCATTGTTGGCCATCGCGATCTCGACACTGGGCTTCGAGGCGAGGTCCTTCACCGGCTCACAGGCCGGGGTGATCACGACGGCCACGCATGGCAGGGCGCGGATCATCGACATCACGCCGGGCCGGATCCAGAGTGCCCTCGACGAGGGTTCGATCGCGATCGTTGCCGGCTTCCAGGGCGTCAGCCAGGACACCAAGGACATCACCACGCTGGGTCGCGGTGCCTCGGACACCACCGCGGTGGCGTTGGCCGCAGCACTGAACGCCGACATCTGTGAGATCTACACCGATGTGGACGGGATCTTCACCGCCGATCCACGGATCGTGCCCGACGCCAAGCGACTCGAGCAGGTCACCTACGAGGAGATGCTCGAGCTTGCCGCCTGTGGCGCGAAAGTGCTCAACCTGCGGTGCGTGGAGTACGCACGCCGCTACGACATGCCGGTCAGGGTGCGTTCGTCTTACTCACAACTCCCGGGCACCCTGGTGACCGGCTCGATGGAGGACCTCACGGTGGAACAAGCGATCATCTCCGGCGTCGCACACGATCGCAGCGAAGCGAAGATCACCGTTGTCGGCGTTCCGGACAAGCCCGGCGAGGCGGCGGCGATCTTCCGCTCCGTCGCGGCCGCGGAGATCAACATCGACATGATCGTGCAGAACGTCTCAGCGGCCACGACCGGCCGTACCGACATCTCGTTCACCTTGCCCAGAGACGACGGCAAGGCCGCGCTGGAAGCGTTGTCCCGGGTCAAGGAGGTCGTCGGCTTCGAGGCACTTCTGTACGACGACCACATCGGCAAGCTGAGCCTGGTCGGGGCCGGGATGCGCTCGCATCCTGGTGTTTCGGCCCGGTTCTTCGACGCCCTGGCCGACTCCGGCGTGAACATCGAGATGATCTCGACATCGGAGATCCGGATCTCGGTGATCTGCCGGGACACTGATCTCGACGTCGCCGTACGCGCGGTGCATTCGGCCTTTGAGCTCGGCGACGAAGAGACAACGGCGGTCGTGTACGGCGGGACCGGCCGATGAGTGAGCATCGCAGCGAGCGCCAGCGAGCGAGGAGCGGTGCGAATACCGAGCGGAGCGAGGCAGAAATCAAAGGATGAGCGGAGCGAGCGGGTTGACGAGACAATGATCAGGCCAAGCGGCGTGGAGGCAGTTGGATGAGCGGGCTCAATGTTGGGATCGTCGGGGCGACCGGGCAGGTCGGCACGGTGATGCGAGCCATCCTCGCCGAACGCGACTTCCCGGTCGATCAGATCCGCTACTTCGCCTCGGCGCGGTCAGCGGGCACGAGGTTGCCGTGGAAGGGCTCCGAGATCACCGTCGAGGACGCTGCGATCGCCGACCCCGCCGGACTCGACGTGGCGTTGTTCTCCTCCGGCGCCACATCCTCGCGCGAACTGGCGCCGAAGTTCGCTGCTGCAGGCGTTCTGGTAATCGACAACTCTTCGGCCTGGCGGATGGACCCCGAAGTTCCGCTGATTGTTGCTGAAGTCAATCCGGAGGCAATCAAGCTGGTCGGCAAGGGGATCATCGCCAACCCGAACTGCACCACGATGGCAGCGATGCCCGTCCTCAAGCCGCTGCACGACGAGGCCGGTCTGGTCCGGCTGATCGCCAGCACCTACCAAGCGGTCTCTGGCGGTGGCCTGGCCGGCGTGGAGGAGTTGGACGAGCAGGTCCGTGAGACTGCCGACCGGGCAACCGAATTGACGCACGACGGGTCGGCCGTACCGTTTCCGGATCCCGTGCTCTACGCCCGCCCGATCGCGTTCAACGTAGTGCCCTACGCCGGTTCGCTGCTCGAGGACGGCTCCGGTGAGACCGAGGAGGAACGCAAGCTACGCAACGAGAGTCGCAAGATTCTCGGCATTCCGGACCTGCTGGTCTCTGGGACCTGCGTCCGGGTTCCGGTGTTCACCGGCCATTCGCTCTCGCTCAATGCCGAGTTCTCCCGACCGCTCAGCGTGGCGCGGGCGACGGAGCTGCTCGCCGACGCTGCGGGAGTGGAATTGACCGACATCCCGACGCCATTGCAGGCGGCAGGAAAGGATCCCAGCTTCGTCGGCCGGATCCGGGTTGACCCCGGTGTACCCGACGGCCGCGGCCTTGCCCTGTTCGTGAGCAACGACAACCTGCGCAAGGGGGCGGCGTTGAACACCGTCCAGATCGCCGAACTCCTCGCCCGCCGCTAGCGGCGGCTCAAGGTGCGCGCGGCTCAGCGGGGCCAATCGCTGTCGGAGTACGCCATCGAGGTTCTTCGCCGAGCCGCCGAGACGCCCGCCATGGAGGAACTGGCCGAGCGAAATCCAGTCGTGGGGCGTGGCCGGGATTACCAGCACCCAGGAGGTTGTCGCCCTCATCCGGGCCGATCGCGAGGGCCGGTGACCGCTGCAACGAGGGCCGTTGTGCTCGACGCATCGGTTCTGGTGGAGTTTCTGCGTTGGTCGCCGGTCGGACAAGGCGTTGCCGCAGGTTACTCAGCGGCGGCTCCGACGCGCACGCGCCACATCTGGCTGCGGTAGAGGTGCTGAGTGCCTTCCGCTCCCTTGTCGTCTGAGCCGACGTCTCACCTGAGCGCGGGCGGCCTGCAATCGATGATCTGATGAACCTCCCGGTCACGCGTCACCCTGCCGAGCCGCTGCTGCCACGCATCTGGGATCTGCGCGGCAGCCCAACTGTGTACGACGCGACATATTGTGGCCCTTGCCGAGGCACTCGACGCTCCACTGTTGACGGCTGACCGCCGTCTGGCGCGAGCAGGCGGGCACGACGCCGAGATCCATCTCATCGACTGACCGCTGCCGGCCAAGTTGGTCAATGCTGGGATGCAATGCAGAACTCGTTGCCCTCCGGATCGGTGAGCACCGCCCAAGAATGGCCCCATTCGTCCTTGTCGGCCACGTGCGTGGCTCCGAGGTCGACGAGCCGGGCAACCTCCTTCTCGCGCGGCCCCCTGGCATCGACCAGTAGGTCGAGGTGCATCCGGTTCTTGGCCGTCTTGGCCTCTGGGACCTTGAGGAACAGGAATCTGAGTAGCGCCGCCCCAGTTCGATTCAGCGAGGCGACGTACGGTGAGGCGCCTTCGTCCACCGGGATGTCCAGTGCGGCCGACCAGAAGGCGGCGACCCTTCCCACATCGGCGCAGTCGATGGTCACGCAGCCAACGGACAGTGTCATCGGGTCTTCCCCTCGGTGGTGCTGGGCCAACGGTCCAGCGGCCAGCAGATGTCGGTTCGATAGCGCTCGGAATCGTCGTGGTCGGCCGGGCTGATGACGTAGGCCTCACGTACCTGCAGGTCGGCGGAGACGGCATGTTCGGCGACCCAACGGCCGAGGAGCTGATAGGTGTCGGCTATCGAGTCGTAGCCGCCGTGGTGGGTCAGGACAGCGACTGTCGCAGCCGGCACTTCACCCAGTGCCATCGGCCCGCGGTCATCGGGTAGCTGGGCCTCTGCAGCGATGGGTACGTAGGCGACGACTTCTTCCACATCGTCGACCACTGGTGGGTACAACGCTCCCGACGGGCCGTTCGGCCGCACCCCGAGCCGGCCCAGCAGTGCGTACAACGCGGCGTACGCGGTATCGAGGAAGGACGGAAAGTCGGCTTCGCGGACCTGACCGCGATACTCAACGATCTGGATCGCTGGTTCGTCGCGGACATACACCGGGGTGAGACTCGCTGGATGCTCGATGCTGGAGTGGATCTCGTCGACGGCCTGCGCGATCCGGGCCAGCCGCTCCTGGAGCAACTCCCCGTGCCCGGTGAGGATCTTGCGGGTCCGATCCGGGTCCCTTGCGCGCAAGATCTCGCCGACATCGGACAACGGCAGGTCGAGGGCTCGAAGGCGCCGGAGCACAGCGGCATCGGCGAGCTGGGTGGCCAGATAGGCGCGGTAGCCGGTTGCCGGGTCGACCTTGGCGGGCACCAGGATCCCGGCCGCGTGATAGGCCCGCAGCGCCTTGATCGACAGCAGACTCGCCCGCGAGAACGTTCCGATCGACATCAATCCGTTCGCCATGGCATCCAGTTTTCGGTCTCCCTCAGGGGGAGAGTCAAGGTGGCTGGTCAGCCGGGTGGAACGCGGCGCAGGCAGAAGTCCAGTGCGACCGACACCTGGCGGATCGTCTCCTCGATCACGAGGCTGCCGTGGCCGGCGTCGAAGCGATACACCTCATGATCATGACCGCGCTCGGCGAGAGCAGCGAGGTAGTTCTCGATCTGGCGCAGTGGGCAGCGCGGGTCGTTCGCCCCGGCCATCACCATGACCGGTGCCCGTACGGCATCGACGTAACTGATCGGCGAGGAGCGCCGATAGACGTCCTCGATCTCGGTCGGCGAGCCGCCAAACAGCGCCCGGTCGAAGGCCCGAAGGCCCTCCATCTCGTCTTCGTAGGCGGCGAGATAGTCCGCCACCGGGACCTCGGCCACTCCGGCAGCCCACCGCTGCGGCTGGGTGCCCAGTCCGAGCAGGGTCAGGTAGCCGCCCCAGGAGCCACCGGTGAGGATGCACCGGCTCGGATCGGCCAGACCTGAGGAGAGCGCCCAGTCGTGCACCGCCGCGATGTCGTCGCACTCGGTCAGGCCCGGCCGCCCGGTCAGCGCATCGCGCCAGGTCGAGCCGTACCCGGTCGACCCCCGGTAGTTCACGTGTACGACTGCGTAGCCGGCCTCGGCGTACGCTGCTCGCCGCGCACGGTAGGAGTCCTCGTCCGAGGACTCCGGACCACCGTGGATCAGGAACGCGGTCGCGTACGGCGCCGTACCGCGCGGTGGGCGTGCCACGAGGGCATGGATTGCCCCACCCGGGCCGTCGACCCAGACATCCTGCACTGGAAAGGCTTCCGGTGCGGTCTCGCCGCGTGCGGCGAGGACCACCCCGCCGCCGATAGCTCGGATCGACGGCGGTTGCACCGAAGAGGACCAAGCGATTTCGACCGTTCCGTCCGGGCGAGCAGCAGCCCGACTGACCACGCCGGGCGGAGTCTCCAAGCGCTGCAAGGACTTCGTGCCGAGGGTGTAGCAGTAGAGTTCGGTACGCGCGGTGTGGTCGTGACCGACGAGCAGCGATGTCCCATCGGCGTACCAGCTGCCGGTCAGCTCACCGGGCAGGTCGAGCACGATCTCGGTCTCGGTGTCAGCGGCCACATCCCAGATCAGCAGCTCGGGTCTGCCTCGACGCTCGTGGCTCACCAGAAGCTTCGAATCCCCGACAACGGGTGCGAAACCCAGGCTGGAGAGCCCGAGATCGGCACCGTCCCACTTCTCGGCAAGAAGTGAACCATCCATTGTGGCCAAGATGCGCAGCGCTGTATGTCGAGCATCACCGTGCTCGGAATGCTCTATGGCCACAACGGTTTCGTCGCGAGACAACCCGCCGACGGAAGCCGACTCCGCGTGTTCGTACAGCACGGCCGCCGATCCCTGGTCCGACCGCGAGCAGAGGATCTGGGTGCCATCGTCAGTGCTGCGCCCGATGACGGTGATCCGGTGACCGATGCTCAGACCGGCCGAGTACGCCGGCTGCACCCCGGCAGCAGCGGGCCGGTCAGCACCCCCACCGAAGGGCTGCACAAGCCATTCACCCCACTCGTCACCGTCGGTGTCGGCGAACCACCAGATCGAGTCGCCGTCGGGCGACAGTGCGCCCGACAAGGTGCCGTTCGGTCGATCTGTCACCTGCCGGTGCGTGTCCTCGGCGCGGTCCCAGGCATAAACCTCGACGGTTCCGGTCTCGTCGGACAGGTAGATGCACCGGTCCGGTGCGTCCGGTGCCCAATCGGGCAGGGTGATTCGCGGCGCCCGAAACCGAGCCTGCCAGCGCGCGTTCGTAACGGAGTCGAGTCCGGACACATCGGCTGCGGCGGCGGGATTAATCGTCACGCTGATGCACGCTAGTCGCCGTACATGTGGACCGGTTCTGCTCCCCAACCGTTGCTGTGCAAGCCGGTTCGGCACGGTACGGACCGACTGTGACGTACGAAACATCCGTAATCGGGTAATTATCGGTTGCGAAGCGTCTGTCGATGGCCGTAACCTCGCCCGTAGATGAAACGGAACGGTTCCGTTTCACTTGTGACGTTGGGGCCGGTCGATCCGATGATGAGCCGCAAGCAGGCAGCCCGAGCTGCCGTGTCGGTGGGCTCAGCTGTCAGCGCCGTCGTCGCGAACCGGCGTCCACGGGTCGAGGGCGATCGGGAGACCGAAATTCTCGACGCAGCGGTGCGGGTGCTGGCCGATGTCGGCTACGACCGGCTCACCATGGACACCGTCGCCCTGGAAGCGCGGGCGAGCAAGGCGACGTTGTACCGGCGGTGGCAGAACAAGGCAACGCTGGTCGTCGATGCTGTCTCGCGGGCGAAGGGCATCCCACCACCCGACATGCCCAGCACCGGAAGCCTGCGCGGTGACCTGCTTGTCAGCTGGTGCGGTCGGGAGGGTTGGAGCTCGACCCTGCCGATGTCGGTGATGGGCGGCTTGATGACCGCACTGCACACTGATGAAGAACTCGGAGCAGCCTTCCGGGAGATCTTTCTGGGGCCGCGACAGGCGTTGGCGCGCAGGGTCTTCGAGAATGCCCTCGAGCGCGGCGAGATTGCCGACGGCGTCGACCTGGACCTGATGATGTCGCTACTGCCCGCCATCTGTGTCCATCAGGAGTTCGTACTCAACCGGACCCTCGACGATGCCTTCGTCGAGCGGGTCATCGACACCGTCGTGCTGCCCGCCTGCCATGCCCAACCGGCCGCAACCCAGACCGGCGCCAAGCCGGTCAGAAATGTCCGATCAGCTAAATAGACACAACCACGAATCCGCAACTCCTAGAGGAACAAGGAACACCATGTCAATCGCCTCCCCACCCGTCCCGGCCGAGCCGCCCGCAGCCGCCGCTGCGCGCACGCCCAGCCCCCGCCTCGGACTCGCGCTGGTTCTGCTGACCGGTGCCCAGTTGATGATCGTGCTCGACGCAACGATCGTGAACATCGCCCTGCCCTCGGTCCAGACC
>Ga0136613_10001202_pt1 | contig 13135 bp, 11 predicted proteins | sample AntDrymUQ2722106_2_FD_106649 | JGI IMG/M metagenome (GOLD analysis project Ga0136613, IMG submission 106649) | Polar desert sand microbial communities from Dry Valleys, Antarctica - metaG UQ272 (21.06) | ecosystem: Environmental > Terrestrial > Soil > Desert | place: Antarctica: Dry Valley... | reverse complement strand
TGGCGACGAGGGAGGGTTCGCGCCCGACCTCGAGTCGAGCGAGGCGGCAATCGACGTGATCCTCGAGGCGGCGGAGCGCGCCGGTCACCGAGAGCGGATCGCGATCGCGCTCGACCCGGCCACGAGCGAGGTCTTCGAAGACGGCGCCTACCGCTTCGAGGGCCGCGAGCAGACGAGCGCTGAGATGCCGGCCTTCTGGGCGGAGCTCTGCGACCACTACCCGATCGTCTCGATCGAAGACGGCCTCGCCGAGGACGACTGGGACGCGTGGCAGGCGCTGACGAAAGAGGTCGGCGACCGCGTCCAGCTCGTCGGCGACGACCTCTTCGTCACGAACCCGGAGCGGCTGCGCGAGGGAATCGAGCGCGGCGTCGGCAACTCGATCCTCGTCAAGGTGAACCAGATCGGGACGCTGACCGAGACGATCGAGGCCGTCCGGCTCGCGCACGAGCACGGCTACACCGCAGTGATGTCTCACCGGTCGGGAGAGACCGAGGACGCGACGATCGCCGACCTCGCCGTCGCGCTCGGCACCGGCCAGATCAAGACCGGCGCGCCGGCCCGCTCCGACCGCACCGCGAAGTACAACCGCCTCCTCCGGATTGAGGAGGAACTCGGCGAGCGAGCGGTGTATCCGGGTTGGTCCGCGTTTCCCCGCTCGCGAAGGTAGTCGGCCTCACTGGCCTCGGCTCGCAGGGTCGACCCCGGCGTAGCGGAGCAGGTCGACCATCCGGAACTCACCGTGCCCGGACGTGCTCGGCAGCGTCGGCTTCCAGCCAGGCTGCGAGGCGACGTAGCTCGCGGGGTCGGTCTGGAGCAGACCGATCATCACCTCGGCGACGATCCGGCCGCCGACGGGGCCGAGCCGGAGGCCGGCGGCCATCACCTCCGCTTCCTTGAGCACGTAGTACCAGAGCGGCGTCGAGCGCTCGAGCTTGAGGCCGTAACCGCTCAACTCCTGGAGATCTCCGGGCGCCAGCGCCGGCAGCCCCATCTCCTTGGCGAGTCGCTGACCCGAAGGGAGCTTCCACGTCAGCTGCCGGAGGAGATTCCGCTGCGGGAGCGAGGTCGGCAGGTCGCCGCTCGCAATCGCGCCGAGAGGGAGATCGAAGAGAGGAGTCGAGAGCTTCGTGTCGATCAGCTTGTTGGGCTTCACCTCTCCGTCGCCGAAGTCGAAGAACGTCTGCCAGCCCACGAACCTCCTCGGCGCGCGGCACCCGCCGCGGAGATCGACCGGATCGGACCCGCTTGCGGCCGGATCGAAGATCAGTCCGAAGAACGCCTTGCCGCGGTCGCCCTTCAGGTTCGCCCGGTAGGACGGCCGCACCATGCTGTGGCCGAAGCGATAGGCGGCTCCCTGGAACTCGACCGGCATCAGGGCGGCGCCCTTCGGGCGGTAGAAGCGCCGGCCCTTCGTCAGCACGTCGTCCACGAGCGCCTGCCCGACGAAGAGCGGCAGGAGCTCGTGCAGGATCAACCAGTGGTAGTGCCAGGTCACAAGCCGCCGGGCCTGCGCGAACGGATCGGCGGCGCCCGCGCCACGAGCCTCCTCGACGGCTCGGTTGTGACAGAGGATGAAGGCACACTGGAGCCCGGCGATCACGACGTGCTCGTCGTTGCGCGGATCGGCGATGACTGCCGTGCCGTCGGCGACCCGAGGCAGGTCCTCGAAGTGCCCGCCGCTCTCGAGCCTGAGCTTCGCTCGGTCGGCCGGATCGTAGAGCTGAGCCGAGGCGACGGGGCCGCCACCATAGACCGAGTCGAGGTCGAAGGCAGGCGTGCGGCCGTTCACGGCGTCCCGCGGATCCGTGGGCTGACCGAGCCTGGAACCGACGTCGAAGGTCATGTCGTGGTCGAGGAACTGGCCCATGAACGTCGCGCCCGCGGGGTGGGCGGAGTTGTTGGGGTTTCCTGCCGAGAGGCTCGGGTCGGTAATCAGGAGCACCGGCCCTTTGTCGAGCGCGTCCTTCGCGTCGAGGATCCCACCCGGCTTGCCGATGTCGCGCATCGCCTCCTCGACCTTCGGGCTCTGCGATGCAAATGGCGGCAGCCCTTCGAAGATCCGTCCGAAGCGGTCGGAGCTCGTGGAGTAGGCATGCTGCGCGTGGGCGGTTCGGGCAGCGGCGCTCTCCGCGCGGACGAGGCCGCCCGAGCCCACCGCAGCCGCGCCGAGGCCGAGGCGGCCGAGGAAGGCTTTCCGGCTGGAGCGCGAAGGTCGGTCATCGGACGTGGTACTCATGGGTCCCCCTTGTCGCTGTCGATTCTTGGTGGCACTCGAGACGGCGACTGCCTGGGCGATGCGCTCGACGGAGAGCGAAGCGCGGCGCGCGGCCTCGCGGACGGCGTCGGCCGACCCCGCCTCGTAGAGCAGGAAGCAGGTCTCGTCCTCCGGGACGAAGATCGAGCGTAGATAGCGGATCGAGGTTCCCTCGCGGGTCAGGTCTTCCGCCGCGCGGCGAGCGCTCTCAGCGCCGCGCCCGGCGGCGTCGGCGTCCGCGCGGGAGATGTAGAGCTCGAGCAGGAACTCGGCCATGCGCCCCACCGTACGCCGGCGCGGAGCGCATCGAAATCAGGGAAACCCTCGAACCTTAGGCACGCTACGTTGTCCGGGCGAGCCGGCGTGTGAGCTGCGACCGCGACCGGACCTCGAGCTTCGCGTAGGCGTGCGAGAGGTGCGTCTCGACTGTGCGCACCGTGACGAAGAGCGTGCGTGCGATCTCCTTGTTCGCGAGTCCGTCCGCGGCCAGCTCGGCGACGCGCAGCTCCGCGGGCGTGAGCTCGCCCGTCGGCCGGGGTCGGCGGGCGCCGACTCGCACGAGCTCGGAACGTGCCTCCTCGGCCCACCCGTTCGATCCGATCTCGTCGAATGCGAACGCGGCGGCCTCGAGCGACTCTCTTGCCGCGCCCCATTTCCGGAACCGCCGCTGCGCCCGGCCGAGGCCGAGCAGAGACCGCGCTCGGTCGAAACGGAGCCCGAGCTCGCCGTACGCCGCAGCCGCCCCCGCGAGAGCCGCGGCCGCCTCCCCGTCATAGGCCGGTGACGCGAGCCTCACCAGCGCGTCGCACCGCGCCGCCGTGGCGAGCCCCCAAGGATGGTCTAGCCGCTCCGCGAGCTCCGCGAGCCGCCCGGTCACGGCGAGCGCCTCGTCGCGCTCACCCAGCTCCACGAGCGCCTCCACGAGATCCGCTGCGACCGGGAACGCTCCGGGCTCGTCGATCCCCTCGCGCTCCGTGTGCTCCCAGACTCGGCGCAGGCTTGCCGCCGCTCGCTGCGGCTCATGCTTGAGCAGGGCGGCGATTCCGCGCGCCCTCAAGGCCTCGAGCAGGTCCCAGCGAACGCCGGTTGTCTCCGCCCGCGCGATCGCCTCGGCGGCCCATTGCTCAGCCTCGTCGGGAAGACCTCGGCCGGCGGCGGCGAGCGCACGACAGCGCTCGTACATCGGCCAGACGAGGAGCTCCCGGTCGGACGACTCGGCCCATTCGTCGAGGAGGCGCGATGCCGCCTCCCAGCCGCCCGCACGCAACTCGAGCTCGCAGACGTGGAGCCGCTGCAACGTGTACGAGACCGGTTCCCCTCGCTCGTCGGCAAGTGAGAGGAGCTGCGTCAGAACGGCCCGAGCCTCGACGACGTCGCCTCGCCAGACGAGCCGTTGCCCGGCGATCCGTTCGGGGGAGCCGGCGCTGTAGGGAACCGAGTCGGCCGCGGCGCGGAAGCGCTCGCACAGGTCGTCGATCGGCAGGCCCCGTAGGCTGCGCGCCCAGCTCAGCGAGAAGAGCGCGACCCGCTCTACGTCCTCGGGGCCGGCGTGCCGCGCAGCCGGCAGCTCGTCCAACGCCTCTTGTGCCCACGCTTCGGCCTCGTGGATCCGCTCGACGCCGATGACCGCTGAGTTGCTCGCGATCTTCGCCAGCGCGTAGGCGCGCAGGCCGGGGTCGTTCCTGCTCTCGGCGTGCGCTCGCCGGAGGTAGCGCCGGGTGTCGTAGTTGCTCGGCGTCGCGCACTCGGAGAGAAGCAGGCACGCCCGAACGCGCGCCGCGCCCGGAGGCAGCGCATCGAGCTCCGGCAAGAGCAGCTTCGACGCCTGACGAGGCGCGCCCGCCACCTCGAAGTACCAGCCGAGCGCAAGCAGCCGATCGCTGCGCTCCGCCGATCCTCGCGGGGTGAGGCGCAGCGCGTGCTCGGCCAGTGCCGCCGCGTCCTGTGCAGCACCCCGAGCGGCCGCACCCGCGGCGGCTGCGGCGAGCGTGGCAGCGAGCTCCGCATCCGGACGCTCCGTCGCAAGGGCAAGATGACGGGCTCTCAGCTCCTCGTCGGCGACCGCAGCCGCGAGCTCGAGATGGAGCTCGCGCCGCTCGCGTGCCCGCGACTGGCGAACGGCGGCGGCCGCGAGCAGGGGATGCGACGCGCGCACACGGTCGCCGTCGGCAAGCAGCACGCCTGCCTCGAGAGCGTCGTCGAGCGCACCCGGATCGGCGAGCGCTGCGACCTGGGCTGAGCGCAGCTCGCCGCTCAGCGCGACCGCGAGCAGCAGCCTGTGCACGGGCTGGGTCAGCCGCGCGACGCGGGTGCCGAGCAGGTCCTCGACGCCGTCCGGCACCGGAATGTCCTCGCCGAGCTCTAGCGACTCTCGCCCCACCAGGGTGCGACCGACCTCGATCGCGAACAACGGGTTCCCGAGCGTGGACTCGAAGATTCGGCGCAAGAGTTGCCGCGACAGGCTCAGGCCCAGCCGTTCGACCAAGAGCCGGCGGATCGCGCCGAGGCTGAGCGGGCCGACCTCGAGGCGCGCGAGCGGCCCTCGCTCGAGCTCGCGCTCGAGAGCGGACGAGCGTCCCGGGCGTTTGGCGAGCAGGAAGCCGATCGGTTCGCCTTCGAGGCGGCGCGCTGCAAAGGCAAGAGCGTCGGCGGAGGGCGGATCGAGCCATTGGATGTCGTCGATCGCGACCAGCAGCGGCTCGTGCGCGGCCAGCGCCCGTAACACGTTGAGGAGCCCGAGCGCGATCGCGTGCGGCTCCGGTGCCCCGGTCGGCTCGGTCCGCAGGAGCGCGACTTCGAGCGCGCGGAGCTGTGGCGCCGGCAGGCTGTCAAGGCCGTCCGTCGCGACGCCGTCGAGCAGGTCGATCAACGCTGCGAAGGAGAGCCGGGCCTCGGCATCGCTCGGTCGCGCCGAGAGGACGCGCAGCCCTTGCGCGCGGGCTTCGTCGAGCGCCGCCGCCCAGAGCGTCGTCTTGCCGATGCCCGGCCCGCCGGTCAGGACGAATCCCCGTGGCGAGCGCTCACCGGCGAGAAACTCACGCAGCACTGCGAGCTCCGGCTCGCGGCCGACGAGTTGTGCGCCCGGGTCTGCGGCCCCGCCCAGCACGTCTTCACTGTCGCACATGCCGGGGCGAAGGCATACCATCGATCATCTAGGTTGTAGCGATGGCCCTCGAACCGCGCCGGACGAAGATCGTGGCCACGATCGGCCCCGCGAGCTCGGCGCCCGGGGTGCTGGAGCAGCTCGTCGAGACGATCGATGGCGCGCGGCTCAACTTCTCGCACGGGACGCGGGAAGTCCACGCCGAGACGTCCGCGGCGATCCGCGCCGCCCAGGAGCAGGTGGGCCGGCCCGTCGCGGTGATCGCCGATCTCCAGGGGCCGAAGCTCCGCATCGGCGAGCTCGCTGCGCCGGTCGAGCTCGTCCGTGGGGAGTATGTGACGATCGCCGGCGAGGACGGGGCGCACCCGGACGACCTGCCCGTCGCGCCGGACGTGCTCGGCTCGATCCTCCAACCCGGCAACGACGTGTTGATCGACGACGGCTCGGTCCGGCTGCGCGTCGAGAAGGTCGACCGCGGCCGCGCCCGCTGCGAGGTGCTCGTCGGCGGCACCGTCAGCTCGCACAAGGGCGTCAACCTACCCGGGGTGCCGCTGCCGATTCCCTCGCTGACGCGGAAGGACATCGACGATCTCCAGTTCGCGCTCGAGCTCGGCGTCGACTACGTCGCGCTCTCGTTCGTCCGCACCGCGGCGGACGTGCAGGCGCTGCGGACGCTGATCGAGGCCGCCGGGTCGACCGCGCACGTGATCGCGAAGATCGAGAAGGCCGAGGCGGTCGCGGTACTCGACGACATCCTCCGCGAGGCCGATGCCGTGATGGTCGCGCGCGGCGACCTCGGAGTCGAGATCGGCGCCGCCGACGTGCCGCTGCTCCAGAAGCGGATCATCCTGCGCGCGCTCGAGCGGGGGAAGCCGGTGATCACGGCCACGCAGATGCTCGAGTCGATGGTGCATGCGCCCGAGCCGACCCGCGCCGAAGCCTCGGATGTCGCGAACGCGATCCTCGACGGAACCTCGGCGCTGATGCTCTCCGGCGAGACCGCGATCGGCGACTACCCGGTCGAGGCGGTCGCGTTGATGAACCGGATCGCCTACGCCGTAGAGCCGAGCCTCGGCTACCGGCACGAGATTCCCGAGGCGGAGGAGCAGCCGACGATCGGCCAGGCGATGTCGAACGCCGCCTGCGACATCGCCGAGGCGCTTGCGGCGAAGGCGCTGCTCGTGCCGACCTTTACCGGGCGCACGGCCTCGGCCGTGGCGCGCCTGCGTCCCCGGCGGCCGATCATCGGGCTCACGCACCACAAGCACTCCTTCCAGCACATGGCGCTCGAGTGGGGGGTGACGCCGGTACACATTCCGCAGGCCGCCGACGTCGAGGAGCTCTGGGCGACCTCGCTCGACGCGGCGCGAAGCACCGGGATCGTGGAGGCGGGCGACCGGGTCGTGATCACCGCCGGTACGGCCGTGAACATGCCGGGGACCACGAACGTGATCAAGGTCGACATCGCCTGACCCCCGGACGTCCTGACCGCCCGCGGCTCCGGGCCGGCCCATCTTCAGTCAGTAGGGCCGGCCTCCGCCGCGGCCTCGCACGCCTGAGCGCACGCGGCTCTTCGGGTCTGTGCTTCCACACTATCCCCTCCGGCCGCGCACGCTCAGCCACGCGCCAGGAACGTAATGGGGTCGTGATTGATTGTCACGATGTTGTGACAAGCCGTCACAGCCCCTCACGTGTTCAGTCGGTAGCGTGTTCCCAGGGGTTCGCCGGCCCCCTGTGGGCACGTACGGCGGCGGCGCGAGCAGGAGCCACGGAGCGCGTGCGGAAACGGGTGCCGTGGCCAAGCGAGTACAGCGCCCCAGATCTCGGCAGGAGAACGCCGCGCCGAGGAAGAAGTCGAAGCGCCGCGCGCGCTCGCACCGCTCCGCGATCCTGCTGCGCTGGTGCGTCGTCGGCGTACTCGGGTTCGTGGCGGTCCTCTACTACCGGCCGCTCGCGAGCTACGTCGAGACCCGCTCGACGCTGAACGCACGCCAGGCCGAGGTGCGCGAGCTGCGGACGGAGCGAACTCGGCTCCAGGCCCGGCTCGCGGATTCCGCAACTCTCGCGGCGCTCACGCGAGAAGCCCGCCGGAACGGGCTCGTCCGCCCCGGCGAGCAGCTCTTCGTCGTCCGGGGGATCGCCGAATGGCGGCGCGCCCAGCGGGCCGTCCGCCGCGGCGAAGCTACGATCGCGCGGGATGGATGATCGCGCGCTCGTCGAGCGGCAGCTCGGTCGCCGGCCCCGCGCATTTCGTCGCGTAGCGCGGCGCTGCCCCTTCGGCACGCCCGCGGTCACCGAGCAGGAGCCTTACGACGACGCGGGCGAGCCGTTTCCCACCACCTACTACCTCACGTGCCCGCACCTCGTCGCCGCGGTCGCCCGCCTCGAGGCCGCCGGCGGAGTCGAGCGCTGGGGCTCGGCCGTGGAGGAGGACTCCGGGCTCGCAGCCGATCTCGAGCGGACAACAGAGGAGCAGCGGTCAGCGCGTCGCGAGCTGGCCCGAGGGAGAACGGGGCGCGACGGCGGCGCCTCGCTCGGGCTCGGGATCGGCGGGAGCCGTAACCCGCGCCGGCTCAAGTGCCTGCACGCCCACGTCGCCTATGCCCTCGCCCGGCCGGGCTACGCGCTCGGCGAGCGCGTCCTCGCAGAGCTCGATCCGATCTGGCCCCCGCAGGCCTGTTGTACGCCGCAGTAGCATCGAGCGCATGTCCGAGGTCGAGATCGAGAGCGCCCGGCGCGAGTGGGAGGACGGCCGCAGGCGGCTGCTCGAGGAGGCCGAGGACGCGCGCGAGCGCGAGCGGCTGCTGGCGCAGGTCGACGCGGTGATGGAGGAGTTGCGCCGTCGCGTCGGCGGCACGTTCACGCTCGCCGAGCTCACGCGCGCATACGCCGGCGCCGACTCCTGGAGCCGCGAGATCGTCGCGCAACGGGCCGCCTCGCCCGGCTGGCCCCGAACCCTCACGCTCGTCGAAGCCGCCGCGTTCCAGCTCTACTCGCGCGGTGCCGCCGACTACGAGCCGTGAGCCTCTCCGAGGAACGACTCCGCGCGCGTCGCCGGAAGCGGCGGAACCGGTTCCTGCGTCCGGCGGCGGCCGGTTTGCTCGGCGTGATCGTGCTGCTCGTCGGCGTCGCCATCGGCCGCGCCCTCGCCGACGCGCCCAGCCCGGGCGGCACCCGGACGAGCGTGCGCACCCTGCAGCCGCAACCGCTGCCGCCGGCCGCGAAGAAGACGGTGACCGTGACCGTCTCGCCGTAGCCGTTTGGATCAGGAGGAGCCCCTTTTAGAAACCGCCAAGTTTGGATAGATTTCCTGCTTGTGACGACGGGAAGCGCGCGGAGACGGACGGGTGAGAGCCAGCCTGACTGGCTGACCCTCGGCCAGGCTGCGACGTATCTCGGAGTCGCCCAGAGCACCATGCGCAAGTGGACCGACTCAGGCCAGGTCTCCTCCTTCAAGACGCCGGGCGGGCACCGACGCTACCGCCGCGCCGACCTCGATCAGTTCCTCGACGGCGTCGGACGCAGCAGCCCCTCGGCAAGCGATGCCCCGCTCGTGCTGATCGTCGACGACGACCCGAAGCTGCGCGAGTACGTCCGGGTCAACCTGGAAGCGGAGGGCTACGCCGTTCGCGAAGCGGGAAGCGCCGACGAGGGGCTGGCGGCGCTCGACGAGCAGGCGCCGGATCTGATCCTGCTCGACGTGATGATGCCGCGCGTGGATGGCTGGGAGATGCTGCGCCACGTCCAGGAAAGGCACGGGGTGGGCTCGATTCCCGTGATCATGTTCAGCGGCAAGGTCGACGAGCGCTCCGCCGGCGAGGCCGCCGCTCGCGGCGCGCAGGGGTTCATCGGCAAGCCGTTCGACCCGCGCGCGCTGATCGAGTCGACGAAACAGCTGCTTCCGGTCTAGCCCCTGCTTGGAGACCGGACGCAGAGCCCGGCCTCCTGCGGCAGGCTTCGCGGATGGAGCAGCTCGATCACTCCCTCCAAGAATGGGTCGTCGATCATCGTCTTGGCGTGCTCGATCCGCTCCTCGAAGGGATCACGTATGCCGGCTCCTTCGGCGCGATCTGGCTGCTCCTCGCCGTCGTGCTCTCGGGCGTCGCGTGGCGGCGTCCGACGCTCGCCGCCCGTACCGGCGCCACGATCCTCGTCGCCGAGGCGGTCTCGGGCGGCGCGAAGGATTGGCTCGGCCGCGACCGGCCGCCGCTCCGCGATCCCGATCCTGCGCCGCTCGTCTCCCTGCCCGCGACGAGCTCGTTCCCATCCGGACACGCGACTGTGGCCTTCGCGTGCGCGACCGTGCTGGCGCTCGCCGTGCCGAGGTTGCGCTGGCCGCTCTTCGCCCTGGCTGCGCTGATCGCGTTCTCGCGCGTCTATGTCGGCGTCCACTATCCGCTCGACGCGCTCGCAGGCGCGGCGCTCGGGATCCTGATCGGGCTCGCCGTCCGCTACGTCGGCGCCGTGATCCGGCGCTTCGCACGACGCGCCGAGGCTCGTTAGAGCTCCTCCGCGGCCTCGAGCAGGCCTGCCACGAGGAGCGCGAGCGCGGCGAGGAGACTGATCGCGAGCCCGATCTCGCGCCCCGCGAAGAAGAACTCGTCCGGAATCGAGAGCAGCCGCACGAGCACCGCGACGGTCCCGAGGGCGCCGAGCGCGATCACGACGAGGCTCTCCGGAACCGCCGCCGGGAGGGCGATCCCCGTCTCCCGCAGGATCGCGAGCACGATCGCGACGATTCCGATCAGGAGCACGGCCTTGCCGAGGATCCCCGTGTCCCAGCCGAGGACGCTCACCTCGACCCCCTGGTCGCTGCCGGGACCTGAGTACCACCCGGTGAAGGCCGAGATCGCAAGCGCGAGGCCTGCGACCCAAGTGAGCCGTTGTCCGAGTCCCCAAAGCTGGGGGACTCGCCGGCGCGGAGTCGGAGCCGGGTCGGCGAGAGGGTCGTAGCCGGGCTCGTAGCGGGTCGCGGGTTCTTCCACGGACGCAAGTATGGGCACATCCAGAAGCGAAAGTCACGAGAAGCAGTCGGGCCTGGGCCTCTCGCGGCGGACTACACTTCCGCGCATGCCCGAGCCTGCCACGCGCCAGCCGGCGGGCGACGACGCGCCGCCGGCGTTCGACCCCGTCGCCGCCGACCGGGCGTACCTGCACGAGCGGGCCCGTCGCCGGGCGCGGATCGAGCGCTCTCGCGCCCGTCGGCGCGCGGGCCTGCGCTTCTGGCTCGTGCTGCTCGTGCTGCTCGCCGCCAGTGCCGGCTTCACCGTGACGATCTGGCGCGAGATCGAGCGGCTCTTCGGACTTTGACCGTCGCCGGGGCACCGCGCGCCGAGCTCTCCGAGGCGCTCGCAGCGTTGGCGGAAGCCGGGCGGGCGGTGGCTGCTGGTGAGCCGTTTCGGCCGACACTCGACGCGATTGCCGAGGCTGTGGCTCTGGCCACCTCGGCCGAGCTCGTCGTCGTCTCGTTGCGGGAGCGCGGCGACGAGCTCGTGGCTCGCACGGTTTGGTCTGCATCCGCCGCGCTCGGAGCGGAGATCGAAGGATTGCGCGCGACCGATGCCGTGGGGACGGCCGAGGCGCTGCGGAAGCGGCTCGGGCCCGGAGCGACCGCCCTCGGCTTGCCGCTTGCGAGTGCCGACCGTGACCTCGGCTCGCTCGATCTCCTTCGCCGCGGCGACGCGTTTGACCCGGCCGAGAGGCGGCTGGCTGCTCTCGCCGCCGATCTCGCCGCACTTGCGACCCAGTTCTGCAGCGAGGTGCGACCCGAAGGGCCGCTCGACACGACGCTGCTCGACATCGCGGGCGATGCGCTCGCCGCCGTCGCCGACGAGGAGCGGACGGGTGCGCACATCGCGCGACTCGGAGCGATCGCGGCCGGCGCCGACTCGGCCCTCCTCTGGCGAGTAACGCCGGTCGGGGTCGAGCGAAGCGGCTCCTTCGGCTCGCTCGAGGAAACGGTGGCCGTCGGCGACGCTGCCCGTGCCATCGTCGGGGGCCGGGACGCCACGGCAGTCGACGAGACGCCCGAGGGAGTGCTCGTCACGCTCCAGCTCGGCCAGCCGGCGGCCGGCGCCCTGCAGCTCCTCTACCCGGCCGGCCGCGCGCCCCAGAACCTGGCTCCGCTTGCGAGCTTCGCCGTCCGCGCCGCGCACGCGTTGCGCGCGGCCGAGCGCTCGCGCGAGCAGGCACTCGAGCTCGAACGCAGCCGCGCGCTCTTGGCGGTCGTCGGCGAGGCGATCGCGCGGCTCTCGCTCTCGCACACGCTCGAGACCGCGGTCGAGCGAGTGGCTGCGCTCCTCGACATCGATCGCGTCGCGCTCTACCTGGAAGAGCAAGGCGTCCTGAGCGCTGCCGCCACGCGCTCGCTCGAGGGCCCTCACGAGCCCGTCGCCCGCGCAGTCCTCGAGCTCGCCCTGGGCCAGCACCGCGGCCAGGGGATCGTCGAGCTCGACGCGCGAGGCACAGCCGAGCAGCTCGCTGCGGTTCGAGCCGAGGCGGCAGAGGCGGAGATCACATCGGTGCTGGCGCTGCCGCTCCTCGTCCAGGACGGGCTGATCGGGCTGCTCGCCGTCTACCCGCGCCTGCCGCGTCGGTTGACCCCGAACGAGTCGGCCCTCCTCGTCGCGCTCGCAGCCCAGCTCGCGGTCGCGGTCCAGAACGCGCGGCTGCACGAGCGTGCCAAGGAGCTGGGCGGACGGCTGGAGACCGCCCTGGCAGCCGAGCGGGAGGCGGCAAGGCGGCTCCGCGCGCTCTACGAGATCGCGGGCACCTTCGCCCAGAGCCTCTCCCTCCAGACAACGCTCGACGTGCTCGCGCGCTCGATCGTCAACCTGCTCGGGGTTGACGCGGCGGTGATCCGGATGCCCGACGAGCGCGGTGTCGACTTCGTCGCGCGTGCCGTCGAGGTCAACGACCAGCGCGTGAACGAGGCGGCCCGCGCGTTGCTGGAGCGGCCGCAGCCGCTCTCCCGAGCCCAGCGGCAGGAGCTACTCGACCGACGTGGGCCTCTTCTTCTCGATGCTCGCTCGGCGACCGAGCTCCAGGGCGCGATCGCGCTCCTGGCGCCGTTCCTGGAGCGCGGCTCGAGCGCTGCGATCGTCCCGATCGAGTCGGCGGGGGAGCTGCTCGCCACGCTCACGATCGTCTCGCTCCATCCGGAGCGGCCCGTCGCGGGCGAGGTCGCGGACACGGCGTTCACGATCACCGGCCAGGCCGCGCTCGCGATCGACAATGCGCGCCTGTACGGCCAGCAGAAGGAGTTCGCGGACACGATGCAGCGCTCGCTCCTGCCGCGCGAGGTTCCGGATCTGGCGCGCTTCGAGATCGGCGACGTCTACGAGTCGGCCGCTCGGGTCGACGTCGGCGGCGACGTCTACGACTATCTCGTCCTTCCCGACGGCCGGCTCGCCGTTGTGCTCGGCGACGTGACCGGCCACGGGATCGAGGCGACCGCGGACATGGCGATGGCGAAGTTCGTCTTCCGCTCGCTCGCGCGCGTCCACGTCGATCCGGGCGCGTTCCTCGCGTCCGCGAACGAGGTCGTCGCCTCGGACATCGCGCCCGGCAAGTTCATCACGATGGTCGAGCTCGTCCTCGACGCGGACGCCGGCACCGTCACGTGCGCCAGCGCGGGTCATCCGGCGCCGAGGCTCGTGCTGCCCGACGGCAGCGTCGAAGCGATCCCGGCGCGGGGGCTCGCACTCGGAATCGACGCGGCGCAGACCTACGAGCCGGTCACGCTCGAGTATCCCGCAGGCGCGAGCGTGGTCCTC
>Ga0136613_10001201_pt1 | contig 13139 bp, 11 predicted proteins | sample AntDrymUQ2722106_2_FD_106649 | JGI IMG/M metagenome (GOLD analysis project Ga0136613, IMG submission 106649) | Polar desert sand microbial communities from Dry Valleys, Antarctica - metaG UQ272 (21.06) | ecosystem: Environmental > Terrestrial > Soil > Desert | place: Antarctica: Dry Valley... | reverse complement strand
TGGCGCTGGCTGCGGCAGGCCTGATCTTCAGTCTCCTCAACGGGCGCACCCTGTATGAGATGGTACTCACCGAGATTCCTACAATAGTCACCCTCCTCACCCAGATTGTGTCGTTCTCCGTCGTCGGGGCCCTCATCGCCTCGCACCGTCCCGAGAACCCCATCGGATGGCTCTTCTGCGCTGCCGCCCTCTTCTATGGGCTCGAGATCGCCGGAGAGGCGTACGCGATCTATGCGCTCCTCACGAATCCCGGCTCTCTCCCCCTGGGAGCGGAGTTGGCGTGGCTGACGGAGTGGATCTGGGCGCCAGGGTTCGGCCTAATCCTAGTGTTCCTGCCCCTTCTCTTCCCGGACGGCCACCCGCCGTCACGTCGCTGGCGGTGGGTAGCCTGGCTCGGTGGCCTCTCCATCGGTCTGATCTGCGTCCTGACCTCCATCGTTCTCTGGCCCGAACGAGGTCCGGCGCTGCTGCAGCTCGAAGGCTTCGGGGGAGAGGTCGAAGAATGGCGCTCTGCGGTGTCGGACTGGGCGCTGAAATTCGGCGTCCCGATGCTGCTTGTGGCTGGGCTCGGCGCCGTGATCTCGCTGTTGGTCCGCTTCCGCCGGGCGAGGGGGGACGAGCGCCAGCAGATCAAGTGGTTCGCCTACGCTGCCGCCCTGACCCTCGCCTGGATAATTGTGGTCGAGGAACAGTCCGGGGAAATAGCCGCCTTGTCGGGTTTGCTTGTCATTGTCTCGATCCCCGTGGCCACCGGCATCGCCATCCTCCGCTACCGCCTCTATGACATAGACCGCATCATCAACCGCACGCTTGTCTACGGCTTGCTCACGGTGATGCTGGCGCTGATCTATTTCGGCGGCGTGGCGACGAGCGAAGCGATATTCCGCGCTCTGACTGGCCAGGAGCAACAGCCCCAAATAGCCGTCGTCGTCTCTACCCTGGTGATCGCAGCTCTGTTCACGCCCTTGAGGCGGCGCATACAGCGCTTTATAGATAGGCGCTTCTTCCGCAGGAAGTACGACGCCAGGAAGACTCTGGAAGCCTTCTCAGCCAAGCTTAGGAACGAGACAAACCTGGACGCCTTGAGCGACGACCTGGTGAGGGTGGTGAGGGACACGATGCAGCCAGCCCACGTCTCCTTGTGGTTGCGCCCTGATACGGCCTCAAAGGGTAAGCGGGTAGGATAGCGACTCCTGATTTGCGTAAGTGCCTGGAAGGGGCTTTCTCCGAAGTTCGTCTTGACGGAGTACTTGAATATCCTCTGAGCTTGCACCAAGTCCGGAAGATGCTATTGTTGCGCCTGTGACATAGCGGAGCGGCCAACCATGATGGCAAGAAGAGGCCGAAAATCACTGTCTCTTGATGAGTTCTTAAGAGAAAACGAGCAGCACAAGCTCCACGTAGACTGAGGGAGACGAGAATGAATCGGCTATACATCTTGCTCACGGTGATAGTAGTGATGGTCGGAGCGCTCTTCGCCAGTCACGAAGCCCTGGCGAAGATCCTAACCGGCACCGGCGGCGAGGATACGCTTGTAGGGACTGACAAGGACGACCGCATCAAGGGTCGCGCCGGGGAGGACCGTCTCAACGGTCGCGGCGGGGACGACCGCCTCAAGGGTAACCGCGGGGAAGACACGATCAAAGGCGGCAGCGGCAAGGACAAGATCACACCCGGTAGAGGCGACGACGAGGTGGACGCTGGCGCAGGCGACGATCGTATCTACGCCCGCGACAAAGGCGGCGTGGATCACATAGATTGCGGCGGAGGCTTCGACAAGGTCGAGACCATACACCGCGACGACGAGACCCTGAGTAACTGCGAAAGAGTCCCCGGCCCTCGCGAAGGTACGACAACAGGAACGGCGGGCACGAGCACCACGAGCGCTACGGGAACCACCGGCACGAGCACCACGAGTGCGACGAGCACCACCACAAGCACCCCAGGAACAGCGGATACCACGGGTACGACGAGTACGACGAATACCACCGCCACCACTACCCGTACCACAGGCACGACGACGGGAACTACCGGTACCACGCTCACCACCCCGGGCACAACAGGCACTACGGGTACAACGGGCACCACCACAGGTACGACAACGTCAACGACCGATACCACGGGTGCGACTACGGGTACAATAACGGGGACCACCGGTACCACCGGCACGGGTACCACGGGTACGACGGGCACCACCACAAGCACCTCACCGGACGACTCATCGCCGGATCTCGAGCCGCAAGATCGAGAGAAAGGACCCCTGGCGGGAGGAACGGCTATCGGCAAGGATGTGCTCGTTCCGGGAGATGTTATAGACATACTTCCCGATGGCACGAGGGTCACCGGGATAGACCAGATCGTCATAGAGACCGAAAACTGCGAGCTTACGGCACAGGGCGATGAGTTGACCATAACCATGAGCGATCGTGGCGTGCCTTTTCGAATCAGGGATGGTGATAACGCAGACATTACGTTGCAGCCGGACGGAACTATAGTAGCTAACGGCAGGGAGACACTGGGCGAGTCCTTCCCGGAGGACCAGAGGGATAACCCTGACAAGCTCATCGCACCGATACCCGTAGATCCGGAGAACGACGTGTTTGCCAGGGGCCCCAACGACACTTTCCCGATAATAAGTTCGACGGGCATCGGTGGAGAAGGATGTCGTGCTGTAGATGGCGGCGCAAGTGCCGGCAACACCGACGATACTGCCAGCATGGATGACGGCAGCACGAATGCTGGCGACGTGGACTCCAAAGACAGCGTGATCCCTGACACGATGGCCGAGAGCAGCGTGCTACCCAACACCGGTGGCCTCTCCCTCCTGGTGCCGGTGGTCGCTCTGCTGGCGTTGCTCATCAGCGGGGCGGGGATAGGGCTGTTGTTCGTGCGCCGACGGTAGCACTCTCCAATCGAGTGAAGGGTGCGAGTGTTCAGAGAAGGAAACTCGCTTCTTAAGGTGGGGCTGATCATGATGGCGCTCGCCTGCCACAGAGGGAGTGGGAGATCGCCCTCGGGCTATTGCAGCAGTTCGGAAGCTAGATAGACGATGGCTAGCGCCAGCGCTGCTCCTGCTCCGGTGTTGTGAAACTTGCCTTATGATTTCGGCAAAAAGAGGGGAGAAAATTATGGGCGGCGTGGGTAGCGGCAACTGGTACAGGTTCGATAAGAAGACCACTACCGGCGAGTGTCATAGCATAGACGTACGATACCTTCATCGGGAGGGCTTGCTGAAGCCGGGGCGCTGGTTCTCTTTGCGCTGGTCGCGGGCAGACAAGGAGACAGGCTCCATTGGGGGAGTCGTGGAGGGCACGGAGCCGCCGGAGCGGGTGATCCTGACATACCGCCACCGGAGCGGTCCAAGCGGGGAGTGGGAGGATGTGCGGGAGCCCGTGCCCCTGACCTGGACGGCCTGCAACTTCGGTGGAGAGAGGCCGTGGTTCGTCTGTCCCGGAGCCGGATGCAGCCGGAGGGTTGCGGTTCTGTACGGACCTGGACGCTACTTCCTGTGCCGACACTGCTACGATCTCGTCTACGAGAGTCAGCGGGAGAGCGAGATGTATCGGGCACTTCACAAGGCGCAGGCCATCCGGAAGGGGCTAGGAGGGAGCGGGAATATGATGGAGCCCTTCCCTGAGAGGCCGAAGGGGATGCACTTCGATACCTACATGCGCCTCTTCTGGGAGCATAATGAAGCGGAGATGGCGCAGCTCGCCGGCATGAGGGAGTGGATAGACAGGATGGAGAAGGCCGGGTAGCTCCAGTCCATTTAGAGTTCGTTTGGCAGTTTTTACTCTTGCGGTAATCCGTCCACGTCTAGGCGCGCCAGGGGAGCCGCTCCGCCTGCTCTCCTCACCTGAAGGGCTTCGAGTTCGTGGAGTGCCTTGAACATGAGGCGGGAGAGGTGTGCCTCGTAGCGGGAGACCTTCTCCAGGGTCTTATCGTCTGGTAGGAGCCGCTCCCGGCGCATGTTCTGAAGCTGCTCCTCTACTCTCTCTGCTTCGTGCTTGGCGGAGATCACATCGAGGCGTGCCCTCTCCCTCGCCCCGTCCATCAGCTCTTCGAGGTCCTCGCCGGCGGCGGAGGCAATCATGCAGAGACACTCCCTCACCAGACCCACGCTCCAGCCATCCCATTCGGCCGTGTCCCCGTAGAGCCCAGCCCACTCCGGCACGCCGGGCAGTTCAAGCTCTTCGAGGTCCGTCTCCTCGTCAACCCTCCCGGCCACGGCCCAGAGTACGGCGTCCGCATCCGGGCCGGAGAGCTGCTTCTCGTCTGGGTAGTTCGGGAACTTCTTCAGTACGCGCTCCGTGCGGCGGGCCTCCTTCGGGGCCGCGAGCACATCCTCCGGGTGAATGGGACCACGTGCGCCTGTTTCGAAGCGGCGTCTATCGCGGAGATCCTCGACAACGCTCTCCTGGGAGCGGGCTATGGTCTCCGTCTCGTAACGGGTGACGCGGTGGAGCCGACAAGAGAGCAGCGCTACTCGCTCCGCCAGCGCGAGCTCCAGGCTCCCACGCGGAGCCAGGTCTTCTAATATCCCCTCCCGGTACTCTTCCCAGTCTTCCGGCTTCTCCACTCCGGGAACCACGGGAGCGGGAGAGCGGATGCCGTGGCGGGTAGAGTTCCAGCGGGCTACTTCCTTGCCTTCCCGCGTGCTCGGGCCTCCGCTCGGGCTCACTATGGCATTGCTCTGTTCGTCTGGGACCAGCATCTATTCGGCTCCTTCCTGTCCGCTTTCTGGCTTCGCTTGCGGTTCGCCGTCTCCACCACTCCGGGCAGGCACTCCGAGGCCCTGACCTCGTGCCACTCTCCGGTGAGAGGATCGTGCATCTTGATCCAGGCCGGGTACTCGGACCAGCGTATGACGAGACCTCGCCTGTCTGCCGCTCTGAGCCTGATGCGCTCCCGCTCTAGTAACTCGATGAGGGTCTCCTTGTTCTCCACCAGAGAACTCCTGAGAGTCTCCGTCAGGACTCCGGCCGGAGCGTCCACGTGCAAACCGTCTTCTTCCGGCGTGAGCACGACGCCGGCTTCCCTGAGAGCGTTCAAGAGAATCCGGGTGTTCATAAGACGAACCTCTCCCGCTCGCCGGATGATGTGCGCGCACCCTCACTAACTTCCGTCCCATAGTTTCCCGCGACCTGACCAACCTGACCATTGCGGATGTTTTCGGCGTGTTTACAGGCTTTTCGTTGGTCAGGCTCTTGTCTTGGTTCCTGACCGCGACCTGACCAACCTCTTCTCGAAGCCTGACGAGGAGATTGCTGGTCAGCTATGTGGTCAGGTTCGCGCTCCCGACCTGACCACAGCGGCGGTACGTTGTCCGCATGGCTATGGGCTTTTCCGTCATCGTGGTCAGGTTGGTCAGGTTCCGCGGAAGGGATAGAGAGAAAGTCGCTCGCCATGTGTAGCACGCTTTTACGAGAGCCTTCGAGGGTGTGACGGACGGTGAGTGTCTCCCGGCCTTCGCGCTCCTTGCCCGTGGATAGGAGCAGGCCGCGCTCGTGGAGGCGCTTCCTCAAGGTCCGGCCCGTGACGGCTAAAGGCTCGCCGGAGTCCCTACCTTGCTTCTGTGCGGCCGCGAGCGCCGCGTCCGGCTCCAGGTAGAGGTCCTCGTCTTCGAGCCAGCCTACCCGCTCGCCCTGCGGACGCCACTCTTCGCGCTCGAAATCCCCACTCCCGACGGTCGCCTGACGCCAGCCCCACGCCTCCGGGACCTCCGGCTCGCCGCCTTCGGGGTTCGCAACGTGAGCCCGGCCGCTGGCGATGGCAGCGGAGAGAAGCTCCCTATAACGGCGGGTGGGCTCGCCGGCCTCCTGATGCTGGGACTGCCCGGAGGCGACTTCTCTGAGGACTCGCCAGCCTCTAGCCCATAGCTCCCGTGCCGTCTCTGAGTCTATGGCCCCGGACTCGTGCGCAAAGAGCAGGAAGTAGCGCAGTCCGAGAGCGAGATCCGCGACTATGCCGGGCGTCCTGCGGTGCTGGCCGGCCGCGCCGGCAGCCCTCCGCAGCTCCGCGTGTTCCGCCTTGAGGCTCATCCGCAGGCCTTCGTAGCGGGTTGCCAGCCAGCGTATGTAGCCGGACATGGCGAGGGCGTAGAGACCGGAGCCGGCAGCGCTCTGGCAACCGGTGAGCCGCTCCCAATCGAGGTCGCCAGGGGATAGCTCCAGTACCATCATCCGCGCTCTCAGGGACTGACCGCGGGGGACATCTTCTCCGGTGGAGATTATTAGGGCGCGTGGTGGCTTCTCCGGCCTCAGAGTCGTGTCCGGGCGCATCCTCTGGCGTCCCGAGTGGTTGCCTTTGGCTCTCAGGACCCGATCCGCTTTCTTGTGCCACCGCTGGATATCGTAGGAGGTCCCGGTCGGGGCGAAGTCGTCCAGGATGAGGAGCTGATCCTTGAGCGTGAAAGCCTGTCCTTCGATGGCGTTCTCAGTTGACTCCCAGGAGAGCAGGCTCCTGGCGTCCAGCTCCGCGCCGTAATGCTGCTGGAAGAGCGCGGCCAGCTCGCTCTTTCCCTCTCCGGTGGGTCCCGATAGATGGATGCTGAGGTCCGACTCTCCGAGGGGAGCGCGGTAGGCTGCGGCGAGAAGCGGGTAAGAGATACCGCCCGGAGCAACCTCCAGGAGCGCAAGGCTCGCCCGGACGGCTCCCAGCATTTCTTCTCCCTCCGGCGAGGCCGTAGGCAGCTCACGCTCTCGCAGGGCACCGGATAGCTCTACCTGTGCCTCCGATCCTTCACCACCCGCACTCCCGCCAACGGCCCCGCCGGCGTGAAGGTAGAGCCACTCGTCACCGATCTTGCGCCAGCCGGTGTGCGCGTAGACTCGTCGGGCCGGGATCTCTCCCGAAAGCGTCTGTACGGCGGTGCGGGCGTGGTCTTTGATGCCGAAGCCGGGCTGCACAATGGCTCCGGCTCCCAAGTGTTCCGCAACCCAGCCCATGCCCGGAAACTGCTTCGCCGGAACGGTGAAGGTGTGCCGCCTGCCCAACAGCATCGCCTCGATCTCGAAACCCCGCTCCACTTCCGCGCCGTCGTCTTCCGATGCATCCGCCTTGATCCTCGCCGTGAAGTTCGTGAGCGTCGTGGGCACGCTCCCGTTCTGCGTCGGCTTGTCCCAGACGAGGCCGCCTGGCGTGGCGCGGTAGGGATGCTCCGGCTCTTTATCATGTGGCGGACTCTTCAGATCGGGTGTGGCGTACTCCAGCAACTCGTCCACGGTGTGCCCGGATGCGAGGTAATCGTCCACACCCTGTTTCTTAGCGCCCTTGCCAGCAGGAAGGTAGATCAACCTAACCATCCGCGCCCCTGCTCTCCAGAAAGTTCTTGAGTCGGCAGAGGGCCGCGTAGACCTCCCGCTTCTCCATAACATCCGAGTCGAAGACTATATAGACCTTGCGGCCGTTTAGAGCGACGCGCTCCCACTCGGGGAGCGCTGTCTTGCCGCCGTACTCGTTCGTTCCGCGCCAGTTCCACACCCCAATCAGGGCGACGGCACACAATCCTCGGCTCACCAGCGCATCGCCCTTCTTGATTCCCTCCGTGATGAAGAGCGGCGCCGCAGGATCTCCCAGCCGCTCCCTACAGAACGGGTGTACGTCCAGGGCCATGCTCGCCCCGCTCGGGGTCTCGTACTTGATCGGCTTCCCGCGCTTGTCGATCCTCGGTTCGTTTGGCCGGGACTGGTAGAGGACTATCTCCCCAGCCGGGCTGTAAATGGGCATCAGGAGCGCGGGGACGTTTCTCTGAGACCGCCCGAAGCCAAGTCTCTCCAGCTCCGCCTTGCTCGTAACGGTACGGTATCCGCGCTTGACCGCAACGCGAGCCCCGATGCCGGACTCCTCGAAGAGCATCCGCCTGTGAGATGCAGACAGCCTACTCCGAGCGCTCATGAGTACACCCTCTGAATCTCCTCAATGTCTACGTACAGGCCGTCCTGTACACTCACCGTAATCCGGTCCCGCTCCTCACCTCCCACAGGAGCGGGGCCACTTCGAGGCGGAGCTGGCGACCCGCCGGGTCTCTAGGAGGAACCGCTCCAGCTCCGCCCTGTTGACCCGAATGCTCCGCTCCCCGATCCTGACTGCCGGAAGCTCTCCGCGCTGGATCAGCTCATAGCAGCGGGTTCGCGGTATGCCCAACTCCCCTGCCGTTTCCGGCACGGTGAGCCAGTTCTTCGCCTCACCGGCGCTCAGGGTCTTCGTCTCCATGCATCCTCCCTTGTGTTCGGGTCTGTCTACATGGATGCTAGAGCATCAGGCTAAGGCTGCGTACCGAAATCGAACCGAGTGCACAGATTCGCCCGAAAGCGAGCAGGTCAGCGAGTTTCGGGCTGATCTTCGGCCTTCAGCCTTGACATTCTGGAGTTTTCCTCTTCGGCTATTCGGAGAGTTTCCTCGTACGGCAGTCCTAAAGATTCCACAAAGCCTTCGGCCTCTTGTTCCACGTCGCTAAGCGAGTTCCAGCGTTTCGCCTCGGCTCTCATAGCCTCAATGTGGCGCCGCCAACCATCTTTGCCTATAGCAAGGAAAATGATCTTACGCCCACGGCTTACCATCTGCCGCACTCGCGCGTAATCTCCCTTAACCTCGAAGTCTTTTGGCCGCGGCAGATCGAGCTCCTCCCCAATCTTTCGATAAGTCAGCCCGTCCACGTCGCGCAGCACAGCGGCCTTGACATCCGTGTCTGCGTCCCTTGTTGCCACTCTTGTCCTGCCATCCGGGGATCCGTACTCTAGGAAATTCACTAGCCTCTTGAGCGTGTCCAGAAATTCATTCGTGTGAGAACAGGCATGTACGAGCAAACCGATTTTCTCTTCCCTAGGGAGATAGCTAAAATCTGGACGATGGTAGCGTAGCAAGAGCAACACATAATCCAACAAGAGAGAGCTTGCGTGACCACCGACTGGCGATGGTCCACGGCTTTCTAACTCTTGCATGTAAAGCGACTCATCTAGTGACACGTCACGCTTTAGGAGACTTTCACGCAGTCCGTCAACGTCCACTGATTGTCCCTCTAGCGCAGTCATCGCAGACACTATGGCCATATCTGTGCGGATTGGTTTGTCGGAAACCCTTATCTCTCTGTAGCCGCTCCTGAGCGAACGAGGCCCGTTCAACTGGAGCCAGAGTGTCTGACGAGAGCCATCGGGAACAGCAGCGTAGGCATCCTCAGACATCCCAAGATTCTTTGGAATCGCGGTCTCAAACCTATCAGCCTGCTCTTTGGTGGCAACCGGCCACGTGATCTCTGGATTATAGAAACGGTAGGGAACCATGCCACTGTATCCGACACGAGCAAGCTCCGCCAACCACCTCTCCGCAAACTTGGGCAGCTCGTCATGGAAACAGTAAGCCATGCCACCGTACAACTCTTCTCTGTAACTATCCATGTTGCCCTCGAATGGACTTTCATCCCACGGTGCTTTCTCAGAGGGCACGAAAGATCGCATGGCGCCGAGCCCGCCTGAAACGATGAACATGTCTCTACTTTCGTCAGGGATCTCGGACATTACCCTTTCAAGAGCAGGGTAATTCCCCCTCAGCCTTCCTTCCTCGAACCTTTTTTTGACTTCTGCGAAGAATTGCGGATCCTCCCATAACTCCTCTAGTATCTCTTCCATGCGCGACGCGACCGATGGCCTATAGAGTTCTCTAAGCTCTTCATATACTTGCCCCTCGTCTCTCGGCGCATACCTTGATACATCGTCCATTCGCACAGAGCGCGGACTCCTCTCTACCTTGCGCTGGCTACCATCTTCACTATTCTACTGCGTCCCAACCTGTAACAGTGAGCTTTATTCAATGGCAGCAGTAGGGCAGCAGTAGGGTTAGAACGGAGCCGTACAGAGCAGGATGGCAGCCTCGCCGTGCGGCATGTATTCGGCTTGTTTAAGGCAGATTCGGTAACGCACTAGGACCGACTCGGACAAGGCAGCAAGGACTCAAAATCCGGTGGTGCGAAAGCACCGTGTCGGTTCGAGCCCGACCTCCGGTACTTCTAAAACTCCTGCAAAACGAGGTAGAACACAAGGTCAAAGCGAAAGGCCCCGGGGCATCCCCCGGGGCCTTTCACCCTTCTCAACTAGCGTGCGCTAGATTTCGAGACGTGTATTTTCTCGCAGGTCTCCTTGTTGATCTCGTCCATCGAGTCAGCATAACAGTGATCCTTTGTTCCGCCGCCACCGATGACAAAGTCGTTGTTCGGGATTCCGTCTCTTGCGTGGAGGCGGTCGTTTTGATCGCCGCCCTTGAGAACGTCTGCTCCCTCTTGGCCCCAGCTCTCATCGTAGCCATTACCACCGTACACGATGTCTTTGCCTATACCGCCCCTTTGGCGATCATCGCCCAAACCGCCGAAGAGCGTGTCGGCACCCGTGCCGCCGATTTCCTTGTCGTCTTCTGCGAGGCCCCTGATCGTATCGTCGCCGCCCAGGCCGTACAGTTGGTCCAATCCAGCAGTGCCAACTATGGTCTGAGGATTATTGGTGCCGACCGTGGTGACCGCCAATGCTATCCCGGCGGTGGCTACAATCATGACTGCTACCACCGCAGCCAATAAAGTCGCCCTCCTAAACATTCGCCTTACCCCCTTCATTGGGCGGAGGGTAGTTCCCACCGCTCTTCTACATCAACTACTGTATTATTACATCAAGATCAAGTACTATGCAATACTTTTGATGAAAAGTCTAATACTTCTGAAAAAATCTTCTAGATCCGAGTGGAGCTTCTTGTGTTGTAATGCGTGGTATCCAGTCTCGATGTCCTGCCTGGCATATGTGTGTGACCTCACCTCCTCCCTTGGGGCGCCGCTCCTAACCGGTCGAGTGCCCTGTTTTGCCTACCCATCTACGTGTAAGTCTGTGAGCCTCTCTGCTACTGGCACATCACTCAACTTGCGTATTGTTGGTCTCAGCAGATATTTGCCTGCGGCGGTTGTGGCTGCTGTGCGCTCTCGCGCTCTGCGCCGTATATTCCGTCTCCAGTACCATGCGGGGCGTCTTATATTTTCTGGCGTTTGTAGGGCCATCGATCCTGTTCGCAAGCGGCTCTCTCACGGCGTCGCTTACCTTCGCGAGGACGCTCCCGGTCCAACTAACATCAGCGATTGGAGGGAGCTCGAACGGGTTTGCGGTAGGCTTTATCGTGGTCTTCTACGTGCTAGTGGTATTGTGACACCGGCCCGGCACCATTCGTGGATCGAGGAGCGGCAATCATTACACCGGTCGTCCGTCAGACGGCCGGGCGGAAAGACTCTTGCCCGGATGAATCCGGGGATCTGTGGGAAAATTTCGTGCGGATATAGACGAGTCGGTTAGAGATGTTTACAATCCGGTAAGTTTTGTTGACTTGCGATTATGGATATTTGCTTGCCATGAGCGGGTAACGGTGGGGGCCTTGAAGCAGACTAGAAGGCGAGCACGTTCGAAAAGCAGTCGGTGGAGGCGGACGCGGTATCGTCGGCGGCGGCTCCTGGCGGTACTCGTCCTGGCCTGTCTGTTTTTCGGTACCGGGACGCAAGCGGCTGCCTTTTTCAAGGCTCAGGGGGTGGGCTCCGCTGGCACGGTGGAGACAACCGGGTCCCCTGGTTTCGTCCCTACCGCATTCGAGGGATTGGTCGCGCAGGGAGATTCCAGTACGATCCCGGCGCACGAGACCCGCGGCCCGGCCAACAAGACAACGAAAGATCTGGCATCGTCCCGCAGCCGGAAGCCGACCACCGAGGCCAAGGACCAGTCCGCCCGCAAAGCTGCCCCTGAAGCCAGGCTGGAAGCATCCAAAGACGCTGAGGAGGCCTCTGGCGAGCCGCTCGACGTGCTCGTCCTTGGTGTCGACCGGAGGCCCAGCTCGGCTGAGGGCGCGTCCACGCGCTCAGACACCATGATGCTCGTCCGGGTGATTCCCGCTACGGGAGAGGTAAAGCTGCTCTCCGTACCTCGCGACCTGTACGTAGAGGTGGAGCCCGGAGAAAAAGACCGCATCAATACCGCCTACGCCTACGGCGGCGTAGACCAGGCTAGAACGGTGATGGAGGACCTCACGGGCGTCGACATAGACAACCACGTAATCGTGGATTTCGAGGGCTTCGAGAAGCTCATAGACGCCATGGGTAGGGTCAGAGTAGATGTTGGGACGGGGGTGTTTCCCGAGCATTGGAATATGGGCGAAGGCTTCGAGCGTCTAAACGGGTATAAGGCGCTCAAATACGCCCGCTACCGCGGCACCCCAGGGGCAGACCTCGACCGGATAGATCACCAGCAGAAGCTGCTGGCAGCGCTACGCCGGCAGGCACTCCGGTGGGACACGGTCACCAAAATACCAGGGATCATCAAGGTCGCGAACGAGAACGTCAACACAGACCTTGGGGTTCTGCAGGTGGTCCCACTCGCACGGGCACTCGTGCTCAACGGCGAAGACAACAAGATGACTACCGCCGCGTTAGAGGGTCACCCTACTTCCCTGTCCGACGGCGAGCAGGTATTGATGCCTGACGAGGAGGCAAACGAGGCCGTCCTGCAAGAATTCCGCCAGTAGCCGCATTGCCGGTGGCACTCCCGGCCTCATGTATAATCCGCGGGCGCCCGGTACACCCTGATTTCACGTTCTCCGGAAGGAGCCACGAAGATGCCCCATCCCCGGCACGACGTCCCGATTGGGGAGGAAGCCCCGGAGGAGTTCACGGCCCTGATCGAGATCCCCAAAGGCTCCAGGGTGAAGTACGAGCTCGACAAGGAGACGGGGCTGTTGAAGGTCGACCGTATCCTGTACTCGGCCGTGATCTACCCGGCCAACCCCGATGATACGAAGTGACAAGCACGCCGTAGAGATCCGCTTCACGACGACGCTCGGTAAGGAACCGAAGATCGAGATCTCACCCGGGTAGGCTTGCTCTCGCAGGTAACCACTCTAACTAAGCGGCACCAAAGTCACAGTTCCATAAGGGCTAAGTACGAACAGATAAGTTCCGAGGGGTGTAAGCTTGTGGGTGAAGGAGGAGTCCATGAAACCGATCCGTGTCCTAACCCTCAACTCGGAGCAACTCGACGCTTTGGAGAAACTGTACCGCACCACTCGCATCGTGCGGCTCAGGACTCGCGCCCAGATGGTACTTCTGGCCGCCGAGCGGCGTTTGGTCG
>Ga0136613_10001197_pt1 | contig 13164 bp, 12 predicted proteins | sample AntDrymUQ2722106_2_FD_106649 | JGI IMG/M metagenome (GOLD analysis project Ga0136613, IMG submission 106649) | Polar desert sand microbial communities from Dry Valleys, Antarctica - metaG UQ272 (21.06) | ecosystem: Environmental > Terrestrial > Soil > Desert | place: Antarctica: Dry Valley... | reverse complement strand
ATCTGCTTCTTGTAGTCCTCGAGTTTCTTCTGGATGTCCTTGGACAGGAGCTGTTCGTTGTCGTTGAATTCATTGACCGCGTAGCCCACACCCTGCTCGGCGAGGCCGAAGACCTGTGTCCCCGGCTTGAACGAACCCTCTGCGACCTGCTGAATGGCGTCGTGTACCGCGGTATCGACGCGTTTCAGCATCGAGGTCAAGATTAGCTTTTGCTGTTCCGGGCTGGCGGTTAGAGATTGGTCTGAGTCGACTCCGATGGCGAGCTTGTTCTGGGAAACGGCGGCCTTGAACAGGCCCGAGCCGGACAGGCCGGCGGCGTGGTAGACGATGTCGGCGCCACCGTCGTACATCGAGTTCGACAGCGCCTCGCCCTTGGTCGGGTCGACGAACGCCTGAGTGGTGTCGCCGATGTACTCGACGAGGATCTCGATGTCGGGATTGACCGCCTGGGCGCCGGCCGCGTACCCGGCCTCGAACTTCTCGATCAGTCCCGTGCCCCGTTGTCCGCCGAGAAAGCCGATGGTGCCGGCCTCGCTCTTGAGCGCGGCCGCAGCGCCCACCAAGAAGCTGCCCTCGTGCTCCTTGAAGGTCAGGTTGGAGACGTTCTCGCACGGCTTGTCGAGGCAGGCAAAGCCGTCGACGATCGCGAAGTTCGTCTCGGGGAAGTCGGGGGCGACCTTCTGGATGCCCTCCGAGAAGGCGAAGCCCACCGGAACCACCAGGTCGGCGCCCTGCTCGGCGAGGTTCACGACATTGTCGTCGCGGTTCGAGCCGGACTGGTTGGCTTCGAGCTCGTTGGTGTTTTCCTCGACCACCAGGTTCTCGTCGATAGCCGCTTGCAGACCCCGGTAGGCGGCGTCGTTGAAGGACTGGTCGTTGCGGCCCCCCACGTCATATGCGATCCCCACCTGGACGTCACTGCCACCATTGCCCCCGCCGTTTTCCCCTCCACTGGGGGAGGTGTCGGCGGGATTTCCCCCTCCGCATGCCGCCGCCACGAGCGCAAGCGCTATGCCGGCCATGAGTGTTCTCTTAGTCCCCAACCCTCAGCCTCCTTGATTCCCCGGTCGTTCCCCGCCCGTCCTACCCGAGTAGTAGGTCTACCCCAGCAGCATATAGACACCGAGGCCCAAGCGGATAGGGTCGGCCGGCGTGAAGATCTACACGAGGAAGGGCGACGACGGCACGACCGGCCTCCTCTATGGGGGCCGGGTTCCCAAAGACGACCTCCGCACCGAGGTCTACGGGACTCTGGACGAGGCCGTCTCGGCCCTCGGCGTCGCCCGCGCCGCCGGACTATCGGAGCGGGGGCGGGAGCTGGTCGTGCGGCTACAGCGCGAGATGTTCGTCGCCGGAGCCCAGCTCGCCACCGCTCCGGAGAACCAGGCCAAGCTCAAGGACGGTATCTCCCGGGTGACCGACGCGATGGTGACCCAGGCCGAGGCCGACATCGATGACCTTCTGAAAATCCACCCCCTTCCCCAGGAGTTCCTGCTCCCCGGCGAGACCGCTCCTTCGGCCGCGCTCGATGTCGCCCGGGCTGTGCTGCGCCGGGGCGAGCGCCAGGCGGTTCGGCTCGAGCGCGCCGGGCTGCTGGGAGATCAAGTGGTACTGAGATTCTTGAACCGGGCCTCGGACCTCCTCTTCGCGCTCGCCCGCTACGAAGAGGCCGAGCTCGGTCTCAGGGCGCAGCCGTCGCGGCAGCGGTGACCAAGCCGTTCCGGTTCTGCCCCTCCTGCTCGAGCGGGCTCCCGGGCCGCGGCGAGGAGGGGACCATCGTGTGCCCCAACTGCAGTCGTCGCTGGTACTACAACCCGTCGCCCGCGACCGGGGCGGTGATAGTGAGGGACGGGCGGGCGCTCGTCTGTAGGCGGGCGTTCGAGCCGGAGGCCGGCAAGTACGACCTCCCGGGCGGCTTCCTGCGGGTGGGTGAGCATCCTGTGGATGGCCTCAAGCGCGAGGTGTCGGAGGAGCTGGGGCTCGAGATCGATGTAGAGACGTCAGACCTGGTTCTCTTCGCCACCCACACCTACGGTGACGACGACACCTGGAACCTGTCGCTGTGCTTCGGGGCGCGACTGGTCTCGGGCGAGCCCACACCCGCCGACGACGTCGCGGAGGTTCGCTGGGTCACGCTCACAGAGCTCGACGACATCGAGCTGGCGTGGGCGCACGACCGAGAGGCGATTGAGCGAGCCCTTTCTACGCCGAGTGGTCGATAACTTGTCGCTATAGAGCATCTGATGACCACTCGACCCTAGGATGGGCACCGATGGTCTGCCTGAGCTGCCGCACTGAGAACCGCCCTGGCCGAAGGTTCTGCTCTCATTGCGGAGCACCTCTGTCGGTGGTGTGCGCGTCATGCGGGGAGCCGAACGATCCCGACGATAGGTTCTGCGGCCGCTGTGGAACTCCCTTGACCGCGGATGCTCCTCTCGCCGCCTCAACCTCGCCCCCTCCGGATCGAACTCCCATTCCCGTGGCGGAGCGCCGGCTCGTTTCCGTTCTTTTTGCCGACCTGGTCGGCTTCACATCGCTGTCCGAAGAACGGGATGCGGAAGACGTTCGAGATCTACTGAGTAAGTACTTCGAAGACTCTCGCCGGCTCGTCACGCTCTACGGCGGCAGCGTCGAGAAGTTCATCGGCGACGCGGTCATGGCGGTGTGGGGAGCACCCGTGGCCCAGGAGGACGATGCCGAACGAGCGGTGCGAACCGCCCTCGACCTGGTCGCGTCGGTCGACCGGCTGGGCGCGGACCTGGGCGTCCCCGACCTCCGGGCGCGCGCAGGTGTACTCACCGGGGAGGCCGCCGTCACCCTGGGAGCTCAAGGACAGGGCATGGTTGCAGGCGACCTGGTCAACAGTGCTTCCCGGGTGCAGTCGGTCGCCTTGCCGGGGCACGTCTATGTAGGCAAGTCCACGCGCCGGGCGACCGAGGCGGCCATCTCCTACGAGGACGCCGGAATGCACCAACTGAAGGGCAAGGTCGAACCCGTCCCGCTGTGGCGAGCGACTCGGGTGGTCGCCGGGCGCCGGGGAGCGCTCAAGTCGGCCGGGCTCGAAGCACCGTTCATCGGACGAGGGCGTGAGCTCAAGCTTCTGAAGGAGCTGTTTCACGCCTCTTCGGAGGAACGCCGGGCCCACCTGGTATCGGTGCTTGGTGTGGCGGGCACCGGCAAGTCTCGGATGTCGTGGGAGTTCTTCAAGTACATCGACGGGCTCGCGGGCAACGTCTATTGGCATCGGGGGCGCTGCCTGGCCTACGGCGAGGGAGTTGCTTACTGGGCGTTGGTGGAGATGGTCAAGTCCCGCTGCGGCATCGTCGAGGAGGAGGAAGCTGAGTCGGCGCGCGCCAAGCTCAAGACGATGCTCCAGGAGCACCTCGCCGATCCCGACGAGCGGCGCCGTGTAGAGCCCCGTCTGGCGCATCTCCTCGGACTCGAGGAGGGTGCTTCTCACAGCCGCGAGGATCTCTTCAGCTCGTGGCGGCTGTTCTTTGAGCGCCTGGCCGAGGCAAGCCCCACCGTCCTCGTGTTCGAGGATGTGCATTGGGCAGATACGGCGGTGCTCGACTTCATCGAGCACCTGCTGGAGTGGTCTCGCAACCATCCCCTGTTCGTCATCACCTTGGCCCGCCCCGAGTTCACGGAGCGACGGCCCGGCTGGGGTGCCGGAGGAAGAAACTTCACCTCGCTCTATCTGGAACCACTCCCTGCTGAAACGATTCGCCAGCTCTTGACCGGGCTGGCGCCCGGACTACCCGACGATCTCTGCACGCAGATACTGACCCGAGCGGAGGGCGTGCCCCTCTATGCGGTCGAGACCATCAGAATGCTGCTGGACCGGGAGCTGCTCGTCCGGGAGGGCAACGTCTACCGGCCCTCGGGCCCGATCGAGACCCTCGAGGTACCGGAGACGCTGCTTGCCCTGGTTGCCGCCCGTCTCGACGGACTAACGGCTGAAGAGAGGAGGGTGTGCCAAAACGCCTCAGTTCTGGGGAGGACGTTTGCGGTCCCGGCACTCTCCACTCTGTCGGGCCTGTCGGAAAAGAAGCTCGAATCGATCCTCAGCACACTCGTGCGCAAGGAGCTGCTTTCCCATCAGGCCTCCTCGGCTCTTCCCGAGAGCTCCCACTACGGTTTCCTCCAGGACCTGGTGAGAAAAGTCGCCTACGAGACACTCTCCAGGAAAGACCGCAAGGCCAAGCAGCTGGCCGCGGCCGCGATCATTGAATCCACCTCCGGAAGTGATGAAAGTGAGACCGTGGAGGTCGTTGCCGCCCACTACTTGGCTGCCTACCGGGAGGCCCCTGCCGCCTCGGACGCTTCCGACATCCGGGACAAGACACGAGGTCTGCTGATTCGTGCAGGCGAGCGAGCAGCCTCCTTGGCAGCGCCGGCAGAGGCTCAGCGCTACTTCACACAAGCCATCGAGCTGACCGCCCAGTCGAACATGAAGGCCGACCTGTTGGAGCGGGCGGGGCAGATGGCATTGCAGGGGGGCGGGCTCGAACGGGCGAGAGCCGACTTCGAGTCGGCGATGAGCCTATTCGCCTCCGAGGGGAACGGCCATTCCTTTGCTCGGGTGACCGCCCGCTTGGGTGAGGTCGACTGGCTCGAGGGCAGGCTGGATGAAGCCGTAGAGCGGATGGAGGAAGCATTACCTGTTCTGCTGCGCCACAAGCCGGACGCCGATCTCGCTACTGTGGCTGCGCAGCTCGGCCGCCTGCATTTTTTCAGGGGCCACGACGCCGAACTCGCGCTTCAACGTATCGAGACGGCTCTGTCAATCGCCGAGCCCATGGGTTTCACCGAGGTTGTCTCCCAGGCTCTCAACACGAAGTCGTTGGTCCTGCTCTATCAAGGCCGCCCGGAGGAGTCGGTGGGACTGGTCAGACATGCCCTCGATGTGGCTCTCAAGAACGATCATTCGAGCGCAGCTCTGCGCGCCTACAACAATCTCGCCGAGCTCCTTTTTCGACGCGACCGTTACGAGGAATCGGTGCGGGTTCACGAAGAGGGGCTCGCCCTCGCCCGTCGCGTCGGGGACCGGCTATGGGAGCACCTTCTGCTCTCGGAGCTGACCTATCCGCTCTTCGTATTGGGTCGCTGGAAAGAGGCTCTGGAGAGTGCCGCTCAGGTACCCGAGGAGGAAATGGACAGGGCGGACAGCCTTGGTCTCTTGATGGTTGTTCCGGCAATTCTCGTGGCCCGCGGCGTTTCCGATGAGGCGCGACAGATGCTTCGCATCTTCGAGCGGTTCGAGGACTCGGCCGACGTACAAGAGCGAGCGGCTTACGAAGTTGCTCGTGCCACGGTCGAGAGGGCGGAGGGGAACTTTGTTAGCGCGCACAAGGCGGCGAGGGAGGCCGTCGACCTTGGCCGCCGTGTCGGGCCCGACGGTCACATGTTCAGGATGGGCCTCGAGCAAGCGATGGAGTCGGCGCTTGCCCTGGAGGACCTTAGCGAGGTCGAGGCGCTTCTGGCGATCGTGCACGATCTCCGCCGAGCCGAGATCACTCCCATGCTGAGGTCGATCGCCTTGCTGACGAGGGCTCGGCTCGATGCCATCGCAGGACGAGCCGAGGCCGTCGAGATGGGTCTCACGAACGCGGCAGCGCTGTTCCGAGAGATCGGCGCGATCCCGTGGCTCGGCGCGGTCCTGCACGACCTCGGCAACTGGCTCAGCGTTCAAGGGAGGGACGAGGAGGCTCAGGCTCTGTTGGACGAGTCTAGGGACATCGACGGACATCTAGGGGCCTTGCATCGGTTCGAGCACCATCGTCCACCCGCCGTGTGGTGGACTGAGGTGTCACAGGCACCAGTCACCTCAACTCGACCCTAGACTCGGCTCGGATGCCCTCTGTAATCGTCTCCGCGGTAAGGACTCCAGTCGGCAAGTTCGGCTCGACCCTGCGGACTTGCTCGGCGGTAGAGCTGGGAGCAGTCGCGGTCTCAGAGGCCGTGGTGCGTGCCGGCGTCGAATCCACCAGCATCGATTACGTGATCATGGGCCACGTCCTCCAGGCCGGGGCGGGCCAGATAACCGCTCGTCAGGCGGCCATAGCGGCGGGCATCCCACGCGAGGTTCCCGCAATAACTCTGAACAAAGTGTGCCTGTCCGGTCTCAGCGCCATCGCGCTCGCCGACCAGCTGATCCGGGCCGGTGAGATCGAGGTGGCGGTGGCAGGGGGAATGGAGTCGATGTCGAACGCTCCCTTCCTGATACCCAGTGCCCGCTGGGGGGCCCGTATGGGCGACGGCGAGATGGTCGATGCCATGGTCCACGACGGGCTGTGGTCGACGTTCACCGAGCAGACCATGGGCGAGTCCTCGGACGAGGTGAACGAGGAGCTGGGTCTCTCTCGTGCGGACCAGGACTCGTGGGCTGCCCGCTCCCATCAGCGCGCGGGGGCCGCGTGGGAGTCGGGACGGTTCTTCCAGGAGGTCGTCGGCGTAGAGATCGAGGGCCGGCGCGGGGATACCTCGCTCGTCGAGCGCGACGAAGGCATCCGTCCGCAGACCACCTTCGACTCCCTGCAGGGGCTGCGCCCGGCGTTTTCACCGCAGGGGACCATCACCGTCGGCAACGCTTCGCAGCTTTCGGACGGGGCCGCCGCCACTATCGTCATGAGCGCGGCCCGGTGCGAGGAGCTGGGCCTCGAACCGCTGGCCGAGATCGTCTCCTACGGGATGTCGGCGGAGCGATTCGGCTATCTCCACACCGTCCCGGCGCTCGCACTGCAGACGGCGCTCAAGAAATCCGGCAAGGACGTCCACGACCTCGGTCTGGTAGAGGTCAACGAGGCCTTCGCCTCGGTCGCGCTTCACTCGAGCCGGATGCTGGGCGTGGATCAGGAGCTCGTCAACGTCAACGGTGGCTCGGTCGCTCTCGGCCACGCGATCGGCTCCACCGGCGCACGCTTGACGGTGACGCTCGTGCACGAGATGCGCCGGCGCGGCGTCGAGTACGCGGCCGTAACTCTGTGCGGCGGCGGCGGTCAGGGCGACGCCCTGTTACTGCGCGGGACTCGAGTCAGAGCTGCTGGCGGATGATCTCGTTGAGCCCGTCGAGGGTGATCGGCCCCTCTATGCGGCTAGCCACGGCCCCATCTGAGGCGAACACGATCGTGACCGGCTGGTAGGGGACCTCGTAGAGCTCCCACACCCCGGGCGCGTGCGCCAGCGGGTAGGGAACCTCGAGCTCACTGGCGTAGGCCTCGCCGTCTGACACCGAGTCGTTATTCGAGACGCCGATGAAGGCGACTTTGCCCTTGTATCTCTCAGCCAACTGGTTGAGGTGCGGTTGCTCCGCCCGGCAAACCGTTCACCAGGACTCGAAGAAGTTAAGCACCACCGGGGAGCCGCGCTTGGCCGAGAGGGTGAAGTCCCTGCCCGCGAAGCTGGTCACGGAGAAATTGCGGACCTCCCCGCCCTCGGCGTCCTGCTGCTCGGCGGCCACGTTTGTGGGGCCGCCTGAGCCGGCGGCCTGGTCGGCCGGGGGGGCGGCACAGGCGAGTGCGAGCATGGAGAGCACCACCAGCGCAGTGATCCGAACGGTCGCTCTCATGCCCTCCATCATGGGGCATCCACCTCACTACTCGACTTCGGTGACTCGCACCAGTGCCGCCAGCTCGAACCCCACCGAGGTGACGCCGTCCGGTGTTACGACCGTCATGGGCCCATGCAGCGGGGCCAGGTCCTTAACCGAGACCTCGATCCCGGGGCGCAGGCCGATCTTGTCGAGGTAGGGGAGGACCTCCTCTTTGATCTCGGAGATCTGGGCCACGAAGCCCCTTTCCCCGGGCTCGAGCTCGCTGAGCCGTCGGGTAGTTCGGAGGTCGACGGGGCAGATGGGGTGGCCGTGGGGGCAGAAGTCGGGATAGTCGAGCGCCTTGGCGAGTGCTTCCTCGACCCGGGCCGAGATCGCGTGCTCGATCTTGTGGGCCTCGGCGTGGACCTCGAACCAGCCCATCTTGAGGACATCAGTGAGCAGGCATTCGACCAGGCGGTGACGCCTGAGCATGGTGTGCGCCAGCCTCCGCCCCTCCGGGGTCAGCAGGATGGACCCGCCCTGCTCTCTGATCAGGTATCCCTCCCCCGACAGGCGCTTGAGCATCTCGGAGGCCGAGGGCAGCGAGACGTCAAGGATGCGAGCGAGCACGGTGGCGGTGATGCGCTCGCCGTCCTCCTCGAGCCTCTTGATCTCCTCGAGGTAGTCCTCGACCCCCCTCATAGTCCAAAGTTTAGGCGCCGCCGGACCTCAGGTTATGCCTCGTAGGCAAGCAGATCAGCGGGCTGGCAGCCGAGAGCCTCGCATAGCGCGGTCAGCGTGGGAGAACCGTGGCGCAGGGGCCCGCTGCACGGGTTGTGCTAGCTTCCCCCGGTGGGTCGCCTCGGGAAATTGCTTATATTGCTGTCGCTCGCGCTCGCCCTGGCGACGAGTGGCGGCGCCCACGGGGAGTCCCTCAAGTCCCTGCAGGAGCGGATGGACGAGGTGCAAGACCGGCTCGACCGAGCCACCGAACGCGTCGAGTCCCTGCGTGACGAGGCCGGGCGAATCGATATTCGCCTGCGACGCAGCCGAGCGCGCCGGACGCAGCTTCAAGCCCGCCACGATGTGCTCGAGCGCAAGGCGGCCGCGCGAGCCGTGACCCTGTACCAGTCCGGACAGACCGACATGCTCGAGGTGTTTTTGGGCTCGAGCAGCATCTCGGAGCTTGCCGACGGCGCCATGATGCTGTCGCTAGTGGCGGAACAGGAGGACGAGGTCTTCACTGCGGTGGTCCGTTCCGATCAAGAGCTGGCCGCGCTCAACCGGGCGCTGGAAACCGACAGGGCTCGGTTGCGCCGCACGGCAGAGAGCCTGGAGGAGGAATCGGATGAGCTTCAGGACACCTTTTCCGAGCTCTCCTCCGAATACGATGCTCTCAAACGAAGGCTCGAGGCGGCGGCCCGACGCGTTGCTCAAGCCGAGGCAGAATCCTCCGCGAGCACCACCTCCGCCCCGCCGCCCGCCGCCCCCGTTGCCGCCGCCCCCGCTGCTCCGTCCGGCGGGATGGCATGCCCCGTGGGCGGTGCGGTGTCGTTCATCGACAGCTGGGGAGATCCGCGCGCCGGTCACACGCATCAGGGCGTGGACATGATGGCCGGTTACGGCACTCCCGTGATGGCGATCACATCCGGAGTGGTGACGCTGTCCTCCTACGGCTCCTCGTCGGGTAACTGGATCATCCTGTCGGGTTCGGACGGCAACGCCTACTGGTACATGCACAACGAGCAGAACCTCGTGTCCTCGGGCTCGGTGGCGGCGGGCCAGCAGATCGCCACAGTGGGCGACACGGGCAACGCCGCAGGCACCCCACACGTGCACTTCGAGTACCACCCCGGCGGAGGGGCGGCGGTTAACCCCTATCCGCTGGTGGCATCTATCTGCTGATTCGCCTTGCGCCCACCCCGGCGCGGTACCCTGGAACCATGGTAGAACCACGTCGTCGCCTCATCGAGAAGATCATGGAGCCCTCCTATCTGGGCGAATTCGCGGCGGTCGATATCCGCGTTTTGCGGGAGATGCGAGCGGAGTGTCGCGAGGCCGAGAACGAGCTCTCCTTCGAGCGCAGGCTGTGCCACGCCCGCATGGATATCCTCTCGGCTGAGCTCGACCGCCGTTCACAAGCCTCGGGCGACGACCTCATGGCGCGTCTGCCCGAGATACTGGGGGCGGGAAGGCGGGACAAGACTCCGAGAGGTCCGCTGCCCTCTCGGGCACCCGATTTCTCCATTCCCCGTAATGCCGACGTCCCTCGCCGGCGGGTCGAGGAGATCCTCGGCGAGCAAACACTGTCGCGACTGTCGCAGCTGCAGCCCGAGGAGATTCGCAGCCGCGTGGGATCGCTCGCCGAGCATGAGCGAAGGGTGTCGGAGCGGCGCAAGAAAGTACACGACGTTCTTGACCGCCTGCAGGCGGAGATCGTCCGCCGCTACACCTCCGGCGAAGCTGATCCCAGCGTCGCGCTGGGCTGACCCTTGGGTCTTTGTCGCTGACGGCGCTCGGCGTCTCCGCCGATTGCACTGAGAGCTGCTTCGAGGCGGCCGAATGGCGGGAGCTGCTGGAACGCGATCCCAACCGTCACATCTTCGTTACTCAGGAGTGGGGCGGGGGGTGGTGGGAAGAGTTCAAGGAGGGCAAGGATCTATTCATCCTGCGCGTCCGTCGCGGCAGCGAGGTCGTGGCCATCGTACCTCTCTATCGGAAGACGGAGGAAGACCGGCGCATCCTTAGGTTCTTGGGTGGGATAGATCTGACCGACTACCTCGGCCCGATTTGCTCGCTGGAAGACCGCAACGACGTGGCTGCAGCACTGGTGCTGTGGTTGCGCGACACGGATGTGTTGTGGGACGAATTCGACGCCCACAACATGCCGGTTCCCCTGGGGTTCGCGGAGCACCTCGTCGATCACGTAGATCGCGCCGGCCTAGCTTTTGAGCTGGAGCAGGAAGAGACCGCGGCCGTCCTGATCCTGCCCTCGGACTGGGAAACCTATCTTGCGACACTGGCAAAGAAGCAGCGGCATGAGCTTAGGCGAAAGATACGACGACTGTGGAACGAGCACACCGATGCTCGGGTGAGGACCTCCGCACCCGATACTCTGGAGGCCGATCTCGCCACGTTCTTCGCCATGCACCGCGGCGCTCATGGGCACAAGGGACATTTCATGAACCCAGAGATCGCTACCTTCTTCACACGCATCGCGCGCACCTTCATGCCGTTGGGTTGGTTGAAACTCGATCTCTTGGAGGCTTCGGGAAAAGCCTTGGCGGCCACTTTCTCCTTCGAGCACAATTCCCGCTTTTACCTCTACAACTCCGCCTTCGAGCCGTCCGCGGCTGCGGTGTCGCCGGGGCTCGTTCTTGTTGCCCACTTGCTCGAGCGCTCCATTCAACAGAAGCTCGAGCGCTTCGATTTCCTGCGCGGGCCTGAGCGCTACAAGTATCAGCTTGGAGCGCAAGCCGTGCCCTTGAACAATGTCCGGGTGTTTCGTAGTCCGCGCGAATAAAAACAGTGCGCTCGCGAAGAAAGCTGAAGCGGCCCTGACCTGGAAATATGTGTTCTCATCTGCTGATTCGCACTGTTGACCGAACGGACCTCACATGGGTATCTTTCGTTGCATCTTGCTATCAGCCGCTGCAATTTTTCCCGTTGCGACGGAGGGTTGGCGAGATGGAGGCCCCAGAGGCTGGAGGCGCCACATCTCATGTGTGGGGAAGTACATGGGACGTGTCATCCGAAGGTTTCTGGGGCCTCTGCGCGCGTAGAGGGTGTCAGTCGCGCACGATGGCGCGCAGGAAGAAGCCGAGGTTGGCGGGGCGCTCGGCCAAGCGCCTCATGAGATACGGATACCACGCCGATCCGTAGGGAACGTAAGTTCGCACGCGGTGTCCGCCGGCGGCAAGTTTCTCCTGCATCTCACGGCGGATTCCGAAGAGCATCTGAATCTCATAGGAGTTCTTGGCGAGCCCGGCATGGGCGGCCGCGGACTTGGCGTGCTGAATCAGCTTGAAGTCGTGCGTGGCAAGTGCCGGATCACGGCCCTGCTGGAAGAGCCAGTCTGTCAACCAGATGTATTGAGCGTCTATCTCCACGCCTTTCTGAAAGGCAACGGCTTCCGGTTCGGCGTAGGCTCCTTTGACAAGCCTGACCTTCGGCCGCATCGCCGCCATCATCTGAAGATCGACCGGGGTGCGCCTGAGATACGCCTGCATCGCCAGGCGCAGCTCGGGGAAATCGGCGTGTAGCACGCGATAGACGTCGAGGGTGTCCGAAACGTAATCGGACTGCTCCATGTCGATCTCTACTACGGCTCCGATGGCTTGCGCCTCGGCGGTCAGAACTCTCAAATGGTCAATGCACGACCCCTTGTCGAAGGCGAGGCCAAGCTGAGTGAGCTTGATCGAAACCGTGGTGTCGACCTTGGTCTCGTCGATACGCCTTATTGCCGACAGGTAGTCCGCTGCCGCAGCGCTCGCCCCCTCCGCGTCGGCTACGCCTTCGCCGAGGAAGTCGAGAATCCCTCCGATGCCCTTCGAGTTCAGGTCCTTGATGGCGGCGATCGCGTCCTCGAGCTTGTCCCCCGCGACGAAACGGTCGACCACGCGGCGAGTCAATGGGGTCTCGGTGACCAACTCCTGGACGCGTGGCTTTTGAGACACCCACAGCAGACTGCGAGAGAGCAAGCGGTACTCCTTCTCTAGCTAGGTGATCCTCGCGGATCGATTGGGGGTGCAATCATAGGCTCGCTCATGTCTCGGTTGGCAGTTCTCGGTGGCGGCAAGATGGGTGAGGCTCTGCTCGCCGGACTGCTCGCGTCCGGGTGGCGATCGGCCTCCGAGATCACCGTGACGGCCCGCGCCCAGGAGCGTTTGGAGCACCTCCGCGCCACCTACGGGGTGGACGTCACCCTCGACAACAGCGCCGCCATCTCGGGAGCCGAGGTGGTGGTGGCGGCCGTCAAGCCTCAGGACATCGATGCTTTGCTGGCGACCGTCTCGGCCGATCTTCATCCCCAGCAGACACTGTTGTCGGTCGTGGCCGCAATCCCCACAAGCTTTATCGAGGCGCGGCTGTCCGAGCCTGTGCCCGTTGTCCGCGCCATGCCCAACACCCCTTCGGTGGTGCACGAGGGCATGGCCGGGATCGCGGCCGGTCGCTACGCCGATGAGGCTCATCTCAAGCTCGCCTCCGAGATCTTGAGCCACGTCGGGAGGGTGATCGTGGTGCCGGAGAATTACCTCGACGCGGTCACCGCCATCTCGGGCTCGGGCCCTGCCTACTTCGCCCTGCTGGCCGAGGCCATGATCGAGGCCGGCATCCTGTTGGGTTTGTCGCGCGAGATCTCGACAACGCTGGTGGTTCAGACGATGCTCGGCTCGGCCAAGCTGTTGCGCGACGAGAAAATGCACCCGGTCGAGCTCCGGGAGATGGTGACCTCTCCGGGAGGCACGACGATTCGGGCGATTCATGTACTGGAGCAGTCCGGGGTGCGGGCGGCGTTTCTCAACGCCATCCAGGCGGGCATGGAGCGAAGCCGGGAGCTGGCGCGAGGGGAGCCGGAGGCGTGAGCAGCTCCGTCGCACTCATAACCGTCGAAGACATCGCCCGGGCCT